>Ga0268289_100044_pt1 | contig 98870 bp, 102 predicted proteins | sample MetspNORM_FD_191340 | JGI IMG/M metagenome (GOLD analysis project Ga0268289, IMG submission 191340) | Soil microbial communities from San-Diego area, Southern California, United States - Methylocaldum sp. NOR-M | ecosystem: Environmental > Terrestrial > Soil > Desert | place: USA: California... | reverse complement strand
GACGCGACCCACTCGGTGCAGCTGCCGGGCGGACAGGGCGGCAGCAGCGGCGGGCAGCGCGAGTTCATCCCGGTGCTGGCGCGGGCCGCGGTGGCGGTGGGCGTCAGCGGGCTGTTCATGGAAACCCATCCGCGCCCCGAGCAAGCGCTGAGCGACGGCCCCAACGCCTGGCCGCTGCCGAAGATGCGCGCGCTGCTCGAAACCCTGCTCGAACTCGACCGCACCACCAAGAAGAACGGCTTCATCGAGATGGCGTAGGGCGGGCCCCGGCCCGCCGCGTTCGCCGCAAGCATTTTTTGCCACGGATGAGCACGGATCGACACGGATAAAGCAGGATCGAACAAGAAAGCTTTATCCGTGTCCATCCGTGAGAATCCGTGGCCAGACAGTTTTCCTTCCAACAGTGACACGACGAGACAGATGACCAGCATCGCCAGCATCCACGCCCGCGAAATCCTCGACTCCCGCGGCAACCCCACGCTCGAGGCCGAGGTCACGCTCGCCGACGGCAGCTTCGGTCGCGCCATGGTGCCGTCCGGCGCCTCCACCGGCTCGAAGGAGGCGGTGGAGCTGCGCGACGGCGACAAGACCCGCTACCTGGGCAAGGGCGTGCGCAAGGCGGTCGAGAACGTCAACGACACCATTGCCCAGGCGCTGCGCGGCTTCGACGCCGCCGACCAGGCCGGCCTGGACAAGCGCCTGGTCGACCTCGACGGCACCGAGAACAAGGGCCGCCTGGGCGCGAACGCGCTGCTCGGCGTTTCGCTGGCGAACGCGCACGCCGTGGCTGCATCGCGCAAGCTGCCGCTGTGGAAGCTGCTGGCAGGCGACCGCAGCCCTGTGCTGCCGGTGCCGATGATGAACATCATCAACGGCGGCGCCCACGCCGACAACAACGTCGACCTGCAGGAATTCATGGTGCTGCCGGTCGGCTTCGATTCGTTCTCCGAGGCGCTGCGCGCCGGCGCCGAGATCTTCCACGCGCTCAAGTCCGTGCTCAAGGGCCACGGCCTCAGCACGGCGGTGGGCGACGAGGGCGGCTTCGCGCCCGACCTGCGCAGCAACGTCGAGGCGCTCGACACTATCCTCGAGGCGATCGGCAAGGCCGGCTACCACGCCGGCGAAGACGTGCTGCTGGGCCTGGACGTGGCCAGCACCGAGTTCCACGACAACGGCAAGTACCACCTGGTCGGCGAGGGCAAGCGCCTGACCAGCGAGCAGTTCGTCGATTTCCTCGCCGGCTGGTGCGACGAGTACCCGATCGTCACCATCGAGGACGGCATGTCCGAGGACGACTGGGACGGCTGGAAGCTGCTCACCGGACGCCTGGGTGACAAGGTGCAGCTGGTCGGCGACGACCTGTTCGTCACCAACCCGCGGATCTTCAAGGAGGGCATCGAGCGTGGCGTCGCCAATGCGATCCTCGTCAAGGTCAACCAGATCGGCACGCTCACCGAAACCCTCGAGGCCATCGCGATGGCCGATGCGGCGCGCTACGCGGCGGTGATCTCGCACCGCTCGGGCGAGACCGAGGACACCACCATCGCCGACATCGCGGTCGCCACCACCGCGACCCAGATCAAGACCGGCTCGCTGTGCCGCAGCGACCGCGTGGCCAAGTACAACCAGCTGCTGCGCATCGAGGAGTCGCTGGGCGCGGGGGCGCGCTACGCGGGCCGCGACGCGTTCGTGTCGCTGAAGCGCTGACGGGGCTGCCGATGCGCGTGCTCCGGATCGTCGCGCTGGTGCTGGTCGCGCTGCTGGCGTGGCTGCAGTACCGGCTGTGGTTCGGGCACGGCGGCGCCGGCGACGTGCACTCACTCCGGCAGAAGGTCGCGCTGCAGCAGCGCGACAACGGCGGCCTGCAACAGCGCAACGACGCGCTCGCCGCCGAGGTCGCCGAGCTCAAGAGCGCCGACGGCGGCGCCGCGGTCGAGGAGCGCGCACGCAGCGAGCTGGGCATGATCAAGCCGGGCGAAACGTTCTACCGCGTGGTGGAGGACAAGCCCGCGACGCCTGCCGCGCAGGACGATGCCGGCAAGGACGACCCCGGCCAGGATGGCGCGCCATGACCCCGGAGCAGGTGCGGGGCAGGCTCTGGGCGGTCGTGCCCGCCGCCGGCCGCGGCGCCCGCTTCGGCGGCGACGTGCCGAAGCAGTACCTCGAGGTCGGCGGCGAACCCTTGCTGGCGCACGCGCTGCGCACGCTGCTGGCGAGCCCGCGCGTGGAAGGCGCCGTGGTGGTGCTTGGCGAGGGCGATGCGCGTTGGCCGGGCTGGCGGGAATTCGCGGGCAAGCCCGTGCTGACCGCCGTCGGCGGCGAGGCGCGCGCGGATTCGGTGCTGGCCGGGCTCGATGCGCTGCCGGCGGAGGTGCGCGCGGACGACTTCGTGCTGGTGCACGACGCCGCGCGGCCGAACCTCTCGGCCGAAGACCTCGACCAGTTGCTCGAGCGCGGCCGCAACGACCCGGTCGGCGCGATCCTGGCCGCGCCGGTGCGCGACACCCTCAAGCGCTCCGGCGACGACGGCGGCATCGACGGCACCGTGCCGCGCGAGCGGCTGTGGCGCGCGCTGACGCCGCAGCTGTTCCGCCGCCTGCAACTGGCCCGAGCGCTGGAAGCCGCGCGCGACGCCGGCGTCGAGGTCACCGACGAATCGATGGCGATGGAGCGGCAGGGCCTGCGCCCGCTGCTGGTCGAGGGATCGGACGACAACTTCAAGGTGACCACGCCCGCGGACCTGGCACGGTTCGAGTTCGAGCTCTCGCGCAGGCCTTAGGAGCGCACCGGGGCGCGGCCTGCACGTTCCAGAGCCGCACGGGTTGCGCCCCGGTGCGCTCCTACAGGAAGCAATGGACGACATGAACATACGCATCGGACACGGCTACGACGTGCATGCCTTCACCGACGGCGACCACGTCATGCTCGGCGGCGTGCGCGTGGCGCACGTGCGCGGCGTGCTCGCGCACAGCGACGGCGACGTGGTGCTGCACGCGCTGTGCGACGCGATGCTCGGCGCGCTGGCGCTGGGCGACATCGGCCGCCACTTCCCGCCCTCGGACCCGCGATGGAAGGGCGCCGACAGCCGCGCCTTCCTTCGCCACTGCGATGGCCTGCTGCGCGAGCGCGGTTGGAAGCTGGGCAACGCCGACGTCACCGTGGTGTGCGAGCTGCCGAAGGTCGGCCCGCACGCCGATGCGATGCGCGCGCTGATCGCCGGAGACCTGGACGTGCCGGTCGACGTGGTCAGTGTCAAGGCCACCACCAGCGAGCGCCTGGGCTTCACCGGCCGCGGCGAGGGCATCGCGGCGCAGGCGGTGTGCCTGCTCGTGCCGGCATGATGCGCCACCGGCCCGCCAGCTTTGCGGCGTGCATCGCGCGGCCTCGCCGGCGGCGGGGCGCCCGCCCGCGCGCCCTCGCCCCGGCGTTCTTCGCGCGCGCAAGCTGCACGTGAGCGCGACGGAACTGCCGCAGGCGCACGGCGCGCCGGCGCTGTCGGCGGTGATGCGGGCCAGCCCGGAGGACTTCTTCGTCGAGGAACTCGACGCCTTCGCCGCGAGCGGGGAGGGCGAGCACCTGCTGCTGTCGGTGGAGAAGCGCGCGATGAACACCGCCTTCGCCGCGAAGCTCATCGCGCAATGGGTGGGCGTCGACGAATCGGCGATCGGCTACGCCGGGCTCAAGGATCGCCACGCGGTGACCCGGCAGCGCTTCAGCGTGCACCTGCCCAGGCGCGTGGCGCCGGACGTCGCGACCTTGCAGGCCGAGGGCCTGCGCGTGCTGGGGCATGCCTGGCACGCGCGCAAGCTGCCGCGCGGCGCGCTGGCGGGCAACCGGTTCCGGCTGGTGCTGCGCGAGGTGCAAGGCGACCGCGCGGCGATCGACGCGCGCCTGCGGACGATCGCCGCGGCGGGCGTGCCCAACTATTTCGGCGAGCAGCGCTTCGGGCGCGAGGGCGCCAACCTCGGCAACGCGCTGGCGATGTTCGCCGGCCGGCGCGTCGCCCGCGCGCAGCGCACCCACCTGCTGTCGGCGGCGCGCTCGGAGCTGTTCAACCGGGTGCTGGCCGCGCGCGTGCTCGACGGCAGCTGGGACCGTGGGCTGGAAGGCGAGGCGTGGATGCTGGAGGGCAGCCGAAGCGTGTTCGGCCCGGAGCCGTGGAGCGAGACGCTCGCCGCCCGCCTGGCGGCCTTCGACATCCATCCCAGCGCGCCGCTGTGGGGCCGCGGCGAACTGCGGACCACCGGCGAGGCGCGCCGGCTGGAGGAAGCCGCGTTGTCCGGCGGCGACGCGCTGGCGCTGCGCGCGGGGCTGGAAGCGGCCGGCCTGCGCCAGGAGCGGCGGCCGACCCGCTTGCGCCCTGCGCGGCTGTCATGGGAGCAGCCAGCCGGCGACGTCGTCGAGCTGGCCTTCGAGTTGCCGCCGGGGACCTACGCGACCACCGTCCTGGCCGCGCTGGGCGACGTTTCCGAGCGTCCGCGGCCCGGTCCGGACCGTTCGTCGGAAACGCAGGATCCGCACTGGCCCGCAACAGGTGCCGGCGTATAAGCCTGAACGCAGGGAACCGGCATGGGGCCGGGGCCCGGTACCAGGCAACAAAGGAGACCGTCATGAAGGCCAGTCTTCGAATCGCTGCCCTCGTCCTGTCCGTCGCCGGACTCGCCGCCTGCGCGGGCGCCCAGGAGAAGTCCGCCTACGTCGCGCCCGGCGAAGTCGGCAGCTATCCGCTCGACAGCGGCTACGTCAGCAACGTCGAGCGCATGGCGCGTGCCCAGGGCATCCAGGTCACGTGGGTCAATGCGCCGGTGAAGCGCGTCAAGAGCGCCGAGCAGGAGCTGTAGCAGGCGTCAGCCGCGCCCCCGCCGGGGGCGCGCGAGCAGCACCAGTACCGCGCCAGCGCCGCCCTGCGCGGCCGGCGCGGAATGGAACGCCAGCACGTCCGACCGCTGGCGCAGGATCCGGTCGACCAGGTTCTTCAGCGCCGGGATCCGTGAATCCGAATGCAATCCCTTGCCGTGGATGATGCGCACGCACGCCACGCCGGCGTCGCGCGCGTCCTTCAGGAAGGCGCGCAACAGCGCCTCGGCCTGGCCGCTGTCGGCGTGGTGCAGGTCCAGCTCCTCCTGCGCGGCGTATTCGCCGCGCGCCAGCCGCTGCAGCACCCGCGGCGGCACCTCGTCGCGGCGATGGCGCAGCGCGTCGCCCGCTTCCAGCAGCGAGGCGTCGAGCGCGCGCCGGAACTCGCTGCGCGCATCGGCCTCGTCGCGCTGCGCCATCCGCGGCAGCGCCCGCGGCCTCGGCGGCGCGGGCGGCAGGGGCGCCACGGGCAGCTCGCGCACCGGGCCGACCGCACTGCGGAACAGCGCCGCGTCGTCGTCGGCTTCGTCGCCCGCGGGCTCGTCGTGTCGCCGTTTCATGCCGCAAGCCTAGCGCGGAAGCGCCCGGGGCGGCGTGCGCGGGCGGCTGGCCGCGCGCATCCGCTATCATGTGCCGGAGCATCGGGGATGGGGCACGGAAAAGAGGTTCATGCGCGTACTGGTGAGCAACGACGACGGGGTGGACGCCCCGGGCATCCGGATCCTGGCCGAAGGGCTGCGCGCGGCCGGCCATGAAGTCCTGGTCGTCGCGCCCGACCGCGACCGCTCCGGCGCAAGCAATTCGCTCACCCTTGATGCGCCGGTCCGCGTGGTCGCGCTCGACGACGCCACCTGGCGCGTCCACGGCACGCCCACCGACTGCGTGCACGTCGCGATCACCGGCATGCTCGAGGTCGAGCCCGACATCGTCGTCTCCGGCATCAACAACACCGCCAACCTGGGCGACGACGTGATCTATTCCGGCACCGTGGCCGCGGCGATGGAAGGGCGCTTCCTCGGCCTGCCGGCGGTGGCGATGTCGCTGGCCACGGTCGACCACCAGGGCCGCCACTACGAGACCGCGGCGCGCGCGGCGGTGGAGATCGTCGCGCGCCTGGCCGCCGATCCGCTGCCGGCCGACACCATCCTCAACGTCAACGTGCCGGACCTGGCGTGGGCGGACGTCGCCGGCTTCGAGGTCACCCGCCTGGGCAACCGCCACCGCTCCGAGCCCTGCGTGCCGCAGCAGGACCCGCGCGGCCGCAACTGGTGGTGGATCGGCCCCGCGGGCCCGGAGCTCGACAGCGGCGCCGGCACCGATTTCCACGCCGTGCGCACCGGCCACATCTCGATCACCCCGATCCACGTCGACCTGACCCGCTACCAGGCACTGGAACAAGTGGCCAGCTGGGTCGACGGCTTGGCGGACGAACTGCGCGAGGATGCGGCATGACCGCGCGCATGCGCCTGCATCCCGAGGCGATCGGCGTGGGCATGACCTCGCAGCGGGTGCGCGACCGCCTGATCGAGCGCCTGCGCGAAGGCGGCATCCGCGACGAGCGCGTGCTCAACGCGATCCGCACCGTGCCGCGCCACCTGTTCGTCGACGAAGCCTTCGCCACGCGCGCCTACGAGGACACCGCACTGCCGATCGGCCACGGCCAGACCATCTCGCAGCCGTGGGTGGTGGCGAAGATGACCGAGGCGCTGTTCGCCGACGGCGCGCAGCCTGCGAAGGTGCTTGAGGTCGGCACCGGCTCTGGCTACCAGGCCGCGATCCTCGCCGCGCTGGGCCTGGAAGTGCACACCGTCGAGCGCATCGGCGAACTGCTGCGCACCGCGCGCAAGCGCTTCCGCACGCTCGGGCTCAACGTGCGCAGCAAGCACGACGACGGCCGCATCGGCTGGCCGGAGAACGGCCCGTTCGACGCCATCGTGGTCACCGCGGCGGCGCCGGCGCTGGTCGACGCGCTGTCCGCGCAGCTCGCGCCCGGCGGCACGCTGGTGGCGCCAGTGGGCGGCAGCGGCGCGCAGTCGCTGCTGTGCCTGCGCAAGGACGCCGAAGGCGTCGTCAGCCAGTCCAACCTGGCGCCGGTGGTGTTCGTGCCGCTGCTCTCGGGCCTGGTCGACTGATGCGGGCGGGCGCTTGAAGCTCTTCGCGCCGATCTACGAGCGCACGCTCGTGCTGGCGCGGCACCGCCGCGCGCCGGCGCTGCTGACCGGGCTGAGCTTCATCGAGGCGATCTTCTTCCCGGTCATGCCGGAGGTGATGCTGGCGCCGATGTGCCTGGCGCAGCCGCGGCGCGGGTTCTGGTTCGCCGCGCTGAGCCTGCTGGGGTCGATGGCCGGCGCGGCGGTCGGCTACCTGCTCGGGCATTACGCGTTCGAGCTCGCCCGGCCCCTGTTCGAATCGCTGGGCTGGATGCAGGCGATCGACGACGGCATCCGCGTCGTGCGCGAGAAGATGGCGGTGTCGCCGTGGTCGGTGTTCTGGTTCCTGGTGCTCGGCGGCTTCGCGCCGATCCCGATGAAGGTGTTCACCTGGGCGTCTGGCGTGGTCGGCGTGCCGTGGCTGCCGTACCTGGCCAGCATGGCGATCGGCCGCGGCAAGCGCGTGTTCCTGCTGGCGCTGGCGATCCGCCTGGGCGGCGAGCGGGCCGAGCGCGCCCTGCATCGCTACATCGAGCCGGTCGGCTGGATCGCGCTGGCATTGCTGGTCGCCGGCATCGGCTACATCGCGTTCAGGGCGCATGCGGCATGAAGGAGCGGATGGGACAACGCATGGAACCGAAGATGCGGGCGCTCGCGATGGTGGCGGGCGCATGCCTGCTGGCCGCCTGCAGCGCCCACGTGGTGCGCGAGGGCGGCTCGCGCACCGTCTCGCAGCCCAAGTACGGCGCAACCGTCGCGGTGCGTCGTGGCGACACCGTCTACCGCATCGCGACCAGCAACGGCATCAGCCCGCTCGACCTTGCGACCTGGAACGACATCGAGCCGCCGTACACGATCTATCCCGGCCAGCGGTTGAAGCTGTACCCGGGCGGCGGCAGGCGTGGCCCCGCGGTCGCGACGCGGCCGGCCCCGCGGCCGCCGGCGACTTCGCCGACGCGCCCGGCCGCGTCCGCCGGCGCGCCCGCATCGACGCCGGCGGCGGCGACGGTCGCCGCGTCCAGCCCGTTCGCCTGGCGCTGGCCGACCGAGGGACAACTCGTCGGCAGCTTCCAGGCCGGCAACCCGACCCGCCAAGGCATCGACATCGCGGGCAGCAACGGCCAGCCGGTGCGCGCGGCCGCCGACGGCGTGGTGGTGTATTCCGGCTCGGGCCTGGTCGGCTACGGCGAGCTGGTCATCGTCAAGCACAGCGACGAATGGCTGTCGGCCTACGGCCACAACCGCGCGCGCCTGGTGAACGAAGGTCAGGTGGTGAAGGCCGGCCAGCAGATCGCCGAGATGGGCCACAGCGGCGCGGCGCGCGACATGCTGCACTTCGAGATCCGCTACAACGGCAAGCCGGTGGATCCGCAGTCCTATCTGCCGCGGCGGTGAGACGCTGACGGGGCGTGGTTCGAGGGTGTTTTCCGATCCTCCCGCACGCCGCAAGAATCACGGATCGCCAATCACGGCTTCCCGAGCACGAACCCCGCCACCACCCGCCGTCCCTCGCTCGCCAGCACGTTGAACGTGCGCGCAGCCGCTGCGTTGGTCATGGTTTCGATTCCGATCCCGCGCGACAGGCAGGCGGCCATCGCGGCCTGCGGCGGGAACGCCTGCGCGCCGCCGCTGCCGAGCAGCACCAGTTCGGGCTCCAGGTCGAAGAACGGTTGCAGGTCCTCCGGCGCCAGCATGGCGACGTCGGTGACCGGCCAGTCTTCCAGCAGGGCGCGCGGCGAGACGATGAAGCTGCGCTCGAGCCGGCGCTCGTTCACCAGCGCGGAAGCGCCGTCGGCGCCGCGCAGGAAGAAGTCGTAATCGGGGCGTTCGAGCGTGAGCTGCATGGCTGACCGGGAAACGGGGGGAGCAGGCGAGGCCGGTTCCGCGCGTCGCCGGATGCAATGCTAGCCGCGTCCTGCGCGGGGCCTTGCGCCTGTGTTCACGTTCCGGCCCGCGATCGCGTTCATTTCCCGGCGCGGGGCAGCACGATCCTGCGCTGCTCCTCGTTGGGCCGGTACAGGATCGCCACGTGGCCGATCCGCTGCACCAGCGCCGCGTCGCTGCGCGCGGCGAGGTCGGCGATGGTCGCATCGCGCACTTCGCGGTCCTCGGCGGCGACCTTCACCTTGATCAGCTCGTGGTGCTCCAGCGCGGCCGAAACTTCGGCCACCACCGCGTCGGTGACGCCCTTGCCGCCGACCTGCAGCATGGCCTTCAGGTCGTGGGCCTGGCCGCGCAGGAAGCGGTTCTGGGCCGGGGTCAGGGCGATGGGCATGCGCTGGATCAGGTGTGGGGGAGGCGCGCAGGGTATCATGGCGGCCCGCAACGCCCTGATTTACGGGCACTTCTCCGCGAACTCCCATGGCCACCCGCAGCAAGAGCAGCCAGCGCTGGCTCAAGGAGCATTTCTCCGATCCCTACGTCAAGAAGGCGCAGGCCGAGGGAATGCGCTCGCGCGCGGCCTACAAGCTCGAGGAGCTGGCCGGCCGCGACCGCCTGCTGCGGCCCGGGATGGTGGTCGTCGACCTGGGCGCGGCGCCCGGAGGCTGGTCGCAATGGGTCCGGCAGGAGCTGGACAGGCTGGACCAGGCGCGTCCCGGCCGGGTGATCGCCCTGGATATCCTGGAGATGCCGCCCCTGGCCGGGGTCGAGTTCCTTCATGGCGATTTCAGGGACGATGCCGTCCTATCGGGGCTGGAGGCCGCCCTGGACGGCGCGCCGGTGGACCTTGTCCTGTCCGACATGGCCCCCAATAAGAGTGGCGTGGACGCCGTCGACCTGCCGCGGGCGATGCACCTGGCGGAGCTGGCGATGGATTTCGGCGACCACCACCTGCGCCCCGGCGGCACGTTCCTGATCAAGCTGTTCCAGGGCGTGGGGTTCGACGACTACGTGCGGGAGCTGCGGCGGCGCTATGCCAAGGTGGCGATCCGCAAACCGGCGGCCTCGCGCCGGCGTTCGCCGGAAGTCTATGCCCTGGCCCAGGGCAAGCTGGCGCAAAGGAAGTAACATCGTGTTCGAAGACAATCAATTCCGCTCTTACGCGAGGCGTCCGCGCATTGATGCGCGCGACTCTCGCGAGGGACTCACACAATGAGTGATCTGGTGAAGAATCTGATGCTTTGGGTGGTCGTCGCCGTCGTGCTGATGGTGGTGTTCCAGAGCTTCAGCCCGAAGGCCACCGGCAGCGACGACATCATCTACTCGCAGTTCATCACCGATGTCCGCAACGACCGGATCAAGGAAGTGGACATCGCCAGCGACGAGCGCTCGATCAAGTTCGTGCGCAGCGACGGCAGCAAGGGCGCCACCAACGCGCCGCGCCGCGACGAGCGCCTGATCGACGACCTGCTCAAGCACGACGTCGCGATCAAGCAGGCGCCGCCCGAGTCGGGCGTCACCATCTGGGCGCTGCTGATCAACTTCCTGCCGGTGCTGCTGATCATCGGCTTCTGGTTCTTCATGATGCGGCAGATGCAGCAGGGCGGCAGCAAGGGCGCGATGTCCTTCGGCCGCTCGCGCGCGAAGCTGCTCAACGAGGACCAGACCAAGGTCACCTTCGCCGACGTCGCCGGCTGCGACGAGGCCAAGGAGGAGGTGTCCGAGCTGGTCGAGTTCCTGCGCGACCCGACCAAGTTCCAGAAGCTCGGCGGCAAGATTCCGCGCGGCGTGCTGATGGTCGGCCCGCCGGGCACCGGCAAGACGCTGCTGGCCAAGGCCATCGCCGGCGAGGCCAAGGTGCCGTTCTTCTCGATCTCGGGTTCGGACTTCGTCGAGATGTTCGTCGGCGTCGGCGCCTCGCGCGTGCGCGACATGTTCGAGCAGGGCAAGAAGCATGCGCCGTGCATCATCTTCATCGACGAGATCGACGCGGTCGGCCGCCATCGCGGCGCCGGCCTGGGCGGCGGCCACGACGAGCGCGAGCAGACGCTCAACCAGCTGCTGGTCGAGATGGACGGCTTCGAGGGCGGCGAGGGCGTGATCGTGGTGGCGGCGACCAACCGCCCCGACGTGCTCGATCCCGCCTTGCTGAGGCCGGGCCGCTTCGACCGCCAGGTCGTGGTTGGCCTGCCCGACGTCAAGGGCCGCGAGCAGATCCTGCGCGTGCACATGCGCAAGGTGCCGCTGGCCTCCAACGTCGAGCCCATGATCGTGGCCCGCGGCACGCCCGGTTTCTCCGGCGCGGACCTGGCCAACCTGGTCAACGAGGCGGCGCTGTTCGCGGCGCGCGAGAACGCGAAGGAGGTCCGCATGGACCACTTCGACAAGGCGCGCGACAAGATCATGATGGGCGCCGAGCGCCGCTCGATGGCGATGAGCGAGGACGAGAAGACGCTGACCGCCTACCACGAGGCCGGCCATGCGATCGTCGGCCGGCTGGTCCCCGAGCACGACCCGGTCTACAAGGTCACGATCATCCCGCGCGGCCGCGCGCTGGGCGTGACCATGTACCTGCCCGAAGGCGACAAGTACAGCTACAACCGCACCGCGATCGAGTCGCAGCTGTGCTCGCTCTACGGCGGCCGCGTGGCCGAGGAGCTGATCTTCGGCGAGGGCAAGGTCACCACCGGCGCCTCCAACGACATCGAGCGCGCGACCAAGATGGCGCGCAACATGGTGACCAAGTGGGGCCTGTCCGACCTCGGGCCGATCACCTTCGGCGAGGACGAGGACGAGGTCTTCCTCGGCCGCTCGGTGACCCAGCACAAGAACGTCTCAGACGAGACCGCGCGCCGCATCGACGAGGTCGTGCGCGAGATCCTCGACAAGGCCTACAACCGCACCCGCGCGATCCTCACGGAAAACCTCGACAAGCTGCATGCGATGGCCAAGTTGCTGCTCGAATACGAGACGATCGACGTGCCGCAGATCGACGCCATCATGGACGATCGCGACCCGCCGCCGCCGGTCGGCTGGAACGAAGGCGGCAAGGACAAGGATGGCGCGCGCCCGTTGCCTCCGATCGGCGGGCCCGCGGCGCAGACCTGAGCGCGCACCGCGAAGAAGACGCATCGAGGCCCGGGGATTCCCGGGCCTTTTTCGTCGCATGGAATCCCGCTCCCCGCGCCGGGTGATTGTCGTCGAATCGCCGGTCGCCGACGTCCATCCAGCGGCCGGGACGCAGGCAAGCCGCGCCGATTGCGCATCGCGCCGCGAGAGGCCACAGTCCGCAAGTGGCGTTTCGCTCCGGAGCATGCACATGACCGAACAGCGCAGCAGTCCCGGCGGACGCGCCGGCGCCGGGATGGCGATCGGCATCGCGGTGGGCGTCGCGATCGGGCTCGCGATGAAGAACATCGCCGTGGGCATCGCCATTGGCGTCGCCATCGGCGCCGGATTGATGGCCCGCGAGAAGAAGAAGCAGGACTGAGATGTTCGACATCGCCCCGCAACTCGACTGCGCCGGCCGCTTGCTCAGGCTCGACCACCCGCGCGTGGCCGGCATCGTCAACGTCACCCCGGATTCCTTCTCCGACGGTGGCGAGCACGCGACCGTCGATGCCGCCGTCGCGCACGGGCTGCGGCTGGCGGGGGAGGGCGCCGACCTGCTCGATGTCGGCGGCGAGTCCACGCGCCCGGGCGCCGACGAGGTGCCGGTGGAGGAGGAACTGCGGCGCGTCGTGCCCGTGGTCGAACGCCTGGCGAAGGAAACCGCGCTGCCGATCTGCGTCGACACCTCCAAGCCGGAAGTGATGCGCGCCGCGGTCGCCGCCGGTGCCGGCATGGTCAACGACGTCTACGCGCTGCGCCGCGAAGGCGCGCTCGACGCGGTCGCCGGGCTGGGCGTGCCGGTGGTGCTGATGCACATGCTCGGCGAACCGCGCTCGATGCAGGACGAGCCGCGCTACGACGACGTGGTGGCCGACGTGCACCGATTCCTGGCCGAGCGCATCTTCGCCGCCGAGATGGCCGGCATCGCGAGGAAGCGCATCGTGGTCGATCCCGGCTTCGGCTTCGGCAAGACCCGCGACCACAACCTCGCCCTGCTGGCGCAGCTGCAGCGCTTCACCGAGCTCGGCGTCCCGGTGCTGGCCGGACTTTCGCGCAAGAAGACCATCGGCGAGATCACCGGCCGCGAGGCGCCGCGCGACCGCGTGCACGGCTCGGTGGCCGCGCACCTGGTGGCGGCGCAGCGCGGGGCGATGCTGCTGCGGGTGCACGACGTCGCCGCCACCGTCGACGCGCTGAAGGTCTGGAACGCGGTCGCCGCCGTGCCGATGCCGCGGGTGGAGGCGAAGCCGGCGATCCGCTGGCCGGACGACGGCTGACGGCTGACGAATGCCGCTGCCGCTTCCATTGACTCGTGGGAGCGACGGAAGTCGCGACGTTCTTCGCTGCGAGCCGTCGCGACTTGCGTCGCGCCCACGAGATGGCCGTCGTCTCGATGCCACCCCGGCGCCGAAGCAGCGGCGCAGGCGATATTCCCTATCATTCGCCGATGTCGCTCGATGCCCGCCCGCCCGCCATCGCCCTCATGGGCCCGACCGCGTCGGGCAAGACCGCGCTCGCGCTGGAATGGGCCGAGCGCTTCGGCGGCGAGATCGTCAGCGTCGATTCCGCGCTCGTCTACCGCGGGCTCGACATCGGCGCGGCCAAGCCCGACGCGCGGGAGCGCGCGCGCGCGCCGCACCACGTGCTGGACCTGCGCGATCCGTGGCAGGCGTATTCGGCGGCGGAGTTCGCGGCCGATGCGCGCGCGGCCATCGACGGCATCCTCGCGCGCGGACGGCTGCCGATCCTGGCCGGCGGCACCGGCCTGTACTTCCGCGCGCTGCTGCAGGGACTGTCGCCGATGCCGGAGGCCGACTCCGGCGTGCGCGCCGCGATCGAGGCCGAGGCCGGCGGGCGCGGCTGGGCCGCGCTGCACGCCGAACTCGCGCGCGTGGATCCGGAGGCCGCCGCGCGCATCCACGCCACCGACACGCAGCGGATCCAGCGCGCGCTGGAGGTGTTCCGCATCAGCGGCCGGCCGATCAGCGCCTGGCAACGCGAACCCGCGGCGACCCCGCGGCTGCCGTGCCGGGTGCTGAAGCTGGTCGTCGCGCCGGCCGCGCGCGCCGTCCTGCATGCGCGCATCCAGGCGCGCCTGGACGCGATGCTGGCCGCCGGCTTCCTCGACGAGGTGCGGGCGCTGCGCGCGCTGCCGCGGCTGCGCGCGCATCCGGATCCGCTCGCGCTGCCGGCGATCCGCGCGGTGGGCTACCGGCAGGCCTGGGAGCACCTGGATGGCGCCACCACGCCGCAGGCGTTCCGCGACCAGGCCATCCACGCCACCCGCCAGCTGGCCAAGCGCCAGCTGACCTGGCTGCGCGGGGAGCTCGACGCGCGCTGGTTCGACCCGGCCAGCGAGGGCGCGGGCCTGTCGCAAGCGCTGGACCTGTTCCTGGGCCGGTCCTAGGGCGCGCCGTACCGGCTCCGATCGCAGGCGCCGCGGCGGCATGCCCCGTCTCCGGGCTGCGACCGCCGACGCAACCGCGGGCGCCCGCAAGCCTGAACTGTTGTATAACATCGCCCTTGTCGCCGCCGTGGGGTACGGGTCGGGCGAAGCAGGCGCAAGCCAGAACAACAATAACCAAGCTGGGGAAACACATGTCCAAGGGGCAATCTCTGCAGGATCCTTTCCTGAACGCGCTGCGCCGCGAGCGCGTGCCGGTGTCCATCTACCTGGTCAACGGCATCAAGCTGCAGGGCACGGTGGAATCGTTCGACCAGTTCGTGGTGCTGCTGCGCAATACCGTCAGCCAGATGGTCTACAAGCACGCGATCTCGACCGTGGTGCCGGCGCGCAACGTGCGCGTGGGGCCGGGCGGCGGCTACGTGCATCCGGCCGAGGCCGGTGGCGACAAGGACGGGGACGAGGGCGAGGGCGGCGACGAAGCCGAATAGGCTTGTGCCGGCGGCCCGGCGTCGCCATATCGTCGCCCTGATCCGACCACGGGCGCCCGATGCCGACCCAACTGTTCGAACGCTCGCGCAAGGGCGAGCACGCCCTGCTGATCCAGCCGCATGCCGGCGGCCCGCCCGACGAGGGCCTGGTCGAGGAATTCGCCGACCTCGCGCGCTCGGCCGGCGCCACCGTCGCGATGCTGGTCAACGCGCGGATCGACCGGCCCAACCCCGCGACCCTGATCGGCAGCGGCAAGCTGGAGGAAGTGAAGGCGGCGGCCGACGCCAGCGGCGCCGACCTGGTGCTGGTCAACCATCCGCTCACGCCGGGCCAGGAACGCAACCTGGAAAAGGCGCTGCAGCGGCGCGTGGTCGATCGCACCGGGCTGATCCTCGACATCTTCTCGCAGCGCGCGCGCAGCGCCGAGGGCAAGCTGCAGGTCGAGCTCGCCCAGCTGCGCCACATGGCCACGCGGCTGGTCCGCGGCTGGACCCATCTGGAGCGCCAGCGCGGCGGTTCGATCGGCCTGCGCGGCCCGGGTGAAACCCAGCTCGAGACCGATCGCCGGCTGCTGCAGAAGCGCGTCGAGCAGCTTTCCAGGCGCCTGGAGAAGGTCGAGGTGCAGCGCACCCAGATGCGTCGCGCGCGGGTGCGCAGCGAGATGCCGCGGGTCGCGCTGGTCGGCTACACCAACGCCGGCAAGTCGACCCTGTTCAACGCGCTCACCGGCGCCGACGCCTACGCGGCCGACCAGCTGTTCGCGACCCTGGATCCCACCGTTCGCCGCATCGCGCTTCCCGGCGGCGCGGTCGTCCTCGCCGACACCGTCGGCTTCGTGCGCGACCTGCCGCACGAGCTGGTCGCGGCGTTCCGCTCCACCCTGTCCGAGGCGCGCGAGGCCGACCTGCTGCTGCACCTGGTCGACGCCGCCGACCCGCTGCGCGAGGAGCGCATCGCCCAAGTCGACGCGGTGCTCGCGGAAATCGGCGCGGGCGACATCCCGCAGCTGCTGGTCTACAACAAGATCGACCGGCTCGGCGCGCTGCGTCCGGGCGAACGCAGCGATGACGATCGCGCGTCGATCGACGGCGCCTCGCCGAGCGACGGCGACGACGCGCGTGGCCGCGTGGTGCAGCCGCGGCACGACCGTCCGGGCGGCGACCAGCCGGACGCCGCCGTGCGCGAGCGCGTGTGGATCTCCGCGCGCGATCGCGTGGGCCTGGACCTGCTGCGCAACGCGCTGGCGATGCAGCTCGGCCTGCGCCGCATCGTCGCGGACCTGCGCCTGCCGCCGTCCGCCGGGCGGCTGCGCGCGCGCCTGCACGCGCTCGATGCGATCCGCGGCGAGACGCACGACGAGCACGGCTGGACGCTGGCCATCGACCTCCCCGCCGCGGACGCGCAGCGCCTGGCCGCCGGCGCCGATGGCGCGCCGCTGCGCGAGCTGCTCCCCGCCGCGACGCCGTGACCGGGCCTCATGGGAAGGGGCTTTGGCCGCGGGCTCCTGCCGGAAGCATCGAACCGGGTTCGAGCCCACCGAAAAGCTCGCGGCTGAAGCCGCTCCTACGGCTGCCGCGGGGCTCGCGGGATGGCTGCATGCCCGCCTTGCTTCCGGGCAGGCCCGACCCGACCTAGTAGACTGTCCCTGCGCGCGCCCGCTCCGGTCGCGACGCCAAATCCCCGATTGGAGCAGGCATGGCCTGGAACATTCCCGGCAAGAACGATGACGGCGGGTCCGGCAACGAGCGCCGCCGCAATCCCTGGAAACCGCAGCGCGGCAAGGGCGGCGGCCTGGGCGGGCTGTTCGACGGCTTCCGCGGCATGTTCGACGGCAACAACCCGCTGCGCTGGATCGGGCTGGCGCTGGTGCTGTGGCTGGCCTTCAACTGCTTCGTGCTGGTCGCCGAGCAGGAGCGCGGCGTGGTGCTGCGCTTCGGCCAGTTCTCGCGCGTGCTGCAGCCGGGCCCGCACTTCAAGCTGCCGTGGCCGATCGAGCGGGTGACCAAGGTCGCGGCCACCCAGATCAAGACCTTCAGCGACAACGTGCCGGTGCTGACCAGCGACGAGAACATCGTCCAGGTCGAGATCAACGTGCAGTACCGCGTCAACGACCCGCAGAAATACCTGTTCGGCACCCGCGACGCCGACGAGATGCTGCAGCAGGCGGTGCTGTCGACCGTGCGCGAGCAGGTCGGCCGCTCCGACCTCGACACCGTGCTCGGCGCGCGCGAGGCGCTGGCGGTGTCCGCGCGCACGCAGTTGCAGAAATCGCTCGACGCCTACCGCACCGGCCTGGTCGTCACCGAGCTCAACCTGCCCAACGCGCGCCCGCCGGAGGAGGTCAAGCCGGCCTTCGACGACGTCAACAGCGCCCAGCAGGACAAGGACCGGCTGATCAGCGAGGCCCGCGCCTACGCCGCCAAGGTGGTGCCCGAGGCACGCGGCCAGGCCGCGCGCGTGCGCACCATCGCCGAGGGCTACAAGACCGCCGCCATCGCGCGCGCCACCGGCGACGCGCAGCGCTTCGACCTGCTGGTCGACCAGTACCGAGGTGCGCCCGAGGTCACCCGCAAGCGCCTGTGGCTGGAGACGGTGCAGCAGGTGCTGTCCAACAACCGCACGATCGTCGGCGGCGACAGCCGCCAGCTGATCTACGTGCCGATGGACAAGCCGGGCGCCAGCGCATCGCAGGCGCCGCCGCTGCTCACGCCGGACCTGGTCGCCCCGGCCGTCAACGCCGCCACCGACGACGACGTCCGCCCCGGCCGCAATCCGCGCGGCGGCGACGAGGAGCCGAACCGATGAGACTCAACATCGTGATCCCGGCCGTGATCATCGCGCTGTTCGCGCTGATGGGCTCGGTCTACGTGGTGGCCGAGGGCCATACCGCCATCGTGCTCAACCTCGGCCGCCTGGCGCGCACCGACATCGGCCCGGGCCTGCACTTCAAGTGGCCGCTGGTCGAGAACGCGCTGGTGTTCGACCGCCGCCTGCAGGTGCTCGACGCCGAGCCGGAGCGCTATCTGACCTCCGAGCGCAAGGACGTGTCGGTCGACTTCTTCGCGGTCGGCATGATCGAGGACGTGCGCGCGTTCTACCGCGCCACCGGCGGCAACGAGCAGACCGCGGTCGACCGCCTCGCGCCGATCATCAAGGACTCGCTGCGCAACGAGATCAACTCGCGCACGCTGTCGCAGGTGGTGGCAGGCAACCGTTCCGAGGTGATCGGGCGCCAGCTCGAGAACATCAACAAGGGCGCCGCCAACATCGGCATCCGCATCGTCGACCTGCGCATCAAGAAGATCGACCTGCCCACCGACAGCAAGGTGATCCGCGACGTCTACCGCCGCATGAGCGCGCAGCGCCAGCAGGTGGCCAGCCGGCTGCGCGCGGAGGGCGAGGAGCAGGCGCAGACCATCCGCTCCAAGGCCGACCGCGACCGCAACGTGATCATGGCCGAAGCCGAGCGCGACGCGCAGAAGCTGCGTGGCGAGGGCGACGCCGAGGCGACGCGCATCTACGGCGAGGCGGCCAACCGCGATGCCGGCTTCTACGCCTTCCAGCGCAGCCTGGAGGCGTACCGCAAGGCGTTCGCCGACGGCGGCAGCGTGATCGTGCTCGACCGCGGCGATCCGTTCCTGCAGTACATGCGCAACGACAAGTAGGCCGATGTCGGACCTGTGGGCGTCGCTGTGCCTGGTCGCGGTGCTGGAGGGCCTGCTGCTGTTCGCCTTCCCCGGCGCGTGGAAGCGGATGGCCGAGCAGATGCAGGCGATGGAAAACCGCCGCCTGCGCGCCGTGGGCGCCGCGTGCCTGGCGACGGGGCTGGTCGCCCTCTACCTGGTGCGGCAGGCGGGGTAGCGCTCTGGGCTGCGCGGGAAAGATCGCTGCGCTCGACCGGGGCGAGCGACGCGATGCGGCAACGCCGGCTGCCGCTGGATGGTCGCCTTGTCCGTCCTTGGATCGCGCGAGCGGGTTCACTGCCGGCGAAGGCAACCGCGACGAATCGCGATCACCACCAGCCCCACCACGGCCATGGCGCCGGCCGGGTCACCACGTTGACGCGCTCGCGCACCGGCCAGAGGTAGACCACGTCCGCGGCGACGTGCGGGAAGCGGTAGTCGTAGCCGCCGATGCGGCGATTCTCGTAGCCGTCGATGCGGCCGGTGAAGCTGACCTCGCGGTTCTTCTCGAACACCGCCGGGTCGTAGAAGCCCGCGCGGCAGGCGATGAAGCGGCCGCCGGTGTCGTCCTCGGCCCAGTACGGGCGCCCGTAGGCGTTCAGGCGCGTGGAGACCATCTCGAAGCAGGTGCGGTCCTCCCTGGGCTCGACCTGCACGATGCGGCCGCCCCAAAGCACCATCGCGCCGGTGCTGTCGCGGTCGACCGCCTCGCGCGGCGTGATCTGGGTGAACTCGCCCTGCAGCGGCTTGGGCTGGGTCGCGCACGCGGCGAGCAGGGCGGCGGCGAGGCAGGCGGCAATCGGGCGGAAGTTCATGCGGATCTCTCCGGTCTCGTGTGATCGTGTCGAATGCGTGGATCAGGGACGATGCCTGCGCAGCGCGCGGACCAGTTCGTCCAGTTCGCGCCGCCCCTGTTTCCGCCCATCGCCGCGAGCGTAGCGCCAATCGGCGAAACGCGCGCTGAGCGTCGGCAGCTCCGAGGCGCCCGGGCGCGCGGCAGCGACGCGCGCGGCCCAGGCGCCGGCGGGCTCGTGCGGCGCGCGGGCCAGGCCCAGGCGCGCGTAGCGGGCGCTGAGCCGGTGCCAGGCGCGCAGCAACGGATCGCGCTGGCGCTCGCTGCGCGCCGTCAGCCACAGCATCCAGCCCAGCGCCAGCCCGGCGACGCAGGCGAACAGGGCGATGAGCCGGCCCTGTCCGAGCTGGTCGATGCCCAGCGGCCGCAGCAGCCGCTGCTGGCGCGCGGCGTCGAAGCCGAGCACGAAGTCGTTCCAGCCGCGGCGCAGCCAGTCGCCCATGTCCAGCACCGGGACCAGGCGCCGGCCGAAGGTGCCGGCGGCGCGGTCGTCGAGGGTGTCGTAGATGCGCTCGGGCGCGACTGCGGCGGTCGGGTCCACGCGCACCCAACCGCGCCCCTGCAGCCAGACCTCGGCCCAGGCGTGCGCGTCGAGGCGCCGCACCACCCAGTAGTCGCCGTAGCGATTGTAGTAGCCGCCGGCGTAGCCCGTGACCACGCGCGCGGGGATGCCCGCCGCGCGCATCAGCACCACGAACGCCGAGCTGAAGTGCTCGCAGAAGCCGGCCTTCTGCTCGAACAGGAACTCGTCGACCGAGTCGCGCCCGAGCAGCGGCGTGGTCAGCGTGTAGGCGAAGTCGGCGCGGATCCAGCGCAGCGCGCGCGCGACGATCGCGTCGTCGTCGGCGCCCGCCTCGCGACGCCATTGCCGCGCCAGCGCCAGCGTGCGCGGGTTGTAGCCCTCGGGCAGCCGCAGCGCCATCGCGCGCAGCATCACCTTGAGCTTCGGATCGAACGCCACCGGCGGCGCCGAGTGCATGCGCCACCGCGTGAGCGCGTTGAGCGGCCGCGGTACGTACAGGCCGAAGTCGTAGCTGAGCGCGGCGCCCTCCGGGGCGCGGGTGGGCAGTTCCAGCGCGACCAGCTGCCGGCGGTCGGTGGGCTCGAGCTCCATCTCGTAGTCCCAGCCGCGCGCGGCGTGCTCGACCGGCGCCGGCGGCAGCCCGCGCAGCCACTGCGGCTGCGTCCAGGTGCGGCCGTCGAAGTTCCACAGCACCGGGCCGCGCCAGTACATCCGCGACGTCGGCGGCGCGGGGCCGGAGAATTTCGCGCGCAGCACCGGGCTGTCGTCGCTCATGAAGTCGACCCATTCGCCCGGCGACATGCGATCGGACAGCCCGGGCCGCGCGAGCGCGCGCTCGGGCACGCCCCACAGCGGCGTGGCGATGCGCGGGAACAGCCAGAACGCCGCCAGCGCCAGCGGCAATCCGATCGCCACCAGCCGCAACACGCCGAGCAGCCAGCGCCACGGCGCGGTCGCGCGGGAAACGTCGCCGGATTCGAGGTCGGACAGGCGCAGCAGCGCGGCCAGCGCCAGGCTGGCGCCGAGCAGTCCCAACGCCAGCGACAGCGGTCCCTGGTCGAGCAGGAAGGTGGAGAACGGCGCGAACAGCGCGAAGCCGAGCAGGCTGCGCGCGTCGCGCAGGGTCGCCAGTTCCACGGGCTTGATCGCCAGCATCGCCGCGAGCAGGGCACAGCCGGTGTCGCGCCCGAAGGCGAAGCGCGAGCTGGCCATGACGTAGCCGAGCAGGCCGAGCGCCAGCAGCAGCCGCAGCCATCCGGGCAGCGCGCGGCGCGCGGCCATCGCGGCGACGCCGGCGCCGATCGCGGCGATCGCGACCGCCATGCGCGCGGGCAGCTGCAGCAGCAGAGGCAGCAGGCAGGTCGCCGCGGCCAGCAGCGTCCACAGCCGGCCCTGCGGATCGAGCGCGATGCGGCGCGGCGCGGCCGGTGCGTGCGCGCCCGCGGCGATGGCGTCAGCGCGCGCCGACATCGTCGCCTCCCGCGAACGGCAGCAGCGCCAGCGCGCGCAGGCAGGCATGCCGGTGGTCGGCGCCGCGCGCGGGACCGAGCGGCGGCTGGCCCGGAAGCTGCAGGCGCCAGCGCCGGCCTTCGCGTTCGGCCTCGTCGACCCAGCGCGCCAGGCGACGGATGCGGTCCTCCCACGCGAGCCCGTCGACGGCGCGCCAGTCGAGCACGATGTCGGCGCCCACCGGCTGCTCGTACTCGCGCACCAGCAGCGCGCCGTGGCGCGCAGACGGCTTCCATGCGATCGCGCGGCGCGGGTCGCCGCGGCGGTAGGCGCGCAGGTGGTGCACGTCGTCGCCGGCGGGATGCAGCCGCGCCTGCGCCTGGTCGCCGCTGCCCGTCGGCAACGGCGGCCCGTTCGCTTCTGGTGCCGGATACACCAGCAGCGGCGATTCCGGCCACACCCAGGCCCAGGCGCGGGCCAGGCCGAGCGGGCGCGTGGTGGACAGGCGCACGCGGCCGGGATCGAGCCAGCCGCGCCGCCGGGTCGGGATCTCGAGCGTCGCCGATCCCGCGCCGTCGTCCAGCGACAGCGTCGCCGCGCTGCCGCCGCATTCCACGCGCAGGCCGCGGCGCTCGCGCCCCTGCCGCGCGCGCGCATGCAGCGACAGTTGCAGCGGCCTGCCGGCCGCGACCGGCTCGGCGTCGATCGCGACCACGTCCAGCCCGCTCAGCTGCAGGTGCGCGGCGAACAGGCTGGTGTTCGCCGCACCGCCCAGCAGCAGCGCCAGCAGCAGCGCCGGGTTGTTGTTGTAGTTGAGCGCGCCGACCAGCATCGCCAGCAGCAGCAGCAGGAAGAACCAGCCGAAGGCGGTGGGCAGGATGTAGACGCGGTGGCGGTCGAGCGTGGCGGGCAGCGGTTCCGGGCGGCGCGGCCGCGCCCACGACAACGCGCGCGCGCGCAGGCCTGCGAATCCCGGCGGCGTGCGATCGATGGCGGATTGTCGGGGCATGGCCATGTCGGGTTGCGGGCGCGATGCGCGCGGGCCGGCGTTCGTTGCGAAGAGGCCCGGCGCGCCGCCGCCGCTCAGTCCACCGCCACGCCGTGCAGGATCGCCTTCGCCAGCGACTGGCCGTCGCCGGCGTCGGCGTCGACCACGAGGCGATGCGCGGCCACCGACGCGAACAGCGCCTGCACGTCTTCGGGCAGCACGTGGCCGCGGCCGAGCAGCAGCGCGTAGGCGCGCGCGGCGCGCAGCAGCGCGATGCCCGCGCGCGGCGACAGGCCGACGCGCACGCCTGGATGGCGGCGGCTGCGTGCCAGCAGGGCCTGCACGTAGGTGACCAGCGCATCGCTCGCATGCACGGCGGACACCGCCTCGCGCAGGGTCAACACGTCGTCGGAGCCGAGCACCGGCACGGTCTGCGCGATCAGGTCGCGGCGGTCGGTGCCGGCGAGCAGCGCGCGCTCCGCGCCCTCGTCGGGATAGCCGAGCGTGAGGCGCAGCAGGAAGCGGTCGAGCTGCGAGTCCGGGAGCGGATAGGTGCCGGCGAGGTCGACCGGGTTCTGGGTGGCGATCACGAAGAACGGGTCCGGCAACACGTGGGTGGTGCCGTCGACCGTGACCTGGTGCTCGGCCATCGCCTCCAGCAGCGCGCTCTGCGTGCGCGGCGGCGCGCGGTTGATCTCGTCGGCCAGCAGCACGTGCGCGAACACCGGGCCGGGATGGAACTCGAAGCGCCGCGCCTGCGCATCGAACACCGACACGCCGACGATGTCGGACGGCAGCAGGTCGGAGGTGAACTGCACGCGCTGGAAGCCCAGCCCGAGCGTGGCGGCCATCGCATGCGCGAGCGTGGTCTTGCCCAGTCCCGGCAGGTCCTCGATCAGCAGGTGGCCGTCGGACAGCAGCGCGACGAAGGCGAGCCGCACTTCATGCGGCTTGCCGAGCACCAGCGTGTTGACCTGCGCCTGCGCGCGCTTCACCGCCTCGCGCAGGCCGTCGGTTAGCATGGCGTGCTGTGCGGTGGCTGCAGGCATGCGGCATCGATCCCCTGGAAGAACCCGAGTGTAGCGAGGTCGCGGCAGGATGCGGACACAGATCGACGCGCGCGTGCTGTTCATCGCGCTTTGGGCCGGCATCAGCCTGCTCAAGGTGGCGATGGCGGCGCGCCTGCCGCTGTTCGTCGACGAGGCCTTCTACTGGCAGGAGAGCCGGCACCTGGCCTGGGCCTATTCGGACCTGCCCGGGCTCACCGCGTGGCTGATCCGGATCGGCGAAGTGCTGTTCGGCGAAAGCAGGCTGGCGCTGCGCGCGCCGTTCCTGCTGATCGCCGCTGCGCTGCCCTGGCTGGTGGTGCGCATCACCGCGCGCGAGTTCGACCCGCGCAGCGCGTGGCTGGCCGGCATCGCCAGCCTGCTGCTGCCGCTGGCCGGGTCGCTGGGATTGCTGGCGCTGCCGGACGTGGCGATGGCGCTGGCCACGCTGCTGTGCGTGGACGCCGGGGCGCGGTTGCTGCGCGGGGTGGACGACGGGGCCGCGCTGCTGCTCGGCGCCGGGCTGGCGATCGGCGCGCTCAGCCACTACCGCTTCATCGCGGTGATCGGCGTGGGCTTCGTCGTGCTGCTCGCGCTGCCGGCAGGCCGGCGCGCGCTGCTCGACCCGCGGGTCTGGGTGGCGATCGCCTTCGGCGCGGCCGCGTGGACGCCGCTGATGGCATGGAACATGGAAAACGCGGAGGCCGGCCTGCGCTTCCAGCTGGTCGACCGCCACCCGTGGGCCTTCCACGCCGACGGCATCCTGTTCGTCGCGATCCAGGGCCTGCTGGTGACGCCGCCGCTGTTCGTGGCGCTGATGTCGGCGGCCTGCCGGCGCGCCGACGCCTCGCTGCCCGCGCAGCGGTACTTCGCTTGGCTGGGCGGGCTGGTGGTGCTGGGGTTCTTCGGGCTGGGCTTCTTCGCCGACACCCAGCGGGTGAGTTTCCACTGGCCGCTGCCGGGCTACCTGGCGCTGCTGCCGCTGCTGCCGGCGGTGCTGGCCGGCTGGGCGCCGTGGCTGCGGCGCGCCACCTGGGCGATCGCCGCCTGCGGGCTGGTGGCGGTGCTGGGCTACTACGCGGCGGTCTCGTCGCCGACGCTGCGCGCGCGCGCAGCGGGGCTGAAGTGGTATCCGTCGAATTTCGCCGGCTGGGACCAGCTCGCCGATGCGGTCCGTGAACAGCGCGCGCGGATGCCGAAGGACACCCGGATCGTCGCCGGCAACTTCAAGATCGGCTCGGAGTTGGGCTTCGCGCTGGGCGATCCCGGCATCGCGGTGCTCGACCACCCGCTCAACCGCGAGCACGGCCGGGCGCCGCAGCTGCGGCTGTGGGGCCTGCAGCACGCGCACCCCGTCGAGGGGCCGACGCTGCTGGTCGCCGGCGCCACCGACGTCGAGTACAAGCATCTGCTCGCGCGCTACCACGACCTGTGCAAGCAGGTCGGCGGGCCGCTGCCCAGGCCGCGCGCGCTCAACATCGACCATGGCCGCCAGCGCTACCTGCTGTTCGCCTTCGACGGCAAGCCGGCGAAGGCGGGTGCGCCCTGCGTGACGCCGGCGATGGCCTGGCTCGACGTGCCGGTCGCCGGCGCCGAGGTCGGCAACACGTTCGAGGTCGCCGGCTGGGCGTTCAAGGACGGCGTCGGGCTGGCGGGCGTGGACGTGCTGCTCGACGGCAGGCCGGTGGCCAAGGCCCGCTACGGGCTGCCCAGCCCTGGCACCGCGGTGTTCTGGAAGATCTCCAGCGACCCGCAGCATCCCAGGGTCGGCTTCCGCGCCCGCGTGGACGCCGGCAAGGTCGCGCCCGGGCGGCACTGGCTGGGCCTGCGTCTGCACGGGCGCGACGGCAGCGTCGAGGACTGGAGCGAGCAGCCGGTGATGATCCGGTAGGGCAGTCGGCACGCGGGGGACAGGTGCGCGGGTGGTGGGCCGGGGCCCACCCTACGGCAGGGCGAATCCCGCCTGGCGCAGCAGGTCGGCGATGGCGATCAGCGGAAGGCCGACCAGGGCGGTGGGGTCGCTCGACTCGATCGCGGCGAACAGCGTGATCCCCAGGCCCTCGGACTTGAAGCTGCCGGCGCAGTCGAACGGCTGCTCGGCGTCGACGTAGCGGGAGATCTCGCCGGCCGACAGCGTCCGGAAGCGCACCCGGGTGGTGTCCAGGGCGGCGAAAACCTGGTCGCCGCGCACCACCGCGACCGCGGTGCGGAAGGCGATGGTGCGCCCGGACATCGCGCCGAGCTGGGCGATCGCCGCGTCGCGCGCCCCGGGCTTGCCCAGCGGCGCGCCGTCGAGCTCGGCGGCCTGGTCGGAGCCGACCACCCACGCGTCGGGCCGCTGCGCGGCGACCGCCCGCGCCTTGGCCAGCGCCAGGCGCTCGACCAGCGCACCGGGCGTTTCGCTGGCCAGCGGGGTCTCGTCGACTTCCGGGCGCAGGGTCTCGAACGGCAGCCGCAGGCGCTCCAGCAGCTCGCGCCGGTAGGGCGAGGCCGAGGCCAGGACCAGGCGCATCCGGGCGGACCGGTTCAGGCCAGCGGCGCGCGGGCGCGCTCGATCTGGACCAGCTGCTGGTCGATCCGCCGGCGCGCGGCCTCGATCGAGTCGCGCACCGAGCGCAGCTGCTCCAGCGAGGCCGCGTCCCCGTGCTGCTGCAGCCACAGCCGCTGCCGCAGCATCTCGTGCATGGCCTCCCGGACCGGGTTGTCCTCGCTGCCGGCGATCGCCTCGATCTCGGCGCGGGCGTCGCGCAGGCGCGCCTCCAGGCCGTCGGCGGCGTCCAGCAGCTGCCCCAGGGCGCGCTGGCGCTCTCCGCCGCGGCGGCGGCGCAGCAGCAGCGCCAGGGCCAGGACCACGGCGGCGATGGCCAGCAGCACGAAGGTCAGGTTCAAGCGGGGCGGTCCGGAAGGCGGGACCGCAGTCTGCCCGGGGCGCCCGCCGCGGGCAAATTCCCCCGCCGGCACAAGGGTTTGCCGGTGCCCGGCGGTTTGACAGCGGGCGGGGCGATCCTTAACATTCCCCGGCTTATGTCCACGGATGTTCCCGAGTTGCTGGACGCTTGGCGCATGGTCGCCGCGCGGCGCGGTTTCACGGGGGGCCTGCCGTTGTCGTCGATGCCGCGGCTGCGCGAGGCGCTGCTCGACGGCGAGGGCGAGGCGAGCTTCACGCTGGCGTTCGACCGCGACGAGCTGCGCGTGCCCTACGTGGAACTGCGGATCGATGCCGCGCTGCCGCTGCAATGCCAGCGCACGCTGCAGCGCTTCCTGTTCCCGGTGCACGTCGTGCAGCGGCTCGGCCTGGTCGCCGCCGGCAGCGACGAGGAGGTCGAGGAGGCCGCGCTGCCGCCGGGCTACGAGGCGCTGCAGGTCCCGGAAGACGGGACGCTGCGGCCGGCCGAGCTGGTCGAGGACGAGCTGATCCTCGCCATCCCGGTGGTGCCGATGGCGCCGGGCTCGGAAGCGGTGGAGCGCGACTGGCCGGTCCAGGCGGACGAGGAGGTGCGCGCCAACCCGTTCGCCGCGCTGAAGGACCTGAAAAAGCAGTAGCGTCACCCGCAAGGACACCGCAACACCGCGATACCGAACACCGCCACGGCCGCAAGCGCGCGTTCCCTGGCCCAGCAAGTCCCGATCAATCCAGTTGCAACCCATTCGTTCCGGAGCAATCCCATGGCTGTGCAGAAGTCCCGCGTTTCCCCCTCCCGCCGTGGCCAGCGTCGTGCGCACGACGCGCTGGCCGCCAGGCAGCTGGCCACCGACCCGACCTCGGGCGAGACCCACCTGCGCCACCACGTCACCGCCGACGGCTACTACCGCGGCAAGCAGGTGATCGTGCCCAAGACCACGGTCGTCGAGGAAGACTGACCCCGGTCGCCCCGCCGCGCGCCGCGGCGGGGCAGGTTTCGCTTCGCAGCACCGCCCCGCACGGTCCCGGCGTGCTGTTCGCCTGCCGGCACGCGCCGGCATCCACGTGAGGGCAGCACCCCCGATGAGCGAGCAAGCCTCGATCCCGCGCGTCTATTCGCGCATCGCCGGCACCGGCAGCTACCTGCCGGCCAAGGTGCTCACCAACGACGACCTGGCGAAGATCGTCGACACCAGCGACGAGTGGATCGCGAGCCGCACCGGCATCCGCGAGCGCCACGTCGCCGCCGATGGCGAGACCACCGGCGACCTCGCCTTCCACGCCGCGGTGCGCGCGATGGAAGCGGCCGGGGTGGAGGCCTCCGAGCTCGATCTGATCGTGCTGGGCACGACCACGCCCGACCTCGTCTTCCCGTCCACGGCTTGCCTGCTGCAGCATCGCATCGGCGCCGACGGCTGCGCGGCGTTCGACGTCAACGCCGCGTGCTCGGGCTTCATCTACGCGCTCTCGGTCGCCGACAAGTTCATCCGCAGCGGCAGCGCGAAGACCGTGCTGGTGGTGGGCTCTGAAACGCTCACGCGCATGGTCGACTGGACCGAGCGCACCACCTGCGTGCTGTTCGGCGACGGCGCCGGCGCGGTGGTGCTCAAGGCCGACACCGAAACCGGCATCCTCAGCACCCACCTGCACGCCGACGGCGGCAAGAAGGAGCTGCTGTGGAACCCGGTCGGCGTGTCGGTCGGCTTCAAGGAAAACGAGAAGAACGCCGGCGTGCGCATCCGCATGGCGGGCAGCGACGTGTTCAAGTACGCGGTCAAGGCGCTGGACGCGATCGTCGAGGAAACCCTCGAGGCCAACGGCCTGGACCGCCACGACATCGACTGGCTGATCCCGCACCAGGCCAACCTGCGCATCATCGAGGCCACGGCCAAGCGCCTCGACATGCCGATGGAGCGCGTCATCGTCACCGTCGACAAGCACGGCAACACCTCGTCGGGCTCGGTGCCGCTGGCGCTGGACACCGCAGTGCGCTCGGGCAACGTCGAGCGCGGCCAGCTGCTGCTGCTCGAGGCCTTCGGCGGCGGTTTCACCTGGGGCTCGGTGCTGTTGCGGTATTGAGCGTCGGGATCGGGATTCGGAAGGGCGAATCCCCTGGGGGCCGCGAGCGATCGCGGCCTTTTCGCTTTTTGAATCCCGGTTCGCTCGTCCCCGATCCCGACCCACGTCAATACGCCCCGGTACAGACACCGCCACCGGTTCGCCCGTATCATCGCCGCTCGTTTTTACCCGCAGGATCGGCGCTTGACCGCTTCCACGCTCGCATTCGTGTTCCCCGGCCAGGGCTCGCAGTCGCTGGCGATGCTGGCCGAGCTCTCGGAGCTGCATCCGTCGATCCGCGACGATTTCGCGGAAGCCTCCGACGGCGCCGGCGTCGACCTGTGGGCGCTGTCGCAGGGCGGCCCCGAGGAACAGCTCAACCGCACCGAATACACCCAGCCGGCGCTGCTCGCGGCCGGCGTCGCGGTGTGGCGGCTGTGGGAGCGCCAGGGCGGCGCGCGTCCGCTCGCGCTGGCCGGCCACAGCCTCGGCGAATACAGCGCGCTGGTCGCCGCGGGCGCGCTGTCGCTGCGCGACGCCGCGCACCTGGTGCGCATCCGCGGGCAGCTCATGCAGGACGCCGCGCCCGCCGGCACCGGCGCGATGGCGGCGGTGATCGGTGCCGACGACGAGCTCGTGCGCGAGGCCTGCAAGGCCGCGTCCGACAGCGAGGTCGTGGTGCCCGCCAACTACAACTCGCCGGGCCAGGTCGTCATCGGCGGCCACGCCGCCGCGGTCGAGCGCGCGCTCGCGCTGCTGGCCGAAAAGGGCGTGCGCAAGGCGGTCAAGCTCGCGGTCAGCGTGCCCTCGCACACCCCGCTGATGCGCGAGGCCGCGAACCGCCTGTCGGAAACCATGGCTGGCCTGTCCTGGCGCGAGCCGGCGCTGCCGGTGGTGCAGAACGTCGACGCCGAGGTGCACGACGGCCTGCAGTCGATCCGCGACGCGCTGGTGCGCCAGCTCTACCTGCCGGTGCAGTGGACCGGCTGCGTGCAGGCGCTGGCCGCGCGCGGCGCCACCGGGCTCGGCGAATGCGGGCCGGGCAAGGTGCTCACCGGGCTGGCCAGGCGCATCGACAAGTCGCTCGACGCGCGCGTGCTCGGCACGCCGGCCGATTTCGACGCCGCGCTGGCGGTATGGAAATGAAGTTCTGCCACGGATGAAAACGGATAAGCACGGATAGGGCTTTCATGACTGCCAATGCCCTAATCGCTTCTATCCGTGTCATCCGTGGCAAAAGAATGCTGTTGAGGAATCACGATGGACAAGACATTGCAGGGTGAGGTCGCGCTGGTCACCGGCGCCAGCCGCGGCATCGGCGCCGCGATCGCGGACGAGCTGGCGGCGCTGGGCGCCACCGTCGTCGGCACCGCGACCTCGGATGCCGGCGCCGCCGCGATCGGCGAGCGCCTGGAGGCGCACGGCGGCCACGGCCGCCGGCTCGACGTCGGCGAGGCCGGGGCGATCGAGGCGCTGGTCGAGGACATCGGCAAGGACGTCGGCGCGATCTCCATCCTGGTCAACAACGCCGGCATCACCCGCGACAACCTGCTGATGCGGATGAAGGACGAGGACTGGCAGGCCATCCTCGACACCAACCTCACCAGCGTCTACCGCAGTTGCAAGGCGGTGATGCGGGGGATGATGAAGGCGCGCAAGGGCCGCATCGTCAACATCGCCTCGGTGGTCGGCGTCACCGGCAACGCGGGGCAGGCCAACTACGCCGCGGCCAAGGCCGGCATCATCGCCTTCAGCAAGTCGCTGGCGAAGGAGATCGGCTCGCGCGGCGTCACCGTGAACGTGGTGGCGCCCGGCTTCATCGCCACCGACATGACCCGCGACCTGCCGGAGGCGTCGAAGCAAGCGCTCAGCGAACAGATCGCCCTCGGGCGCCTCGGCGAGCCGGCCGACATCGCCCGCGCGGTGGCCTTCCTTGCCGGTCCGGGCGCCGCCTACATCACCGGCGAAACCCTGCACGTCAACGGCGGCATGTACATGCCGTGACGGTTCACGCAAGGGGGGCAACCCCTTGATCGAAAAGGGCGCCGCGGCGCAGTGCCGCCCGCCCGGCTTTCCCTTACACTATCCCTCGAAACAGCCTCCACCGGAGCGAACAGCCAATGAGCAGCATCGAAGAACGCGTCAAGAAAATCGTCGTCGAACAACTGGGCGTCAAGGAAGAAGAAGTCAGCAACAGCGCTTCCTTCGTCGACGATCTCGGTGCCGACTCGCTCGACACCGTCGAACTGGTGATGGCGCTCGAGGAAGAGTTCGAGTGCGAGATCCCCGACGAAGAGGCCGAGAAGATCACTTCGGTGCAACAGGCGATCGACTACATCAAGGCCCACGTCAAGGCCTGACGTCCTTGGAATCGCGCCCGGCCGCTCGTCGCCGGGCCTGCCATGCCGGCACGCGCCTCGCAGCCCGTGCCGCCGTGTCGTGACAAACCGGGGCCGCGCATGCGGCCTCTGGCGTTTCTGGCGCGCCGGCGACGGCGCGCGCAAGGCAATCGAACAGGCAACCGGAGTCCGCAATGTCCAAGCGTCGCGTCGTCATCACGGGTCTCGGCATCCTGTCGCCCCTCGGCAATGACCTGGCCTCGAGCTGGGACGGCATCGTCAACGGCCGCTCCGGGATCGGCCCGATCACCCATTTCGACGCCTCGGCCTTCGCCACCCGCATCAGCGGCGAGGTCAAGGGCTTCGACCCGTCGCAATGGATCGCGCCGAAGGACATCAAGAAGATGGATCCCTTCGTGCACTACGGCGTCGCGGCGTCGATGATGGCGATCCAGGACGCCGGCCTCGACATCGCCGCCGACCCCGAGAACATCGGCGTGGCCATCGGCGCCGGCATCGGCGGCCTGAAGGGCATCGAGGAAACCACGCTCAAGTACGCCGAAGGCGGGCCGCGCAAGGTCTCGCCGTTCTACGTGCCCAGCACGATCATCAACATGATCGCCGGCCAAGTATCGATCATGACCGGCGCCAAGGGCCCCAACATCGCCGCGGTCACCGCCTGCACCACGGCGACCCACAACATCGGCCTGGCGATGCGCATGATCCAGTACGGCGAGGCCGAGGCGATGATCGCCGGTGGCGCCGAGTACGCGACCACGCCGACTTCGGTCGGCGGCTTCTGTGCGATGAAGGCGTTGTCCACCCGCAACGACGAGCCCACGAAGGCCTCGCGGCCGTGGGACGAGGGCCGCGACGGCTTCGTCATGGGCGACGGCGCCGGCATCCTGGTGATCGAGGAGTACGAGCGCGCCAGGGCGCGCGGCGCGCGCATCTACGCCGAGCTCGCAGGCTTCGGCATGAGCGGCGACGCCTACCACATGACTGCGCCCAGCGAGAGCGGCGAAGGCGGCGCGCGCTGCATGCGCAACGCGATCCGCGACGCCGGCATCGACGTGTCGGAGATCGGCTACATCAACGCGCACGGCACCTCGACGCCCGCCGGCGACCTCGCCGAGACCATGGGCATCAAGAGCGTGCTCGGCGACCACGCGTACCGGACGATGGTCAGCTCGACCAAATCGATGACCGGCCACCTGCTCGGCGCGGCCGGCGGCGTGGAGGCGGTGTTCTCGGCGATGGCGCTGCACACCGGCGTGATCCCGCCGACGATCAACCTCGACAATCCGTCGGAAGGCTGCGACCTGGACTACGTGCCGCACACCGCGCGCGAGAAGCTGGTCGACATCGCGATGTCGAACTCGTTCGGCTTCGGCGGCACCAACGGCACGCTGGTGTTCCGGCGGGTCTGAGGAGGAGCCGCGTCGGACGCTTCGCAGTGGAATCGGACCGGTGCCATGGCCCGGCCAATTGCCAGTTTCGCCGCGCATCTTTCCGAAGCCGTCATCCCCGCGAAGGCGGGGATCCAGGGACGTTGCTTTTCGCTTGAGGGACGACCTACGCACTCGAGCCGCGGTCCAAGGTCCATGGATCCCCGCCTTCGCGGGGATGACGGCTTGAAGGGCCGCACGGCGCCGCCCCGGCTCCAGGCGAAGCACACGCAAGCCATGCCGAACCGCTGATGCTCGTCACCCGCACCCTCGCGCCGGACACCGACCTGCTGGCCCTGCACCGGCAGTCCCCCGCGCGCTATCCGCTGCTGCTCGAATCGGCCGCCCACGGCACCGCGCAGGGGCGCTGGGACCTGCTGCTGGCCGCCGACGGCGGTTCGCTCGCGCTGCACGCGGACGGCGTCGTGCGGCGCGACGGCCTCGCGGACGACGCTGAGGACACCGGCAGCGACTTCCTGTCCGCGCTCGACGGCGAGTGGCGGCGCGGCCGCATTGCCCGCGAGGAGCCGCGCTGGCCGTTCCGCGGCGGCTGGGCGCTGCTGCTGGCCTACGAGCTGGCGGCCCAGGTCGAGCCCGTCCTGCGGCTTCCGGCGGCGCCCGGCGCGCTGCCGGTCGCTGTCGCGCTGCGCTGCCCGGCCGCGCTGCTGCGCGACCATGCCACCGGCGAATGCACGATCGTCGCCGAGCCCGAGCGCGGGGACCTGCTCGATCGCATCGCGGACGACCTGCATGCGTCGCGCGCGCTGGCGCCGCTGCCGGCGTGGGACATGCCGCGCGAATGCGTGGAGGATCCGCCCGGGGATTTCACCGGCGGCGTCCGTCGCATCCTCGACTACCTCGCCGCCGGCGACGTGTTCCAGGCCAACCTGTCGCGCGGCTGGCGCGCGCGGTTCGACGATGCGCTCGATCCGGCGCGGATGTACGCGCGCCTGCGCGAGGCCAATCCCGCGCCGTTCGCGGGCCTGTTCGCCGGCGACGGCTGGGCCGTCGTCAGCGCGTCGCCCGAGCGGCTGGTGTCCGTGCGCGGCGACATAGTCGAGACGCGCCCGATCGCCGGCACCCGGCCGCGCGTCGCCGGCGACGACGACGGCGCGCGCATCCGCGAGCTGGTCGGCCATCCCAAGGAGCGCGCCGAGCACGTGATGCTGGTCGACCTGGAGCGCAACGACCTGGGCCGCGTGTGCGTGGCCGGCAGCGTCGAGGTCGACGAACTCATGGGCGTGGAGAGCTATGCCCACGTCCACCACATCGTCAGCAACGTGCGCGGCCGGCTGCGCGGCGATGCCACGCCGGGTGACGTGGTGCGCGCGGTGTTCCCGGGCGGCACCATCACCGGCTGCCCCAAGGTGCGCTGCATGCAGGTGATCGCCGAACTCGAAGGCGTGGGCCGCGGCGCCTACACCGGCGCGATGGGCTGGCTGAACCGCGACGGCGACCTCGACCTGAACATCCTGATCCGCAGCGCCGAGGTCGAAGGCGGCCTCGCGCGCTTCCGCACCGGCGCCGGCATCGTCGCCGACTCCGACCCGCAGCGCGAGCTCGAGGAGACCCGCGCCAAGGCCCGCGGCATGCTGCGCGCGCTGGGCCTGTAGGCGCGCCCTTTGGGCGCGACCGCTTTCGCCGCAATGCCAGCAAAGCGGTCGCGCCCAAGGGCGCTCCTGCGGGGGCGGTGACGGTATCCTGACGCCATGCAGCCGACCACCACCACCACGATGGCCTCCACGCGATGAGCCAACCCCGCAAGCGCCGGCTTGGCCTGCGTCTCTTCTTCGTGTTCTCCGCGCTGCTCGCCGGTGCGGTCGCGTACTGGGCCTTCGACCGCTATGCGCAGTTCGCAGACCAGCCGCTGTCCGGGCTGCAGGCGGGCGATACGCTGGTGGTCGAGCGTGGCGATTCCTTCGCCAGGGTGCTGCGGCGCCTGCGCGACCACGGCGTGCGCGAAGGCCACGACGCGCAGTGGCGGCTGCTGGCGCGCCGGCTCGGCGCCGACGGCAGGATCCAGGTGGGCGAGTATCCGCTCGACCCCGGTACCACGCCGCGCCTGCTGCTCGAGCGCATGCGCGACGGCAAGGTGCTGTCCTACCGCTTCACCATCGTCGAGGGCTGGAACATCCGCCAGCTGCGCGCCGCGCTGGCGAAGGCGACGCCGCTGCGGCAGGAAGCGGCAAGCCTGGACGACGCTGCGCTGATGGCCAGGCTCGGGCATCCGGGCCAGCATCCGGAAGGACGCTTCCTCCCGGAAACCTACGCCTACACGCGCGGCGACAGCGACCTCGACCTGCTCGCGCGCGCCCACGCCGGCCTCGACAAGGCGCTCGACGACGCCTGGAACGCGCGGGCCGCCGGCCTGCCGATCAAGTCGAAGGAGGAAGCGCTGGTGCTCGCGTCGATCGTCGAGAAGGAAACCGGCATCGCCAGCGAGCGCCCGCGGATCGCGGGCGTGTTCCTGCGCCGCCTGGAGCTCGGCATGCGCCTGCAGACCGATCCCACCGTGATCTACGGCATGGGCAGCCGCTACGCCGGCAACCTGCGCAAGGCCGACCTGCAGGCCGACACGCCCTACAACACCTACACCCGCGACGGCCTGCCGCCGACGCCGATCGCGATGGTCGGCGCCGACGCGCTGCGCGCGGTGACCCGGCCGGCCGACGGCGACGCGCTGTATTTCGTCGCGGTGGGCGACGGCAGCGGCAAGCACGTGTTCTCGAAGACGCTGGCCGAGCACGAAGCCGCGGTGCGCGAATACATCCGCCGCTACCGCGCGCAGTACGGGCCGAAATGATGCAGCTGCCTTCCCATCCACGCTTCGTCTCGCTCGAAGGCGGCGAGGGCGCGGGCAAGACCACGGTGCTCGATGCTCTGATCCAGGCGCTGCGCGACGACGGCGCCGAGGTGGTGAGCACGCGCGAGCCCGGCGGCACGCCGCTGGCGGAGATGATCCGCGGCCTGCTGCTGGATCCCGCGCACGAGCCGCCGGCGCCGGAGACCGAACTGCTGCTGATGTTCGCCGCGCGCGCCCAGCACGTGCGCGAGACGATCCTGCCCGCGCTCGAGCGCGGGGCGTGGGTGGTCAGCGACCGATTCACCGATTCCAGTTACGCCTACCAGGGCGGCGGGCGCGGCCTAGACGCCGGGCTGATCGCCGAACTCGAGCGGCGCGTGGTCGGCCTACAGCCGGGGTTGACCTTGCTGCTCGACATCGATGTCGCCCAAGGGCGCGAGCGCACGCGCGGCCGCGACCAGGCGCCTGGCGCGAACGGGCCCGACCGGATCGAGCGCGAGCGCGACGAGTTCTTCGAGCACGTGCGCGCGGCGTATCGCGCCCGCGCCGCCGCCGAACCGGCGCGCTTCCGCGTGCTCGACGCCTCGAAACCCGCGCGCGACGTCGCCGCCGAGGCGGTCGTGCAGCTGCGCGCATGGCGGGAGTCCAAGGCGTGAGCGCCGTTGCTTCCACCCTCGCGCCCTGGCAGCGGCGCATCCACGACCGCGCCGCGGCGGCGCTCGACGGCGGCCGGCTGGGGCACGCGCAGCTGTTCTGCGGCCCGCCGCGCCTGGGCAAGCACGCGGTTGCCATGCAGCTCGCGCGCCGGCTCATGTGCCTGCATCCCGCGGCCGATGGCCTGGCATGCGGGACGTGCCGCGGCTGCGAATTGATGGCGGCCGGCACGCATCCGGACTTCATGGCGGTGTCGTTCATCCCGAACAAGGAAGGCACGAAGCTGCGCTCGGAGATCATCATCGAGCAGGTGCGCGCGGTGTCGGAGCAGCTGACGCTGACCCCGCAGTACGGCGGCGCGCAGGTCGTCATCGTCGACCCCGCCGACGCCATCAACCACGCGGCCAGCAACGCGCTGCTCAAGACGCTGGAGGAGCCCGTGCCGGGCCGCCACCTGTGGCTGGTCAGCGCGCGCCCCGAGCGCCTGTTCGCCACCATCCGCAGCCGCTGCCAGCGGCTCGAGTTCCACCTCCCGCCGCACGACGAGGCGCTGGCCTGGCTGCAGGCCCAGGGACACGCCGCTAAGGCCGCCGCCGAGGCGCTGGATGCGGCCCGCGGCAACCCGGGCGTGGCCGATGCCTGGCTGCGCGACGGCGGCATCGCCCTGCGCCGCGAGGTGGCGGGCGACCTGGCGAAGCTGGCGCGCGGCGAGCTCGGCGCGGTCGAGGCCGCGCAGCGCTGGACCGCCGACGAGGACGCGGCGCTGCGCCTGCGCCACGCCGCCGACCTCGCGCTCGCCGAGGCCGCCGGCTTGACCGCGCCGGCGCGAATGCGGAAGCTGGCCGCCTGGTTCGACGCGGCCAATCGCACCCGCGAATTGCTGCAGACCACGGTGCGGGCCGACCTCGCGGTGGCGGAGCTGCTGCTGGCGTGGTCGAAGGGACGCGACTAGCCACGGGCAGGACGATCCGCGGGCCGGGCGGCCGCGCCATGGACGGTGGCCACGACAACGAAAGGGGCAGGTGATATGGCGGCAACGGCAGGCGGCGCACGGCAGGGCATCCTGTCGCTGGCGGTGAAGGACAAGGCCCAGCTGTACGCGGCCTACATGCCCTACCTCAAGCACGGCGGCATCTTCGTGCCCACGCCCAAGCGCTACTTCCTCGGCGACGAGGTGTTCCTGCTGCTCACCCTGCCCGAATCCAGCGAACGCCTGCCGGTCGCCGGCAAGGTCGTCTGGGTGACGCCCACCGGCGCCCAGGGCAACCGCGCCGCGGGCGTCGGCGTGCAGTTCGCCGATACGCCCGAGGGCGAGACCGTCAAGGGCCGCATCGAGACCCTGCTGGCCGGCGCGCTGGGCGCGGACAAGCCGACCAACACGATGTAGGCGCCTTCGCGCCGTTGCCCGCGTACCTGTGGGGGCGGCTTCAGCCGCGGCCCCTTCGATCCCGGGCTCGCGGCTGGAGCCGCTTCGCGGGGATCGCCGTCAGTCGCGTCAGCCGCGCAGCGCCGGGTTGTCCCACCCCGGTCGCGGCGCGAAGCGGTCGCCGTGCCGTGCCTGCAGCGCCTGCAGCCGCGCCAGCAGCGCGTCGGCGCCGGTGTCGCGGATGTACTGAATGGGGCCGCCGCGGAACGGCGCGAAGCCGGTGCCGAAGATCACGCCCGCATCCAGCAGGTCGGCGTCGGCCACCACGCCGTCGTGCAGCGCGGCGACCGCCTCGTTGAGCAGCGGCAGGATCAGCCGGTCCTCGAGGTCGTCGGGCGTGGCGTAGTCCTTCGGCACCTCGGGCTTCCTCGGCTTGCCCTCGGCCCAGGCGTAGAGCCCCTGGCCGTCCTTCTTGCCGCGCTTGCCCGGTGGTGGCGGCGTCGCCAGCGCGGGCGGGATCTGCAGGCCGAGGAACGGCGCGAGCTCCTGGCCGACGCCGGAGGCGACGTCCAGGCCGACCGTGTCGATCAGCTCGATCGGCCCCATCGGCATGCCGAACTTCACCGCGGCCCTGTCGATCACCGCGCCGGGCACGCCTTCCGAATAGGCCGTCGCCGCCTCGAGCATGTAGGGGAACAGCAGGCGGTTGACCAGGAACCCCGGCGTGCCGGCGACCGGCACCGGCAGCTTGTCGATCGCCTTGCAGAACGCGGCCAGGCGCTGCTGGGTTTCCGGCGCCATCGCGTCGTGGTGGATGATCTCCACCAGCGGCATCAGCGCGACCGGGTTGAAGTAGTGCAGCCCGGCGAACTGCGCCGGGCGCGCGATGTGCCCGCGCAGCTCCGCCAGCGGGATCGACGAGGTGTTGGTCGTCAGCAGCGCATCGGCCTTCATGCGCGGCTCGACCGCGGCGTAGAGCTCGCGCTTGGCCTGCGCCTGCTCGATGATCGCCTCGATCACCAGGTCCGCGCCCGCGACGCCGTCGCCGTCGAGGTCCGACTTCAGCCGCGCGGCGACGCCGGGACGCTTCACGTCGTCCTTCACCTTCTTCGCGAACAGCTCCTGGGCGCGCGCCATCGCCGCGTCGATGAAGCGCTGCTCGCGGTCCTGCAGCGTGACCTCGAAGCCCTTGTAGGCCGACCACGCCGCGATGTCGCCGCCCATCACGCCGGCGCCGACCACGTGCACGCGGGAAATTCCGGAATCCTTCCCGCCCAGTCCCTTGAGCCGTTCCTGCAGGAAGAACACGCGGGTCAGGTTGCGCGCGGTGGACGTGCCGGCCAGGCGCACCACCGACTTGCGCTCGGCCTCGAGCAGCGCCTGCATGCCGCCGCCGCCGCGTTTCCAGGTTTCGACCAGCGCGTAGGGCGCCGGGTAGTGTTCCTTGCGGGCCTTGCGGGCGACCTGCTTGAGCATCTGCGGCGCCAGCAGCTGCCGCGCCGGCCAGGTGTTGGTCAGCCAGGCCAGGAAGCGCTGCTTGAACGGGCGCCTGGTGCCCTTGTGCACCAGCGCCACCGCGGCGTCGAGCAGCAGCGCCGGCTCGACCACGCGGTCGACCAGCCCGATCGCCTTCGCCGCCGGCGCGGAGAGCGTGCGACCGGTCAACATCATGTCGAACGCCGCCGGCGCGCCCACCAGCCGCGGCAGCCGCACGCTGCCGCCCCAGCCCGGATAGATGCCGAGCTTGACCTCGGGCAGGCCGATCCGCGTCGAAGGATCGTTCGACGCCACCCGGTAGTCGCACGCCAGCGAGATCTCGGTGCCGCCCCCCATGCAGAAGCCGTGGATCGCGGCGACCTTCGGGCAACGCAGTTCCGCCAGCCGCTGGAACGCCTGCTGGCCGCGCCGGATCGAGTCGCCGATCGTGCCCCTGGCGTCGAATTCGCGGAACTCGCGGATGTCGGCGCCGGCGATGAAGCCCTTGGCCTTGCCGGACACCAGCACCAGCCCCTTCGGCGGCTCCAGTGACAGCCGCTCGAGCAGCGCCTCGAGCTCGATCAGCACGTCCTGGGCGAAGGTGTTGACCGATTCCCCGGCGCGGTCGAACGTGAGCACGACGATGCCGTCTTCGCGCTGCTCGGCTTGCCAGTGGCTGAAGCGCAGTCCGTCGAGCCCTGCAATCATGGGTTTCGGTCCGTTACGGTGCCTGAAGGGCCGTTATCATCCAGATGATGTTCGATCGGCGTCAAATCGGCGCTTGAAACGCGCCGGATGCGCCACATGGCTTGTGGCAGGCGCGCCGCGGCCCCAGATGCGGGAGGATGCCGCGGAACTTTCCCCCGAGCCCACATGTCATAGCGCCCAGCCGGAAGGCCGGGCCCCCAGGGAGCACCGGCCCGATGGCCGAAGTCGAGGACACACAACAAGGGCAGCAGGCGCTGGACCAGGAGCTGGTCAGGCGCGTGCAACGCGGCGACAGCGCGGCGTTCGACCTGCTGGTGCGCAAGTACCAGCACCGGATCGCGGCGCTGATCGGGCGCTACGTTTCCGACTGGAGCGAGTGCCAGGACGTGGCCCAGGACACCTTCATCCGCGCCTACCGCGCGATCGGGAATTTCCGCGGTGACGCCCAGTTCTATACCTGGTTGCACCGCATCGCAGTGAACACCGCCAAGAACCACCTCGTCGCCAACAAGCGCCGCCCGCCCACCGACGACATCGACGTCGGCGACGCCGAGCAGTTCGACTCCGGCGTGCGCCTGCGCGACACCGACACGCCCGAGCGCGAGCTCGCGCGCCAGCAGATGGAGCAGACCGTGATGCGCGCGGTGGACGCGCTTCCCGAAGAGCTGCGCACCGCCATCACCCTGCGTGAGGTCGACGGCCTGAGCTACGAGGAGATCGCCCGGCGGATGGATTGCCCGATCGGCACGGTGCGCTCGCGCATCTTCCGCGCCCGCGAGGCGATCGACGCGGAACTCAGGCCGCTGATGGAGGTCGAAACGCCGCCGGAGCGGGCAGCCCGATGACGCATCGAACCGACATGACCCAGGAACAGACCGACAAGCTCTACGACCACCACCGCCAGCAGCTCTCCGCGATGCTGGACGCCGAACTGCCGCCCGACCAGGCCAAGTTCATGCTGCGCAGGCTCGAGCACGACGGCGAGCTCGCCGCGTGCTGGGAGCGCTGGCAGGTCTGCGGCGACGTGCTGCGCGGCCGCCACGAGGCGCTGCTGCCGGCGGACTTCTCGCGCCGCGTCGCCGACGCCATCGCCGGCCAGGACCGCGTGGCAGCGTCCACCGCCGCGCCGGCCGCCGCGACCAGGCGTTCGCGCTGGACGCGCTGGGGCGGCGGCGCCGCGCTCGCCGCGTCGGTGGCGATGGCCGCTCTGTTCGTCGGGCGCCAGGCGCCGGAAGCCACCACCGAGCCGGCCGAACCCGCGCGGGTCGTGGCCGCGGCGACGTCGCAGGGCGCCGCCACGCAGGCGACGCTGGATCCGTCCGGTTCCCTTCCCGCGGCCCCGAAGCCGGCGCCGGCGCCCGACGCCGGCACCACCTTGGCGACCGCCGCCGTGGCCGTGGCCGAAGTGCCGCGACGCGCCGCCGAACGACGTTCCGGCCGCGCCCAGCAGCAGCGCGCGGCTTCCCGCATCCGCCGCGAAGCCGCGGCGCAGGCCCCGATCCTGGCCGCGGCCGGCGATGCCGGACGCCCCGCGACCGCGTCTTCGCAGATGCAGTCCGCGCCGACGGTGCTGGCCGATGCCGGCACGGCCCCGGTGGTCACCGACCTGTTCACCACCCAGCCGCAGGCCCCCAGCCGCCCCTGGCCGCGCGCGATCCTGCCGGGCTTCCCGGCCGACGGCGCGCTCACCGCCAGTTACGGCAATTTGGACGGATCGGCGCCGTCGCATCCGTTCCATCCGTTCGAGCCGCGCGTGGAGCTGCCGCCGCAGCCGGACGACGCGCCGCCGCCGCCCGCGAGCGGGCCGCGCTGACCGCGACGGCCGCCGCCTCCTCGCCGGGTCCGCGCCGGACCCGGCCCGGATTCCTCCCCGAACCATTGTCGAAGGTGCTTCGCCGATGAAAGCCCCGCTGCAAGCGGCCGTCCTGGTCGCGCTCACCGCCACCGCGACCGCCGCCGTGGTCCTTCCCGTCGCCACCGCCCAGCAGTCGACCCAGTCGACCGCGCCGGCCCCGATGGTCACCGGCCTGCCCGATTTCACCCAGCTGGTCGAGCAGGTCGGCCCGGGCGTGGTCAACGTGATGGCCGAGATCGGCGGCAAGTCCTCGCGCACCAGCCGCGTGATGCAGGAGCAGGACATCCCGGAAATCTTCCGGCGCTTCTTCGGCGACGACCTGCCGTTCCCCGGTGCGCCGGGTGGGCAGGGCCCGCAGCCGCGCGGCGAGTCGATGGGCAGCGGCTTCATCATCTCCACCGACGGCTACGTGCTGACCAACCACCACGTGATCGACGGCGCCGACGAGGTCAAGGTCAAGCTGTCCGACGGACGCGAGTTCACCGCCAAGGTGGTCGGCAGCGACGAGCAGTCCGACGTCGCCCTGCTCAAGATCGCGGCCAAGGGTCTGCCGGCGCTGCGCATCGGCGATTCCAACGCGCTCAAGCCCGGGCAGTGGGCGGTCGCGATCGGCTCGCCGTTCGGGCTCGACCACTCGGTCACCGCGGGCATCATCAGCGCGGTCGGGCGCAGCAACCGCTTCGCGCAGCAGCAGTACGTGCCCTTCATCCAGACCGACGTCGCGATCAACCAGGGCAACTCCGGCGGCCCGCTGCTCAACACCCGGGGCGAGGTGATCGGCATCAACTCGCAGATCTTCAGCAACTCCGGCGGCTACATGGGCGTGAGCTTCGCGATCCCGATCGACCTGGCGATGGGCGCGGTCAAGCAGCTCAAGGCGACCGGCAAGGTCAGCCGCGGGATGATCGGCGTGCAGCTGCAGGCGCTCGACGCCGAGTCCGCGAAAGGCCTCGGCCTGCCGGACGCGCGCGGCGCGCTGATCAACGATGTCACCCCGGGCAGCGCCGGCGAGAAGGCCGGCCTGCGCATCGGCGACGTGGTGCGCTCGGTCGACGGCACCCAGATCCGCCAGTCCAGCGACCTGCCGCCGATCATCGGCGCGATGGCGCCGGGCACCCGGGTCACCCTGGGCATCCTGCGCGACGGCAAGCCGAAGGAGGTCGAAGTCACGCTCGGGGAGCTCGACCCGAGCCTGTTGCCGGGCGCCTCGCAGCAGCCGCTTCCGCGTGGGTCGCAGGAACCTGGCGCGAAGCCGGCCAACCCGCTCGGCCTCGTCGGGCAGGACCTCGACGCCGACGACCGGAGCGCCGCCGGGCTGAAGGCCGGCGAGGGCGTCGGCATCGCCCGCATCGACGGTGTCGCCGCGCGCGAGGCGGGCCTGCAGCCGGGCGACATCGTGCTGCGGGTCGGCAACGAGACGGTCGGCAGCGTGTCCACGCTCGACCGGGCGCTGGCCGGGGCCAAGCCCGGGCAGACGGTGATGCTGCTGGTCCGCAGGGGCAACCAGACGCGCTTCTTCGCGGTCACGCCGCGCGCGGGCGACGAGGACGACGGCGAGTAAGCCTGCCCGTCGCCACGGGGCAGGCGCGTCGTCGCCCGATGCGGCCAGGCCAGCCTGCTTCCCGGCGCGCGGGAAGCGGGCCTGGGGCGCGCCCCCGAACGTCCGCGCCACCGCGCCACCGCGCGGACCGGCGGCCTGGCGGGCCGGGAAGGGCGCGCGTGGCCATGCGATAATGCCGCGTTTACATCGCAAGGCCGCGACGTCGGCCACCACCGACGCCCTCCCATGTCCGATTCGATGCGGAACATCCGCAACTTCTCCATCATCGCCCACGTCGACCACGGCAAGTCGACCCTGGCCGACCGCATCATCCAGCTGTGCGGCGGCCTGACCGCGCGCGAGATGGAATCGCAGGTGCTCGACAACAACCCGATCGAGCGCGAGCGCGGCATCACGATCAAGGCCCAGTCGGTGTCGCTGCCCTACACCGCGCAGGACGGGCAGGTCTACCAGCTCAACTTCATCGACACCCCCGGCCACGTCGACTTCAGCTACGAGGTCAGCCGCTCGCTGGCCGCGTGCGAGGGCGCGCTGCTGGTGGTCGACGCCGCGCAGGGCGTGGAGGCGCAGTCGGTGGCCAACTGCTACACCGCGGTGGAGCAGGGCCTCGAGGTCGTGCCGGTGCTCAACAAGATCGACCTGCCCACCGCGGACGTCGAGCGCGCCAAGTCCGAGATCGAGGCGGTGATCGGCATCGACGCGCACGACGCGGTCGCGATCAGCGCCAAGACCGGGCTCAACGTCGAGCAGGTGCTGGAGGCCATCGTCCACCGCATCCCGCCGCCGAAGCCCCGCGACACCGACAAGCTGCAGGCGCTGATCATCGATTCGTGGTTCGACAACTACCTCGGCGTGGTGTCGCTGGTGCGCGTGATGCAGGGCGAGATCAAGCCGGGCGACAAGATCCTGGTGATGTCGACCGGGCGCACGCACCAGGTCGACAACGTCGGCGTGTTCACGCCCAAGCGCAAGGAGCTGGGGAAGCTCGGCGCGGGCGAGGTGGGCTGGATCAACGCCTCGATCAAGGACGTGCACGGCGCGCCGGTCGGCGACACCCTGACCCTGGCGGTCGATCCGGCGACGAAGCCGCTGCCGGGCTTCCAGGAAATGCAGCCGCGCGTGTTCGCCGGCCTGTTCCCGGTCGACGCCGAGGACTATCCCGACCTGCGCGAGGCGCTCGACAAGCTGCGCCTGAACGACGCCGCGCTGCGCTTCGAGCCGGAGAGCTCCGAGGCGATGGGCTTCGGCTTCCGCTGCGGCTTCCTGGGCATGCTGCACATGGAGATCGTGCAGGAGCGCCTGGAGCGCGAGTACGACCTCAACCTGATCACCACCGCGCCGACGGTGATCTACGAGGTGCTCAGGACCGACGGCACGATCCTGCCGCTGGACAACCCGGCCAAGCTGCCGCAGGCCAACCTCGTCGAGGAAGTGCGCGAGCCGATCATCCGCGCCAACATCCTCACCCCGCCGGACTACGTCGGCAACGTGATCACGCTGTGCGAGGAGAAGCGCGGCAGCCAGGTCGGCATCACCTACATGGGCAGCCAGGTGCAGATCGCCTACGAGCTGCCGATGGCCGAAGTCGTGCTGGACTTCTTCGACAAGCTCAAGTCGGTGAGCCGCGGCTACGCGTCGCTGGACTACCACTTCCTGCGCTTCGACGCCGGCCCGTTCGTGCGCGTGGACACGCTGATCAACGGCGACCGCGTCGACGCGCTGTCGCTGATCGTGCACCGCAGCCACGCCGACCGCCGCGGCCGCGAGCTGTGCGAGAAAATGAAGGACCTGATCCCGCGGCAGATGTTCGACGTGGCGATCCAGGCCGCGATCGGCTCGCAGGTCATCGCCCGTTCCACGGTCAAGGCGATGCGCAAGAACGTGCTGGCCAAGTGCTATGGTGGCGACGTCAGCCGAAAGAAGAAGCTGCTGGAGAAGCAGAAGGAAGGCAAGAAGCGGATGAAGCAGGTCGGCCGCGTCGAGATCCCGCAGGAAGCCTTCCTGGCGGTGTTGCAGCAGGACAGCAAGTAGCCGGAATGGGGAATCGGGAATAGGGAATCGTTGGAACCGGCAAGCTGTCATCCCGAGCGCGGCGAGGGATCTGGCGACGCAGCAGGGAGATCCCTCGCCGCGCTCGGGATGACAGCCATGGATTCTGCGGCCTGTTCCCGATTCTTCATTCCCGATTCCCGATTCCCGATTCCCGATTCCCGATTCCCGATTCCCGATTCCCGTTCCAAGGAACACCCATGCGCTGGTTCGAAATCGCCCTGGTCGTGCTGACCCTCCTCACCGGCATCGTCTGGCTGGCCGACCGGCTGTTCCTGGCCAGGCGCCGCGCCGCCAACGCCGGGCTGCTGGACGAGGGCAGGGAGCCCTGGTACGTCGACTACGCCAAGGCGTTCTTCCCGGTGCTGGCGATCGTGCTGGTGCTGCGCAGCTTCGTCGCCGAGCCGTTCCGGATCCCGTCCAACTCGATGATGCCGACCCTGCTGACCGGCGATTTCATCCTGGTCAACAAGTTCGCCTACGGCCTGCGGTTGCCGATCAGCAACACCAAGATCGTGCCGATCGGCGAGCCCAGGCGCGGCGACGTGGTGGTGTTCAAGCCGCCGCAGCATCCCGAGCAGGACTGGATCAAGCGCATCATCGGCCTGCCCGGCGACACCATCGAGTACAAGGACAACCAGGTCTTCGTGAACGGCAAGCCCTTCGCCTACCGGCGAGTGGGCGACTACGTCGGGGTGGGCAGCGGCGCCGAGATGACCGGGGCCAGCCTGCTGACCGAGGAGCTGCCGGGCCGGCCCCACGCCGTCCTGGAGGTCGATCGGACCCCGTTCGTCGACCAGGGCGAGCGCGGCCCGCAGGTGGTGCCGCCGGGGCAGTATTTCGTCATGGGCGACAATCGTGATAGAAGCGACGACAGCCGGTTCTGGGGGACGCTGCCGGAGGGGAACATCCGGGGCAAGGCGTTCCTGATCTGGCTCAACTGCGACAGCATCACCGACCTGTGCAAGCACAACTTCGACACCTCGCGCATCGGTGAAAGCATTCCCTGATTCCGCAACAAGCAGCCGCAAGCCATCAACCGGGGGAGTAGAGATGAAACGCACGCAACGCGGGATGACCCTGCTGAGCTTCGTGATCGTGCTGGCCGTGGTGGGCTTCTTCGCCTACGTCGGCATGAAGCTGTTCCCGATGTATTCGGAGTACTACTCGGTCAAGCAGGCGCTCAAGGGCCTGCAGCAGGAGCCGGGGATCGCCAACCAGGACCCGGCGAAGATCAAGGACCTGTTCTTCCGACGCCTGTACATCAGCTATTCGGATAACGTGAAGCCCGAGAACGTCAAGCTGCAGCGCAGCCAGAGCGGCGCCGGCTGGGACATGGACGTGAACTACGAGGTGCGCAAGGCGCTGGTGGGCAACCTCGACGTGGTCGGCAAGTTCCACGCCGCGGAGAAGCTGACCAACGTGGGCGATGGCGGCTGACCTGGAGCCGGTCCGCTTCGCCGGACACGCCTTCGCCGACCAGGACCTGCTGGCGCAGGCGATGACCCATCGCAGCGCCGGGGTCCCGCACAACGAGCGGCTGGAATTCCTCGGCGACGCGGTCGTCGGCCTGATCGTCGCCGAGGCGCTGTACCGGCGCTGGCCGAAGGCCGACGAGGGCGCGCTGACCCGCGCCCGCGCGGAACTCGTGCGCGAATCCTCGCTGGCGGCGATCGCGCGCGCCCTGGACCTGGGATCGAAGCTGATCCTCGGCCCAGGCGAGATGAAATCCGGCGGCCACCGCCGCGACTCGATCCTGTCCGACGCGCTCGAGGCGCTGGTCGGGGCGATCTACCTCGACGCCGGCTTCGAGGCCTGCCGCGCGGTGGTGATGCCGTGGTTCGAGGCGGCGGTCAACGACACGCCCGCCGGCAAGGTCGGCAAGGATGCCAAGACCCGGCTGCAGGAATGGCTGCAGGCGCGGCAGCGCGCGCTGCCGGCGTACGAACTGGTGTCCGAATCCGGCGACGACCACGCCAAGGTCTTTCGCGTCGCCTGCGCGCTGGCCGAGCCGGCGGTCCGCGCCGAGGGCGAGGGCGGCTCGCGCCGCGCCGCCGAGCAGGCCGCGGCCGAGGTGGTGCTCGCGCTGCTGGGCAACGCGTAACGGCCTGGGCCCATTCGATCGTGTGAGCGGCTTCAGCCGCGAGCTTTTGCGGCAGACGCGACGATCCGGGGAAAGCTCGCGGCTGAAGCCGCTCCCACGAGGCCCGGGCGAGTCGCCACGGCGGATGGCGCGGCCGCCTACAATGGCGCCATGACACCACCCCCCCACCATGCCGGCCACGTCGCCGTCATCGGCCGCCCCAACGTCGGCAAGTCCACCCTGGTCAACGCGCTGGTCGGGGCCAAGGTCAGCATCGTCTCCAACCGCCCGCAGACGACGCGCCACCGGCTGCTCGGCATCGCCACCTTCCCCGAGGGCCAGCTGCTGCTGGTCGACACCCCCGGCATCCACCGCGAGCAGAAGCGGGCGATGAACCGGATGATGAACCGCGCCGCGCGCGGCGCGCTGGAGGGCGTCGACGCCGCCGTGCTGGTGGTCGAGGCCGGGCGCTGGGACGAGGAGGACACGCTCGCCTTCGACGCGTTGCGCCAGGCCGGCGTGCCGGTGGTGCTGGCGGTCAACCAGGTCGACCGCGTGCGCGAAAAGGGCGCGCTGCTGCCGTACCTGCAGCAGATCACCGGAGGGCGCGACTTCGCCGGCGTGCACCCGGTCTCCGCGCTCAAGCGCAGCGGCCTGGAAGCGCTGGTGAAGGACCTGCTGGCGCTGCTGCCGGAGCAGCCGCCGCTGTACGGCGAGGACGAGATCACCGACAAGAGCCAGCGCTTCCTCGCCGGCGAGCTGGTGCGCGAGCAGCTGATGCGCCAGCTCGGCGCCGAACTGCCGTACGCGACCACGGTGGAGATCGAATCGTTCACCGTCGACGGCACGATGCTGCGCATCGGCGCGGTGATCTGGGTCGAGCGCGAAGGCCAGAAAGCGATCGTGATCGGCAAGGGCGGCACGCGCCTGCGCGAGATCGGCAGCAAGGCACGGCTGTCGATGGAACGGCTGTTCGGCGCCAAGGTCTTCCTCGAGACCTGGGTGCGCGTGCGCGAAGGCTGGTCCGACGACGAGGCGGCGCTCAAGACGCTGGGCTACGAATAGGATCCTGCAGGAGCGCGCCCGGGTGCGCTCCTGCACCGGCGAAAGCATCGCGCCCGGGTGCGCTCCTACAATGGGCGCATGCGCTATGTGGCCGAACCCGCCTACGTCCTGCACGCGCGCCCCTGGCGCGAGACCAGCCTGCTGCTCGAACTGCTGACCGAGCACCACGGCCGCGTGGGCCTGGTCGCGCGCGGGGTGCAGGGGCCGAAGAAGCACGTGCTGCGCGCCGCGCTGCAGCCGCTGCAGCACATCCGCTTCGATGGCGTGCAGCTGGGCGAGCTCGCGCAGCTGCGCAGTGCCGAAGCCGTCGATGCCGCGCCGCGACTGTCGAGCGAGGCCGCGCTGGCGGGCTTCTACGTCAGCGAATTGCTGCTGCGGCTGGCGCCGCGGCAGGACCCGCATTCGGGCCTGTACGGGCTCTACGGACAGGTGCGCGAGCGCCTGCGCGCCGGCGCGCCGCTGGCGTGGACGCTGCGCCGCTTCGAGCGCGACCTGCTCGAGGCACTCGGCTTCGGACTCGACCTCTCGCAGGACGGCGACGGCGCGCCGGTCGACCCCGCCGCGCGCTACCGCCTCGATCCCGAGCACGGCCCGCGACGGGTGCTGAGCGAGCGCCTGGATGCCGTCGGCCGCGGCCAGACCGCCACCGGCCGCGCGCTGCTGGCGCTCGCGAACGACGATGCGCCCGCCGACGAGGACCTGCAGGGCCTGCGCCGCGTGCTGCGCGTGGTGCTGGCCCACCACCTGGGCGGGCGCGGGCTGAAGTCGTGGGAACTGATGGGCGAGCTCGGCCGGATCGCCGCGGCGCCGGCGAAACCTCAGGCGCCCGACGCCGACGACGACAGCGCGTCCTGAGCCGCGTCGAGGAAGCCCGCCAGCGCTGATCCGGATGCCGGCGCCGCCTGCAGCGCAACGACCGCGCCCGCGAGCCGCGCCGCGCCGACGAAGCCGCAGCTCGCGCGCAGCCGGTGCAGCGCCGCGCGCAGCGCGTCGTCGTCGCCGGCAAGGACGGCGTCGCGGACCGCGTCGCGGATGGCGGGGAGCTCGGCGAGGAACAGCCTGCGCAGCGCCTCCACGTGCGCGCGCTCGCCGTTGAGCGCGGCGAGCGCGGTCGTGTCGTCCCAGGTGCCGGCGAACGGCGCCACTTCGGCGACCCGCGGCGCGACGTGCGCCGTGCCGATGCCCAGCGTGCTGCGTACCGCCAGTTGCAGGCCGCTGATCGTGATCGGCTTGACCAGCACGTCGAGGAAGCCTGCCGCGCGCAGCGCCGCGGCGACGGCCGGATCGCCGTCCGCGGTGTGCGCCAGCGCCGGCGTGCGCAGCCCGCGCGCGCGCAGCCAGGCGAGCAGGCCGGCGCCGTCGCCGTCGGGCAGGTTGGCGTCGACCAGCCACAGGTCGTGGCCGCCCGCGCGCGCGCGCAACCGCGCGCCGGCGCAGTCGCCCACCGCGTCGACCTCGGCGGGCACGCCGCGCGCCGCGGTGACCAGGAAGGCGCTGGTGGTGGGATCGTCCTCGACCAGCAGGATGCGCGCGATGGAATCCGCCGCCATGGGGTCCTCCGATGACTTGGCTGTCCGTGTGCGGCATGGCGCATCAGCGGGCGCTCACGCGCGCCGGATATGCTGCCGCCATGCCCCGGGCGATCCTACACCTGCTGCCGCTGCTGTTGCTCGCCTGCGCCATGCCGGCGGCGGCGCGCACGATGACGGCGAAGATCGCGCGCGTGAGCACGGCGGTGGCGACGCTGGAAGGCGTGGAGGTGCGGCTGGACTGGCCGGCGCAGGCGCGCCAGGGCGAGCTGCGCCTGCGCGCGTCGCGCGTCGACGCACCGGACCTGGGCTACCGCTTCCGTGCGCTGGAATGGCATTGCCCGCTGCTGCGCGACGGCCAGGGCGGCTGGCGCTGCGACGGCGAGCTGCAAGGCCAGGGCGGCAAGCCGATGCGGCTGTCGCTGGCGCTGGCGACCGCCAGCACCGACGCCACGCTGTCGCAGGGTCGCGCGAGCCTCGCTCTGCACCGCAGCGCCGCCACGCCCGACGACACCGTGATCGACTTGGTGCGCGTGCCGCTGGCCTGGGCGCAGGCGCTGTCCTCGCAGGCATGGGAAGCCGGCCAACTGCAGGCCGGCACGCTCGACGGCAGGCTCACGATGCGCGCGCCGGCCGACGCTCCGCTGCGCGTCGACGGCATGCTCGCGCTTGCCGGCGGCGCCTTCGCCACGCCCGACGGCAGCATCGCCTCCGAGCAGCTCGGCGGTCGCTTCGGCATCGACTACCGCAAGCTCGCCGGCACCACGCTGCTCTCGCTCGACGGCCAGCTGCGCGGCGGCCAACTGCTGTACGGCAACACCTACGTGGCGCTGCCGGAGCAACCGGTGCCGCTGCGCCTGGACGGCGTCCAGCGCGATGGCCAGGGGTGGTCGCTGCCGACCATCGAATGGCGCGACGGCGACGCGCTGTCGGTGCGGGGATCGGCCGCGTTCGGCCCCGACACCAGCCTGCAGGCACTCGACGTGGAGCTGCGCAGCCGCGACATGGCCGGGCTCGCCACGCGCTACCTCTCCGGCTGTCTGGGCATCGCCGGCCTGCCGGACCTGCAGGCGAGCGGCGGCCTGGATGCGAGCGTGCGCATCGCGGGCGGCCAGCTGTCCGCGGTCGAGGCACGGCTGCACGGGATCACGCTCGATGCGCCGGGCAAGGGGCTCGCGTTCGCCGGCCTCGACGGCGACCTGCGCTTCTCCGACGGCGCGCCGGTGGACAGCGCGCTGCGCTGGCGATCGGGCTCGCTCGAGGGCGTCGCGTTCGGCGCGGCGCAGCTTCCGTGGCGCAGCGCCGGCGGCGAACTGCGCACGCGCGCGTCGGTGGTGGTGCCGATGCTCGGCGGCGAGGTGCGCTTCGACGGCCTGGTCGTGAACCCGCCCGCCGGCGACGCCGGCCTGCGCATCCGCTTCGGGCTCGCGCTGCGTGGGCTCGAGCTCGGCGCGCTGTCGCAATCGCTCGGCGGCCCCGCGTTCCGCGGCACGCTCGACGGCGACATCCCGGCCGCGCGCTACGCCGACGACCGCCTCGACTTCGACGGCGGCCTGTCGATGCAGGTGTTCGACGGCACGGTCGACGTCGGCGCGCTGTCGATGGAGCGCCCGTTCGGCGTCGCGCCGACGCTGTCGGCCGACTTCGCACTGCACGGCCTCGACCTGCTGGCGATCACCGAGGTGTTCGACTTCGGCAGCATCAGCGGGCGCCTGGACGGCCGCATCGATGACCTGCGCCTGGTCGACTGGAGCCCGGTCGCCTTCGACGCCGAGCTGCACACCGTGCGCCGCGCCGGCGTGCGCCAGCGCATCAGCCAGCGCGCGGTGCAGAACATCTCCAGCGTCGGCGATGCGTCCTTCGTCGGCGGCCTGCAGGCGCGGCTGATCGGGCTGTTCGACGACTTCGGCTATGGCCGGATCGGCATTTCCTGCCGGCTGTCGAACGAGGTCTGCGCCATGGGCGGCCTCCATTCAGCGGGCGATGGATTTACTATCGTCGAAGGCGCCGGCGTGCCGCGGCTGGACGTGGTGGGCTTCAACCGCAACGTGGACTGGCCGACCCTGGTCGAGCGCCTGGCCGCGGTGGGCAGCGGCGAGGTCAAGCCGGTCTTCGAATAACCCGTACGCAAACCCCAGGAGAGAACGCATGCGCCGCTGGATGGGAATGCCGATCGCCGCCACGCTGGCCTTGACGGCCTGCGTCACCATCAACGTCTACTTCCCGGCCGCCGAGGCCCGCGAGGCGGCGAAGGAATTCGTCGACAAGGTCATCGGCGACGATGCCGCGCAAACGCCGGCCCCCGCGCCCACGCCGGAGGACAACGACAGCGGCGGCGGGATGGCGCTGCGCTTCGATCCGCTGATGCTGCTGGGCATCGGCACCGCGCATGCGCAGGGCACGCCGGACATCACCATCAAGACGCCGGCGATCCAGGCGATCCAGGCGCGCATGGCCAAGCGCTTCGACGGCACGCTGCGCAAGCACTTCGACTCCGGCGCGCTGGGCTTCACCGGCAAGGGAGAGGTCGCGGTGCGCGACGCCGCGAAGATCGCGCTGCCCGAGCGCGTCGCGGTCAACCAGGCGGTCGCCGAGCAGAACCGTGACGCCAACGCGGTCTACCGCGAGATCGCGGTGGCCAACAAGCACCCGGAGTGGGAATCGCAGATCCGCGAGGTGTTCGCGAAGCAGTGGGTGGCGAGCGCGAAGGCCGGCTGGTGGTACCAGTCCGGCGGCGGCTGGAAGCAGAAATGACCTGAGAAGCCCCGTAGGAGCGCCCCTTGGGCGCGACCGCAGGCCTTGACTGGTAAAGCCTGCGTCGCGCCCCGGTGCGCTCCTACAGCGAGGCGGGCCATCTGCGACAATGCGCGGCCCGACGCAGCAACTCCCGCCACGTGGCCCGACTCGACCAGACGCCGTTTCCCGCCGACATCCTCGACCTGAGCCATGACGGCCGCGGCGTCGCCCGCCTCGACACCGGCAAGACCGTGTTCATCGCCGGCGCGCTGCCGGGCGAGCGCGTCATGGCCAGGCGCACCGCGCGCTCGCGCAGCTTCGACGAGGCGATGACGCTGGAAGTGCTCGCCGCCTCGCCCGACCGGGTCGACCCGCGCTGCGCCCATTTCGGCACCTGCGGCGGCTGCGCGCTGCAGCACCTCGATGAATCCAAGCAGATTCTCGCCAAGCAGCGCGTGCTGCGCGAGAACCTCGAGCGCATCGGCCACGTCGTGCCCGGGTCGCTGCTGCCGCCGCTCACGGGCGCGGGCTGGGGCTATCGCCGCAAGGGCCGCTTCTCGGTGCGGCGGGTGGAGAAGAAGGACAAGACCCTGGTCGGCTTCCGCGAGCGCGACCCGCGCTTCGTCGCCGACCTGTCCGAGTGCCACACCGTGGTGCCCGCGGTCGGCACCGCCATCCCCGCGCTGTCGGCGCTGGTCGACGGCATGGACGCGCGCCGCGACATCCCGCAGGTGGAGTTCATCGCCGGCGACGCCAGCGCCGACCACGACGGCGTCGCGCTGGTGTTCCGCCATCTGCAGCCGCTGTCGGAGCGCGATCGCGCGGCGCTGGTCGCGTTCGCGCAGGCGCACCGGTTCGCGCTGTTCCTGCAGCCGGGCGGGGTGGATTCGGTGCATCCGCTGTGGCCGGCCGACCCGCAACTGTCGTTCCGGCTGCCGGCCTGGGACATCGAACTCAAGTTCAGGCCGCTGGATTTCATCCAGGTCAACGCCGACCTCAATGAAAGGATGATCGCGCTCGCGCTGGAACTGCTCGACGCGCAGCCGGGCGAGCGCGTGCTCGACCTGTTCTGCGGCCTGGGCAACTTCACCCTGCCGCTGGCGCGCACCGCGGGCGAGGTTGTCGGCGTGGAGGGCGATGCCGGCCTGGTGGCGCGTGCGCGCGAGAACGCCGGGCACAACGACCTGCCGAACGCCAGCTTCCACGCCGCCGACCTCGCCCAGGACCTGTCCGGGCATGCGTGGATGCGCGCCGGCTTCGACCGGCTGCTGCTCGACCCGCCGCGCTCCGGCGCGGACGCGGTGCTGAAGCAGTTGCCGCTCAAGGGGCTGAAGCGCATCGTCTACGTCAGTTGCCATCCGGCCTCGCTCGCGCGCGACGCCGGCCATCTGGTGAACGAGCGGGGCTGGAAGCTGCGCGCGGCGGGGGTGATGGACATGTTCCCGCACACGGCGCATGTGGAATCGATCGCGGTGTTCGAGCCCTGACCATGGCCCTCGAAATCGAACGCAAGTTCCTCGTCGCCGGTGACGCCTGGCGCGCGCAGGCGCGCGAGGTCGTGCCGATGGCGCAGGGCTACCTCAACGACCAGGCGGCGATGGACAGCGGCGCGCAGCGCGCCTCGGTGCGGGTGCGCATCGCCGGCGAGCGGGCGTTCCTGAACATCAAGTCGCGCGAGCTCGGCCATACGCGGCAGGAGTTCGACTATCCGGTCCCGCTCGAGGATGCGCACGCGCTGCTGGCGCTGTGCGTGGGCGGGCTGGTCGAGAAGCGCCGGCACCTTGTCGAGCACGCGGGGCACCTGTGGGAGGTCGACGAGTTCCTCGGCGATAACGCGGGCCTGGTGGTGGCGGAGATCGAGCTGGAACGCGCCGACGAGGCCTTCGAAAAGCCGGCCTGGCTGGGTGCGGAGGTCACCGACGAGGCGTGCTACTACAACCTTGCGCTCGCCTCGCGCCCGTATTCGAGCTGGTGAAGGGGGCGTAGGGCGGGCCCTGGCCCGCCTTCGGGGGCGACACGCTTCACTTTGGCCCACTTTCGCAACCGCCCCCGCCGATCGATTGTGGTGGCCGTGTGCGATGGGGCCGCCTCGTGCGCCGGCTCCTGCGGGGTCGGGAACGGTGGGCCAGGGCCCACCCTACGAGTGCTGCCACCGATCGATCCGCGATGGTCGTGCGTGGTCGGCCCGGCCCGATGTGCCTGTTTCCTGCGCGGCGGCAGCGGCTAGAGCGGCGGGCGGGGCCCGCCCTACACCGATCGGGCCGGGTGGGCGACAATGCCGTTCGCCATTCCGGAGACCAATCCCATGCTCGTGATCGGCGTCGCCGGCACCGAACTCAATGCGCAGGAGCGCGATTGGCTGCAGCACGACGCCTGCGCGGGCGTGATCCTGTTCAAGCGCAACTTCGCCTCGAAGGCGCAGGTGGCCGAGCTGTGCGCCGCGATCCGCGCCGCGGCCAGGCAGCCGCAGCTGATCTGCGTGGACCAGGAAGGCGGCCGCGTGCAGCGCTTCCGCGAAGGCTACAGCGCGCTGCCGCCGCTGGAAGCGTTCGGCCGCCAGTACGCGGCGGATCCCGCGGCCGCGCTCGAGCATGCGCAGGAGCATGCCTGGGTGATGGCCAGCGAGGTGCGCGCCAGCGGCGTCGACCTGAGTTTCGCGCCGGTGGTCGACCTCGGCCGCGGCAACCTCGCCATCGGCGATCGCGCGTTCTCCGACGATCCGCAGGTGGTGGCGGAGTTCACCCGCGCCTACATCCGCGGCATGCACGCTGCCGGCATGGCGGCAACGATCAAGCACTTCCCGGGCCACGGCACGGTGCGCGAGGACACCCACTTCGACGACGCGGTCGACAACCGCACGCTGGAGGAAATCCGCGCCACCGACCTCGTTCCGTTCGCGGCAGGCATCGCCGCCGGCGCCGACGCGGTGATGCTGGCGCACGTGGCCTATCCGCAGGTCGCGCCGGAACCGGCCGGCTATTCGCGGTTCTGGATCGAAGACATCCTGCGCGGGGACCTTGCCTCCGGCGGGCTCGGCTTCCGCGGCGTGGTGTTCTCCGACGACATCGGCATGGCCGCGGCGTTCTCGGCCGGCGGCATCAAGGCGCGCGTGGATGCGCACCTGGACGCCGGCTGCGACGTGGTGCTGGTCTGCCATCCCGAGCTCGTCGCCGAGTCGCTGGCCGCGGTCGAAGGCCGCAAGCTCAACACGATGGCGCTGCTGGGCCTGCTCGGCCGCGGCGCGATGGGCTGGGACGGGCTGCTGGCCGATGCGCGCTACGGCGCCTCGCAGGCGCGCCTGCGCGGGAACGCCGCATGAGCGCGCCACGCCTGTCCGACGTGCTGCCCGGCGCCGACGTGGTGCACGACCGCGCCAGCCTCGCGGCCGCGATCGAGCGGATGGCCGACGCGATCCAGGGCGACTATGTCGCCGATCCACGGCCGCCGCTGTTCGTGACCATCATGCATGGCGGCATGCCGTTCGCGGCGCAGCTCGCGTTCGCGCTCGGCGAGCGCGGGCTGGACCTCGAGTTCGACTACCTACACGCCACCCGCTATCGCGGCAACACCTCGGGCTCCGGCCTGGCCTGGCTGCACCGCCCGGCGACGCCGATGGAAGGCCGCCGCGTGCTGCTGGTCGACGACATCCTCGACGAGGGCCACACGCTGCAGGCGGTGAGGCGCTGGTGCGAGGACGCGGGCGCCGCCGACGTGCGCGTGGCGGTGCTGGCGGTCAAGCGGCACGACCGCTGCGTCGAGGGCGTGTGCGCCGACTACGTGGGCGTCGAGGTGCCGGACCGCTACGTGTTCGGCTACGGCATGGATTTCCACGAGCAGGGGCGCAACCTGCCGGCGATCTACGCGCTAGCGGAGTAGCGGCGCCCGGCCTTCGCCGCGTCGCTTGCCCGCATGGCCCGCGGCGCGGTCCTCGGGCTTTCCACTTGGATCTTCCAGTCGATGGATCACACCGCATGAGCACACCAGGCATCGCCCTCGCCCTGATCGGCGGCACCGGCCTGTACGGGTTCGCCGGGCTGCAGGACGTCGAGACCCACCAGCCGGTGACCCGCTACGGCGCGCTGTCGGGGCCGGTGCGGGTCGGCACGCTGGCGGGGCGGCGGGTGGCGTTCCTCGCGCGCCACGGCGAGGGGCATTCGGTGCCGCCGCACAAGGTCAACTACCGCGCCAACCTCTCCGCCCTGCAGGCGCTGGGCGCGACGCGGGTGCTCGCGCTCAACACCGTGGGCGGCATCACCGAACGCTTCGGACCGCGCGTGCTTGCCTGCCCGGACCAGCTGATCGACTACACCTGGGGCCGGGTCTCCACGCTGTGCGAGGAGGAGGGGACGCAGGTGCTGCACGTCGACTTCGGCGATCCGTACACGCCGTCGCTGCGAAGCGCGGTGCTGGACGCGGCGCGCGCGGCCGGCGTCGCGCTGGTCGACGGCGGCTGCTACGGCGCCACCCAGGGGCCGCGGCTGGAAACCCGCGCCGAGGTCGCGCGCATGCGCCGCGACGGCTGCGACCTGGTCGGCATGACCGGCATGCCCGAGGCGGGGCTCGCGCGCGAGCTGGGGCTGGACTATGCCTGCCTGGCGATCGTCGCCAACTGGGCGGCCGGCGCGGGGCCGGTCACGGACGAGGTGATCACCCTGGAGGACGTGCTCGCCAACGTCGCGGCGGCGTCCGCGGGCCTGCCGGCCCTGGTCGAGCGCCTGCTGGCGGGGTGATTGCAAGCCGGGGCGGTTGCTTTGCATACTCGCGCGGTGCGCCCGGGGGACCGGTAGGGGGCGCACGCACACCGCATCCAGACGAGGTAGGGAGAGTCATGCAATACGGCACAGTGAAATGGTTCAACGACGCCAAGGGCTTCGGCTTCATCGCACCCGAGGACGGCAGCGCGGATGTCTTCGTGCACTTCTCGGCGATCGAGGCCAAGGGCTTCCGCAGCCTGCAGGAAGGCCAGCGCGTCAGCTACGAGGTGACCCAGGGCCCGAAGGGCGCCCAGGCTGCCGGCGTGCAGCCCGTCGCCTGACGGACACGCACCACGCTTCTTTCGAGCCCCGCCCAGGCGGGGCTTTTTTCTGGCCCTCCGCTTGATGGGCGGGAAATGCGCAGGGGGCTTCGATCCAGAACCCTCTCCTGCGAAGCGGGAGAGGGAAAGCGCGAAGCGCGAGGGTGAGGGCCCGGCCTTTCGCCGCGCGGTTCGGCTTCTTGCGGGCTTCGGCGGTTTGCGCGAGGGAAGTCGCCGTCCGGTGAATCGCTCTTTCCCCGGCAGGTACGCCGCTGCGCGGCTCCCCCGGCCCGGCGCAGTGCGCCGGGCATTCGCACGGGCGCGCGGCAGTGCCGCGCAAGCGGCCCGTGCTCATCCTGCCCTGACGGGGGCGCCGGCCATCCATGGCCGGCTCGACGCGATTCCCCGGCCCGCGCCTTCCTGCCGACCTGGAGTTGCTTCGATTGCAGGAAACCTTGGTGCCGTAGGTCGGGCCTACGCGCCCGACGTCCGGACCATGCGAGCGCCGGCGCCCCAACCCTCTCCTGCGAAGCGGGAGAGGGAAAGCGCGAAGCGCGAGGGTGAGGGTCCGGCTTTTCGCCACGCGGCTTGTTCCCGCGACTTCGGTTCGTTGCGCGGGGCAAGTTGCCGCCGGCGACCCTTCGAAGGCTGTCCCTCAAGGCTGCAGGTGCCAGGCGCCGCATCCGAGGGCATCATCCGGACCTCCGCCGTGGTTGTCGCAGCGATCGCGGTGGGTCGTTTTTCTCTTGGACCGAGCGCATGAAGCCTCTGCACATCGCCATCGTCGGCTACGGCACCGCGGGGCAGGCGGCGGCGGTGCTGCTGTCGCGCGACGGGCATCGGGTGGAGGTGTTCGAGCAGGCGGCGCGGCCGGGCCCGGTGGGTGCCGGTTTCCTGCTGCAGCCCAGCGGGCTGCAGGTGCTGTGGCGGATGGGCCTGCTGGATGCCGCATTGGCGCACGGTGCGCCGGTGCGCCGCCTCTACGGCGAGACGCCCGAGGCGCGTGCGGTGATGGACATGCGCTATGCCGGGCTCGACGGCCGCCTGTTCGGACTGGGCATGCAGCGTGGCGCGCTGTTCGCGCTGCTGGCGCAGGCATGGCCCGGGTTCGGCTCGATGCACGTCGACAGCCGCATCGAGGCGATCGACGACGACGGGCGCCGCGTCCGCGATGCGCGCGGGCGCTCGCATGGTCCCTTCGACCTCGTCATCGCCGCCGATGGCGCCGCCTCGCGCCTGCGTGGCCACGTCGCCGCGCGCGGGCTCGACCGTCCTTATCCCTGGGGCGCGCTGTGGTGCCTGCTGCCGCGGGCGCGATGGCCGTGGAGGGACGAACTGCGGCAGCGCTACGTTGCCGCGCGCAGGATGATCGGGATGCTGCCCGTCGGCACCCGGCCGGGCGACGACACGCCGCGGCTGAGCTTCTTCTGGAGCCTGCCGACCGCCGATTTCGAACGCTGGCAGTCGCGCGGGCTCGACGCGTGGCGGGAGGAGGTGCGCGGGATCTGGCCGGAAGCGGAGGCCTGCCTCGATGGTGTGCAGGCGTCGGTGCAGCTTGCCCGCGCCAGCTATCGCGATGCAGCGCCCGACCGCTGGCATCGTGGCCGGGTGCTGCTGCTGGGCGACGCCGCGCACGCGATGAGCCCGCAGCTGGGGCAGGGGGTGAACATGGCGCTGCTCGATGCGCTGTCGCTGCGCGACGTGCTGCGGGCGGAGGACGACGTTGCCGTTGCGCTCGCGCGGCACGAGCGCGAACGTCGCCGCCACGTGCGCATCTACCACTTCTGGAGCCGGTGGCTGACGCCGTTGTTCCAGTCCGAGCGCGACTTCGCCGCCAAGCTGCGCGACATCGCCTTCCTGCCGCTGGGGCGCTTGCCGGGAGGGCGCGGGCACATGCTGCGCGTGCTCAGCGGCACGCAGGTGGGTGCGTTCGGCCGGCTCGGGCTGCAGTCTGGGTTCGTCGACGCGCTCGCCGGGCACCCACCGGGTCGCGAACGCGACGAACCGGGTTGCGCGAGAATCGACGCCCCGCCGCCGGAACCGACGCCATGAACCGTTTCCAGACGCACGTGGTCGACAACCAGCCGCCGGAATTCGGGCCGCGCGACCTGTGGACCGACGACGTCGCCCTGCGCGAGGCGCTGGCACGCGAGGGCGGCGAGGCATTCGCGCCGCGCGTGGCCGCCTACGGCGCGCTGGCGGGCGGCGAACTGTACGCGCTGTCCTTCGACGCCCATCGCGACCGCCCGCGGCTGCGCACGCACGACCGCTTCGGCCATCGCATCGACCTCGTGGAGTTCCATCCCAACTACCACCGCATCATGGCGATGGGGATCGAGCACGGCGTGGCCGGGCTGTCGTGGGCGGAGCCGGCGCCCGGCGCGCACGTGGCGCGCGCCGCGCTGTGCTACCTGCACGGGCAGGCCGAGCCCGGCACGAGTTGCCCGCTGACGATGACGCATGCCGCGATGCCGGTGCTGCGCCACGCGCCGGCGCTGCGCGAATGGGCCGGCAAGGTCGCCGCCTGCCGCTACGATCCGCGCGACGTCGCCATCGCCGGCAAGCCGGGGGTGACGCTCGGCATGGGCATGACCGAGAAGCAGGGCGGCAGCGACGTGCGCGCCAACGCCACGACGGCGACGCCGCTGCCGGGCGAGGGCGACGCGTACGCGCTGGCCGGGCACAAGTGGTTCTTCTCGGCGCCGATGTCCGACGGCTTCCTGGTGCTGGCGCAGGCGCCGGGCGGGCTGACCTGCTTCCTGCTGCCGCGGCGCCTGCCGGACGGGGCGAAGAACGCCTTCGCGCTGGTGCGGCTCAAGGACAAGCTCGGCGACTGGAGCAACGCCTCCGGCGAGGTCGAGTTCATGGACGCGCATGCCTGGCGCGTGGGCGACGAAGGCCGCGGCATCGCCACCATCCTGGAAATGGTGATGCTCACGCGGCTGGACTGCATGCTTGGATCGGCGGCGCAGATGCGCATGGCGCAGGCGCAGGCGCTGCACCATGCCTCGCATCGCCGCGCCTTCGGCAGGCTCCTGGTCGAGCAGCCGCTGATGCGCAACGTGCTGGCGGACCTGGCGGTCGAGGCAGAGGCCGCGCTGGCGCTGTCGATGCGGGTGGCGCGCGCGGTCGACGCCGCCGCGCGCGATCCGCGCGAGGCGGCATTCGCGCGCATCGCCACCGCGATCGGCAAGTATTGGGTCTGCAAGCGCGCGCCGGCCTTCGTCAACGAGGCGCAGGAATGCCTGGGCGGCGCCGGCTACATCGAGGAATCGATCCTGCCGCGGCTGTACCGCCAGGCGCCGCTGAACTCGATCTGGGAAGGCAGCGGCAACATCCAGTGCCTGGACGCGCTGCGCGCGCTGGCGCGCGAGCCGGCGGCGGCCGATGCGCTGCTGGCGGAGCTGGAGGCGGCGTCCGGCGCGGACGCGGACTACGACGCGATGCTTCCGGCCCTGCGCGGATCGCTGCATGGGATCGACGAAGCGGGCGCGCGGATGCTGGTCGAGCGCCTCGCGCTCGCGCTGCAGGCGGGCGTGCTGCTGCGCGCGGGCAGCCCGGTCGCCGGCGCGTTCTGCCGCAGCCGGATCGGCGGCGCGCACGGCCTGGCATTCGGCACGCTGCCGGCGGGGATCGATTTCGCGGCCATCCTCGCCCGCGCCCGGCCGTAGGTCGGGGCTACGCCCCCGACGCGCCATGCGGGATTGCTGGCCGCACTCTCCGGGTCCCCGCAGGAGCGGCGCCCTCAATGCCGCTTGAAATATTGCACCTCGCGTTCGTGCTTCTCCGCCGCCGCGCGGGTGGAGAAGGTGCCGAGGTTGCGGCGCTTGCCCGTGCGCGGATCCTTCTTGCGCGAGTACAGGCGGTACTCGCCCGACTTCAGCTTCCTGATCATCGCTGGCTCCGTTGCGTGGCGCGGCGCGCGGGATGCGCGCCGCCATCGCCGGCGGGAGCAGCGGGCCGCGGAAGGGGACTCAGCGCCCGCGCAGCGCGCGGCGCCGCGCCAGGCTCGCTTCGGGCCACTGCCGGTCGCGATCGTAGTACTCCGCCATCGCCGGCACGCCTTCGGGCAATACCACCCAGGGCTGTTTCGAGCCGGTGAAGATGTGGATGTCGGGCGGGAGCGCGTCGGGGTCGTCGAGCGTGCCGACGCGAATGAAGGCGATCGCACGGCCGGCGCCCGCGTAGTGGCTCCAGAGCGCGACCCGGCAGCGTGGGCAGCGGATGATTTCCTGGCCCTTGCGGCTGCTGGACGGCGTGTCGATCATTTCCGGCTCGCCGCACAGCAGCGCGAGGTTGTCGCTCTCGATCATCGCGTTGAGCGCGAACGCGCTGCCGGTCTCGCGCTGGCACCAGCGGCAGTGGCAGCAATGCACGAACAGCGGCGTCGCGGCGAGCCGGTAGCGCACGGCTCGGCAAGTGCAGCCGCCTTCGAAGGCTGGCTTGGTGGAGTCCGGCATGCGCGCGTCCCTGTCCGCTCGATGGGCCAGCGCGCGATGCTAGCGCGATCCGGCCGCCGGCGCCGCCTTCAACCCGCTAGCCAGCTTGCGAATGCCTGCCATTGCCGCGTGCCCGCCAGCGCCAGGCGCAGCGGCCACGACAGCGCGACCAGCGCCGCACCCCATGCGAACGCCGGATGCAGCCGCCGGTGCATCGCCGTGTCCCAGGCCACGCAGGCCAGCACCAGCGCGATCGTCGTCATGAAGAAGGCGACGATCCCGCCCTGCTGCAGCAGCGGCAGCGGAATACGCGCGATCGGTGCCGTCAGCAGGCCCACACAGGCCAGCAGCATCAGGCGCTTGTGGAAGTCGCTGCGGCGGCGCAGCCAGAGCGCGGCGCCCACCAGCAACGCGAACACCAGCATGTCGGCGAGCGGCACGACCAGGAACACCAGCGGCGGCGGTCCCGGCGGCGCATGCCCGAGGCGCGCCGCGGTGATCGCCACCGTGGTGCCGAGCAGCAGCACCGCCAGCGCCAGCAGCGCGCCTAACACGCCCAGCCGCCGATGCAGGTCCACGCGCCCGCGGGCGACCAGCGTGGCCTGCGCGACGAACAGCGCGAACCAGGCCGTCATCACCGCGCCGTGCACCTGCAGCAGCACCGACAGCGGCGGCGTCCCGAACGCGAACTTCAGGTAATAGGTGCGCGCGAAGCCAACCAGCACCACCGCCAGCGCGGTGGCCGCGGCGAGCCCATAGAGGCGGCGTTCGCCGATGCGCGAGGGACGGGGACGAACGGCCATGGCGCGGACTCGCTGGAGCACCGACTCCAACAACGCGGAGGCGCGGGCGGACCGGCCGATGCGGGGTCCGTCGCGGGCGCGTCCACGCCCGGCGTGACGGACCCGTCAGTCGAGGAACTGCAGCCGCGCCAGCTCCGCGTACAGCCCGCCCTGCGCGATCAGCGCGTCGTGGGTGCCCTGGGCGATGACGCGGCCGCGGTCCATCACCACGATGCGGTCGGCCTTGAGCACGGTGGCCAGGCGATGCGCGATCACCAGCGTGGTGCGGCCTTCCATCAGCCGCTCCAGCGCCTGCTGCACGGCGCGCTCACTCTGCGCGTCGAGCGCCGAGGTGGCCTCGTCGAGCAGCAGCACCGGCGCGTCCCTGAGCAGCGCGCGGGCGATCGCGATGCGTTGCTGCTGGCCGCCGGACAACCGCGCGCCACGCTCGCCCAGCTGCTCGTCGTAGCCCTGTGGCAGCTGCGCGAGGAACTCGTGCGCCTCGGCCGAGCGCGCGGCCGCCTCGAGCTCGGTGTCGCCCGCTTCCAGCCGCCCGTAGCGGATGTTGTCGCGCGCGCTGGCGGCGAAGATGGCCGGCTGCTGCGGCACCAGCGCGATCGCGTCGCGCAGCTCCGCCGGGTCGAGCGTGCGCACGTCGACGCCGTCGATGCGGATCCCGCCGGCCTGCGGATCGTGGAAGCGCAGCAGCATCGCGAACACCGTGCTCTTGCCGGCGCCCGACGGCCCCACCAGCGCCACCGTCTCGCCCGGCGCGACGTGCAGGCTGAAGTCCTCCAGCGCGCGCATGTCCGGGCGCGATGGGTAGTGGAACGACACCCCGTCGAAATCGATCTCGCCGCGCACCGGCCGCGGCAGCGAGCGCGGCTGCGCGGGCGCGACGATGCCCGGCCGCTCGTCCAGCAGCTCGCCGATCCGGCCCATGCCGCCGGCGGCCTTCTGCAGCTCGTTCCAGGTCTCGGCCAGCGCGCCCACCGAGCCGCCGCCGAAGATCGCGTACAGCACGAACTGGCCCAGCGTGCCCTTGCTCAGCGCGCCATTGACCACGTCGTGCGCGCCGGACCACAGCACCAGCGTGATCGCGCCGAACACCAGCGAGATCGCCATCGCGGTGACGATCGCCTGCATGCCGATGCGCCGCCGTGCGGTGGCGACGGACGCCGAGATCGCATCCGCGAAGCGACCGCGCTCGTAGGGCTCGCGCGCGTGCGCCTGCACGGTGGGAATCGCGCCGAGCGTCTCGCTGGCCAGCGCGTTGGCGTCGGCGACGCGGTCCTGGCTCTGGCGCGAGATCTTGCCCAGGCGCCGGCCGCCGACCACCAGCGGCAGCACGCACAGCGGGATGCCGACCAGCGTGTAGGCGGCCAAGCGCGGGCTGGTGGCCACCAGCATCGCCAGGCTGCCGAGCACCATCACGATGCTGCGCAGTGCGACGGAAATGGTGGAGCCGACCACGCTGCGCAGCAGCTCGGTGTCGGCGGTCAGCCGCGAAACCAGTTCGCCGCTGCGGCTGCGCTCGAAGAAGGCCTGGTCGAGCCCGACCAGGTGCGCGTACAGCCGCTCGCGCAGGTCGGCGACCACGCGCTCGCCCAGCAGCGAGACGAAGAAGAAGCGCGCGGCGGTGGCGAGCGCCAGCGCCAGCGCGACGCCGAACAGCAGCAGGAAGGTCGCGTCGATGTTGCTGCCGCTGCTGAAGCCTTCGTCGATCATCCGCCGCACCGCCTGCGGCAGGCTCAGCGTGGCCGCGCTGGAAGCGCCGAGCGACACCAGCCAGGCCACGAACAGGCCCTTGTGGCGCATCACGAACGGCCACAGCGCGCGCAGGCTGCCGATGCGGGACTTCGCCGGCTTGCCGGCGTCGTGCGAGGTGGCAGCCGCCGGCGCCGGTGCGGGTTCCTGCCCTGGTTGGTCGACCATCAGCCTGCGTCTTCGATGCGAACCCGGTTACGGGTGGCGTCGCGCAGGCGCCGTTTCAAGGCTTCGACGGCTTCTTCGGGCAGGCGCAGGCGCAGCCGCGCGCCTGCGGCGTCGAAGGCTTCGTCGAGCTTCTCGGCGCCGCTCGCGGCCAGCGCGGCGTGGAGGCTGCCGAGGTCGTCGAAGGGCGCGTGCAGCGCGAGTTCGACCATCGCCACCAGCGGGAGGCGCCGGGCGCGGCGCAGGCACTCGGCCGCGGCGCCGCCATAGGCGCGCACCAGGCCGCCGGCGCCCAGCTTGGTGCCGCCGAACCAGCGCGTCACCACCACCACCACGCGATCGATGCCCTGGCCGTCGATCGCGGCCAGGATCGGGCGCCCGGCGGTGCCGGCCGGCTCGCCGTCGTCGCTGGAGCGGTAATCGGCGCCGATCCGCCAGGCCCAGCAGTTGTGGGTGGCGTCGGCGACCGATGCCGCGGCCAGCGCGCGCATCGCCTCGGCGGTGCTTTCGACCGGGATCGCGCTGGCGAGGAAGCGGCTGTGCCGGACCTCGATCGCGTGGGTGGCGGCGGCCGCCAGCGTGTGCAGGGTCATTGCGCGGGCAGCAGCGCGCGCAGGTCGTCGGGCAGGGCGGCGTCGGGATAGCGGCGCTGGTACTCGCGCAGGCTCGCGCGCGCGGCGTCGAGCCTGCCCTCGGCGACGAGCTGGCGCACCCGCTGCAGCCAGGCCTGCTGGACCTGCGGCGAGTCGGCGGAGGCCGGCGGCTGGTCGTCGAGCGGCTGGTCGTCGAAGCCGTCGACGGCCTCGTCGGCGGATGCGGCGCGATCGGCGGCGTCGGCTTCGGCGGCCTCGTCCTCGTGGATGGCCTTCGCGCGCTCGCCGCTGGCGTTGGCGTCGGCGGCCGCGGCCGCGCGCTGCTTCGCGGCGGCGGCGCCCCTGGCCTGGAGCAGGCGCTGCTCGCCCATCTTGGCTTCCGCGGCGGCGGCTTCGTCCCGGGTGGCGGCCTGGCGGGCAGCCATGGCGCCGGTGGCAGCCGGAGCCGCTGCCGCGGGTGCGGGGGGGGCCGGCGGTGGGGGTGGGAGCGCTGGCGTGTCCATCGGCGCCGGCGCATCGAACACCACCGGCGGCTCGGGCACCGGAGCTGGCTGGGGCGGGGAAGCGGCGAAGGCCTGCGGCCTGCGTTCGGGCGACGTCGCGGGGACTTCGGCGCGACGCGCGTCGACGGGCGCTTCGGCAGGCGCAGGTGGTGGCGTGGATTCGCTGGCGGGCGCCTGGACGACGTCGCCCGCAGGCGGCGAGGCGGGGACCGGCTGCGGGGCCGGCGCGTTGGCCTCCCCGGCGGGCGGCGCGCCCGCGCCGTCGTCGCTGGCCGGCTTCGCGACCACGGCGGCGGGCACGCGCGGCGCTTCCGAATAGCGCACCTGCATGTCGTCGACCGGCCGCAGCTGCCAGGCCAGGCCGGCCGCGAGCACCAGCGTCGCGGCCGCGCCGGCGGCCACCGGCCAGCGCCGGCGCGCGCGCCGCGCCGTCGTCGCCGCGCTCCGGGCCGGAGGCGCCGCCAGCGCGGCGTGCGCGGCGGCCAGCACGCGCGCATCCAGCGCCGGCGACGGCTCGCCCGACGGGCCGAGCCGGGCGATGCGCTCGGCCATCGCGCGTTCCTCCGGCGTCAGCGGCTCGCGCCGCCCGTCGCCGTGGGCACCGGATTGTCCGGGGCCGCTGTTCATTCCGTTCCTCCCAGGCGCACGCGCAGCTTGTCCATCGCGTAGCGCAGGCGCGACTTCACGGTTTCCCGGCCCACGCCGGTGATGGCGCCGATCTCCTCCAGGGTCAGCTCCTGCTCCAGCCGCAGCATGACCACCTCGCGCTGCTCCGGCGGCAGTTCATCGAGCGCGAGTTGCATGCCCCGGCGCTGCTCGAATTCGGACAGGGTGCGCTCGGGCGTGTCGGGATCGGGTATGCGCGCGGTGCGCTGGTCGGCGTTTTCCGGCGCAGGTGGCCGGTATTGCAGCGCGCGCCAGTGGTCGGCCAAGCGGTTGTGGGCGATGCGGTAGAGCCAGCTGGAAAACGAGGCGTCGGGCGTCCAGCCGGCGCGCGCGGCGATGACGCGCTGCCAGACGTCCTGGAACAGGTCGTCGGCCAGCGCGCCGTCGCGCAGCTGGCGCAGCAGGAAGCGGTAGAGGCGGGTGCGGTGGCGGGCGTAGAGCTGCTCGAACGCCTCCATGCGCCCGGCCGCGTACGCCAGCATCAGCGTCTCGTCGCTGGTGTCGCCGCTGGTGCCGGCGCTGCGGGTGGCGACATCGTCCATCGGCGGCAGGTTAAGCGCTACGCCGGTCGAGTAAAAGCCCGGTGCAGGGCGCCGCCGGCCGGCCGGGCCGGCCTCGATGGCGGCCGCGTTCACGTTGCGTCCTCCATGCCGTGGCGCACGGTGCGGGCGTCGCCGATCATGGAAAAAAACCCCGTTATGCTGAATGATGTCGGCCGGGGGAATGGCAGCAACGTGCGAACCGTGGCGCAGACAACGAGGATCCCGGCGCCGGCGGGCTCGACCCTCGGCCTTGCCGAGCTGTTGGCCGCCACCCTGCCGACCGCCTCGCGGCTTGCTGTCGCCTGGAGCGACCCGCGCATCGACGGCGGCCTGTCGCACACCACCAACGCGCCCGCCGCCCTGGTCGCCCACGCCCGCGCCTCGCTCGAAGGCGCCGTGCCGGGCCATCGCGAGGGCGACATCACCGAGGCCTGGGACGACGCCGGCACCCGCATCGCGCTGGCCGCGCGGCTGTCGCAGCCGCTGTCGCCGTCCTCGCGCGGCGCCTGGCTGGAACTCGCCCGCCGCACCATCGGCGCCAGCCTGGCCGCAGCGCAGGCGCAGGTGCGGATCGAATCGCTGCGCAAGTCCGAGCGGCTGCAGCAGGCGCTGTACGAGATCGCCGACCTCGCCGGTTCCGGCCTCGAGATGCAGGAGATGCTGCGGCGCATCCACGAGGTCGTTGGTGGCCTGATGGCGGCCGAGAACTTCTATATCGTGCTCTACGACGACATCCGCGAGACGGTGCGCTTCCTGTACTTCGCCGACCAGCGCGACCCGTACGTCGCCGACCCCGACGACGAGCTCGGCCTGGACGAGATGGGCAACAGCCTCACGGTCGCGCTGCTGCGCCATGGGCAGCCGCTGTTCGGACCGTCCGAGCAGATCCGCAGGAAGCTCGACGTGCCGCGCGATCCCAGCCACGGCCCCGACAGTGCCGACTGGCTCGGCGTTCCCATGCGCCGCGAGGGCCGCGTGAGCGGCGCGATCGTGGTGCAGAGCTACCTGCAGGCCGCGCGCTACAGCCACGAGGACCGCACGCTGCTGGAGTACGTCGCCCAGCACATCCTCACCGCGCTCGATCGCCGCCAGGCGCGCGAGCAGCTCGAGCGCCGCGTCGACGAGCGCACCCGCGAGCTGCAGCAGGCCAACATGGTGCTGCAGGCCGAGATCATCGAGCGCCAGCGCGCCGAGAAGCTGCAGCGCGCGCTGTACCGCATCACCGAGATGTCGGTGACCGCGGGCAGCCTGGAGCGCTTCTACGCCGACGTGCATTCGATCGTCGGCGAGCTGCTGTACGCGCGCAACTTCTACATCGCGCTGCTGTCCCCGGATGGCGAGCACATCGAGTTCCCGTACTCGGTCGACGAGCGCGACCGCCACCGCGAGGCGCGCCACCTGGCCAAGGGCCTGACCGAGTACGTGCTGTCCACCGGCACCCCGCTGCTCGCCGACCGCGCCTCCATCGCCGAGCTCGAGGCCGCCGACGTGGTGCGCAGCTTCGGCCCGCTGGCGCACTGCTGGCTCGGCGTGCCGCTGCGGCGCGAGGACATGGTGATCGGCGTGATCGTCGTGCAGAGCTACACGCCCGAGGTCAGCTTCGGCCCGCGCGACCAGGAGCTGCTGACCTTCGTCGCGCACCACATCGACGCCGCGCTCGCGCGCAAGCGCGCGCAGGAGCACCTGAAGGCCGCGCACGCCGAGCTCGAGTTCCGCGTCGAGGCGCGCACCCGCGAGCTGGAGAGCGCCAACCGCGAGCTGCGCGCGCAGATCGGCGAGCGCGTGCGCGCCGAGCAGCAGCTGAGCCACCAGGCCCGCCACGACAGCCTCACCGGGCTGCCCAACCGCGTCGTGCTGCTCGAGCGGTTGGACGCGGCCATCGCGCGCATGCGCGACCCGCAGCGGCCGCGCTTCGCGGTGCTGTTCCTCGACCTGGACCGGTTCAAGCTGGTCAACGACAGTGCCGGCCACGCCGCCGGCGACGAGATGCTGGTCGAGGCCGGACGCCGCATCGCCGCCTCGCTCGGCGAAGGGACCGTGGTCGCGCGGCTGGGCGGCGACGAGTTCGCGGTGCTGGTCGAGGGCGTCGGCGACCAGGCCACGGCCGAGGCGCTGGCGGCGAAGCTGCTGGAAGAGCTCGGCGAGCCGATGTGGATTGCCGGGCGCGAGCTGTTCCCCTCGGCCAGCATCGGCATCGCGCTGTGGGAGCCGCGCTACCGGCAGGGCGAGGACATGCTGCGCGACGCCGACGCGGCGATGTACCGTGCCAAGGCGCACGGCCGCGACCGCAGCGCCCTGTTCGACGAGGAGATGCGGGCCGAGGCCACCCGCCTGCTCGACCTGGAGGCGGACCTGCGCCGCGCGATCCTCGCCGACGCGTTCGAGCCGCACTTCCAGCCGATCGTGCGGCTGTCCGACGGCGGCGTGGTGGGCCACGAAGCGCTGCTGCGCTGGAACCACGAGCTGCACGGGCCGCTGCCGCCGGGCGAGTTCATCGGCGTGGGCGAGGACAGCGGCCTGATCGAGCAGGTCGACTGGCTGATGTACCGCAAGGTGTTCGACTGGATGGCCCGGCACCGCCACGGCTATGTCTCGATCAATGTCTCGCCGCGCCACTTCCGCTCCGAGCAGTTCGCCGACCGCCTGCTGCAGCTGGTCGACGACGCCGGCGCCGACCCGCGCCGGCTGCGCATCGAGATCACCGAGGTCGCGCTGCTCGACGACGCCCCGCGCGTGCTGCGCATGCTCAACGTGCTGCGCGGGCGCGGGGTGATGGCGCTGCTGGACGACTTCGGCACCGGGTTCTCGGCGCTGTCCTACCTGCACCGCTTCCCGATCCAGGCATTGAAGATCGACCAGAGCTTCGTCGCCGGCCTCGGCGGCGAGATGCACGCCGAGAGCCTGGCGCTGGTGCGCGCGATCCTGGCGCTGGCCGGGACGCTGGGCATCGACTGCATCGGCGAGGGCATCGAGACCGAGGAGCAGCGCGACATCCTGCGCCAGCTCGGCTGCGAGTACGGGCAGGGTTTCCATTACGGCAGGCCGGCGCCCGAGGCGGACGCCGGCGCTCCCGGCTGGCAGCTCACTCCGTAACCATCCCGACCTGTGGCGTGTCGCCGTCGGTCAGCGCGCGCGCCGATTCCACCAGGCCCGTGAACTCCGCGCGCAGGCGGTCGCCGCCCTGCGCCTGGCGCGCGCTGCGGGCGATGTCGTCCCAGCCCCAGCCGTCGAGATGGGTGCCGCCGCGCAGCGCGTCGGCATAGGCGGCGACGGTCGCGGCGAAGCGCAGCGTGTCGCTGGGCCGTGCGCGCAGCGAAGAGGCCAGGATCGGCGTGGCGAGCAGCCGGCTGGCATCGGCGCCGGGACGCTTGTAGCGCAGGCGCAGCTCGGCGATCTCGCCAAGCTTCGCCGCGCCCGCCCCGGCATCGCCCTTCGCCTCGCGCGCGCCGTAGCGCAGCGCCGGCACCCGCGTCGCGTCCGAGCCCACGGGGGTGATCTCGTACAGCGCGGTGACCTCGTGCCCGGCGCCGATGTCGCCGGCGTCGACCTTGTCGTTGGCGAAGTCCTCGCGCCGCAGCGCGCGGTTCTCGTAGCCGATCAGACGGTACTCGGCGACCTGCGCGGGGTTGAACTCGACCTGGATCTTCACGTCCCTGGCGATCGTCATCAGCGTCCCGCCCAGCTGCTGCACCAGCACCTTGCGCGCCTCGGCGAGGCTGTCGATGTAGGCGTGGTTGCCATCGCCGACATCGGCCAGCCGCTCGGCCATCCGGTCGTTGTAGTTGCCCTCGCCGAAGCCGAGCGTGGTCAGCGCGATGCCCGACTTGCGCTGGTCGGCCACCAGCGTCTCCAGCGCGCCCTGGTCGACGGTGCCCACGTTGAAGTCGCCGTCGGTGGCGAGCACCACGCGGTTCACGCCGCCCTCGACGAAGCCCTGCCGCGCCATCGCGTAGGCCAGGCGGATGCCGTCGCCGCCGTTGGTGCTGCCGCCGGCCTCGAGGCGGTCGAGCGCAGCGAGGATCTCGTCGCCGCGGTCGCCGGGTGTGGGCGGCAGCACCAAGCCTGCCGAGCCGGCGTAGACGACGATCGAAACGTGGTCCTGCGGCCGCAGCTGACGCACCAGCTGCGCCATCGACTGCTTGAGCAGCGGCAGCTTGCCGGGCATGTCCATCGAGCCCGAAGTGTCGATCAGCAGCACCAGGTTGGCCGGCGGCAGCGCTGCCTTCGGCACATCGAAGCCCTTGATGCCGATCATCAGCAGCTGGCGTTTTGCGTTCCACGGCGCCGGCGCCAGTTCGGTGGTCACCCGGAACGGCACGTCGGCCGAGCCGGGCGCCGGATGGCCGTAGCTGAAATAGTTGATCATTTCCTCGGCGCGCACCGCGTCGGCCGGCGGACGCACGCCTTCGCGCAGCATGCGGCGCACGTTGGCGTAGCTGCCGGTGTCGACGTCGATGGAGAAGGTGGACACCGGCTCCTCGCTCGCGCGATGCACCGGGTTGTCGTCGTGGGCTGCGTACTTCTCCGTGTTGGCCGGCTGCCAGTAGCCCGGGGCCGGCGGCGCGGCGGGCGCGGGGGCGTAGGCATCCAGCGCCACGGCTTCGGTGAGCATCGTCGGCGCCGGCCGCGCGCGCTGGCGCAAGCCTGCGGCCGCGGCCCGTCCGAGCGCCTTCGCGGCCACGGCCTCGCGCGCGGGAGGCGGTGCCGGCATGGGCGTGGGCGGCATCGGCGCAACGGCGTCCGCGGCGGGCGCGGAGCGCGCCTCGTCCTGCCCGACGGTGGTGCAGGCGGACAGGGCGAACGTGCAGAGCAGGGCGGAGGCAAGGGCGTGGCGTTGCATGTGGGCGTCTCCCGTGGTGGTCGCGGCGGGCAAACGCATCGCGTCCGCGGACGGGGTTAAAGTCCGGGCTGGCAACGACGGAGGCGACGGCGATGGGCAAGGTGGAACTGGAGGCTTCGCTACGGGACGGCGTGCATCGCCGGCTGGCCGCGATGGCCGGCCAATGGCAGGGCACCACGCGCGTGTGGTTCGAGCCCGACGAGCCGCCGGTGATGGACGTCGCGCAGCGCGCCACGCTCCGGCCGGTGCTGGGCGGACGCTTCCTGCTGCACGAGTACAGCTACGGCGAAGGCGAGCAGGCCGGCGAGGGCATGGCGCTGTACGGCCTGCACCTGGACGCGGGCGCGTTCGAAAGCGCCTGGGTCGACACCTTCCACACCGGCTCGTCGATCCTGTTCTCCACCGCCGCGGCGGCCGGGCCCGATGCGGGCTTCGCCGCGATCGGCCACTACGGCGACGGCAAGGGCGGCCCCGACTGGGGCTGGCGCACGCAGATCGCGCAGCCCGACGACGCAACGCTGGTGATCACGATGTTCAACATCATGCCCACCGGCGAGGAATCGAAGGCGGTGGAAACGCGGTACCGGCGCATCGCCTAGCCGGCGTGGCGGCGCGACCGCCGGTTCGCGCGCACGACTTTGCCCGGCGCCACGTTCGGCTTTGCCGGATTTGTCCGTTCGCATGCCATCCGCGCGGGTTGCGACCACTCGTCGGAAAGCCATCGGTCACGGTGACATCCCGGACTGTCGCTTCCGAAGTGGAAGGAGGAAAACAGCGCTGCCGGTGCCGATGCGCGCTGCATCCACCGTCGCACCCGTCCCTCCGCGAGGTGTGCCATGAGATCGCTCCACTGCTTCTTCCGCCGCAGCCTGTTCGCCGTCGTGGCCGTCATGTCGATGGGGATCGCCACCGTCCCCGCGGCCCGCGCCGCAGGCGCCGTGGGCGGCGACCTGCGCTACCTGGTGTACCTGCCGTCGCGCTCGGCCGCGGTCGACCACGCCGCCAACGTGCGCGCATTCGAGGACAACGGCTTCACCGTCGTCACGCTCGCCTACGCGGGTGAGGACGACCTGGCCTACGCGCGCCGCGTGCGCGGCGAAGTGCGCGCGTTGCTCGCCAGCGGCGTCGATCCCGCGGCCATCACCGTGGTCGGCGCCGGCTCCGGGTCCCCGGTGGCCGCGCTCGTCTCGGCGACCACTGGCAATCGCGGCGTCAACTACGCGCTGCTCGGCAACTGCGACGAGCGCCTCGCCGACGCCCCCGGCTTCCACATGAGCGGCCGCGTGCTGGGCCTGCGCGATGCCGGCGACCCCGCCTCGCTGTCGTGCCGCCGGCTGTGGCGCGACTCCCCCAAGCTCGGCGACCGCCGCGACCTGGTGCTGCACACCGGCCATGGCGCCGCGCTGTTCGACGCACCGCGCGCGCAGTGGCTGCAGCCGCTGGCCGACTGGAGCCGCGGTGGCAACGTGGCGGTCGGCGAGGTCAAGGTCGCCGCCGTGCCGTGAGGGCGCGGCACGCGGATCGGAGCCGCGCGCATGCGCACGCACGCAAGGTGCCCCGCCCAGGCGGGGCACCGCCGCGTCAGAAGCGGAAGTCCAGCCTCGCGTAGTAGTAGCCGCCGTTGGTGCCGAACGGCAGCGTCTCCCAGCCGTACTTGAAGCCCAGCTGCGGGAACGGCGCGCCCGTGACCGGATCCCATTTGTCCGGATAGTTGTCGAACACGTTGTTGGCGCCCACGGTCAGCCGCAGCTTGTCGGAGAAGTCGTAGCCGACGCTGGCGTCGAACACCCACTCGCCGCCCCAGGTCTGCTTGATCCCGGGCGTGAAGCCCTCGCCGGACACCGCGCCGAAATAGTTGGCGCGCGCCAGCCAGCGCCACGCGCCGGCCTGGTACACGCCCTGCAGCACGTGGTGCGCGCCCGGCTGGCCTTCCTCGATGAGGGTGACCTGGGTGTCGTCGAACAGCGCCTGGGGCGAGAGGATCGCCGACTGCGACTTGCGATCGGTCACCTCGGTCTTGTTCCAGTGCAGCAGCGCGGTGAGATCCAGCCGCGAGCCGCCGGAGAAGTCGATGCCGTGCTCGGCGACGATGTCGATGCCCTTGGTGCTGGTGTCGATGGCGTTGGTGAAGAACAGCACCTGGCCGACACCCAGCGGGTCGAGGATCGCGCGGATCGGGCAGTTACTGTTGTCCGGCAGGCAGCCTGCGGCGGCCTCGGGCACGATGTTGCTGGAGAAAATGATGCGGTCGTCGATGTCGATGCGGAACACGTCGACGGTGAAGGTGGTGTTCTCGCCCGGCTTCCACACCACGCCCAGGGTGCCGCTCCTGGATTCCTCCTCCTTGAGCGGCTCGATGCCGAAGGCGCGGGTCACGTCGCTGTCCTGGCGCGCGGTCAGGGTGTCGACCAGCACGCCGCTGGGATCGAGGTTGGTCGAGCGCTGGCTGTAGAACAGCTGCTGCACGCCCGGCGCGCGGAATCCGGTGGACAGCGTGCCGCGGATCGCGAACTTCTCGCTCGCGTCGAAGCGCAGCGACAGCTTGCCGATGGTGGTGTTGCCGAAGTCCGAGTAGTCCTCGAAGCGGACCGCCGCTCCGACCAGCAGCCTGGAGAACCGCGCCTCGGCGTCGACGTAGGCGGCGTAGTTGTGGCGCCCTTCGTCGATCGCCTCGGTCGGCGAGAAGCCGGGGAAGCCCTGCATGCCCGGCTGCGCGATCTCGCCGGTCTGGCCGGTGATCACGATGTTGCGGTCGTTGCTGCGGCCATAGGTGTACGAGACCGGGTCGCCGGGCGTGATCTCGTAGTCGTCCTTGCGGTACTCCAGCCCGGTGGCCAGCGACAGAGGTTCGTTGCCGATCCCCCAGTCGATCGTGCCGCGCAGGTCGACGTTGAACGTGGTCTGGTCGGCCTGCAGCGTACCGGTGTCCGCGCGCGTGGGCGACTGCGCAAAAATGCCGCTGCCGTCGGGCAACGGCTCGTACCACCAGCTGACGTTGACCGAGTTGGCCTCGCGGAAGCCGAAGCGGCTGCGGCCGTGGTTGACCGAAACGTCGAAGTCCCAGTTCTCGCCCAGCGGCGCGCGATAGCCCACCGCCAGCGAGGTGTCCTCCACCGTGGTGAGGATGTTGGGCAGGAAGCCGTCCGGGTACAACGCGGGCACCGTGCGGTTGTCGCCGGCGCTGCGGAAGAAGCCGGACGAGTCGCCGCGCCGCTGCGAGTAGCCGCCGAACCAGTACAGCTCGCCGGCGCCCAGCGGCACGCCCGCGTTCATCCACAGATAGGCGTCCTTGGCGTCGGCGTCGCCCAGCCGCTGGGTGACGCGCGGCGGGTCGACGCGCAGCGAATCCGGGCCGGCGCGGTTGGTCTCGCCGCGGTCGCGGTATTCGAAGGTGAAGTTCAGGAAGCCGTCATTGGCCAGCGCGAAGCCGGTGTTGATGCCGCCGTGGATCACGTCGCCGTCGCCGGCGTACGTCTGCCCGACCTCGAGCGAGCCCGAGGTGTCGGTGCTGCGCTTGAGCACGATGTTGATCACGCCAGAGATCGCGTCCGAGCCATACTGCGCGGCGGCGCCGTCGCGCAGCACCTCGACATGCTCGATCGCCGACACCGGGATCGCGTTGATGTCGGTGCCGGCCGATCCGCGGCCGATGGTCTGCTGCACGTTCACCAGCGCCTGCTGATGGCGGCGCTTGCCGTTGACCAGCACCAGCACCTGGTCGGGACCGAGCGCGCGCAGCGTCGCCGGGCGCAGGATGTCGGTGCCGTCGCTGACGAAGGTGCGCGAGAAGTTGAAGCTCGGCTCCAGCATCTGCAGGATCTGCCCGACCTCCTGCACGCCGGCCTCCTGCAGCTGCTCGCGGCTGATCACGTCCACCGGCGCCGGCGAATCGGCGGCGGTGCGCCCGCGCGCGCGCGAGCCAATGACCTGGATGGTGTCGAGGGTGGTGGCCCTGGGCGATTGCGCTGGCGGCGGGGCGGGTTCCTGCGCCTGCACCGGCAGCGCCAGCAGCAGCGCAAGGGCCAGCGGTGCGCGCGAAGGGAAGGGAAGGGGCGAACGAACGGAGTCGCGCCCGAGTGGGCGGACGGGGCGGGGGTGGCGCATCTTGCTCTCTCCAACAAGAAGCCGATGGAACCGTCCACGGACGGCGCTTCCCCTGTTCCGCTCGAAGCGCGACGCAAGGCGCTTATAGCATCGTTGCGCGCACCGGCACGAGAAAATGGATTACGCATCGCGACCTGCGACGAAGGCAGTTGCGTCTATGCGACCGGCTTCACATCGGATCGCGGATCACCAGCAGCCGCGGCTCGGTCATGTCGTCCATCGCGTAGCGCACGCCCTCGCGCCCGAGCCCCGAGTCCTTCACCCCGCCGTAGGGCATGTTGTCGACGCGGAAGCTCGGCACGTCGCCGACCACCACGCCGCCGACCTCGAGCACGTCCCAGGCGCGCATCGCGTGCGCGAGGCGGCCGGTGAACACGCCGGCCTGCAGGCCGAAGTCGCTGTCGTTGACGCGCGCCAGCGCATCGTCGAAGTCGTCGAAGACCTCGATCCCCGCGACCGGCCCGAACGCCTCCTTGCGATACAGGTCGCTGTCGTGCGGCACGTCCTCCACCAGGGTGGCCTCGAGCATGTTGCCCGTGCGCTTGCCGCCGGCGAGCAGCTTCGCGCCGCCCTTCCTCGCCGCCTGGATCCAGGATTCCACGCGCCTGGCGGCGTCCTCGTCGATCATCGGGCCGATGAACACCTCCTCGTTGCGCGGGTCGCCCATCCGCAGCTTGCCGACCGCGGCCTTGAGCTTGCGCCGCAGCGGCTCATGGACCTTGCGGTGCGCGAAGATGCGCTGCACGCCGATGCAGCTCTGCCCGGACTGGTAGTAGGCGCCGAACACGATGCGCTCGACCACCGCGTCGAGGTCGAGTCCGGGCTCGTCGTCGACGATGCAGGCGGCGTTGCCGCCCAGCTCCAGCACCACCTTCTTCTTGCCGGCGCGCGCCTTGAGCTCCCAGCCGACCAGGCCGCCGGTGAAGCTCAGCAGCTTGATGCGCTCGTCCTCCACCAGCAGCCCGGCGTCCTCGTTGCTGCAGGGCAGGATCGAGAACGCGCCCTTGGGCAGGTCCGTTTCGGCCAGCACGGCGCCGATGATCAGCGCGCCCACCGGCGTCTTCGCCGCCGGCTTGAGCACGAAGGGGCAACCGGCCGCGATCGCCGGCGCCACCTTGTGCGCGACCAGGTTGAGCGGGAAGTTGAACGGCGTGATGAACGCGCACGGCCCCACCGGCACGCGCTTGACCATGCCGCGGTAGCCGCGCGTGCGCCTGGAGATTTCCATGTCGACGACCTCGCCGCCCAGGCGGGTGGCCTCGCCGGCAGCGATGCGGAAGGTGTCGATGAGCCGCGTCACCTCGCCGCGCGCGTCCCGGATCGGCTTGCCGGCCTCGATGCACAGCGCCAGCGCGAGCTCCTCATGGCGCTTCGTGAACTGCGCCACGCAGTGCTCCAGCACGTCGCGGCGCGCGTCGTGCGGGAACGCCGCCATCGCCGGCGCGGCCTTGTGCGCGGCCGCGATCGCCTTGCGCACCGTCGCCGCGTCGGCGAAGGCCACCCGCGTGGCGCGCTTGCCCGAATACTTGTCCAGCACCTCGAGGTCGGCGTTGGCCGCCACCGCGCGGTTGGCGAGGTAACAGGGATAGGTCTTGTCGAGCATCGCGATCTCCTTCGTGGCTCCAGCATCCCGCCGCGCGCGTTAATGCGCTGTGGGAGCGGCTTCAGCCGCGATCTCCTGCTTCGTCTTGCCTTGCTGTTGTAGGAGCGACGGAAGTCGCGACCTCCGTCCGCCGCGAGAAGCTGTCGCGACTTCCGTCGCTCCTGCAAGGTGGCATGGCGCATGCAATGACCCGCGGCCGAACCCGCTCCAGAATCCTACGGAGAGCCGGAATTCTCGACGCGCACGCGCAGGCTGCCGTCGGCCAGCCGCGCCTCCAGCCGCTCGCCCGGTCGCGCATCGCCGACCACGCGCACCACGCGGCCGTCCTCGTGCTGCAGGATCGCGTAGCCGCGCGCCACCGTCGCCAGCGGGCTGCATGCTTCCAGCGAGCGCGCCAGGCCGCGAAGGCGCAGGGCCTCGCGCTGCAGCTGGCGCGCGATCGCCGCCTGCGGCCGCGGCTGCAGCGTCGCCAGTCGCTCGCGCAGCGTCGCCAGCCGCCGCCGCGGCTGCGTCGCCCGTAGCACCGCCTCGGCGTGGCGCAGGCGCGCGCGATTGCGTTCGTCGCGCGCGCGGAAGGCCTGCGCCAGCCGCTGCATCGCCACCTGCTGGCGCGTGCGCAGCTGCTGCAGCCGCGCCTGCGGGCGCAGCGCGTTGAGCCGCAGCGCGGCGCGGTCGGCGCGCTGCATTGCGTTGCGCAGGCGGTGCAGGTGCGAGGCCTGCACGCGGCGGTCGAGCGCGCGCAGGCGCGCGGTGAGGTCGGCGCGCTCGGGCACCAGCAGCTCGGCCGCCACCGACGGCGTCGGCGCGCGCAGGTCGGCGGCGAAGTCGGCAAGGGTGAAGTCGGTCTCGTGGCCCACCGCCGAGACCACCGGCACCGGCGCCGCCGCGATCGCGCGCGCCAGCGCCTCGTCGTTGAACGCCCACAGGTCCTCCAGCGAGCCGCCGCCGCGCGCGAGCAGCAGCGCATCGAAGCGCCCGCTGGCGCCCGCGCGCTGCAGCATCGCCGCGATCTGCGCCGCCGCCGTCGCGCCCTGCACCGGCACCGGCAGCACCTCGACCTCGAGCAGCGGGAAACGCCGCCCCAGCACGCTGAGCACGTCGCGCACGGCGGCGCCGGAAGGCGAGGTCAGCACGCCCAGGCGGCGCACCCAGGCGGGCAAGGGACGCTTGCGCGCCTCGTCGAACAGCCCTTCGGCCTGCAGCTTGGCCTTGAGCTGCTCGAACGCCCGCCGCAGCGCGCCCTCGCCGGCTTCCTCCAGCGAATCCAGGATCAGCTGGTAGTCGCCGCGCGCCTCGTACAGCGTCAGCCGCCCGCGCGCCAGCACGCGCATGCCGTCGCGCGGCTGGAAGTTGAGCCACTGGCTCTTGGGCCGGAACAGCGCGCAGCGCACCTGCGCGCGCGCGTCCTTGAGCGTGAGGTACACGTGCCCGGACGCCGGCCGCGCCAGGTTGCAGATCTCGCCCTCCACCAGCACCAGCGGGAAGCTGTCCTCCAGCAGGCTGCGCGCCAGCGCATTGAGCTGGCTGGGGCTGAGGACGTTGTCGGCGGGCGCAGGCATCGCCACAGGATACCCGGCGCCCGTCGCACGCCAGGAAACGCCGGGGGCGCCCCTTGGGCGCGATTGCTTCCGCATCGCAGGAGCGCCCCTCGGGCGCGATGGCTTTCGCGTGGAAGGCGATCGCGCCCAAGGGGCGCTCCTACGGGGCCATGCGACGTAAAATGGCCCCATGACCGCCGTCCCCGCCCACCGTCCCGACACCCTCGTCCAGAGCCTGGCCGAGTGGTCGTTCGGCCCCGCCCCGCGCAAGCCCACCCGGCAGGTGCGAATCGGCGGCGTCGCCGTCGGCGGCGACGCGCCGGTGGTGGTGCAGTCGATGACCAACACCGACACCGCCGACGTGGCCGCGACCACGAAGCAGGTCGCCGACCTCTGGCGCGCCGGCTCCGAGCTGGTGCGCATCACCGTCAACAACCCCGAGTCCGCCAGCGCGGTGCCGCGCATCGCCGAGAAGCTGGCGATGATGGGCGTGGAGGTCCCGCTGATCGGCGACTTCCACTACAACGGCCACCAGCTGCTCGCCAACGACCCCGCCTGCGCGCAAGCGCTGGCCAAGTACCGCATCAATCCCGGCAACGTCGGCTTCGGCAAGAAGCGCGATACCCAGTTCGCGCAGCTGATCGGGTTCGCCCTGCAATACGGCAAGCCCGTGCGCATCGGCGCCAACTGGGGCTCGCTCGACCAGGCGCTGGCGGCGCAGCTGATGGACGAGAACGCGCTGCGCCCCGAGCCCTGGGACGCCGGCCGCGTGCTGCGCGAGGCGCTGATCCGCTCCGCGCTGGACTCCGCCGCGCGCGCGGTCGAGCTGGGCCTGCCGGCCGAGCGCATCGTGCTCAGCTGCAAGGTCAGCGGCGTGCAGGAGCTGATCGCGGTCTACCGCGACCTCGCCGCGCGCAGCGACTTCGCCCTGCACCTGGGCCTCACCGAGGCCGGCATCGGCAGCAAGGGCATCGTCGCCTCCAGCGCCGCGCTCGCCGTGCTGATGCAGGAAGGCATCGGCGACACCATCCGCATCTCGCTCACCCCTGAGCCCGGCGCGCCGCGCACGCAGGAAGTGGTGGTCGCGCAGGAACTGCTGCAGACCATGGGCCTGCGCGCCTTCACCCCGATGGTCACCGCCTGCCCGGGCTGCGGCCGCACCACCAGCGAGTTCTTCCAGGAGCTGGCCAAGGTGGTGCAGGAGCACGTGCGCGAGAAGATGCCGCAGTGGAAGATCACCCACCCCGGCGCCGAGCACATGACGCTGGCGGTGATGGGCTGCGTGGTCAACGGCCCCGGCGAATCGCGCCACGCCGACATCGGCATCTCGCTGCCCGGCGCCGGCGAGGCCCCGGCCGCCCCGGTGTTCATCGACGGCCAGAAGGCCATGACCCTGCGCGGCGAACGCATCGCCCACGAGTTCGTCGCTATCGTCGACGACTACGTCGACCGCCGCTACGGCCGCGCGGCCGAGCCGGCCTGAAGACCTCCGTTGCCGCGCAAGCGGCACGCGTCCGATCGCCGAAGGGCGGACCACTGCCAGCCGGCGACTCCGACCTGCGATTCCGATCCCAGCGCACCTGCGCCACCCAACGCCGTCATTCCCGCGAACGCGGGCACCCGGTGACTTGTCTTTGCATATCCACGTTCGCGGGAAGGGTGCGCCACCGCAGTGCCGTCCCGCCACCGGCATACACTCCCCACGCATGCCATCCATCCCGCCACCGCAGGCCCTGCAGGAAGACGCCCACGTCGCCGTCGCCTTCGTACGCCGCCACGGCTGGCGCCTGGCGCTGCTGTTCGCCGGCGTGCTGCTCCCGCTGTGGGCGTTCGCCGAGCTCGCCGACGAGATCCGCGAGGCCGAAGCCTTCCCCTTCGACCAGCCCATCCTGCTGGCCGCCAACGCCATGGCCCGCACCGGCTTCGACCGGCTGTTCCTGTTCTTCTCCGCCATCGGCTACGAGTACGGCGTGGTGCCGGTCGACATCGCCCTGGTGCTCGCGCTCGCCCTGCGCCGCTTCCATCGCGAGAGCGTGTTCGCCGCCGTCGCCTTCGCCGGCTCCGCGCTGCTCAACCTCGCCGCCAAGGCCGCGTTTGCCCGCGAGCGCCCCAGCCTGTGGGAATCGATCGCCCCGGAAACCAACTTCAGCTTCCCCAGCGGCCACGCCATGGGCTCGATGACGCTGGCGCTCGCGCTGGTACTGCTGGCCTGGCCCACCCGCTGGCGCTGGCCGGTGCTGGCGGCGATGGCCGCGTTCGTGCCGATGGTGGGCCTGTCGCGGGTGTACCTGGGCGTGCACTGGCCGTCGGACATCCTCGCCGGCTGGGCGGCGGCGTCGGCGTGGGTGGTGGGGGTGTACCTGCTGGTGTTTCGCGGGACGTTGCGACCCTGGAGGCGGGCAAAGGCAGCGGGCGCCTGATCAAACCGATGCGCACGACTGTGCGCCACGCGCCGGTTTGCACGCAGCCCTCGCGTCGCCGGCGACGCTCACTGGCAGCAACCAGTCGGCGACGCGCGCGTCGGCCTGGTGCGGCCGGGCGGCGCGGTCGCCAGCCTGCGCTTCGTGTTCGCGCGCGACGACGACGGCCGGATGCTTACGTGCCGGATTAACGCTGGCGTGTCAGAAAAACCTGACAAGGCGAGGCGCGATTCCCTGATTGTCCATCCCAGTGATTCGCCCAACACTGGCGCGGTCCGACCAGGGCGTTGGACTCAACATCACGTATAAGGAGATCACTGTGAACAAGGGTTTGATTTCGCTAGCCATCGAGGAAGCGGGCTGGGCTAGCGCCGATGAGTCGATTTCGCAACTCGAGGCGGTCTTCTCAGGACTGATCGCGTTAGATTCGAAAGAACGCCGGAAGATCGTGAAGATGGGGAACAAGTCGGAGTCCTTCTGCCGCGAGGCCGTGGACTTGATGGAGCAGAATCCCCAAGTCATCCCGCCGAGCCTGAGCGTGGCTGATGCTCGGGCGGATCTGGATGCGATCGACAAGCTCCGGCCGCGCATGATCCGGCTCCAGAGGTTGATCCGCCGCATGACGGATTCGGAGATCGCGCTCGGAAGTGATGTGATCGGGGCGTCTTTGCAAGGCTACAAGCTGCTCAAGGTTGCTGGTAAGAACCAGGGCCTGGATGATTTGCGTAGTAGCTTGGCTGTCAGGTTCAAGGGCCGCCCACGCTTGAAAGCGGACCCAGAGCCCGAGCCTGACGAAGAGGCGTAAATTCAGTTGTTGGAAGAAGCCCCGGAACTCCGGGGCTTTTTTATGCGCGAAAAGAACTGGTTAAAGGATCCCGCGCGTTCTCCGGGGCGCGACTCTATGGCTCTTTGATTTAGAATCGGCAAAGAAGTTGTTCGCAGCATCAAAAAAAATGCTCAAGGGGTAAAAAAAGGAGATCGACAACTCCAAATTAGAAGCTCGGAGCAAGAAAAAATATGCTCGACCCAACTAAAAAGTAGCTCTCAGCTCAAAAAAAATGGCTCAGATCATAATTCTTGAGGAACCCGAGCTCAAACAAAGTAGCTCAGAGCTTGGTGAAATAGGTTCTGGAGCATATAAAAATATGCTCGCAGCGACAAAAAAGTAGATCGGAACTCCAAAAAAGGAGCTTCGAGCATAAAAAGTAGTTCAGAGCTCCTTATCGCTTCGGCGCTGCAGGTATTTTAAAAACAGCTCTAAGCAGAAGGGCAGTCCTGATCGATTAAGCTGCCGGCAGCCCGATCTGAAGCTCGTACTTCAGCGCGATGCTATGCAGCCGCTGGGCGACATAAGGTATGTCGACATCGGAAAGGGGCAAATCGTAAAAAATCTGGCTTCCTAGGAAGTAGGCCTCCAGTTCGTCATCTTCAGGCGCCCCGGCGATCTCAGCATCGAGTTCTTCGAGAACGGCATCAATGTCGCGGCGAGTCATGTTCATGGCTGGATGCTCGCGAGGGCCCGTCTCACGGGGTGTGACGGTGCTGGCGGTAGGATGAAGACCCCGCCGGTCGAGAGCCAGTGCCGTGTGCTACTCCGCGATGATCTATGCCGAGGTTAGAAAGCTTGAGCGCCGGCTGGGCGCGAAGGTGGACTTGGAGTGGTACGTCAAGACGTTCTGGATCGATCGCGGCAAGAACCCATATCGGCGACCACGGGCCCCGCGGGCGCTGGAGCTGGACGTACTGGCCAACGGGCCGCCGGAGGCAGCCGAGGGAGTGCGGGAAGCCGACCGACAGGAGGTCGCCGCGCTCGAAGCGGAGATCTTTAAACAGCGGCGGCGCGTCGGCGATGCCGAGCGGTCGCTGCAGACCAAGGAAACGAAGAAGGCTCGGGAGGATGTACGCATCGGCACGGCTAAGGTGGAACAGGCGTTGGGCCGGCTAGAGGAGCTGAAGCGGACCGCATCCGAAAGCGGGCTAGCGCGCATCTACCCCGGCTCTTACTGCCCCGTAGTCGTCATGGAGGGCGGCGAGCGGCTCATTCGCCCCATGCGCTATCAGTGCCGCCTGCCGGGCTGGACAGAGGCCGTAGAGCGCAATTACCCAAACACCTACAACGCGCGCCGGGACAACCTGGAATCGTCCTGGGGGAAAGTATTCGGTTACTCCCATGGCGTCGTGCTAGCCACCGCCTTTTATGAGCACGTCCCGCGGGACGGCAAAGATACGATCCTGGAGTTCAGCCCAAGAAGCGGGCAGGACATGATCGCGGCCTGCTTGTGGACGCGAACGGTCGAACGGGACGGCAGGGAATTGCTCTCGTTCGCAGTGATCACCGACGAGCCCCCGGCCGAAGTGGCCACAGCTGGCCACGACCGCTGCATCATCCCCATAAAGGCCGAGAACGTGGACACCTGGCTCCAGCCGGATCCAGCCAACTTGGCCGCCTTGTACGCAGTCCTAGACGACCGGGAGCGCCCGTACTACGAGCATCGGGAAGCGGCTTGAACGCCGCGTTGCCATCCGGCGAAGGGCTGCCGCAAGGCTTTGGCTGGGCGATGATGTACGGCTCTAGGCCGACGTTGTTCTACCTCAGTCAGCCCATCGCGGAGTTTCAACCTACCGGCGACACGTGGCTGGTCCATACCTCGATGCAACGCATGTCCCACGAACTCCGCACCATTGAACTGGTCAATCTGGCGTTGGCAATTCGATACTGCGAAGCGTACGCCCGGCGCTGGGAGTCGCGCATACGGAGTGACTTGTCCCACCTGAAAACTGAGAAGATCGGGCCCATTGCGCTGCCACCCATGGAGACGCGTAATGGTCCGCCACTCCCGGGTTGGACTTCAGTTCAAGAGTCCGCGAGGCGTCGTGGGCGCCGGCACAAGGCTACACCCCGCATCGGGTGAGGAAAGGTTATGCTCGCACCAGCCCCGTTCGGGCCTGTGACGCACCACAGATGTCACCGGGAGCGCGCGCAGGGCCGGCGGGGCGCTTGTTTGGCGCATCGGTGCTAACTCAGTGGTCGCGCTTCTAGCCGTGCTCGCTCACCAGCAATTCGTCCCCGCAAGCTCGGCGCACGACTACGCCGATGGGTTCACCAGTGATCCCGAAGCGGTCCTCGGCGTGGCTCTTCGCGGCCTCCACGGCTTCCGATTCTTTCGCCACCGTCAGCAGCGGCAGTCCTCGGAAGGAGACGGTCCAACCGCGTTCGGTGGACTGCACAATAACCATCCTCTTCTGCATCGCTCGACACCTGAAAGGGAGAGGGTGCCCCGACCCAGCTTCACGACTTGCTCAAGGTCGCAGCCCAACTCCATTGCTGAGCGGCATCCCTACCGGGTGCATGGGCCGTGCTGCCGGGGCAGGTCTATAATCAGGTGTGCGACTCTCGGATACAGTCGGTGGCTGCCGCGATGTGGTGTAAGAAAATTCCTACAAACCCCCGCCAACCGCCGCGGGACTTCTTCGAACAAGCCAGGCCGCGGCGGATCCCCGCGAGATTTCCCACCTGTGTTCCTGTAGTGCCCTGGGTCCAATCCGGCCTGCCGGCGTTATTCCCCGTTTCCGCGCCTGCTCCCGCATGCCCCGATCCGTGAAATACGCACCGCATCCTGGCCCGTTTGGACGTCACCGGAAAGCGGCCAACCCAATGAGTTCATGTAGGGATTTTCTGATTGACGGCCTGGAACGTCAGTCCAATACTCAGGCTTATCACCCGGTTTCGGGTTCTACTTAGCGTTAGCAATCAACCTCAGGCATCGGGTGATCCATGAAGAAAGCAGTGTGGCTATCCTACGATCTGGGCGTAAAAGGCGACTACGACTCACTTTACGCATACCTAGACAACCAAAAAGCTGTCGAATGCGGTGACAGTGTTGCGTTCTTCAATGTTGAGTTCACGGGCACTGATAGAGACCTCGAGAACAAGGTTAAAAAGGAGATCAAAGAGAGCGTCCGCCTTTCCAAGACGGATCGCGTCTATATCGTTTACAGGCGAGAAGACAAGCGCGTCGGAGGCAAATTCCTCTTCGGAAACAGAAAGTCATCCCCGTGGCAGGGCTACGGACACCAGGAGCCTATCGAAGACGATGGTTTCTAATGGCCAAGAGCATCATCGCTGACAGCGGATTCTGGATTGGCTTGTTCAACGCAAGAGACGCTCATCACTCTTGCGCCTGCTCAATAGAAGAATTCCTTGCGGTTCACAGCGTTGTCATTCCTTGGCCCTCGCTCTATGAAACATTGAATACACGCCTTATGCGCAGGCAGTCTGACAAAGATCGCTTCAACGCGTATCTAAGACGGGACTCAACCGTTCTCCTTGAGGACGCGAAGTACAAGAATTTCTCTTTGAAGTATGTACTTGACCAGCGGGGCACCACTTATAGCCTCGTTGACCATGTGATACGAAGCATGCTCGAAGATTCAAACATCAGGGTCGACGCCCTCATTACATTCAACCCAGGTGATTTCATTGATGTATGTCAGGCCCGTGGAATCGAGATCCTTGATTGCTAACAATTCATAAGGCGTTATGTGCCCCTGATGAACTCTCGCGACTCGGAACGCAGCATGGACATTCGCACCTTCCTCAGCTTTGAGGAAATTGTGGCTGAGCCGGCGTATCGATCATCCAATGGAGTCAATGAAGTCACCTACGAATCACTCGTAGGCCACTACACATTTCAAGACGACGTTCATTGCTGCTACCTCAATTCAACCGGGAACCTTTGCAATGAGGCGCACAAGTTCGGTTTCGTAGTCCGGTTGAAGGATCAGTCCTTAACCATTGTTGGCAACTCCTGCGCTGCAACCAAGTTTGGGGCGGACTCTTCGCTACGAATGGACACTGCACGCTACAACAATGAGAAACGGAGACGCGAGCGTCTCGCAGAGTTGACAGAGATACTTGAATCCCGCGACGCGTACGAGCGTCGTCTAGATGCCTGCCTTAACGCAATCAAAGATGTTAAGTCCAATAGAGACGAATTTCTCAGCCACTTCGGCAACGGTACGGTTTCGTCGCTGCATGACATGGCAAGAACCGGGCAAAGAAGAGTCGTAGCCACTGCCGTCAGCTATCGGAAGCACACATACGAAGATGGGTACGTTGAAAAGGAAAGAACAACCAATTCTGTAACTATTGGCACGTTGAATGGACTGAACGCGATCTTGGAATCGACCTATTCTCTGCTTGTAGCTGAAGCGAAGCAGATCAAGCAGCAACTCGCCGAAGCAGAAGCAATTACGCGAGAAGCCAAACAAACAACAATTGACAGAGTGGTCACTTCTGTTCGGAGAGTAAGCTCACTCGAAGCGTCAGTTGCAGACCTAAGCGCCGACTTCGCCAAGCTCAGCAACAGCGATGCAGGTCTGTTCTGCTACCTGGTTCCAGATAAATCTGAAAGGATCCGTGCGGCGCGATATGCTCTGTTGTCGCGCAATCAAGGCGCAAGCCGGGACAACGCTAAGTCCTGGCTGTCACAGCAAGACTCCGTTCTGGCTAGAAGTTTCGGGGCCGACAAGATTGAGGTATGACAGGGTTGCACATAACAATGCGTTTCAAGCCGACGCCGCTTCGTTAAGCCAAGCACATAGCAGAGAAAGCTTGCCATGTGTTTGGCTCCACTGCGCGGCGCAGCTTAACTTAGGCGTTAGGGGGCAGAGCAAGTATATGGCAAACCGACCTCCGCTTACAGACGCTATCGTGATTGCGATTGCTCGCCTCGTGGACGACTCGCAGAGTGCGAAGCGCGAGCCGACCCACTCGGACATTGAGTTTCAAATCGATCAAGCGAAACTTTCTTCCGCTGACCCTGGCAGGCAAGGCTCTAGGCCAGTCGGAAAATCAAAGCGGGTGCGTGGCACATTGAGTTGGGCGCTTTCCAACAATCCTTCCGCTGGGGAGTCTCTCGTTGCCGGACTTATTTCAACGATCCAGGGCTACGGCGGGTTCCGCCCGACCTCAAGCAACTACTGCGGTTCGGAGGCAATCACAAACCTCACCACGATTCTCGCAGCACAGGGCTGGGATCTTTTGCCAGACGGATCGCTTCAGCCGCGCGTACTCGACTCACTAAGCGGCAAGGCGCTCACTTCTGCATTGCAGGCTTATTCTGACCGGGCAAGACGCGGCTCGTTGGACAGCCCGTTATTAGCTGGTACGGCTAAAGATCTTCTGGAGGCAACGGCTGCCCATGTCCTTGTCCAGAAGTGGGGTACGTACCCCAGCACCTCAAACTTTCCAACGCTCCTAGGCCAAGCATTTACGGCCGTTGGCCTTGCAACCCCAACCGACCCTGTCGTCGCTGGTGAGCCAATCCATAGACGCATGGAGCGAGCCGCCTACGAACTTGGTTGCGCTTTGAATGCTCTACGTAACAAGGAGGGCACTGGTCATGGTAGGCCGTGGATTAGTAGTGTCACGCCTTCGCAGGCGCGCTTCTCCGTCGAATCCATGGGCAACATTGTGTCGTTGATGCTTGACGCCCTCACACCATGAGGCTGCACCCCAACAATGTGTTCAAGCCGAAATTGCATCGCTACGCCAGCCACATGGCAGAAAGAGTTTGCCATGTATCCGGCTAAGCGCTGCAATTCGGCTTAGTTTAGGTGCTAGGTTTCAATGGACACAGTCAAGCAACTCAATGTTGCTGGCCTCAGTCTAGAGATTGCTGGCGTTCTGTTGATCGCGGTTAGTGACTATCTGACTCGAAAGAAGAGGCAGAATTTGATGCAATCCAGGCAACCAATTTATCGAGACTTACGAAGCGACTCTTAAGGATGAGCTTAGATTTGCTTCTCAAGAAGAGCGCAGCTACAACGCGACGTCAGATTTGATGATTTCCAGATGCAAGCTATGGCTGTTCCGCGTCGGTCTTGGACTGGTTGCCTTGGTACTGCCGGCTTGTGAGGCACTGGCTCCCCGCCCCCAAAACCCGGATAATGCGCAAAAGCCGGACGGGCCCTCGGGACCGCCGGCTTTTTCCGTGTGCGGCGCCCTCAGCTCCGGTTAGGCCCGGGTCCAGGCGCCTGCCAGACATGTCGGCGGCCCGGGCCGCCCCCACAGCAGCTTCAGGAGTTCGGTCATGGGTCAGTCGGTAGTGGTGCTGGGCGCCCAGTGGGGCGACGAGGGCAAGGGCAAGATCGTCGACCTGCTCACGCAGGACATCGGGGCGGTCGTGCGCTTCCAGGGCGGGCACAACGCCGGCCATACGCTGGTGATCGGCGGCAAGAAGACCGTGCTGCACCTGATCCCCTCGGGCATCCTGCGCGAGGACGCGCTGTGCCTGATCGGCAACGGGGTGGTGCTCAGCCCGGCGGCGCTGATCAAGGAGATCGCCGAGCTGGAAGAGGCGGGGGTGGAGGTGCGCTCGCGGCTGAAGATCAGCCCGGCCACGCCCCTGATCATGCCGTACCACATCGCCCTGGACCAGGCGCGCGAGAAGGCCGCCGGCGGCAAGGCCATCGGCACCACCGGCCGCGGCATCGGCCCGGCCTACGAGGACAAGGTGGCCCGTCGCGGCATCCGCGTGGCCGACCTGCACTACCCGGAGCAGCTGGCCGAGAAGCTGCGCAGCGCGCTCGACTACCACAACTTCGTGCTGACGCAGTACCTGGCCGCGGAGGCGGTGGACTTCCAGCAGACCCTGGACGAGGCGCTGGCCTTCGGCGAGTACGTCGAGCCGATGAAGTCCGACGTCGCCGGCATCCTCCACGACCTGCGCAAGCAGGGCAGCAAGGTGCTCTACGAGGGCGCCCAGGGCGCGCTGCTGGACATCGACCACGGCACCTATCCCTACGTCACCTCCAGCAACACCACCGTCGGCGGGGCGCTGGCCGGCACCGGCGTGGGCGCGGACGCCATCGACTACGTGCTGGGCATCGCCAAGGCCTACGCCACCCGCGTGGGCGGCGGCCCGTTCCCCACCGAGCTGGACGACGACGTGGGGCAGGGCATCCGCGACCGCGGCCAGGAATACGGCGCCTCCACCGGCCGCCCGCGCCGCTGCGGCTGGATCGACATCGTCGCGCTCAAGCGCGCGGTGGCCATCAACGGCATCAGCGGCCTGTGCATCACCAAGCTCGACGTGCTCGACGGCATGGAGAAGCTGAAGATGTGCATCGCCTACCGCTACCGCGGCAAGGAAACCGAGTACGCCCCGCTCGACGCGCAGGGCTGGGACGAGTGCGAGCCGGTGTACCTGGAGTTCCCCGGCTGGAGCGAGAACACCCACGGCATCACCGAGTGGAACGAACTCCCCCCCGCCGCCCGCGCCTACCTGCGCGCCCTGGAGGAACTGGCCGGCTGCCCCATCGCCATCGTCAGCACCGGCCCGGACCGCGACGCGACGATGATCCTGCAGGATCCGTTCGCGTAAGAAGCAAGAAAGGGCACGGACGGAAAGGGCACGGAGGGAATTGATCCTCAAGGACGGCTTCAAGCCGGAGCCGCTCGCGGCTCGGCTTGGGTCAGGTGTCAGGTCTCTGCACGAGCACTTGCGTGGCCAAAAGTGATACTGTAGTGTCACTTCATGCGCACCGAACTCGTCACTACCCTCAAGCGTCAGGCCACCGAACTTCTCTCGGACATCGAGCGGAGCAAGGAACCGATACTCATCACCCAGCACGGCCTGCCTAGCGCGTACCTGGTGGACGTCGAGAGTTATCTACTCATGCAGCAACGCATGGCCGTGCTCGAGGGCATTGCCCGGGGAGAGCAGGCGATCGCCGAGGGGCGCATCGCAACCCATGCTCAAGCCGAGAAGCGTCTCGCCAGATGGCTGAAATAGTCTGGTCGGAGCCGGCCCTGAGCGATTTGGATGCTATTGCTGATTACATTGCTTTGGAGAGCCCGGCCGCTGCGTCGGAGCTTGTCAAACGCATCTTTGGCCACGTCCAGCAGCTGGCTGACCACCCCGAGAGTGGCAGCAGGCCACAAGAGCTCGGGCGTTCCCGTTATCGTCAGATTGTGGAGCCGCCCTGTCGCGTCTTCTATCGCCATGACGGACACAAGGTCTTTATTCTGCATGTCCTGCGTTCTGAGCGCCTGCTACGTAAAGGACAACTCGCGTCTCGTGTCAGGCGGACAAAGGTCTGACAAGAACCGGGTCAGGGTGGACTTTTCTTCCTGATCGTCCATGGCACGAGCTTGAAGGCGCTTTTACGCGCCGGTGTTCGGCCCAGGAACAGGCCGGGTTCGCCTTGCCAGCTGACTGCTCGCGATATCCGACTGGCGCGCGCCATCGGCGCGCCAGCCTGCCTACGCATCACCAGATCCGCACACGATTTTCCGGCGCGCGCCACATCGGCTGGCCGGGCTTGACGCCGAAGGCGTCGTAGAACTCGGGGATGTTCGACATCGGGCCGAGCACGCGCCACTTGGCCGGGGCGTGCACGTCGGAGAGCAGGCGCTGGCGCAGGCGCTGCTCGCGCTGCTGGCTCATCCAGCCCAGCGCGTAGCCTAGGAAGTAGCGCTGCGTCGGGGTCAGCCCGCCGATCTTTTCGCCCTTCTTGAACTGCTCGGTCTTCTCGAACGCCTCCAGGCCCAGCAGCACGCCGCCGTAGTCGGCGATGTTCTCGCCCAGGCTGGCCTTGCCGTTGATGTGCAGGCCTGGCAGCGGTTCGTAGGCGTCGAACTGCTTCACCATCCGTTGCGCGGCGGCGTTGAAGCGCGCAGCGTCGGCGTCCGTCCACCAGCCCGACAGGTTGCCCTGCGCGTCGTACTGGCGGCCCTGGTCGTCGAAGCCATGGGTGATCTCGTGGCCGATCGTGCTCGCGGCCACGTAGCCATAGGCGACGGCGTCGTCCACCTGCGCGTCCGGCACGCCCGGCACCATGAAGATCGCCGCCGGCAGCACGATCTCGTTGTTGGACGGGTTGTAGTAGGCGTTGTAGGTCTGCGGCGTCATCTCCCACTCGGTGCGGTCGACCGGCTTGCCGAACTTGGACAGGTTGTCGGCGAACTGCCAGCGCTGCGCGGCCATGATGTTGGCCGCGTACGACTCGCGCCCGATCGACAGCGCCGAATAATCCTTCCACTTGTCGGGATAGCCCACCTTGGGCGTGACCGCGGCGAGCTTGGCCAGCGCCTTGACCTTGGTTTCATCGCCCATCCAGTCGAGCCGCTCGATGCGGTCGCGGAAGGTCGAGCGGATCGCCTCCACCAGCCCCGCGTAGCGCTGCTTGGAGGCCTCGGGGAAATAGTCCTCGACGAAGATGCGGCCCAGCACCATGCCCAGCGCGTCGTTCTCCTCGTCGATCACGCGTTTCCAGCGCGGCCGCTGCTCCTGCTGGCCCGACATCGCCTTGCCGTGGAAGGCGAAGTTCTCGGCGTCGAACGTGCTCGACAGGTAGTCGGCGTAGGCGTCGACGAGGTGGTAGCGCAGGTAGTCCTGCAGCACCGGCAGCGGCGTTTCGCCCAGCAGCTTGTCCTCGGCGGCGAAGAACTCCGGCTGGCCGACGATCAGGTAGGACGGATGCAGGTTCCAGGCCGCCAGGCGCGCGGTCCAGTCGATCGACGGCGTGTACTTCGCGGTGAGCTCGGCGGGCGTGAGCTTGTTGTAGTTCTTTTCGGGGTCGCGCAGGTCCTCGAGCTTGCGCGAGGACTTGGCCAGCGCGGTCTCGAACGCCATCACCTTGGCGGCCGCATCCTTCGCCACGGCCGGCTCGCGGCCCAGCAGCTCGAAGGTGCGCGCGATATGGGCGACGTAGGCGTCGCGGATCTTCGCCACGCCGGCCTCGGGATTGAAGTAGAAGTCGCGCTCCGGCAGGCCGAGGCCGCCCTGGTGGATCTGCACCGCCATCGTGGCGCTGTCCTTGTCGTCCTGGGAGACGCCGATGCGGAACAGCCCGCCGACGCCGATCGGCTTGAACGCGAACACGGCGTCGAGCACGGCGTCCTTCGAGCCGATCGCGTCGATGCGCGCCAGCTCCGCGGCCAGCGGCTGCACGCCGAGGCGATCGGCCTGGGCGGTGTCCATCGCGGTGGCCCAGAAGTCGCCGATCTTCTGCTGGTCGCTGCCGGGCGCCTGCGGCGCGACGGCGGCCGACTCGCTGATCCCGCGCAGCCGCGCGTACAACTCGTCGTCGACCTCGTTGCCGATGCCCCAGCCCGACTCCGACGCGGGGATCGGATGCGCCTTCAGCCAGCCGCCGTTGGCGTACTGGAAGAAGTCCACGCCCGGGTCCACCGAGGTGTCCAGGTGCGCGGCGAGGAAGTCCTTCGGCGGCGCCGCCGTGTCGGCGGCGTGGGCGCCGGCGGCGGCGAAGGCGAGCGAGGCGGCGAGCAGGGCGGTGCGGAAGGCGGGCGTGGCCATCGGGCGGGTCCGTGTGCGGGGCAGGCCGGCACTCTGCCCGCGGCGCCGGGCGGCGGCAAGCGCTGGAGGTCATGCCCGGGGCGCGTGGACACGGGAGGCAAAGTGGCGGCGCCGCGCCGTGGACGAGCCTCCGATGGCGCAGGCCCGAGGCGTCTTACGCTGGCCGCTGGCGTGGTGCGAGTGCGCATGACGGGATTCTGTTTCCGCCCTGCCGCCACAATGGCCGCCCGTGCATGCGCGCATAATTCGTGGCTTCCACCACGCACCGGAGCAACAATGTCCACGGAAATCGCCGAGATCCAGCGCGTCTTCCTGACCCGGCTCGACACCCTGAGCCACATCCTCGACCTCGGCGAAAAGCATCTGCCCGACCTCGAGGCGACGCTGCAGGAGCGGCTGGCGCCGGACATGCTGCCGCTCGGCGCGCAGGTCGCGCTCGCGTGCAACCAGCCGCGCGGGTTCTCGCAGTGGTGCGCGGGGCAGCCGATCGACAACCTGGGGCCGCAGGTCGATTCCGTGGCGCAGGCGCGCTCGCACATCGCCGGGACCAAGGCGCTCGTCTCCGCCATCGCCGCCGGCGACGACAAGCTCGACGAGACAAAGCGCATCGGCCTGGGCCGGGGCCGCTACTGCGAGCTGCCGGGTCGCCAGTACGTGAGCGATTACCTGTTGCCCAACCTGTATTTCCACATCGCCACCGCCTACGCGATCCTGCGCAAGCTCGGCGTGCCGCTGGGCAAGGCCGATTTCATGACCGTGCTGGGCCCGCACGTGAGGCAGGAGGCCGGCGCCTGACCGCCGCGCCGGCCACGATCCGCGACGCCGCCGAGGGCGATTTCGACGCCATCCTCCGGCTCAACGAGGCGCAGGTGCGGCAGACGAGCCCGATGGACGCGGCGCGCCTGCGCGCGCTGGCCGGGATGGCGGCCTGGTGCAAGGTGGCGTGCGTCGACGGCGCGGTCGCGGCGTTCGCGATCGCGCTGCGCGACGGGGCACCGTACGCGAACGACAACTACGCGTGGTTCGCGGCGCGATACGAAGAATTCCTGTACGTGGACCGCATCGTCGTGGACGCGGCGTTCGCGGGCCGCGGCATCGGCCGCGCGCTGTACGAGGAGCTGTTCGCGTTCGCGCGCGCGCGGGCCATCGGCTTCGTCGCCTGCGAGTACAACCTCGAGCCGCCGAACCCGGCCTCGCGCGCCTTCCACGAGCGCTTCGGGTTTAGCGAAGTAGGCACGCAGTGGGTCGCGGGCGGCACCAAGCGGGTGTCGCTGCAGGTGGCGCGGGCCTGACGGTCGCGCGCGGCGGCCGCATGGGCCACCCGCAGGTCAGCCTTCCGGATCGCCGAGGCGCGCATGCCACGCGGCGTACGGTGTGTTCTTCACCAAATGGCGATTGAAGTCCTTGTCGCCGTCCGTCCACCAGACAGGCCCCCGCTCGCCGAGCGCGGTTTTCGCCGCGTGCACGGCGCGCCGGGCCGCGGCCAGCCGGCCGCGGTCGCCGGCGCGGCCGGCGGCCTTCACTTCGCGCCGCGCGTCCATGAGGCTGCGCACCAGCGCTGCGCGCGTTGCCGCATCCAGATGGGGATTGCTCGCGCGCCACAGGCGCCCTCGCACGATGAGGTAGCGGCCATCGGGAGTCGTGAGCGGATGCAAGGCGGTGGCGACCAGTGGCTCGGGAAGGAGGCTTCTTGTTGCGCCGGCAGTAGCGGCGATGTCGATGCCTCCACCGCTGTTGGCCCCATCGTACGCGGCAGGCGTCGCCGCGAGGTGTGCATGGAAGCTCCAAGCGCGCGCCGGAAGCCGGCCGCAGCGGTGCCACCTTGCGTTAACGCGGCCTGCGCGATGCTGCGCCGTACTTCAAGACGGGAGACGGTCCGTGGCCACCTGCGACGTCTGCGGCAACGACTATGCGAACGCCTTCACGATCACCCTGGGCGATCGCAAGGGCACCTTCGATTCGTTCGAATGCGCCATCCACGCGATGGCGCCGCACTGCCGGCACTGCGAGTGCCACATCATCGGGCACGGGCTGGAGCAGGACGGCACGATCTACTGCTGCGCGAACTGCGCAAGGCAGGCGGGCGCCACCGGGCTGGTCGACCACGCCTAGGCGCTGGCACCAGGCGCACGGAACTCGCGACGCCGGCTCACGGCCACGCCGTGGCGTTCTTCGGGAAGCCGGGACGCTGCACGCGCACGACGCAGAACCGCTGGCCGGTCGGGGCCTCCATCACCACCCAGCGCTCCAGGCGTTCGGCCACGCGTGCGCCCAAAGCTTCGAGCCGGGCAACCTCGGCGGGGATGTCGTCGGTCTCGATGTCGATGTGGACGCGGCTTTCGTGCTCGACGCGTTGGATCTGCACGATGGGCTCGTCCGGCGGCGTCTCGAGCATGCGGTAGTTGCCGCGGGTGCCGGGATGGCCCGGATCCACCGCGCGGCCGAGTGCCTCGGCCCAGAAGCGGGCCGCGGCGTCAATGTCGGGCGTGCGGCAGTCGATCAGCAGTGCGCAAAGGCGGGAGTGGTGCATAAGGGCCTCTTCGTCGGATGTGTCACGAGGGTGGAGTCGCGGCGAACATGCGCCGGGCATCGCCAGCGTCGCCATCGACATGCGGTGGACGGCATGGACGGCCTGTCGATGGTCGGAGCGCACGGCACCGCGACCGTAGCGCTGCTTCAGCGCTGCGGCGAGAACCGCCAATGCCACGGTTCGTACACGATGCCGTGCGGGTTGTCGCGCGGATAGCTCATCGCGAAGCCGTGCTCGCCGGCGTGCGCCTGCAGCCATGCGAACGCAGGCGTGTCTTCGAACGATGCCTCGGCAGGCGGTTCGCCGGGGGCGCCGATGTCGAGGGCGAGGCCGGAGTGGTGTTCGGAGTAGCCCGGCGCGGCGTTGACGGTGAGGATCCCGTCGACGGCGAGCCCGCGCTCGCGCTTGCGTTCGAAGATGCCCAGCTGGTAGTCGTGGCTGCGATAGCCGGAGATCGCGTCGAGCACGATGCCGTCGCGCAGCGCGGCGGCGTGCAGGCTGCGCCAGGCGCGCGCGGCGTCGACGTGCAGCCACAGCGGCCTGCGGTAGCGGTCGAAGCCGGCCAGCGACAGCCAGGCCGGCTCCGCGACCAGCGGCAGGCCAGTGCGGCGCTCGTAGGCCTGGGCGTCGATGCCGAGCTGCTCCAGCCGCGCTTCGAGCCGGTGCAGGGGCAGGGTGGGGACGACGTCGAGGCCGCCGGGCCGGGCGCGCGCTGGAGCGAGTTCGAGGGCGTCGAGCGCGGCGTCCAGGCCCGGCTCGCGGACCAGCCGAGGAACCAGCGGCAGCAGGCCTTCGGGCAGGTCGGCTGCGAGGTACTGGCCATCGCGCTTGCGCCGCAGCACGTGGCGCGCGCGTGCGATGGCGCGCGCGTCGCGGTTGCCGCGCGCGCGCAGCAGGCCGCCGGGCCAGAGCTCGATCTCCGGCGTGTTGACCAGCACCTGGGCCTGTCCGCGCATGCGCGCAGGTTAGCCGCGCCCGGGCGGGGGTGCCAGTTCCCGCAGCCGCTGCAGCAGCGCCTGCGGCTGCCGCGACTGCAGCAGCAGGTCGTAGTCGGCGGTGGTGGGCAGGTGCTGCCACGGCGCCTGCGCGCCGGCGTCGGCAGTTGCGCTCACTGCGTCGCCAGCAGCGTGGCGCCGGCGGCGGCCAGCAGCGCGGATGCCGTCAGCATGGCGGCCACCAGGCTTCCGCCGCGCGCGGGAAAGCGTCGTTCGATCAGGCGGGCGATGTGCAACATGGCGTCCTCCATTCCTGCATGCGTCGGGATCATTGCGGCGCCTGGGCGAGCAGCGGCGCCAGCACGTGCAGCACCAGGTCGGCGCCGAAGTGGCCGAGCATCGCCATCTCGATGCCGCGCTTCCAGTACAGCCAGCCGAACGCCAGCCCGCCGATCGCGTTGAGCGCGACCGTGCGCACGACGACGATCGCCGACAGCCCCCAGACCTGGTGCGCGGCGGGCAGGTGCCCGGCGCCGAACAGCAGCGCGGCGACGACGATCCCCGTCCAGTACATCGCGTCGCGCGCGGGGCGGCGCCCGGCCGCGGCGCACAGCCAGACCACCAGCGTCATCAGGAACAGCCGCATTTGCAGCTCCTCGGCGATGCCGCCGTAGAACGAGGCGAGCAGGCCGTTGAGCGCGGACGTGGCGGCGCCCGGCTGCGCCGGCGGATGCAGCGGTTTGGGCAGCATCGGATCGAGCAGGGCGCTGGCGGCGACGATCGCGAGCGCGGCGAGCACGCCGAGTGCGAGCGAGGACAGCGGCCGGTGCCGCGTCCAGTCGACGCGCTCGCGCAGCACCAGCGCGCGCAGCAGCGGGCTGCCGAGGCCGACGACGTGGCCCATGCGCAGGCCCAGCAGCGCCAGCCCGCCCAGCAGCACCAGCGCCTGCAGCGACTGCGCCGCGGCCAGCACCGGGAACGACACCGGGATCTTCTCGAACGCCTGCGGCGTGAGCTGGCGCAGGTAGGGCAGCACCGCGAGCGTGGACAGGGCGGCGAGCACGCCCCAGGTCGCGGCGATCTTGAGGTCGGGCGCCCAGGCGCGCCGCGGCGCCGCGGTGGCGGCGGGAGGCGTCGGATCGTGCGCCTGCACGTCAGGCCTCGCGCTTGAACACCAGCCGGGCCGGCTGCAGGGCGTGCCCGCTGTGCACGACCTGCACCAGTTCCCAGCCCAGCGCGCCCTGGCGGTTGAGTTCGGACTGCAGGGTGTCGGCGGTGATGCGGCCGGTGAAGGTCGGCTTGAGTTCGATGACCTGGTAGGTCCAGCGCGTGCTCATTCGGGCTTCTCCTTCGTCTTGCGCGTTGTTCCGTCGGCGGGCAGGCGCCCGGCCTTGCGCAGCGCGTCGCGCAGCGCGTACTCGATCTGCGCGTTGAGGCTGCGCAGCTCGTCGTCGGCCCAGCGCTGCGCCGCGGCCAGCACTTCGGCGTTGATGCGCAGCGGGTAGGCCTTCTTCTCGCTCACCGGCGCCCCCGGGCGGCGCGCCGGGCCCGGAAGGCCGAGAACAGCACCGCGAGCACCAGCGCGTTGACCAGCACCACCATCGCCACGACCATCAGGGTCGCGCGACCGCGATCGTCGCCCGCCCACCACAGGCCCGCGGCCGCGGCCAGGCCGACCACGCCGACGATGTCCATCAGCCGGGCCAGCCTGCGGTCGAGCCGGGCCTTGCCGGAGTCGTCGGCCGGGTCGTTGCCGCGGCGCAGCAGCCGCGCGATGGCGAACGCCGGCAGGCTCGACAGCGCGAACACGATGGCGGCGAGGTTGGCGGTGCCCACGCCGTCGTCCTCAGTACAGCGAGCCGGCGTTGACGATCGGCTGGGTGGCGCGGTCGCCGCACAGCACCACCAGCAGGTTGCTGACCATGTTGGCCTTGCGCTCCTCGTCCAGCTCGACCACGCCGTTCTTCTGCAGCTCGGCCAGCGCCATTTCCACCATGCCCACCGCGCCGGCGACGATGCGCGTGCGCGCGGCGATGATCGCGTTGGCCTGCTGGCGCTGCAGCATCGCCTGGGCGATCTCCGGCGCGTAGGCGAGGTGGCTGATGCGCGCGTCGAGAACCTGCACGCCGGCGTCGGCGAGGCGCTCGGAGAGTTCGTCGCGCAGGTGCTGGCTGATCTCGGCGGCATGGCTGCGCAGCGCGACCTGGCCTTCCTCGTGCTGGTCGTAGGGATAGCTGGTGGCCATCGTGCGCAGCGCCGACTCGGACTGGATGTGGACGAAGCTCTCGTAGTCGTCGACGTTGTAGACCGCCTCGGCCGAATCCACGACCTGCCACACGATCACCGCGGCGATCTCGATCGGGCTGCCGTCGAGCTCGTTGACCTTGAGCTTGCCGCTCTCGAAGTTGCGCACGCGCTGGCTGACCTTGCGCTTGCCGTAGAAGGGGTTGTTCCAGCGCAGGCCGTTGTCCTTGACCGTGCCGACGTACTTGCCGAACAGGCTCACCACCGCGGCCTGGTTGGGCTCGACCTTGTACAGGCCGAACAGGCACACCAGCGCGAGCACGCCCAGGATCGCGCCGGCCAGGGCGCGTGCGCCGGAGGTGATGCCGTAGTGCGGGTTCGGCCCGAGGCCGGAGAGGATCATCCAGATCGCCAGGACGACCAGCAGGAGCAGCCCGAGCAGGACGGGGATGCCGGGGAGGGAGCGGATCGGGTTCTCTTTCATGGCGGGTCTCTCGTGCCCCCAATGGGCGATAGAGTGATATCAAATTGATATCTATCTTGCAAGCGGGGGGGGGGCTTGGACGCCGGCGCGTGGGAGCGGCTTCAGCCGCGGGCTCCTGGCTGGCGATCGTGGACGGCGAAAAGCTCGCGGCTGAAGCCGCTCCCACGCGCCGATCGATGCCCGGCATCCACCGGGACAGGCCGCGATCGCCTGTTCAGGATCCGGGATTGAGGTACAGCAGCGGCGCCGGTGCGAACTCGCCGGTGGCGTAGAGGCCGCGGCCTTCGGCGTCCCAGCCCAGGGCCTCG
>Ga0268289_100041_pt1 | contig 106397 bp, 104 predicted proteins | sample MetspNORM_FD_191340 | JGI IMG/M metagenome (GOLD analysis project Ga0268289, IMG submission 191340) | Soil microbial communities from San-Diego area, Southern California, United States - Methylocaldum sp. NOR-M | ecosystem: Environmental > Terrestrial > Soil > Desert | place: USA: California... | reverse complement strand
AAGGTGTCGAACGCGTAACCGCGCGCAACCAGGTGGCGCGTGAAGCCCACTTCGTATTTCAGGATCAGGACCTTCTTCGACGCCTGCGCGCCTACCGAGTCCAGCAGGCGGCGGAAGTGGTCGTCCGCGATCACCGGCCGCCGGTATGCCACGAAATAGGAACCGACATGGAAGTCGTACTGGTAATCGCGCTCGAATGCCTCGAGCAGCGATCCCCGCACCGCAGGCATCGGGATCGGCTGCCTGAACCGGTTGCCGGGATGGCGGCGGGTGGCCATGATGCCCTTGGTCGCCTGCAGCCCCCACCAGTCGCAGGCCCGCGCATCCATCCGCGCGAACACCTCGTCGAGGTCGCGCAGCAGGTAGCAACTGTCGTTGACGAGCAACAGCTCGTCATACTCCGCGATCCGCTCCCAGCCGACGTGGCGCGCGAGCCGCGAATACGAGCCGAAGTCGTACTCCCCGTGGCGCTCGGACCAGGCCGCCACGACATGCGGCGCGAGCTTGTCCAGCTCGCCAGGCTGCATGTCGCTGTCGGCGAGGTAGTAGACGTCGCAATGGCGCGCGAGCTCGCGCACGTAGTCCACCACGTAGTCGTCGACGATGCCGTCGCGGTCGTAGCCGGCGAACAGGCAGATGCGGCGCACCGGGCGGCCGGGCGCATGGCGGTGGCCGCTGCCGGGCAGCTGCGACGGATTGGCCGGCGGACGCGTATCCAGACCCTGTTCCCTGCCGACGGCCTGGTAGTGGCCGAGCGGATTGGGGCCTTCCACCGCCGGATCCAGGTGGCGCGACCAGTACCACCACACGTCGAAATCGCGGCCCGGGTTGCGCAGCTCCATCCAGCCGGCGCGGCAGAAGTGCAGCAGGGGGTTCTCGCCGCTGCGCGCGACGTCGGGGTTGTTGCGCAAGTAGTAGCGGGTATCGAACAGCGCCGACGGGTTGCGCCCCTCTTCCGCGCCGTGCCGCAGGTAGTGCGAGACCGGATCGGCGCCGGTGGCGGCCACGTCGGGATACTGCTCGCGGTAGTAGGCCTCGTCGAACACGCCTGAGGCCCGGATCAGCCCGGCGCCGGAATCGACGACCGGACGGATTTCCAGCCCCGTCGCGCGCCCCGTGCCCAGGTAGTGGAGCAACGGGTTCACCTGCATGCCCGTGGCGGCGAGATGGGCCTCGATGTACCAGTCGACGTCGAACTCCGGGCCCGGGTGGCGCGATTCGCGCCAGCCGAATTCGCAGAAATGCAGCAGCGGGTTGAGTCCCGCCGCGGCGACGTCGGGATTCGCCTCGAGGTAGTAGGCGCTGTCGAAGAACGCGCACGGGTTGCGCCCTTCGCGCGCGCCGGCGTCGAGGTAGTGCACGACGGGGTCGATGCCCATCGCGGCGACGTCGGGATAGCGCGCCAGGTAGTCGGCGCGATCGAACAGCCCGGTGGCCTCGACCGCCTCCACGTCCGCGCGTGAAGCGCGCACGCCCAGGCGTCTGCCAACCTTGCGCGCCAGCCGCCGGATGGCCTGCTGCCCGCCTGCCCCGGATGCGGCCGTCATCGTTCCGCACCCCGGAAGATGGCGGCAACCGGTCCTGCGAGCTGGAATGCGGGGCCGCCGCGCGCGGAGATCTTCAGGCCATCGAGGTCGGCCGGGCCACGCACGCCCGTCGCGTCGACCACGGCGCGGTAGCCCACCAGCGCATGCGGCAGCCCCAGGTGCCGCTGCACGTCCGGCCGCAACTGGCGCTCGACGCGCTCGACGCCGAGCGTGCGCCGGCCAAGCCTGGCATTGATCTCGCGCGGCAGCGCGCCGGATGCGTCGATCGCCCAACCGCGCACGACCAGGCGCCCGTCCTCCAGGCCGAGCTCGTCGATGAAGCCGGCCGGCTCCCATCTGGCGGCGCTGGCACCAGCGGCGGCGGGAGCGCCGACATCGCCCAGCAGCGACAGGTAGAACGCTTCGGCCGCCTGCGCCATGGGCGCATCGGGCAGCGGCGCATGGCCGACGCGATCCCATTCCAGCCGCACCGGCAGGTAGCCGCGTGCCTCCAGCAGGCGCTCGATCTCGCGATGGCGGGAGGCGGGCACGTAGGCGTCGAGGGCGATGTCGCCCTCGCCCGCCTGCGCCACCCAAAGCGCGACCAGGTCGGCGCCCAGCCCGCGCTCGAAGATGCGTTCGATGGTGCGGTCGAGCTGGAACGGCGAATAATCCTCCGCGATGGCCTCGCGCAACGCCGCCGATGCCGCGCCCTTGCCCTTGGCGGCCAGGCCGATCTCCTGGTCGCCGGACACCACGGGAACGGCGGCGCGCGGGAACAGCCCCGACGCCAGGCTGCTCTTGCCGTAGCCCGGCGGCTGCATCAGCAGGTAGGCCACCGGCCGCCGCCGGCTGACGTGCACCACGTGGCGGGGCACCGGGTCGCCGTCCTGCGGGATGCTCGGCCCCATCCATTTCCATGCGTGGCCGGCCAGGATCTCGCGCAACATCGGCATGCTCGGGAACTCGCGCTCGTCGATGCCACGCTTGACGCGCGTCCATTCGGCCCTGCGCGAGGAGGCGATGCCCAGCTCGAGCACCAGCGTGCCGTCCGGCGAGAGCCGGTCGACCAGGGCGTGCACGAGCGCAGCCTGGTCGTCCGCGTAGTGCAGGGCCGATGCCAGCAGGATCACGTCGAACGGGCCTTCCGGAAGCCGGTCCCAGCCCTGCTGGTGGAATTCGCAGTCCGGGAAGCGCGCGCGCGCGCGTTCGATGAACAGCTGCGAGTGGTCGATCCCGACGGACCGGGTCGCGCCCTGGAAACGGGCGAAGCCGCAGAAGAACCCCTCGTTGCAGCCCACGTCGAGGAACGACCGCCCGTCCAGGGCGGGCAACCGCAGCGCCTTGAGCTTGTCGAGCGTGCGCGAGTCGCCCGCGGCATCCGGGAAGGACTGGTACTGCGCCTTGTCGGGGTTGGCTTGCTTCATCGATCCGTCGCGAGAGTGGGTGGGGCGGCTACGACGCGCCGCGCAACAGCGCGGCCACCGCGCCGGCGATCCGCAGCGGTGCGTGCGCCTGATCCGGGGATTCGCCACCGAGCACCTGCAGGTCGGGGCCAAGCTCGGACAGGCGGCTGATCCCGGGCAGCGCGATCGTCGCGCGGAAGCCGCACTCGTCGCTGCTCAGGCCGAAGTGGCGCATGACGTCCGGCCGGCGCATGCGCTCGATGCTGGCGGCGGCGTAGCGCATGCCGTTGACCTGCAGCGCCACGCCACCGGGCACGGCGCCTTCCGTGTCGACGAACCAGCCGCGGACCACGCAGCCTTCCCGGCCCAGCGTGATCTCCTCGACCGCGCCGAACACCTGGGCGGCGGCGGGCATGTCGGGTTCGATCTCCTGGCCGGCGCGCAGCTTCGCCAGCAGGTCGTGGTAGTACTTCAGCGCCGAGGTGATGTCGCCGGCGTGCACCAGCCGGCCGCGCTCGAGCACGATGCCGCGGTTGCAGGTGTCGCGCAGCAGGCCGGTGCTGTGGCTGGCCAGCACCACGATCTTGCTGCCGCCCACGCGACTCTTCATGCGCTCCCTGGCGCGGCGCATGAAATCGGCGTCGCCCGCGCCGACCCATTCGTCCATCAGCATGATGTCGTGCTGGACCGAGGTGGAGATCGCGAAGCCCAGGCGCATCTTCTGCCCGGACGACAGCGTGCGCAGGCGATGGTTGATCTTCTCCTGCAGCCCGGAGAACTCCAGGATCTGCCCGACCTGGTCGCGCAGGAACGAGGCCTTGAGCCCCATCGCGATCCCGCGCAGGAAGATGTTCTCGCGCACGGTCGCCTCGCCGTTGAAGCCCAGCGACATGTTCAGCAGGGCCTGGCAGCTGCCGTCGATCTCCACGCTGCCGGCGCTGGGCTGGTAGACGCGGTTGAGCACGCGCAGCAGCGTGGACTTGCCGGCGCCGTTGCGGCCGAGGATGGCCAGGCGCTCGCCTTCGCGGATCTCGAAGCTGATGTCGTCGAGCAGGCGCAGCAGGCGCCGCTTCGGCGGATCGAATGCCGCGCCGAGGAACAGCCCGCCCCAGCCATCGGACGTGGCCTGCTCGCGCTGCAGGAACGCGGGGACGTCGAGACAAAGCCGGTCGACCCGGATGCGCGCGCCCATCGTCAGATCCACAGCGGAACGAACCGCGCGTAGCGGCGGTAGGCGAAGGTCGCGACCGCCAAGCCCGCCACGGTCAGGATTCCGACGTACCACAGCGACATCGTCTCGATCGGCTCGCCCATGATCGGCGAACGGAAGATCTCCACGAAGTGGTAGAACGGGTTGAGCCGCATCAGCTGGGCGCGGTGGCTGCCGTCGGGCATCGCATCCGGGTACCAGATGATCGGGGTGAGCAGGAACAGGAATACAGAAATGTTATTGAGCAGCTGGCCGAAATCTGGGAACCGCGCGCCGGCGAGCGAGAACAGCGCGGCGATCCACAGCGCGTTGACGTAGATCAACGCCAGGCTCGGCAACGCGAGCAGCAGGCCGACGACATGGACGTCGCCGAGCATCACCAGCGTCACCGCGACGACCGGCAGGTACATGCACAGGTCGAAGAACGACTTGGCCAGCGATTCGAGCAGGTAGTCCGTCAGCCGCACATGCCCGTCCATGATGAACGAGTAGCTGCCATTGAAGACGTTCGCGCTGCCGGTCACGGTCGACATCAGCGTGCGGAACACCATCGCGCCGAGCGCAACGTGGGCGAAAAAGCCTGCAGGGCTGCCATGCGGCTGCATGCCCGCAAAAAACGCGCCGAGGCCGAACACGTAGACGATCGACGGCGACAGCAGCCACAGCACGCCGAAACGCGACCTGCGCGCGCGCACGATGATGTCGAGCCAGCTCGAAAGCGCCCAGAACTCCGGGTTGCGCAGGCTCTCGCCGAGCTCGCGCCAGAACGCGCCGGGCGCGCCGTCGCCGCGCGTCGAGCGGATCGACACCTCCTGCACCGCGTCGCTCACGACAGCGCAGCTTCCAGGTCCGCGCGCAGGTCGTCCATCGCCTCCACCCCTACGCTCAGCCGCACGAGGTTGTCGGCGATCCCCAGCCGCGCCCGGTTCTCCACCGGCACGCTGGCGTGCGTCATCACCGCCGGGTGGTTGGCCAGGCTCTCCACGCCGCCGAGCGATTCGGCCAGGGTGAACAGCTGCGTGCGCTCGCAGAAGCGCTTGGCGGCCTCGAAGCCGCCCTTGATGCGGATCGAGAGCATGCCGCCGAAGCCGTCCATCTGCCGCTTCGCGAGCGCGTGGTGCGGATGCGAGGCCAGGCCGGGGTAGATCACCTGCTCGATCGCCGGGTGCGAGGCCAGGAATTCGGCCAGCGCCTGCGCGTTCTCGCAGTGCGCGCGCATCCGCAGGTGCAGGGTCTTGAGCCCGCGCAGGGCCAGGAAGCTGTCGAACGGCCCCTGCACCGCGCCCACCGAGTTCTGCAGGAAGGCGAGCTTGTCGGCCAGCTCGGCGCTGTCGCCGACCACCACCATGCCGCCGACCATGTCGGAGTGGCCGTTGAGGTACTTGGTCGCCGAGTGCATGACGATGTCGGCGCCGTGCTCGAGCGGGCGCTGCAGGATCGGCGAGGCGAAGGTGTTGTCCACCACCATCAGCAGGCCGCGCTTCCTGGCGATCGCGGAGATGGCCCGCAGGTCGACGATCTTGAGCATCGGGTTGGTCGGGGTTTCGACCCACACGAGCCTGGTCTTGGGCGTGATCGCGGCCTCGAAGGCGGCCGGGTCGGTCAGGTCGACGAAGCTGAAGTCCAGCCCGGCGCTGCGCCGGCGCACGCGCTCGAACAGGCGGAAGCTGCCGCCGTACAGGTCGTCCATCGCCACCACGTGGTCGCCGCTGTCGAGCAACTCCAGCAGCGTGGCCGTGGCCGCCATGCCGGAGGCGAAGGCGAAGCCGCGGCTGCCGCCCTCCAGCCCGGCCACGCAGCGCTCGTAGGCGAAGCGGGTCGGGTTGTGGGTGCGCGAGTACTCGAAGCCCTGGTGCACGCCCGGGCTGGCCTGGGCGTAGGTCGAGGTGGCGTAGATCGGGGGCATCACCGCGCCGGTGCTGGGGTCCGGCGCCTGCCCGGCGTGGATGGCCTTGGTGCCCAGGCCCCAGTCCGCGGAGCCGGCCGGGGCCACGCCGTGGTCGTTGTTCATAAAACCCGCAGGTCAGTCGATGCGACCGCGAATTCTAGCATCGCGTGGCCGCGCCCACCCCGTTCAGGAACCAGCGCCGCCGGCTTTACTGAACGCGCCGGCGCAGGTAGTTCAGCAGATCGATCCGGGTGATCAGGCCCAGGAAGCGGTCGCCGTCCATCACGATCGCGACCTGCCCGCGGTCGAACACCGGCAGCAGGGCCTCGATCGGCGACTTCACGTCCAGGACCTCGAGCTTGCTGACCATCGCGGTCGACACCGGGTCGCGGAACCGGGCCTCGTCGCCGTAGACGTGCAGCAGCACGTCGCTCTCGTCGAGGATGCCGATGATGCGGTCGCCCTCCATCACCGGCAGCTGCGAGATCTCGTACAGCTTCATCCGCTGGTAGGCGGTGACCAGCAGGTCGTTGGGGCCGACCACCACGGTGTCGCGGCGCGAGTACGGGCGCAGGATCAGGTCGCGCAGGTCGCCGTGCTGCTCGCGCTCCAGGAAGCCGTTGTCCAGCATCCAGTAGTCGTTGTAGAGCTTGGACAGGTACTTGTTGCCGGTGTCGCAGACGAACACCAGCACCTTCTTCGGCGTCGCCTGCTCGCGGCAGTACTTGAGCGCGGCCGCCAGCAACGTGCCGGTGGAGGAGCCACCGAGGATGCCCTCCTTCTCCAGCAGCTCGCGCGCGGCGAGGAAGCTCTCCTTGTCGGTGATGGAGTAGGCCTTCTTCACCCGCGAGAAATCGGAGATCGTCGGCAGGAAGTCCTCGCCGATGCCCTCCACCATCCAGCTGCCGGACTTCTCGCTGAGCGTGCCCTCGTTGATGTACTCGGCCAGGATCGATCCCACCGGGTCGGCCAGCACCATCTCGATGCCCGGCGCGTGCTGCGCGAAGCATCGCGAAAGCCCGCTCATGGTCCCGGAGCTGCCGCAGCCGAATACGATCGCATCCAGCCCGCCCACCTCGGCCATCTGCGCGAGGATCTCCGGGCCGGTGCCGAACTCGTGCGCGGCCGGGTTGTCGGGGTTGCCGAACTGGTTGATGAAGTAGGCCCCCGGCGTCTCGCGGGCGATGCGCTCGGCCAGGTCCTGGTAGTAGTCCGGATGGCCCTTGGCCACGTCCGAGCGGGTCAGCACGACCTCGGCGCCCATGGCCTTGAGGTTGAAGATCTTCTCCCGGCTCATCTTGTCCGGGACCACGAGGATCAGCCGGTAGCCCTTCTGCTGCGCCACCAGCGCCAGGCCGATGCCGGTGTTGCCGGCGGTGCCCTCGACCAGGGTGTCGCCCGGCTTGATGTCGCCGCGCTTCTCGGCGGCCTCGATCATGCTCATGCCGATGCGGTCCTTGATCGAGCCGCCCGGGTTCTGGTTCTCGAGCTTGAAGTACAGCTCGCACGCGCCGGCATCGAGCCGCTGCGCCTTGACGATGGGCGTGCCGGCGATCAGTTCGAGGACGGAGGAATGGATCGGCATGCGGCGCTCGCGGGATGGGCACGGAGCGCGATTATCGCATCGCCGCCGCGCCGGCCGGTGCCGGCGCGCGGCGTCCGCGGGCCCCGGGGTCGCGCGGACGGCGACGGCCGACGAGGATGGCCGCCGCCGCCCGCGAACGGGGGCATCCCGCGCGGGGCGGGATCTAGTGCTTGAGCGTATCGAACAACCGCGACAGGCGGTCCTTGGCGGCCAGCTTCTGGCGCTTCATCTGCAGCAGGGTGACATCGTCGACCGGGAGCACGCCGAGCTCGGCGTCGAGGACCTTCTTGTCGAGTTCCTGGTGGTGGTGGTAGAGCTGCCGGAACTCGGGGTTGGCCTTGAACATCGCCTCGAGTTCGGCCTGCGGTTGCCCTTCGAACATGGAAACCTCCTTCAGCACAAAAACGAACGCCCCGTCGCTTGCGGCACGGGGCGTTCATGGGGATCGCGGGACGGGGCGAACGGCGCGGGCACTTTCACCGGGCCGTCCGCGCGGAAGTCGCTTCCGGCGGCGCGTTCCCGGGGGCTGTGCAGGTGGATCATTCGTCCTGCCTCGGTCAGCCAGGGGGCCCTGATCGGGGGTGATCGACCCTCTGGGTATCCGACCCTACTCCTGTGTCCCGAGGGCGGCAAGCGCGCCTTGTGGGCAGTCGATCCGGGCGGTCCAGCAGGCCCCGGGCGTGGCCGCGCGGCGCGCGGTGCGCATCCGTGACGTGCGCCGCGAAGTCGCGCAACTATTTGAAACGACAAGACATTATCGGCAGGCGGGCGCCGCCGCTGCGGTCAGGGCTGCTTCTTGTCCTTGTCCTTCTTCGGCGCCGTGCCCATCAGCTCGGCCTCCTGCCGGGCCAGTTCGGCCTGGCGCTTGCGGGCGGCCCGGAGCTTGGCGGCCTGGGCGCCGGCGACGCTGTCCAGCGCGCCTTCGGCCTGGGCACGCGCGGCGGCTTCCTCGTCGGCCTGCTCGCGCAGCCGCTGGGCCTCCTCGGCCTGGATCTGGGCCTGCACGCGCAGGCGCTCGGCCTCCTGGCGCGCGCGCGCGGCGTCGCGCCGGCTCGCCTCGACCAGCAGGTCGCTGCGCTCGCGGTCGAGCCTGTCGATCTCGCGCTGGGTGGCGACGGTATGCGCCGCCACTTCGGCGGTCTCCACGCGCGCCTCGGCGACCTTGAGCGCCGCCGGCTTGCGCGAGCCGCGCGCGTCGGCCAGCGCCTGCACGGCCTGGCGCGCCTGCAGGCGCTCGTAGGCGGCGGCGCTGGTGGTCACGGGGTCGGCGTCGAGCGCCTGCAGCCGCTGCGACAGCCGCAGCACGTCCGGATTCTCCGCCGCGTGCGCGAGCGGCACGGCCAGCAGCGCGGCCAGGATGAGCGGCAGCAACTTCATTGCGAGTCCTCCATGCCCAGCTTCTCCCGCAGCCGGCTGATCTCGGCGCGGCGCTGCGCCAGCTCGGCGTCGGCGCGCGCCTGGCGGCTGCGCGCGTTGGCCAGGTCGGCGACCGCGGAGGCCTGCACGGCCAGCGAGCGCGCGTCGTCCTCGCGCCCGTCGGCCATCGCGGCCTGCGCCAGTTCCAGCGCGCGCCGGGCCTGGGCGTACTCGTCCGCGGCGTACTGCTCGGCGTCGGCGTCGCCAGCCCGCGCCACCGACTGCTGCGCCGCGCCCAGTTCCGCGGTCGGCGGCGGAAGGCTCGCGCAGGCCGTGAGCGCCAGCACGATTGCGAACGCCGGGGCCTGCAGGGCCGATCTGATTTGTGCGAAGCTTGGGGCCATTGGGGGGCCGCGATTCAGGGGGACCGCGGCCATTGTCATCAGCATCCGGCTGGATCGCAACGATCCGACGCCCGGCAGTAGGGGTCTGCTCATGGATATCGGCTATTTCCTGAAGCTGATGACGGAAAAGAACGCGTCGGACATGTTCCTGACCACCGGCGCCCCGGTCTACATCAAGGTCGAAGGCAAGCTCTACCCGCTCGGCAACACCGGCCTGCCCACCGGCATGGTCAAGAAGATCGCCTACTCGCTGATGGACGAGGGCCAGGTGCCGCAGTTCGAGCGCGACCTGGAGCTGAACATGGCGCTGTCGCTGCAGGACTCGGGGCGCTTCCGCGTCAACGTGTTCAAGCAGCGCGGCGAGGTCGGCATGGTGATCCGCTCGATCCGCAGCACGATCCCCTCGATCGAGGAGCTGCAGCTGCCGCAGGTGCTCAAGGAGATCATCATGGCCCCGCGCGGGCTGGTGCTGATCGTGGGCTCCACCGGCTCGGGCAAGTCGACCACGCTGGCGTCGATGATCGATTACCGCAACTCCAGCACGTCCGGCCACATCCTCACCATCGAGGACCCGATCGAATACCTGCATCGGCACAAGAAGTCGATCGTCAACCAGCGCGAGGTCGGCCTGGACACGCACGCCTTCCACAACGCGCTGAAGAACGCGATGCGCGAGGCGCCGGACGTGATCCTGATCGGCGAGATCCTCGATGCGACCACGATGGAGGCCGCGATCGCCTTCGCCGAGACCGGCCACATCTGCCTGGCCACGCTGCACTCCAACAACGCCGACCAGACCATCGAGCGCATCCTTAACTTCTTCCCCGAGGCCGCGCACAAGAACGTGCTGATGAACCTGGCGCTCAACCTGCGCGCGGTGGTCTCGCAGCGCCTGGTGGTCGGCATGGACGGCCGCCGGCTGCCGGCGACCGAGGTGCTGATCAACACGCCGGTGATCCGCGACCTGCTGCGCCGCGGGCACGTGCACGAGGTCAAGCAGGCGATGGAGGAGTCGCTGGAGGAAGGCATGGAGTCGTTCGACCAGTGCCTGTTCCGGCTCTACAAGGAAGGCAAGGTCGAGCGCGAGACCGCGCTGCGCGCGGCCGACTCGCGCGACGGCCTGGCGCTCAAGTTCCGGTTCTCGGAAGGAGCCAGCGGGGAGCACGATCCGTACGCGGACGTGTTCGACGGCGGCAACTCGGCGTAGGGCGGGCCCCGGCCCGCCTTGGGATCGCCGCGGGCGAGGCACTCGTCATTCCCGTGTAGGCAAGGCCCGTCGTCATGCAGCTCGGGCGGGATCCGTAGTCATACGGCGCAGGCAAGTCCCGTCGTCATGCCCGCGCAGGCAAGATCCGTCGTCATCCGCGCGAAGGCGGGGATCCAGTGACTTCGGTGTCCGTTCCACGTTGGCGGGATGCCACGGTAGTGGACTGCTCCGGAAACATCGCGACGGCTGACGCTCCCCCACCCATCCTCCCCCGCAGGCGGGGAGGTAAGTTCGTGCCGTGCGGGAATCGCTTCGAAGGCGTTCGCAGCGATCTTCCTGGGGCGCGGGCTTTTGCTAGGGCGAATTTGCCGGGGCGTCCGGCTGCCGCTCCGGCCGTGCGGCGTCGAACGCCGGCAGCGCCAGGCAGGCCTGCTCGATGCGCACGATGTTGGGGTACGGCGCGAGGTCGACCGAGTAGCGGCGCGCGTTGTAGACCTGCGGCACCAGGCAGCAGTCGGCGATGCCGGGCACGCGCCCGTCGCAGAACTCGCCGGTGGAGGGGTGGTGCTGCAGCAGCGCCTCGAACGCGGCGAAGCCTTCCTGGATCCAGTGCCGGGTCCAGACGTCGCGCTCGGGCTGCGGCACGCCCCAGTCGCGCTCGAAGTACTGCATCACCCGCAGGTTGTTGAGCGGGTGGATGTCGCAGGCGACCAGCTGCGCCAGCGCGCGCGTGCGCGCGCGGTCGCGGGCGGTGGCCGGCAGCAGCGGCGGCGATGGCCACATCTCGTCGAGGTACTCGAGGATCGCCAGCGACTGCCGCAGCATGCGATGGCCGTGCTGCAGCACCGGCACCAGCTGCTGCGGGTTGATCTCCGCGTACTCGGGCTTGTGCTGCTCGCCGCCGTCGCGCACCAGGTGCACCGGCGCGATCTCGTACGGCAATCCCTTGAGGTTGAGGCCGATGCGCACCCGGTACGCGGCGCTCGAGCGCCAGTACGAGTGCAGGCACAGCTGGTCCGCCATCATCGTGCCGCTCCCCCCGGTACGTCCGCGCCCGCGCGCGGAAGCGGCCACCTTAGCGTGCGTGCCGCGCGGCCGGAAGACCGCCCGTCGCGGCAACCGCTACGCCTGGCAGGCGCGCCGGGTTCAGGCCGCCGGTGCCGGCTGGCGTTCGATGCGCTGCTCGATCGCGCCGAAGATCGAACGCCCCTCGCGGTCGAGCATCTCGATCCGCACGGTGTCGCCGAACGACATGAAGGGCGTCACCGGCTTGCCCTGCTCCAGCGTCTCGACGGTGCGCTTCTCGGCGAAGCACGAGGCGCCCTTGCCGGTGTCCTGGTTGGCGATGGTGCCGGAGCCGACGATGGTGCCGGCGCCGAGCGGCCGCGTCTTCGCCGCGTGCGCGACCAGCTGCGAGAAGTCGAACTGCATGTCGACGCCCGCCTCGGGCGCGCCGAACCATTCGCCGTTGACGTGCGTCACCAGAGGCAGGTGCAGCTTGTTGCCGCGCCAGGCATCGCCCAGCTCGTCGGGCGTGACGAACACCGGCGACAGCGCCGAGCGCGGCTTGGACTGCAGGAAGCCGAAGCCCTTGGCCAGCTCGCCCGGGATCAGGTTGCGCAGCGACACGTCGTTGACCAGCCCGACCAGCTGGATGTGCGCGGCGGCCTGTCCCGGCGTCACCGCCATCGGCACGTCGTCGGTCACCACCACGATCTCGGCCTCGAGGTCGATGCCGTAGGCCTCGTCGACCACCTTGACGTTGTCGCGCGGGCCATGGAAGCCGGCGCTGGTGGCCTGGTACATCAGCGGGTCGGTGTAGAAGCTCTCCGGCACCTGCGCGCCGCGCGCCCTGCGCACGCGTTCGACGTGCGGCAGGTAGGCGCTGCCATCGACGAACTCGTACGCGCGCGGCAGCGGCGCGGCCAGCGCGGCGACGTCGAGGTCGAAGGCGCCATCGGCGCTGCCGTCGTTGAGCGCGTCCGACAGCGCGTTGAGCCGCGGCGCCAGGTTCGACCAGTCCTCCAGCGCCTGCTGCAGGGTCGGGGCGATGCCGGTGGCGCGCACCGCCTGCGAGAGGTCGCGCGACACCACGACGAGCGTGCCGTCGCGGCCGCCTTCCTTCAGGGAACCAAGTTTCATCGGGCCTCCGCGGGATCCGGATTCTGGATCGTTTCAATTGTAACTTTTGCCGCCGGGAATGCGATGCGGCCCGGCCGGTCGCGGCCGGTTCCCGGCGAACGGTTTTCCTGCCACGGATCTGCACGGATCAACACGGATGGGCGATGCAGGGCGGCTCCCGCCCGACGCGGGTTGGCGGCCGGCCTGCCAGGCTTCGTTTCCGATCTGCTTATCCGTTCTATCCGTGTGATCCGCGTTGATCCGTGGCAAAAACCCGTCAGTCGTCGCCCTGGAACGCCCCCGCGCGCCAGGTCAGCACCAGCGTGTCGCGGTGGCCGGCGCCTTCGCCGTCGGGCTGGATCGGGGTGGACTCGTGGATCACCCGCGCATCGTCGAGCAGCAGCAGCGACCATGGCCGATCGAGGGTGAAGCGCTGGCCGTCGGGGCCGGCGGCGTCGAACACGCGGGTCTCGCCGCCGCGGATGCCCGTGCGGCCGACCAGCAGCACGGCGACGAAGTCGACGCCGTCGCGGTGCGCGCCTTCCGGCGTGGGCCGGCCGATGCCGTCGCTGGTGTCGATGCGGAACTGGTGCGCCTCGACATGCCACGGGCGCGCGTCGCGCAGGCGCGAGACCTGCGCCGACAGCCCGAGCAGCAGCCGCGACCACGCCGGGTCGGCCACCACGGCGTCCTCGATCGGCTCGAACCAGCGGTGCAAGCCCCCGTGCAGCGCGTTGTAGTCGGTGGATTGCCAGTGCGCGCGATGCGGCGCGCGCGCGATGCGGTCGCCGTCGACGACGAAGCAGGCATGGCGGCGCCGGCGATAGCTGCCGCCGTCGCGCAGGTAGGCGTCCGGCCGCAGGTCGTCCCAACTGCGCGCCAGCGCATCGAAGGCCCCAGGCGGCATTCCGCACAGGGAGGCCACGGCTTCCGGCGCCAGCACCGCGTAGCCGTGCCCGCGCATGGCCGGCAGCAGGCCTTCGGCGGGCGTGACGGGTGCGGCGATGGTGGCGACCATGCGAAACCCCTTGGACGGCCGCGATCGCGACCCCGGGAACGCGGAAGCCCGCGCGAGGCGGGCTTCCGGTGTTTCATGTCGTCGTCGCCCGATCCGGACGAACGACCCTGGAGATGGCAGCCCCGGAAGGATTCGAACCTCCGAATGCCTGAGTCAGAGTCAGGTGCCTTACCGCTTGGCGACGGGGCTATGGAGCGATTGTAGCGCGGGAGCAGGACGTCGTCGTCCGGTTGCCGCCGGGTTGCCGGAGCCACGCACGCGATGGCGGGCTTCCGGCGGCGTTCCCGATTAACGCTTCGAGAACTGGGTGGCGCGACGCGCCTTGTGCAGGCCGACCTTCTTGCGCTCGACCTCGCGGGCGTCGCGGGTCATGAAGCCGGCCTTGCGCAGCTCGACCTTGAGCGACTCGTCGTACTCGACCAGCGCGCGGGCGATGCCCAGGCGGATCGCACCGGCCTGGCCGGTGGTACCGCCGCCGGTGGCGGTGACGACGATGTCGAACGACTCGGTGTTCTTGGTCAGTTCGAGCGGCTGGCGCACGATCATGCGCGCGGTCTCGCGGCCGAAGAACTCGTCCAGCGGACGGTCGTTGACGGTGATCTTGCCGGTGCCGCGACGCAGGAACACGCGCGCGGTGGAGGACTTGCGACGGCCGGTGCCGTAGTTCTGAGAAATGGCCATGAGTTAGATATCCAGGACTTGCGGCTGCTGGGCGGCGTGCGGGTGCTCGGCACCCTTGTAGACCTTGAGCTTCTTGTACATCGCGCGGCCGAGCGGGTTCTTCGGCAGCATGCCCTTCACGGCGATCTCGATGACGCGCTCGGGGTGGCGCTCCAGCGCCTGCGCCAGGGTCTCGGTCTTGAGGTTGCCGATGTAGCCGGTGAAGCGGTGGTACTGCTTGTCGGCCAGCTTGTTGCCGGTGACGTGGATCTTCTCGGCGTTGATCACGACGATGTAGTCGCCGGTGTCCACGTGCGGGGTGTAGACGGGCTTGTGCTTGCCACGCAGGCGGCGGGCGAGCTCGGAGCTCAGGCGGCCCAGGGTCTTGCCGGTGGCGTCGACGACGTACCAGTCGCGCTGGACGGTCTCGGACTTGGCGGTGAAAGTCTTCATGACGGACTGGTTCTCGGTGGTTCGTCGGGCTGGTTCCAGCGGGCTTGCCCCGGTGGAAGTTCGCCGCGCGATGTCGTTTGCGGAACGAAAGAGGCGGAATTGTACCGGCCGGCCCGACGCGCCGCAACCCGGGGTTTCCGGGAGGCCCGGGGCATCCCGCGCCCCTGCAGCCGGCGGGGTTTGCCCGCAGAATGTCGCCATGCACACCGCCGCCCGCGCCCCGCTGTCGCCGCTCGACCGCCTGCTCGCCGATGTCCAGAACGCCCTGGAGACGGTCCTGGGCGAACCCGCCGCCGAACGCCCCAACCCGGCCGGGGACACCCCGGAGGTGGCCCTGGAGCAGCCCGAGCGCCGCCACGCCGCCGGGCTGATGCGGATCAACCACGTCGGCGAGGTCTGCGCCCAGGCCCTCTACGTCGGCCAGGCTGCCGTGGCCCGCGACCCCGCCACCCGCGCCCACCTGTTGGAGGCCGCGCAGGAGGAAACCGACCACCTGGCCTGGTGCGCCGACCGCCTGCGCGAGCTCGACAGCCGCCCCAGCGTGTTCAACCCGCTCTGGTACGCCGGCAGCTACGCGATCGGCGCGCTGGCCGGCCTGCGCGGCGACGGCTGGAACCTGGGCTTCGTGGTCGAGACCGAGCGCCAGGTCGAGGCCCACCTCGACGAGCACCTGCAGACCCTGCCGGAAGCCGACCTGCGCAGCCGCGCGATCCTGGCCACGATGAAGGCCGACGAGGCCCGCCACGCCGACAACGCCGAGGCCGCCGGCGCCCGGATCCTGCCGCAGCCGATCCCGTCGGTGATGGCCGCCGCCTCCAACCTGATGAAGACCATCGCCTACCGCCTCTGAAGATCAGGGGGAGCGGCTTCGGCCGCGAGCCCTTTGCCGGATCGTCGCGACGAACGGCCAGAAGCTCGCGGCTGAAGCCGCTCCCACAAGCGTCGCGGTTGTGGATGGGTGGGACGGGGCGGCACCTACGACGCGAGCTTGAGGCCCAGCACGCCGGCCACGATCAGGCCGATGCAGGCCAGGCGCGCCGGCGAGGCGCTGTCGGCGAACAGCACGATGCCCAGCACCGCCACCCCGACCGCGCCGATCCCGGTCCAGACCGCGTAGGCGGTGCCGACCGGGATCGCCCGCAGCGCCTGTGTCAGCAGCCAAAGGCTGATCGCCGCCGACACCACCGTGCCGACGCTCGGCCAGAGCCGGGTGAATCCTTCGGTGTACTTGAGCCCCATCGCGAAGCCGATCTCGAACAGCCCCGCCAGCAGCAGCTGGATCCAGGCCATGGCGCCTCCTCCTTCCTCGGTTCCCGGCAGGCCCCTGGCCGCCCGGCGGGCGGTCGCGGCATGCCGCAAAAAGAAACGGCCCGGGCTTTCGCGCCGGACCGTCGTCGGTCTGTCTCGTCGCGACCACCGGGGCCGTCGCGCGCGGGTCGTCCCGCCTTGTCTCGATCGTCGCAGTCTCGCAGGCGCGGCCGGAACCGCGCGTAACCCGCCCTACTCGACCAGGTTGCGCCCGTGGAAGAGCTCCTCGATCTCGCGCTTGAGCAGCGCCTCGACCTTCATCCGCTCCTTGAACGAGAGGTTGCGCGCCTTTTCCTCGAACAGGTACTGGTCGAGGTCGAAGTCCTTCAGGTGCATCTTGGTGTGGAAGATGTTCTCCTGGTAGACGTTGACGTCGAGCATCTCGTACCGGGCCTTGATGTTCTTGGCCAGGAAGTCCTGGATCGAGTTGATCTTGTGGTCGATGTAGTGCTTCTTGCCCTTGATGTCGCGGGTGAAGCCGCGCACGCGGTAGTCGGCCACCACGATGTCCGACTCGAAGCTCTCGATCAGGTAGTTCAGGGCCTTCAGCGGCGAGATCACGCCGCAGGTGGCCACGTCGATGTCGGCGCGGAAGGTGGCGATGCCGTGCTGCGGGTGCGTCTCCGGGTAGGTGTGCACGGTGATGTGCGACTTGTCCAGGTGCGCGACCACCGCGTCGGAGATCACGCCCTTGGCGGCAGACTTCTCGATCACCGGCTGCTCGGAGATCAGGATCGTCACCGACGCGCCCTGCGGGTCGTAGTCCTGGCGGGCGATGTTGAGGATGTTGGCGCCGATGATCTCCGCCACGTCGGTGAGGATCTGGGTGAGCCGGTCGGCGTTGTATTCCTCGTCGATGTACTCGATGTAGCGCTGCCGCTCGTCCTCGGAGACGGCGTAGCAGACGTCGTAGATGTTGAAGCTCAACGCCTTGGTGAGGTTGTTGAAACCCTGCAGCTTGAGGCGCGGAAGCGGCTTGACCACGTCGGCCATTTCCTCTGTTACCCGTGGGGCGAAAGGCGAATTATGCGCCAAACCGGCGGGGCACCGCGAGGACCCGGGTTTGCCGGATGAACGGAGACGGCCTACTCTCTGCCATTCCCCCGTTGACGCTGCCCATGAACCCGACTTCCGTGGCCCTGATCAACCCCTACTACCGAAGCAGCTCGAACCCCCTGGCCCCTTCGGCCGCCACCATCGAGCGCCTGCTGGCCCATTGCCACCGCCGCCGCTACCCGACCCGGACCGACGTGTTCCGCCCGGGCGACCCGGCCGGCACCCTGTATTACGTCATCAGCGGCTCGGTCAGCATCATCACCGAGGAGGACGACGGCCGCGAGCTTGTGCTGGGCTACTTCGGCCCGGGCGAGTTCGTCGGCGAGATGGGGCTGTTCATCCAGTCCGACGTGCGCGAGGTGATCCTGCGCACGCGCACCCAGTGCGAGCTGGCCGAGATCAGCTACGAGAGGCTGTACCAGCTGTTCGAAGGCTCGCTGATCGGCGACGCCACCCAGATCGTCTACGCGATCGGCGCGCAGCTCTCGCGGCGGCTGCTCGACACCAGCCGCAAGGCCGGGCGCCTGGCCTTCCTCGACGTCACCGACCGCATCGTGCGCACCCTGCACGACCTGACCAGGGAGCCGGAGGCGATGAGCCATCCCGACGGCACCCAGCTGCGGGTCTCGCGCCAGGAGCTGGCGCGGCTGGTGGGCTGCTCGCGCGAGATGGCCGGCCGCGTGCTCAAGAAGCTGCAGGCCGACGGCAAGCTGCACGCGCGCGGCAAGACGGTCGTCCTGTACGGGACGCGCTAGGCCCGCCGCGCCGCGATGTCCACCCACTTCGCGCCGCGCGGCCCGCTCCCCGACGCCGACCTGCGCAGCGCGTCGCTGGGCGATGCCGACGACGTCGCCGCGCTGCTGTGCGAACTGGGCTATCCCTGCGAGCTCGCCGAGGCGGCCGAGCGCATCGCCACCATCCTCGACAACGACCGCCAGGCGCTGGTGGTCGCGCGCTGCGGCGGCAGCGTCTGCGGGCTGGTGGCGCTGGACTTCATGTACTACCTGCCGCTGGGCACTACCACCTGCCGGATCACCGCGCTGGTGGTGACCTCGCAGGCGCAGGGCCGGGGCCTGGGCCGGCAGCTCCTGCGCGAGGCCGAGCGCCGCGCCCGCGCCGCCGGCGCCGCGCGGCTGGAACTCACCAGCGGCTCGCAGCGCACCGATGCGCACGCCTTCTACCGCGCCTGCGGCTACGGCGACGGCACCCTGCGCTTCGTCAAGCGCCTCGGCGCCGCGTAGGGTGGGCCCCGGCCCAAAGTTCGGTTGGCTCCGGCCCGCCGTTCCGATTGGCCCCGACACGCCGTTCCGATTGGCCCCGACCCACCGTCCGGTCGCCGCGGACCCCAAGACCCGTCGTGACACCTGCCGGCGCCTTGCGGGCGGCTCCCGTGAACGTTTGAACGATGGCCCGATGGCGGGCCAGGGCCCGCCCTACGCGGGTCCGGCGTTGCCGGGCGCGGCTTCGACGGGGACGCGGTCGCCGGCGTCGGGCTCGCCGGCGCGCGAGGCGCAACCCCAGTTGAGGATCGGCGTGTCCGCCGGCAGCAGGCGGCGGAAGGTGGCGATCGCGCCCGCCTTGGGATTGACCACCACCGGCGTGCGCGCGGCCTGCAGCAGCGGCAGGTCGGCGCGGCTGTCGCTGTAGGCCACGGCGACCTGGTCGTAGCCCGCGTCCCAGATCATCCGCATCTTGTTGCGCGCGTGGCAGTGCTGGTCGGTGACGAAGCCGCCCAGGAACGGCCTGCCGAGGCTGCCGATCACCGGCAGGCCCTCGTGGGCGACGAAGTCGAGGATCGCGCGCGCCAGTTCCGGCGGCGCGCCGGTGGCGACGAGCACGCGGTCGCCGCGGCTGCGGTGCAGGTGCAGCACCTTCAGCGCGGCCGGCAGCAGGCGCGCGCGGATCCGCGCGGCGTTCTCGCGCACGAAGCGGTCGATCAGCGCATCCATCTGGGCGCGGCGGTGGGTGCCGAAGGTGGCGATCCACAGGAAGCCCGAAATGCCGCGGCGGCGGGTCGGCAGCCACGCCACCATCGGCAGCAGCACGGGCGCGGCCAGCAGCGCCGCCAGCCTGCGCGCCCAGTGCCTGCGCAACAGCCACATCACCAGGTGCCCCCCCGAGTCGCCGTCGTAGAGCGTGTGGTCGAAGTCGAACACGACCAGCGGCCGGTACGGCACCGCGGCTTCCTGGAACAGGCTCATGCCGGCGTGCCCCGACGGCGTGCCCGCGACGGCGTGCGAATGCGCGCGCTCATGGCGAAGCGAACAACCGCTGCAGCGCGGCCCCCGGTTCGGCCTCGCGCATGAAGGCCTCGCCGACCAGGAAGGCGTCGACGCCGGCCTCGCGCATGCGCCGCACGTCGGCCGGCCCGAGGATGCCGCTCTCGGTGACCACGCGGCGGCCGGCGGGCACGCGGTCCTTCAGCGCCAGCGTGGTGTCGAGCGAGACCTCGAAGCTGCGCAGGTCGCGGTTGTTGATGCCCAGCAGCGGCGCCCTGCCGCCGACAGGCGTGCAGCGCAGCGCGCGCTCGAGCTCGGCCGCGTCGTGGATCTCCACCAGCACGTCCATGCCCAGCGCCTGCGCCTGCGCCGCCAGCGCGGCGAGCCGGCCGTCGTCGAGCGCAGCGACGATCAGCAGGATGCAGTCGGCGCCCAGCGCGCGCGCCTCGGCCACCTGGTACGGGTCGACGATGAAATCCTTGCGCAGCACCGGCAGCGCGCAGGCCGCGCGCGCCTGTTGCAGGTACGCGTCCGCGCCCTGGAAGAAGTCGACGTCGGTGAGCACCGACAGGCAGGCCGCGCCGCCGGCCTCGTAGCTGCGCGCGATCGCGGCCGGGTCGAAGTCGGCGCGGATCACGCCCTTCGACGGGCTGGCCTTCTTGACCTCGGCGACGACCGCGGCGGCGCCCGCGGCGATCGTCGCCTCGATCGCCGCCGCGAAGCCGCGCGGCGGCGGCGCTGCTGCCGCGCGCGCCTGCAGCTCGCGCAGCGGCAGGCGCGCGCTGCGTTCGGCGATTTCCTCGTGCTTGCGCCGCAGGATCGCCTGCAGCACGTCCGGGCGGGGGCCCGCTGGGTGCGTCATTCGTCGGGTTCCGGGGGCGTTTCCTGGGGACGCGCGGGCAGCGCCATGCCGGGCCGCCAGTGCGAGTCGCGCAGTGTATCGAGCAACGCGACGACTTTCGCGCGCGCGCCGAGCTCGTGCACCGGCAGCACCACCAGGTCGCCGTCGCGCGCCCACTCGAGCGGGCGGCGCGCGGCGTCGACCTCGTCGAGCCGGGTCTCGATCGCGGCCTCGGCGACGCCTGCCGCGCGCAGCGCTGCGTGCATGATCCCGGCGACCTCGCCCGCGGCGCGGCCGCGCTCGTAGCCGCCGATGTCCTTGAGCACGACCAGCTGCGGCGCGAACGCGGCCGCGGTGGCGGCGACCGCGCGCAGGTCGGCGTCCTCGCGGTTGCCGGCGTGGCCGAGCACCAGCGCCAGCCGCCCGCCGCGGCGGTCGGCGCCGACCGCATGCAGCAGGCCTTGCAGGCCGTCCGGGTTGTGGGCGTAGTCGAGGTAGACCTCGAGCGCGCCCAGGCGCCAGTGCTGCAGGCGCCCGGGATTGTCGGCGGGCGACGCGCCGAAGCGCGCCAGCGTCGCCGCGATGGCCGCCGGACCCACGCCCATCGCCATCGCCGCCAGCGCGGCGGCGGCGGCGTTGGCGGCGTTGTAGGCGGCGCGGCCGGAAAGCGTGAGCGGCATCGCCGCGACCGCGCCGAGGTCGTGCGTCGCGCCGCGCCAGGACAGCAGCAGGCGGCCGCCGCGCAGGCCGCAGGTGGCACCGCCGGCCTGGCGGTGCGCGGCCAGCGGCGGCGCGTCGAAGTCGCGCGCGAACCAGCCGCGCTCGCCGTCGAGCTTCGCGGACTGCCGCGCCAGCACCGGATCGTCGGCGTTGAGCACCAGCAGCCCGCCGTCGCGCACGGCACGCGCGACGGTGAGCTTGGCCGCGGCGAGGTCGTCGAGGTCGTGGATGCCGTATTCACCGAAGTGGTCGGCGCTGACGTTGGTGACCACCGCGGCGTCGGCGCGACACAGCGCCAGCCCGCGCCGCAGCATGCCGCCGCGCGCGGTCTCCAGCACCGCCGCCTGCGCGCCGGGTTGGCGCAGCGCGGTGCGCGCGCCAGTGGGGCCGGAGTAGTCGCCGGATTCGAGCGGCTCGCCGTCGAGGAACACGCCGTCCGTGCAGCTGTGCGCCGCATGCCGGCCCTGCGCGCGCGCCATCGCCGCGACCAGGCGCACGGTGGTGGTCTTGCCGTTGGAGCCGGTGACCAGCGCGACGGGGATGGCGTGCAGCAATGCCCAGTCGACCGCCTCCGGCGCGGGCAGCGCATCGATCGGCCAGGTGCGGGCGCCTTCGCCCATGCCGATGGAGACTTCGTCGTCGTCGGCGAGGAACGGCAGGCCGCGCGCCGCGGCGGCGTCGCGCAGCGCGACGAGCGCGGGGTTGGCCTCGGCCGCGGCGAGCAGGTGCAGGGTGTGGAACGCCAAGTCGGAATCCCACACCGCGGCGTAGCCGGGCGCGCAGAACGCCTGGAAACCCTCCGCTTGTGCTCTGAAGCCCTCCCCTTCAAGGGGAGGGTTTGGGTGGGGATGGGTTTCCCCTACAGTCGCCGCGCCCCGAACCCCATCCCCACCCCGGCCCTCCCCTTGAAGGGGAGGAGGAAGAGCGGCGGCCCACCAAGCCCATTCGTTGACCTCGGTGGCCGCGTAGAGCCGGTCGAACGGGGCCTCGAAGGCCAGCGATGCGCCACTCTGGTGAAGGCGCACGACGACATCGCCGTCAGGCCAGCCGAGCGCCCCGCGCGCTGCGGCAACGTTCGCCCGCCAGCGCGCCACGGTGGCGTCATCGAAGACCAGCCCGGGCGCCGCCTCCAGCGCCGCGCCGGTCCCGGCGAAGAAGAAGTTGCAGCCGGTCAGCCTGCGCGAGTCCTCGTACGGCTCGGCCGCGGGGTCGTGGTCGGTCGTCATCCTGGCGCGCGACGGTCAGTCGCTTTCCTCGCGCTCGAACACCAGCCCGCGCTCCTCGCGCACCACGCCGCCCATCGCCGCGACCGCGCGCTCGTCGAGCACCTGCTCCAGCGGCGGCAGCTCGACCTTCACCGCCGCGCGCGGGATGTCGCCATCTGGTTTGAACTTGGTGATCTGTTTCCACGAGCGCGTCAGCGCATCGGCGAACACCAGCACCAGGTCGCCGGCGCGGCCCATGCGCAGCGCGGCGTCGACCGCCTGCTGCTCGTCGGGGATGATCGAGATCGCGCCCTCCGGCACGCCCAGTCCCTGCAGCGCGCCGGCGATGATGCGCGGCACCTCGTCGCCGTCGCGGCCGCGCAGGGCGTCGTCGCGGCGGGCGATGTAGTGGTCGAACTTGCCGGCGACGGCCTGCGCGATCGCGTGCAGGTCCTCGTCGCGGCGATCGCCGGGGCCGGCCAGCACCACGATGCGGCGGCCGGTCGCGTCGAGCCGCTGCGCGAGGTCGGCCATCATCCCGACCGCGTGCGCGTTGTGGCCGTAGTCCATCAGCACCTTGAACGGGTGCTCGGAGAACACGTTCATCCGCCCCGGCGCCTGGAAGAAGGTGGTGTCGAAGGTGCGCAGGCCTTGGCGGATCGCATCGAGCTTGATGCCCATCGAGAACGCCATCGCCGCGGCGAACATCGCGTTCTGCACGTTGTGCAGCGCGCGACCCTCGAGCGTGGCCGGCACCAGGTGGGTCCACATCAGCGGGATGTGGCTGCCCTTGTCGTAGAGCGTGATCATGTGGCCGTTGACGCCCGCCTCCAGCGCGCAGGCGCGGCCGCCGGCGCGGATGTGCTCGCGCACCAGCGCATGCGACGGGTTCATGGTCACGTAGCAGATCGTCTTCGCGTCGCTGTAGCCGGACATCCGCAGCACGTTGGGGTCGTCGGCATTGAGCACCGCGCAGTCGCGCGCGACCTCCACCACCACGCGCTTGATCTCGGCCAGCTGCTCCAGCGTGTCGATGCCCTTGAGCCCGAGGTGGTCGGAGGCGACGTTGAGCACCGCGCCCACGTCGACGTGACGCACGCCCATGCCGGCGCGCAGCAGGCCGCCGCGCGCGGTCTCGAGCACGGCGAAGTCGATCTGCGGGTCGCGCAGCACCATCTGCGCCGAGACCGGGCCGGTCATGTCGCCCTCCACCGTGCGCTGGCCGTCGATGTAGACGCCGTCGGTGGTGGTCAGGCCCGGCGTGAAGCCGGCCATCTTGGCCACGTGCGCGAGCATGCGCGCGGTGGTGGTCTTGCCGTTGGTGCCGGTCACCGCGGCGATCGGCACCCGCGCCGGCGTGCCGGGCGGGAACAGCATGTCGATCACCGGACCGGCGGCGTCGCGCGGCGTGCCTTCGCTGGGCGCGACGTGCATGCGGAAGCCGGGCGCAGCGTTGACCTCGCAGATCGCGCCGCCGATCGACTTGTAGCTCTCGGCGATGTTGGGCGTGATGAAGTCCACACCGCCTACGTCCAGCCCGATCGCGCGCACCGCGCGCACCGCCATGTCGCGGTTGTCGGGATGGATCACGTCGGTGACGTCGGTGGCGGTGCCGCCAGTGGACAGGTTGGCGGTGGAGCGCAGGTAGACGGCCTCGCCGTCCTTCGGCACCGAGGCGGCCGTATAGCCCACGCGTTCCATCATCAGCTGCGCCTGTGCGTCGAGCTCCAGCCGCGTGAGCACCTTTTCGTGGCCGACGCCGCGGCGCGGATCCTGGTTCACGATCTCGACCAGCTGCGCGATCGTGCGCGCGCCGTCGCCGACGACGTGGCCGGGCGTGCGCTTCGTGGCCGCGACCAGCTCGCCGTTGACCACCAGCAGGCGGTGGTCGTCGCCGGGCTGGAAGGTCTCGACGATCACCGAGCGCGAATGCTCGCGCGCGGCGTTGAAGGCCTCGCGGATCTCGTCGTCGCCGGTCACGTTGATGGTGATGCCGCGGCCGTGATTGCCGTTGTAGGGCTTGAGCACCACCGGGCCGCCCAGCCGCTGCGCGGCCTTGAGCGCATCGGTCTGGCTGGTGACCAGCACCTGGCGCGGCACCGGCAGGCCCAGCGAGGCGAGGATCTTGTTGGTCTCCTCCTTGTCGCTGGCCAGCTCCACCGCGATGTGCGGGGTCTTGCCGGTCACCGTGGCCTGGATGCGCTGCTGGTACCGGCCGTGGCCGAACTGCACCAGCGACTGCTGATTCAACCGCAGCCAGGGGATGTCGCGCTGCTCGGCCGCGCGCACCAGCGAAGCGGTCGACGGCCCCAGCGCGCGGCGCTGCGCGTAGCGGATGAAGTCGTCGCGCGCGGTTTCCCAGTCCCAGTCGTCGGGCAGCGCGCCGGGCGTGCGCAGGTCGGGCGGCAGCAGCGATTCGAGCAGCCGGATCGCCAGCTCGCCGGCGGCGATGCCCTCCTCCTTCTGCGCGTACTCGTAGACCACCGAATACACGCCGGGGCGGTCGTCGGACACGCTGCGGGTCTTGCCGAAGGTGACGTCCTCGCCGGCGACGTTCTGCAGCTCGATCGCCACGTGCTCGAGCACGTGGCCCAGCCAGGTGCCCTCGCCCTCGCGCATGCGGCGGATGAAGCCGCCGGGCTCGCGGTAGGAGCAGCCGTGCTCGGCCAGGCCGGGCAGCGCGGCGACCAGGCCGTCGATGAAGGCCGCGCCCAGCTTCGCGGTGGGCCAGTCCTCGAGCGCGCCGAGGTCGAGCTCGAGCCGGATGACCGGGAAGTGCGCGTACAGCGACGGGCCGACGTAGACGGAACGGTTCAGGACTCGCATCGGCACTCCCCTCGGGTTTCGTCTTTCAGTTGTCCCCGGCCAATGTACCCGGCGAGGCAAGGCGCGTGTGCAGGTCGAACGTGGCGCCCGCCACCAGGATGTGCACCATCAGCCCGAGCAGGCAGACCGGCTGGGTCTGCCCCGCGTCGGCCATCGACGAGAACTGCAGCCCACCGGCGTCGACCACGGTGACCGCGCCGCTGCCCTCGACCTCCAGCACGTTGTCGGGGCCGATGAACGCAGCGGTGTCCTCGTCCAGGCCGATGCCGATCGCGAACGGGTTGTAGGCCAGCGCCGCGACCAGGCGGCCGAGGCGGTCGCGCTGGCGGAAGTGCTGGTCGATGATGAAGCGGTTGGTCAGCCCCAGCCCGGGCGCCAGCCGCACGCTGCCCGCGCGCGGGGAAGACCCTTCCTTGCCGAACGCGATCATGTGCTCGCTCAGGATGCTGGCGCCGGCGCTGGTGCCGCCGACGTGCACGCCGCGCGCGTTGCGCTCGCGGATCAGCTTGGCCGCCGGGGTGCCGCCGATGATGGTGGAGATGCGCAGCTGGTTGCCGCCGGTGAAGAACACGCCGGTGGCGGTCTCGAGCTGGCGCAGGTAGTCGTCGCGCTGGCCGTCCTCGCGGCTGGCGAAGCCGATCGCGCGCGCGCGCCCGGCCTCCAGGCGGCCGAACAGCTCCTCGTAGCGCTGCCCGGTGTCGGGCAGCCGGCTGGCGGTGGGGATGATGGCGATGTCGGCGTCGCGCCCGCCGCACAGCTGCACGAAGCGCTTGAGGATGCGCCGCCGCGTCTGCTTGTCCTCGGCGCCGCCGATCGGGACGATCCAGCCTCGCTCCTCGCCCTCGGCGACCCTGCTCGGACACATTGCGTCGATCACTCCTGCGCCGCGCTGTCGGCGGCCCTTGCGTTGCGGGTCGGCGCCCGGCGGCGCCGCGTTCGCGGCTCCCGCATCGCGGCCAGCTGCTGCGTCCGGGGCGGGCGGGACCCGCGCCGGGCGGCCAAAATAGCACTATTCGCGGCGATAGCCGCCGTCGAGGTCCCAGCCGTAGGCGCGCTCGACCCTGGCCACCCGGATCTCGAAGTGCGCGTACCACTGCGCGCGGCCGCGCTCGCGCGCCGCGGCGTGCTCGGCGTGCAGGCGCCAGGCGCGGATCGCGTCCTCGCTGTCCCAGTACGCCACGGTGATGCCGAAGCCGTCGGCGCCGCGGGTGGATTCCACGCCCAGGAAGCCGGGTTGCTGGCGCGCCAGCTCGACCATGCGGTCGGACGCGGCGGCGTAGCCGTCGTCGCCGTCGCGGCGGCGCGAGCTGAAGATGACCGCGTAGTAGGGCGGCGCGGGGAGGCTGGCGAAATCGGTGTCCATGAAGGGCTTCCGGGTCAGGGTATTGGCTTTGCGTGCAGGCGCGACGAAAGCCGCGACCGTCGATCCAGCGAAACCCGGTCGCGGCTTCCGCCGCTCCTACAAGGACGCATTGTCGCGCGGCCGCGGATCGCGATCACGCCTCGGCTGCGATCCTCCGCGTCGCCGCGACGAAGGCCTCCAGCTTCGCCATCGCCGCGCCGGAGGCGATCGCCGCGCGCGCCTGCTCGATGCCGCCTGCGATCGAATCCGCCACGCCGGCGACGTACAGCGCCGCGCCGGCGTTGAGCGCGACGATCTCCCGCGGCACGCCGGGCTCGTCGCGCAGCGCGCCCAGCAGCATCGCCTTCGACTCCGCGGGCCCGGACACGCGCAGGTTGCGGCTGGCCGACATCGCGATGCCGAAATCCTCCGGGTGCACCTCGTACTCGCGCACCTGCCCGTCGCGCAGCTCGCCGACCAGAGAACCGGCGCCGAGAGAAAGCTCGTCCATGCCGTCGCGCCCCCACGCCACCAGGGCGCGCGTGGCGCCCAGCGCCTGCAGCGCGCGCACCTGGATGCCGACCAGGTCCGGATGGAACACGCCCATCAGCACGCTGGGCGCGCCGGCCGGGTTGGTGAGCGGGCCGAGGATGTTGAACAGCGTGCGCACGCCCATCTCCCGCCGCACCGGCGCGACCACCTTCATCGCCGGATGGTGGACCGGCGCGAACATGAAGCCGATGCCGCATTCGCCGAGGCACCGCGCCACCTGTCCCGGCTGCAGCTCGATCGCCGCGCCCAGCGATTCGAGCACGTCCGCGCTGCCCGACTTCGACGACACGCTGCGGTTGCCGTGCTTGGCCACCCGCGCGCCGGCCGCGGCGACGACGAAGATCGAGGCGGTGGAGATGTTGAACGTGTGCGCGCCGTCGCCGCCGGTGCCGACGATGTCGACCAGGTGCGTCGTGTCGGCGACCGGCACCGGCAGCGCGAACTCGCGCAGCACCCTGGCCGCGCCGGCGATCTCGTCGATGGTCTCCTTCTTCACCCGCAGGCCGGTGAGGATCGCCGCGGTCATCACCGGCGACACCTCGCCGCGCATGACCTGGCGCATGAGGTCGACCATTTCGTCATGGAAGATCTCGCGGTGCTCGATGGTGCGCTGGAGGGCTTCCTGGGGGGTGATGGGCATGGCCTTTTACCTCGAGCCCTCCCCTTCAAGGGGAGGGTTGGGTGGGGATGGTGTTCGCCCCGGGAAACATCGCGATGCCGGAAGGGAGCACCATCCCCGCCCCGGCCCTCCCCTTGAAGGGGAGGGAGAAGAACATGTCACCGCTCCAGGAAATTCTTCAGCAGCGCATGCCCGTGCTCGGTCAGGATCGACTCCGGATGGAACTGCACCCCTTCCACCGGATGCTCGCGGTGGCGCAGCCCCATGATCTCCTCGACCGAACCGTCCTCGTTCTCGGTCCACGCCGTCACCTCCAGGCAACCGGGCAGCGTGGCCCGATCGACCACCAGCGAGTGGTAGCGCGTGGCCTCGTAGCCGTCCGGCAGCCCGGCGAACACGCCGCGGCCCTGGTGCCGGATCGCCGAGGTCTTGCCGTGCATGATCCGCCCGGCGCGCACCACGTCGCCGCCATAGGCCTGCCCGATCGCCTGGTGCCCGAGGCACACGCCCAGGATCGGCACGCGCGCGCCGAGCTCGCGCACCACGTCGAGCGAGACCCCGGCCTCGTTGGGCGTGCACGGCCCCGGCGAGATCACGATCCGCTCCGGCCGCAGCGCCGCCACCTGCGCCACCGAGAGCGCGTCGTTGCGCACCACCTCCACCTCCGCCCCAAGCGCCTGCAGGTACTGCACGAGGTTGAAGGTGAAGCTGTCGTAGTTGTCGATCATCAGCAGCATCGCGCCCTCCGGCCCATCCCGGCTCGCGCCTTCCGGCCACGCGCCCGCTGCGCGTCGCCATGACCTGGATCAGGGCGCAGCCGCGGCTCGCGGCGCACGCTGGCAGGCCCCATCCACGGGACACCGCCATGACCGATCCAGCCTAGGCCGCGACGCCGGCCTACACGCCCTACCCGTTCGATGCCCGCGGCGTCGCGCGGCGCTTCCGCCACTCGGCGATCTTCGGCGCGCTCAACGCGCTGGAGCCGGGCGAGGCGATGCGCTTCGTCAACGACCACGACCCGCTGCCGCTGCTCGACCAGCTGCGCAACCGCTTCGGCGACCACCTGCAGATCCTCTATCGCCAGCGCGAGCCGGGCGCGATCGTGATCGATTTCGTGGTCCAGGCCTGAGCCGTGGGCGTCCACGCGCCGGCCGCGGCGGCGCGGCGGCGCGGAGACGAGGCGATGCGGGCGGGCGGCCGCGGCGCTCACAGCCCGCCCGCCGCCTGCGCCACGGCGCGGAACAGCGCGCGACCCTTGCTCATGGTTTCCTCCCATTCCTTCGCGGGATCGGAGTCGTGGACGATGCCGGCGCCGGCCTGCACGTGCAGGCGGCCGCCCTGGATCACCGCGGTGCGGATCGCGATCGCCATGTCGGCGTCGCCGTGCCAGCCCAGGTAGCCGACCGCGCCCGAGTACACGTTGCGCTTCACCGGCTCGAGCTCGCGGATGATCTCCAGCGCGCGGATCTTCGGCGCGCCGCTCACCGTGCCGGCGGGAAAGGCCGCGCGCAGCACGTCGACGTAGCCCAGCCCCTCGCGCAGCACGCCGGTCACCTCGCTGGTGATGTGCATGACGTGGCTGTAGCGCTCGACCACGAACTGCTCGCCCACCTGCACCGTGCCCGCCTCGGCGACGCGGCCGACGTCGTTGCGGCCCAGGTCGATCAGCATCAGGTGCTCGGCGCGCTCCTTGGGGTCGGCCAGCAGCTCGGCCTCGAGCGCCGCGTCCTCGGCCGGCGTGCGCCCGCGCGGGCGGGTGCCGGCCAGCGGGCGCACGGTGACGATGCCGCGGCCGGCGTCGTCGTGGCGCAGGCGCGCGAGGATTTCCGGCGAGGCGCCGACCACCTGGGTGTCGCCGACGTCGAGGAAGTACATGTACGGCGACGGGTTGAGCGCGCGCAGCGCGCGGTAAACGTCGACCGGGCGCGCATGGAACGGCACGCTCAGCCGCTGCGAGGGCACCACCTGGAACACGTCGCCGGCGCGGATGTATTCCTTGCACTTCTCCACCGCGGCGATGAAGCCCTCGCGGGTGAAGCCGGACTCGAAGTCGGCCTCGTCCAGCGCCGCCGGCTGCAGCGTTTCCGGGTAGCCGGCGCCGCCGTGGCGCAGGCGGTGGCCGAGCTCGTCCAGCCGGCGGCTGGCGCGCGCCAGCGCCTGCGGCTGCGCGGGATCGGCGTGCACGACGAGGTAGAGCCGGCCCTTGAGGTTGTCGAAGACCGCGAGCTCCTCGCTGAGCATCAGCAGGATGTCGGGCGTGCCCAGCTCGTCGCGCGCATGGCCGCCGCGAAAGCGCGGCTCGACGTACTGGATCGCCTCGAAGCCGAACCAGCCCACCAGCCCGCCGCTGAAGCCCGGCAGGCCCTCGACCCTGGGCACCGCGTGCATCGCGCGCAGATGCTCGACCTCGGCCAGGGGGTCATCGACCTCGCGCGTCTCGATCGTTTCGCCGTACTCGCTCACCGTGAGCGTGTTGCCGCGGAACGCGTACACGCGCCGCGCCGGCAGGCCGATGATCGAATAGCGGCCGAAGCGCTCGCCGCCCTCGACCGACTCGAACAGGTAGGTGTGCGGGCCGTCGGCGAGCTTGAGGTAGACCGACAGCGGCGTGTCGAGGTCGGACAGCACCTCGCGCACCACCGGCACCAGGGCGCGGCGGCCGGCGGCTGCGGAAGGGTCAGGCGTGGGATTGGACGGCGAAGCGGGCGTGGTCACACGGCGTTTCCTCGGCGGACGGATGGGCGGGGTCGACGGCGGCTGCAAGCCACCATCGCCAACCCAGGTCGGCGGGAACGCGGTGCGGGGGTGCCCGGAAGTCCATGGCGGCCAATGTAGCGGGTTTGGCCCGCGCGCGCGACGGTTCCGCGGCCTTCAGCGCACCGAATCCACCGCCGCGCGCATCTGCGCGACCACCGCCCGGTAATCGGGGTGGCCGAAGATGGCCGAGCCGGCGACGAAGGTGTCGGCGCCGGCTCGCGCGATGTCGGCGATGTTGTCCGGCTTGACCCCGCCGTCGATCTCCAGCCGGATCGGCCGGCCGGTCGCGTCGATGCGCTCGCGCACGCGCGCCAGCTTCTCCAGCGCCGACGGGATGAAGGCCTGGCCGCCGAAACCCGGGTTCACCGACATCAGCAGCACCAGGTCCAGGTCATCGAGCACGTAGTCGAGCACGTCCAGCGGCGTGGCCGGGTTGAGGACGAGACCCGCGCGGCAGCCGAGCGACTTGATCAGCTGGATCGTGCGATGCACGTGGCGGCTGGCCTCGGGATGGAAGCTGATGTCGGTGGCGCCGGCCTTGGCGAAGTCGGGGATGATGCGATCGACCGGCTCGACCATCAGGTGCACGTCGATCGGCGCGGTCACCCCGTGCTTGCGCAACGCCTCGCACACCAGCGGCCCGATCGTCAGGTTGGGCACGTAGTGGTTGTCCATCACGTCGAAGTGCACCCAGTCGGCGCCGGCCGCGAGCACGGCGTCGACCTCCTCGCCGAGGCGGGCGAAGTCGGCGGAGAGGATCGAGGGCGCGATGACGGTCGGTTGCATGGCGGTTCCGGAAAACGTGGTGGGCCGGGTGGCTTGCGCGGGAGGGGCTTCGGCCGCGATGCGGGGCGCTACCTGCGCCCGCGCAAGGTCTTGATGCGGTCGTAGGCGGCGTTGATCTCGCGCGCCTTGGTTTCGGCCTGGCGGCGCAACTCCTCGGCCGCGCCGGCGAGGCGGTCGGGATGGTACTGGGCGATCAGGCGGCGATAGGCCAGGTCGACCTCGGCGTCGTTGGCCTCGTCGGTCAGTCCCAGCACGCGCCAGGGATTCTCGCGCGGCCCGCGGAACCAGTCGGCGTCGAAGGCGTGCCCGATCAGCAGCCCGACCAGCGCGCCCAGCAGCGGGTTGACCCGGAACAGCGCCGCGCCGGCGAGGAAGCCCAGCAGTTTTCCGTACCAGCGTTTCATGGGCGAATTCTAGGGCAAGGGCCGCGGCGAGAGGCGGCGACGGCCGCGCAGGCATCCCGGGATGGGCGCGCCCGGTGGCCGATGCCGCGAGGCAGGCCTCGGCCGCGCAGGCATTCCGGCCGACCCACCCCGCCGCCCGCCGCACGCCGCGGCCGCCACGCGTGGCTACAATGCCCGCCCGTAGGCTGCAACCCGCAACGATGGCAACGACCCTGCTCGAAGCCGATCTTCCCGGCCTCACCCTGCGCCACCGCGGCAAGGTCCGCGACGTGTTCGACCTGCCGGGCGGCGACGGCGACCCGAAGCTGCTGATGGTCGCCACCGACCGCCTGAGCGCCTTCGACGTGGTGCTGCCCGACCCGATCCCCGGCAAGGGCGAGATGCTGTGCCAGATCAGCAACTTCTGGTTCGGCAAGACCGCGCACATCGTGCCCAACCACCTGACCGGCATCGACGTCGCCACGGTGTTGCCGGCGGGCGTCGACCCGGGCCTGTACGCGCAGCGCGCGGTGGTCACGCGCCGGCTCAAGCCGGTGCCGGTGGAGGCGATCGCGCGCGGCTACCTGATCGGCAGCGGCTGGAAGGACTACCAGAAAACCGGCCGCGTGAGCGGCATCACCCTGCCCGACGGCCTGCGCCAGGCGCAGCAACTGCCGCAGCCGGTGTTCACGCCCTCGACCAAGGCCGCGGTGGGCGACCACGACGAGAACATCGACTTCGACACCATGGTGCGCGGCATCGGCGCCGAGCTCGCCGAGCAGGTGCGCGACGCGACGCTGCGCCTGTACGCGTACGCGGCCGGCCACGCCGCGCAACGCGGCATCATCCTGGCCGACACCAAGTTCGAGTTCGGCACCGACGCCGACGGCCGCCTGTACGTGATGGACGAGATGCTCACGCCCGATTCCTCGCGCTACTGGCCGGCCGACGGATACGAGGTCGGCACCAGCCCGCCGAGCTACGACAAGCAGTTCGTGCGCGACTACCTGGAGACGCTGGACTGGGGCAAGACCGCGCCAGGCCCGCGCCTGCCGGCGGACGTCATCGCGCGCACCCGCGCCAAGTACGCCGAGGCGCTGCAACGCCTGGCCGGCATCACGGTGGATTGAGGGCGACATGTCCGCGAACGACGACCGCGACGCCCGCGACGGCGTGCTCGACACCCTGGCGCGCATCACCGCGGCCTGGCGCGGGCGCGACTTCGACGCGCTGCCGGCGCTGTTCGCGCCGGACGTGGTGATGGCGCTGCCCGGGCTGTCCGGGTACCTGGAAGGACGCGAGGCCTGCGTCGACAGCTTCCGCGAATTCACCGCCGACGCGCAGGTCGACCGCTACGCCGAATCCGCGCACCGCGTCGACGTCTCCGGCGACACCGCGGTGGCCAGCTACCGTTGGGAGATGGCGTGGACGCGCGCCGGCCACGCCCATGCCGCGGCCGGCCACGACCTGTTCGTGCTGCGGCGCGAGGGCGACCGCTGGCTGGTGACCTGGCGCACGCTGCTGGCCGACGCGTAGGCGCCCAGGCCTCGTGGGAGCGGCTTCAGCCGCGAGCTTCTGCCCGCGCCTGTCGTCCGGATCGCGGGCCGAGGGCGGAAAAGCTCGCGGCTGAAGCCGCTCCCACGGATCGCATCTGCCCGCCCGCGGCCGAGGCGCTATGCTTGCACGGGTCGCCCCGGAGCCCCGCCATGAACGCACAGGCCGAATCGACGCAGCGTCCCATCGACCGCTGGTTCGCCAGCTATTCCGGCGACCATCGCAACGACACCAACCAGTGGATCCACGTGTTCGCGGTGCCCGCGATCCTGTGGAGCGTGATCGCGCTGCTGTGGTGCATCCCGGTGCCGATCACCTGGTTCAAGGCCGGCCTGTGGGCGGCGCTGGCGATGTTCGCGGCGTGGATGTTCTACTGGCGCGCCTCGCGTTCGCTCGGCTTCGGCATGCTGGCGGTGTTCGTCGCCATGGCGTGGTTCACGCGCTGGGTGCACGACGCCTACGGCGTGCGCAACCTGCTGTACGCGGGCATCGCGGTGTTCGTGGTGGCGTGGATCGCGCAGTTCGTCGGCCACAGCAAGCTGTTCGAGGGCCGCAAGCCGAGCTTCTTCACCGACCTGCGCTACCTGCTGATCGGCCCGGCCTGGGTGCTGGCCAAGGCCTACCGCAGGCTCGGGCTGAAGTACTGAGCGCGCATCCGCAGCGCGGCCTGGGCGCGCGCGACCTCGTCCTGGCGCTGGTCGTCTGCCTGGCCTGGGCGGGCAGCTACCTGGTCGCCGCCTGCGCGCTGCGCGAGCTGCCACCGATGCTGTTCGCCGCGCTGCGGCTGGCGCTGCTGGCGATCGTCGCCGCGCCGTGGATCCGCGCGCCCGCGCCGGGCCAGTGGCGCGCGCTGCTCGCGCTGGGCCTGTTCAACGGCGCGCTCAACTTCGGCCTGAGCATGGCCTCGCTCAAGCTGTCGGCCGGCCTCTCTGCGCCGGTGATCGCGCAGCAGTGCTACGTGCCGATGGCCGCGCTGCTGGCCTGGGCGCTGCTGGGCGAGCGCTTCGGCCGACGCACCGGCGCGGCGATCGCGCTGAGCTTCGGCGGCGTGCTGGTGCTGGGCTTCGATCCGGCGGTGCTGGAGGCGCCGGTCGCGCTGCTGCTGATGCTGGGATCGGCGCTGGCGATCGCGCTGGGCACCATCGCCACGCGCCGGCTGCACGGCGTCGGCGCGCTCAGCGCGCAGGGCTGGACCGCGCTGCTGGGCGTGCTGCCGCTGCTGCTGGCCAGCGCGGCCTGGGAGCCGGGCGCGCTGGATGCGATGCGCGCCGCCAGCTGGGTGGCGTGGGGCGGCGTCGCCTATTCGGCGCTGGTGTCGTCGCTGTTCGGCTACGGCCTGTACTACGTGCTGGTGCAGCGCCATCCGGTCGCGCAGGTCACGCCGTACATGCTGCTGGCGCCGGTGATGGCGGTGCTGCTGGGCATCGCCTTCTGGGGCGATCGTCCCGGCCCCGCGCTGTGGATCGGCGGCGCGATGGTGCTGGGCGGCGTGCTGGCGATCGCGCTGCGCGCGGTGGTGAAGCAGCGCGCGCTCGCGCCGGCGAAGCCCGCGTAGGGCCGGTTCGCGGATCGCAGCCGCCGGCTGTCATCCCGAGCGCAGCGAGGGACCTGCTTTCCGAGGCGAGGGAACCCAGGATCCCTCGCTGCGCTCGGGATGACAGCCGGGGAGTTTGTCGCAGCGGCGGAACCCGGCTCAACCCGAATCGAACACGCGCCCGTTGTCGAACATGCCCGCCTCCGGCGCGAAGCGCCGCGGCGCGTAGCCGAAGTCGCGTCGCGCCGGCGCCGCGTCGAACACCAGGTCCTCGCGCATCCGCGCCAGCGCCGCGCGGTTGAAGTCGCGCGCGATCCCCGCCGCATGCGCGCCCGCGAGCAGCGCCGCGAACGCCGGTGGCGGCAGCAGGTGCAGCCGTGCCGGCGGCGACAGCGCGTCCAGCACGCGCGCCACCATCTCGCGGTACGGCAGTGACTCGCCGCCGGGCAGCGCGTACGCATGGCCATGCGTGGGCGCCGCGTCGAGTGCGTCGAACGCCGCACGCGCGAGGTCGTCCACGTGCACCGGCTGGCGCAGCCCGGTCGCGTCGCGCGGCAGCGCGAAGCGATGCCAGCGCCCGGCGATCGCGGCGATGCGGGTGAGCGTGCGGTCGCCGCCGGCGCCGTAGACCAAGGTCGGCCGCAGCAGCGTTGCCGCCGCGCCGCGCACGCGCGCGGCGTCGAGCACGCCGGCCTCGCCCGCGCGCAGGCGCGCTGCGACGTCGCGCTCGCCGGCGTCGGCGGAATCGCGCTTGACCTCGACGCTGGTCGACCCGAACGCCACCACCCGCGGGCAGTCGATGTCCGCGTCCTGGTACCAGCGCGCGAAGCGGTCGAGCGGGCCGCAGCTGAGGATCGCATCGAATCGTGCCGGCAACGCCGGCGCGCGCGCCAGGTCGCCGCGCAGCCAGCGCAGCCCCGGCGCATCCGGCCGCGCCTGCCGCGACAGCGCCTGCACTTCCCAGCCCGCACGCGCCAGCAGCGCGAGCAGCGGCCGGCCGACCTGGCCGCTGCCGCCGAGCACCAGCGCCGTGCGCACCTAGGGCCTCGGCGGCAGCACGATGCGCAGCCACAGGTAGCCGAGCACCGCGGACACGGTCGAGGCCAGCAGCACGCCGACCACGCTTTCCGAGTAGCGCAATGCGTCTTCCGAGAACGCCAGCGAACCGATGAACAGGCTCATCGTGAAGCCGATCCCGCACAGCAGCCCCAGCCCGGCCATCGCCCGCAGGTCCATGCCCGCGGGGAAACGCGCCATCCCTGCCGCGCGCATCGCCAGCGCGGCGCCGACGATACCCACCGGCTTGCCAAGCACCAGGCCGAGCGCGATGCCCAGCGGCAGCGGCGTCGTCAGATCGTCCAGGCCCAACCCACCGAGCATGAGCCCTGCGTTGGCAAAGGCGAACAGCGGCAGGATTCCGTAGGCCACCCACGGGTGCAGCGCGTGTTCGAGGGTTTCCAGCGGCGAATGCTCGACCGCGTCGTCGATTTCGTTGCGCGGGTCGACGTGCGGGATCATCAGCCCCGTGACCACGCCGGCCAGCGTCGCGTGCACGCCCGACTTGAGCACGCAGGCCCACAGCACGACGCCCAGCAGCAGGTAGGGCGTGAGCGCGGTGACGCCGCGCCGGTTGAGCAGCCACATCGCGACGATCGCCACCGCGGCGCAGCCCAGCGCCACGAACGACATTCCGTGCGAGTAGAACAGCGCGATGATCAGGATCGCGATCAGGTCGTCGACCACCGCGATCGTCGACAGCAGCAGCTTCATGCCCAGCGGCACGCGCGGCCCGAGCAGCGCGAGGACGCCGAGCGCGAAGGCGATGTCGGTCGCGGTCGGCACCGCCCAGCCGCGCAGCGAATCTGCGTCGCCATGGTTGAACGCCCAGAACGCCAGCGCCGGCAGCGCCACGCCCGCGGCCGCGCACACCAGCGGCAGCAACAGCTGGTCGCGGCTGGACAACTGCCCGCTCAGCGTCTCGCGCTTGATCTCCAGCGCGACCAGCAGGAAGAACACCGCCATCAGCCCGTCGTTGATCCATAGCAGCAGCGGCTTTGCGATCGCGAAGGCGCCCGCGCGCAGTTCGACCGGCATGCCGCGGAAGGCCTCGTACGCGGCTTGCAGCGGCGAGTTGGCGCACGCCAGCGCCAGCAGCGCCGCGCCGATCAGCAGGATGCCGCCGGCCGCCTCGAGGCGGAAGAAATCGCCCAGGCGCTGCAGCGCGCCGACGCGGAACCGATGCGGCCCCATCCGCTTCGTCAGCCCGCCCGCGCCAGGAACAGCTCGAACGCCACCCAGGCCACGAACGCCGCCAGCAGCACCCCGCCCTCGGCGCGGCTCACGCGATGGTCGCCGCGCAGGATCGGATACAGCATCACCGCGAACACCAGCGCCGCCGGCAGCTCGAAACGCACGAACGAGGCCGGCACCGGCACGTCGCGCACCACCGCCATGCCGCCGAGCACCACCAGCAGGTTGAACAGGCTCGAGCCGATCACGTGGCCGGCGACCATGTCGCCGTGTCCGCGCCGCGCGGCGACGACGGCCGCCGCCATCTCGGGCAAGGCGGTTCCGATCGCCACCACCAGCAGGCCGCTGAGCAGCGGCGCCATCCCCAGCGCCAGCCCGATCACCGGCGCCGACTGCACCACCCAGCGCGCGCCGAAGTACAGCAGCACCACCGCGACCGCGAAGCGCAGCAGGTTGAGGCCGAGCCCGCCGCGGGTCTGCACGAACGCCGCGATCGCATCCTGCAGCTCGGGCTTCTCGCGCCGCGTGCGCGCGATGCACGCGACGAGCACGCCGACGAACGCGACCAGCAGCAGCAAGCCCTCCAGCCGGGTCAGCGCGCCGTCCCAGCCCGCCGCGGCCACCGCCACCGTCGCCAGCATCAGGCACAGCAGCAGCGGCGCCAGCGCGCGCCAGCGCACCAGCAGCGGCGCGGCGAGCGCGGCCGCTCCCAGGGTCAGGCCGACGTTGGCGACGTTGCTGCCGACCGCGTTGCCCAGCGCCAGCGCCTGGCTGCCGGTGAACACCGCGCGCGCGTTGACCGCCAGCTCCGGTAGCGAGGTGCCGAAGGCGACCAACAGCAGGCCGGCCACGAAGGGCGACGCGCCGAAGCGCTGCGCCAGCCCCGAGGCGCCCTTGACGATGGAGTCGCCCCCCAGCGCGAGCAGGACCAGACCGAGCACGAAAAACCCGACAGCCTCCAACATGGCGCGACCTCCGACCCTGGACGTGTCGAGGATTCTAGCGGGACGAGAGGATGGCGGTGTGCGGGGGCGGAGGCCGCGACGAGGAACAGGTCGCGCACCCGGCCTTGGCTGTCATCCCGAGCGCAGCGAGGGATCCGGCCCGTGGCAGAAGAGGGATCCCTCGCTGCGCTCGGGATGACAGCCTGGTAATGCGCGCGGTGTCAGTTGCAGCCTTCCACGTAATCCACCTGCGGCGGCACGCCGATCCGCCACGAGGTGACCTTGCCGGCGGCGTCGGTCGCGAACACCAACTTGCCCGCGCCGCCGTTCGCGTCGGACACCTTGAGGTACTTGCCGCCCTCCACGTACTTGTGCGGCGTCTCCTCGATGCGGCCCGCGTACAGGCGGCGGATCTCGTCGATCCCCATGCCGACCTTGCCGCCGCCCGGCGCGACCTCCTTGCCGGTGCCGACGTCGTAGCGCACGAACTTGCCGCCTTCGATCATGAAGGCGAAGTCGGAGGGCACGCGCACCCACTTCGGCGCCAGGTAGTAGCAGCCGCCATCTTCGGCGGGCACGCCCTCGAGCTCGCCGCCCCAGGCCTGTTTGGCCTCGTCCGCGGTCATGCCGAAGCGCAGGTCGCCGTAGCCGTCCATGCGCACCAGCCCGGTGTCGGGCGCCTGTCCGGGCGACGCGGGCGCGGTCGCCGGCGGCACGTCCTCTGCAGGCTGGTCCATCGGCGGCGGCGCGGCGGGGTCGTCGGCCATCGCGTCAGCGGCGGCGGCCGGCGCCTGCTCGCCTGCCTGGCCAGGCGTGCGCTCGGCGTTGCACGCCGACAGCGCGAGCGCGAGCAGTGCGACAACGGGAATGGATGGCTTCATGCATCGGCTCCGTGCAAAGAGCCGACAGCCTTGGCGATGCGGCGTTAACGCGTTGCGAAGCGCCGCCGCCCTTACAACAGCAATGGTGCCGCGACGTGCTCAGCGCGGCGGCGCGAAATGCTTCTCCAGGCCGGCCCAGCACGCCTGGTAGTCGCGCTGCCGGTGCGCCGCGTCCAGTGCCTGCCGCGCCGGGCTGATCACCGCGCGCGTCTCGAACATGAAGGCCATGGTGTCGGCGATCACGTCCGGCTTCGACAGGTCCGCGCTCGAGGCCTTGTCGAACGTCGCCGCATCCGGCCCGTGCCCGCTCATGCAGTTGTGCAGCGACGCGCCGCCGGGCGCGAAGCCTTCGGCCTTGGCGTCGTAGGCGCCGTGCACCAGGCCCATGAACTCGCTGGCGACGTTGCGGTGGAACCACGGCGGCCGGAACGTGTGCTGCGCCACCAGCCAGCGCGGCGGGAAGATCGCGAAGTCCATGTTGGCCGTACCGGGCACCTCGCTCGGCGAGGTGAGCACGGTGAAGATCGACGGATCCGGATGGTCGAAGCTGATCGAGCCGATCGCGTTGAAGCGCCGCAGGTCGTACTTGCACGGCGCGTAGTTGCCGTGCCAGGCCACGACGTCCAGCGGCGAATGCCCGATCGGCGCGCGCCACAGGTGGCCCTGGAACTTGGCGATCAGCTCGAAATCGCCCTCGACCTCCTCGTAGGCCGCGTTCGGCGCCAGGAAATCGCGCGGGTTGGCCAGCCCGTTGCTGCCGATCGGCCCCAGGTCGGGCAGCCGCAGCTGGCCGCCGAAGTTCTCGCAGACGTAGCCGCGCGACGGGCCGTCCGGCAGCTCGACGCGGAAGCGCACGCCGCGCGGGATGATCGCGATCTCCTGCGGCTCGACCTCGAGCACGCCCAGCTCGGTCGCCACCACCAGCCGGCCCTGCTGCGGCACCAGCAGCAGCTCGCCGTCGGCGTCGTAGAAGAACCGCCCCTGCATCGACGCGTTGGCCGCGTACAGGTGGATGCCCACGCCCGCGTGCGCGGCCGGATAGCCGTTGCCGCCCATGGTGTAGAGGCCGTCGACGAAATCCGTGGGCGCCTCCGGCAGCGGCAGCGGGTTCCAGCGCAGCTGGTCCGGCGGCACCGGCTCGTGGCCGAACAGGTTGTGGAAGCGGGGTTGCTCGTACGCCGCGAACGCGCCGTGCATGACCGCCGGACGGATGCGGTACAGCCAGCTGCGCCGGTTCTGCCCGCGCGGCGCGGTGAACGCGGTGCCCGACAGCTGCTCCGCGTACAGCCCGTGCGCGACCCGCTGCGGCGAGTTCTGCCCGACCGGCAGCGCACCGGGCACCGCCTCGGTGGCGAACTCGTTGCCGAACCCCGACATGTATCCGTTCACGGTCTTCTCCGCAAAAGCCGAAAGCGTCTGTTGCCACGGATCTGCACGGATGAACACGAATCAGAGGCACAAGGCGCCATCGACAGCTGTGCCTGATCCGTGCCCATCCGTGTCATCCGTGGCGAAAAGCGCGTTAAAGCACGCCGCGCTTCATCTGGTCGCGCTCGATGCTCTCGAACAGGGCCTGGAAGTTGCCCTCGCCGAAGCCCTCGTTGCCCTTGCGCTGGATGATCTCGAAGAAGATCGGGCCGATCGCGTTCTGGGTGAAGATCTGCAGCAGCTTGCGCTGCTTGGTCTCCGGGTCGGCGTCGATCAGGATCTTGTTGCGCGCCAGCCGCGGCACGTCCTCGCCGTGGTCGGGCACGCGCTGGTCGATCACCTCGAAATAGGTGTCGGGCGTGTCGAGGAACTCGATGCCCTCGCCGCGCATCCGCTCCACCGTCCCGTAGATGTCGTCGGTGAAGCAGGCGATGTGCTGGATCCCCTCGCCCTTGTAGGCGTCGAGGTACTCGTTGATCTGGCTCTTGGGGTCGTTGGACTCGTTGAGCGGGATGCGCACGATGCCGTCCGGCGCGGTCATCGCCTTCGACACCAGCCCGGTCTTGGCGCCCTTGATGTCGAAGTAGCGGATCTCGCGGAAGTTGAACAGGCGCTCGTAGTAGTCCGACCACTTCTGCATGTTGCCGAAGTAGAGGTTGTGGGTGAGGTGGTCGATGAAGGTCAGGCCGAACCCCTTCGGGTCCTGCTCGGCGCCCTGGATCGGCAGGTAGTCGTCGTACACGCTGCCCTGGCCGCCGTAGCGGTCGACCAGGTACAGCATGCAGTCGCCGATGCCCTTGACCACCGGCGCGTCGACGGCCTTGCTCGCGGCCTTGTGGTCGATCGCCTCGCCGCCGTTGCCCAGCACGGTCTCCAGCACCTCGCCGCCGGGCTTGCGGAAGCGGATCGCGAAGCCGCAGGCGCAGGGCCCGTGCGCCGCGGCGAAGTCGGCGGCGAACGAATCCGGGTCCTCGTTGACGAGGAAGTTGACGCCGCCCTGGCGGTACACCGTGATCGGGCGCGACTTGTGGCGCAGCACCGCGGTGAAGCCCATGCGGCCGAAGTAGTCGTGCAGCATCTCGCCCTGCCCTTCGGGCGCGGCGAACTCGACGAACTCGAAGCCGTCGATCCCCATCGGGTTCTCGAAGGTGGTCACGGTCATGCCCAGGTTCGGGCCTTGGCTGGTCTGCGGCTGCGCGCTCATTCGGGGGGACTCCTCGTGGGGGCCGGCACCGCGGATGCGGCGGTGCGGCTTGCATCGGACAGGCCGTCGTTATAGTTTCAGATGAAACCATTTGCAAGGCGCACCGCAGCATGCCGACCGATGCTTCCGCCGCCGCGACGCCCCCGGCCCCGCAGCACGCCTCCGGTCACGCAGTGCTGGAGCTGGAGCGCTTCCTGCCCTACCGGCTCAGCATCCTCTCCAACCGCGTCAGCCAGACCATCGCCAACGCCTACGTCGAGCGCTTCGGCCTGGCGGTGACCGAGTGGCGGGTGATCGCGGTGCTCGGGCGCTATCCGGACCTGTCGGCCAACGGCGTGGCCGAGCGCACCGCGATGGACAAGGTCGCGGTCAGCCGCGCGGTGGCGCGCCTGCTCGAACGCGACCTGCTGCGGCGCGAGGTGCACGGCGTCGACCGCCGCCGCTCGGTGCTGGCGCTCAGCGAAGCCGGCTACCGCATCTACGACGAGGTCGCGCCGCTGGCGCTCGAATGCGAGCGCCGCCTGCTGGCGCACCTGGATGCGCAGGAGCGCGCCACGCTCGAGCGCCTGCTCGACAAGCTGCTGCGCGAAGGGCTGCCGCACCTGGAGGCGGGGACGATGGAGGTGGGGACGATGGAGGCGGCAGGCCCCCCGCCTGGCTAGGAAGGTTCCTTCCCCGGTGGGAAGCGCCGACCACCAGTCGTCATCCCCGCGAAGGCGGGGATGACGCATCGCAAAGGCGGCCGCTTGTGCGGCCGCTCGAAGTGCGAAAAGGCAACGTCGCTGGATCCCCGCCTTCACGGGGATGACGCATCGGCAAGGGCGGCCGCCAGCGCGGCCGCGCCGATGCGTCACTTCACGCCGTGCATCAGCCTCTGGATCAGCGGCGCGACCAGGAACAGGAGGACGCCGCCGACCAGCAGGATCCAGAAGCCCTGGGTGTAGCCGGCGTGCGCCGACTCGACCGTCATGCCGGTCTCGCCGCTGACGTGGCTGGCGAAGATGCCTGACAGGTTGTTGCCGATGCCTGTCGACAGGAACCAGCCGCCCATCGCAAAGCCGACCAGCTTCACGGGCGCGAGCTTGGTGGTCATCGACAGGCCGATCGGCGACAGGCACAGCTCGCCCACCGACTGGATCACGTAGACCATGAACAGCGTCCAGAACGGGATCAGGCCGGCGCCGTTCACCAGGCTCGACAGCGCGAACATCAGCAGCAGGAACGCTAGGCCGTTGAAAATCAGGCCCAGGCCGAACTTGCGCGGGATCGACGGGTTGGACTTGCCCATGCGGATCCACAGCCAGGCCAGCAGGGGCGCGATGGTGATGATCGCCAGCGAGTTCACCGACTGGAACCAGCCCACCGGGAAGATCCAGCCGAACATCTCGCGATCGACGATCTTGTCGGCGAGGAAGTTGAACGAGCTGCCCGCCTGCTCGAAGAAGCACCAGAACAGCACGTTGAACACGAAGATGATCAGCATCGCGATGGCGCGGTCGCGCGCCACCGGCCCTTCGCGGAAGCCCTCGACCAGCAACATGACGCACAGCACGATGAACATCGCGCTCAGGATCCACTGCAGCATCGCTGCGTCGATCGCCAGCAGGAAGTAGTAGACCGGCACCGAGGCCAGCACGAACAGCAGCACCCACAGCACGCGCGACTTGTTCTCGGCGCCCTCGAGCGGGCGGCCGATCGGCCCCAGCTGGCGACGGCCGAACCAGAACCACACCAGGCTGATCAGCATGCCGATGCCCGATGCGATGAACACCGTCTTGTAGGCCGGCACCGCGTCGGTGCCGAAGACCTTGTCCGACAGGATGCTGGTCAGGATCGGCGCGATGAACGCGCCGGCGTTGATGCCCATGTAGAACAGGGTGAAGCCCGAATCGCGGCGCTCGTCGGTCGGCGCGTACAGCTTGCCGACCATCGCCGAGATGTTGGGCTTGAACAGGCCGTTGCCGGCGATCACCGTCGCCAGGCCGATGTGGAACACCGTCTGGTCGGGCCAGGCGATCATGAACAGGCCGGCGGACATCACCACCGCGCCGAGCAGGATCGAGCGCTGGTAGCCGATCACCCGGTCGGCGATGTAGCCGCCGACGATCGCCGCGGCGTAGACCAGTGCGAGGTAGGCGCCGTAGATGCGGCTGGCGGGCGCCTCGCCCTCGCCCGAGCCGGCGTAGAACGCCTGCACGATGTACAGCGTCAGCGCCCAGCGGATGCCGTAGAAGGCGAAGCGTTCCCAGAACTCGGTCATGAACAGCATCCACAGCGGTCGTGGATGGCCCATGGTCTGCGGGAACTGCGGCGGCTCGCTCCCGTTGCCGCCGGTAGCCTCGATCCGCGGCCCCATCGGTTCCGCGGTCGGCGTGGTTGCGCTCATGCACTACCCCTGTAGGTCAAGTCGAATCGGAGATGTGTACCCGCCGCGCGGGCCCGGCGTCAAACCGGCGGACGCGATGTTGCGTTGCAACAAGCGACGGCGGGCGCCCGCCCGCGGTCAGCGCGGCCCGGGGCCGCCGCCGATCACCGTGCGCACCTCGAACAGCTCGGGGAAGAAGGTCAGCTCCAGCGCCTGGCGCAGGAAGCCCACGCCGCTGGAGCCGCCGGTGCCGGGCTTGAAGCCGATGATCCGCTGCACCGTGCGCATGTGGCGGAAGCGCCAGGTCTGGAACTGGGTTTCCAGGTCGACCAGGTCCTCGCACAGCGCGTACTCGCGCCAGTGGGTCGCGGTGTCCTCGTAGATGCGCTCGAACACCGGCACCAGCGCCGGATCGGAGACGTGCGGCTTCGACCAGTCGCGCTCCAGGTGCGCGGCCGGCACCGCATGGCCCCAGCGCGCCAGGTAGCGCAGGAACTCGTCGTACAGGCTCGGCGCCTCGAGCGCCGCGCGCAGCCCCGCCGCCGCCTCGGGCTCGTGCGCGAACACGCGGATCATCGCGGCGTTCTTGTTCCCCATCAGGAACTCGACCGTGCGGTACTGCAGCGACTGGAAGCCCGACGACGGCCCGAGGATCTCGCGGAACTCCATGTACTCCGACGGCGTCAGCGTCTCCAGCACCGACCACTGCGCGGTGAGCTGGTCAAGCACGCGCTTGCAGCGCGCGGCGACCTTGCCGAACTGCCACACGCGGTCCGCGCGCAGGTGCCCGACCGCGGCGGAGAGCTCGTGGATCAGCAGCTTCAGCCACAGCTCCGAGGTCTGGTGCTGGACGATGAACAGCATCTCGTCGTGGTGCGGCGGGCTCGACAGCGGCTGCTGCGCCGAGAGCAGGCGGTCCAGCCGCAGGTAGCCGGCGTAGGTCATGCGCCCGGACAGGTCGGTGTGGATGCCCGCCTCGAGCGCCCGCTCGTTGTTGTCGATGCTCATCCATCCAGTCTACCGAAGGCGCGCCGCGGTGCGTCATGCGGCTGCCATGGGGATGCTGCAGAATCGGCCACTCGCGCGACCGGGGGGACGCGCCGCAGGCAGGGACCACTCGCAAAGGGGAGACTCGATGAACAGGTTCGCGCGCCGTTTGGCGCTGGGTTGGCTGTTGTCCTGCGGCGCCTTCGCCGCGCACGCGCAGGTGGTGCTCAGCCAGGTGTACGGCGGCGGCGGCAACTCCGGCGCGACCTGGAAGAGCGACTTCATCGAGCTGCACAACAACGGCGCCGAGGCGGTCAGCCTCGACGGCTGGTCGGTGCAGTACGCCTCCTCCTCGGGCTCGACCTGGCAGGTCACCGCGCTGGCCGGCAGCATCGCGCCCGGCGGCTACTACCTGGTCAAGCAGGCCGACGGCACCGGCGGCACGCAGGACCTGCCCACGCCCGATGCCACCGGCGCGATCGCCATGAGCGGCAGCAACGGCAAGGTCGCGCTGAGCAACGGCACCGCCGCGCTCAGCGGCACCTGCCCGACCGGCAACGTCGACTTCGTCGGCTACGGCAGCGCCAATTGCGCCGAAGGCTCGTCGCCCACGCCGGCGCTGAGCAACACCACTGCCGCGCTGCGCGCCGGCGGCGGCTGCACCGACAGCAACGTCAACGCCGCGGACTTCGCGACCGGCGCGCCGACACCGCGCAACAGCGCCTCGCCGGCCAACGTTTGCGGCGGTGGCGGGCAGCCGGTGCTGTCGGTTTCCGACGTCGCCCTGGGCGAAGGCAACAGTGGCACGGTGCCGTTCGAGTTCACGCTCACCCTCAGCCAGCCCGCCGGCGCCGGCGGCGTGGCCTGGTCCGCGGCGGTCCACGACGTCACCACCGACGGCGCGGACCAAGCCCCGTCCACGCCGCAGGACGGCGTGATCCCGGAAGGCGAAACCAGCGCGACCGTCACGGTGCCGGTCAATGGCGACACCACGCCGGAGCCCGACGAAACCTTCGAGCTGCGCGTGTTCGTCGAGAGCGGCGCGCTGCCCGCGCCGCCCGCCTACGCCAAGGGCACGGGCACGATCCTCAGCGACGACTTCGACGCCGTGGCGATCCACGACATCCAGGGCCCGGGCGACAGTTCGCCACTGGCCGGAGCGACGATCGTCACCAGCGGCATCGTCACCGCGCGCCGCAACAACGGCTTCTTCCTGCAGGCGCCGGATGCCGAAGCCGACGCCAACCCGCTCACCTCAGAGGGCGTGTTCGTATTCACCAGTTCGGCACCGACGGCCGACGCCGCGGTCGGCAACCGCGTGCAGGTGCGCGGCACGGTGCAGGAATACGTGCCCGGCGCCGATCCCGCGCAGCCGCCGCTCACCGAGCTCGGCGGCTCGCCGGTCGTCACCCTGGTGTCCGGCGGCAACCCGCTGCCGGCGCCGGTCCCGCTGACCGCGACCTTCCCCGATCCCGACGGCACCTTCGACCAGCTCGAGCGGCTCGAGGGCATGCGCGTCACCGCGGCCAGCCTCACGGTCAACACGCCGACGCTGGGCAGCGTCAACGAACCCAGCGCCACCGCCACCAGCAACGGCGTCTTCCACGCCGTGGTCAGCGGCGTGCCGCGCGCCTACCGCAAGCCCGGCGTGCAGCAGCCCGACCCGCTGCCCGCCGGCAGCCCGGCCAACGTGCCGCGCTGGAACACCAGCCCGCAGGTGATCGCGGTGAGCAGCGGCGCGCTGGGCGGCGAGATCGCCGACGTCGCCTCCGGCTGCGTGGTCACCGGCGCCACCGGCCCGCTCGACTACGGCTTCCGCCGCTACACGCTGTATCCGGAAACCACGCTGCAGGTCGACTGCGGCGACGCCGGCCAGCCGAAGCCCGCGCTGGCGCCGGAAGCGGACGATGCGAGCATCGCGACGTTCAACATGGAGCGCTTCTTCGACGACCAGAACGACCCGGCGATCGGCGAGCCGGTGCTCACGCCCACCGCGTACCAGAACCGCCTCAGCAAGGCCTCGCTGGCGATCCGCGACTACCTGCACGCGCCCGACATCCTCGCCACCGAGGAGATCGAGAACCTCGTCGTGCTGCAGGCGATCGCTGCGAAGGTCAACGCCGACGCGGTCGCCGCCGGCCAGCCCGACCCGCAGTACGCCGCGTACCTCATGGAAGGCAACGACGTCGGCGGCATCGACGTCGGCTTCCTGGCCAAGACAGCCGAGGTCGCCGCCGGCGTGCCGCGCGTGGAGGTGCTGTCGGTGGTGCAGGAAGGCAAGGCGACGACCTGGACCGAGCCGGGCGGCGGCACCAGCCTGCTCAACGACCGCCCGCCGCTGGTGCTGCAGGCCAGGGTGCATTTCGCCGACGGCCGCAGCCTGCCGGTCACCGCGATCGCGGTGCACCAGCGCTCGCTCAACGGCTCCGAGGAGGACAGCGCCAACGGCGAGCGCGTGCGCGCCAAGCGCCAGAAGCAGGCCGAGTTCCTCGCCGACCTGCTGCAGGCGCGCCAGGCCGCCGACCCCGCCGAGCGCGTGGTGGTGCTGGGCGACTTCAACGCCTTCGAGTTCAACGACGGCTACGCCGACGCGATGGGCACGGTCACCGGCCTGCCGAGCGCGGACGACACGACCGTGGTGCCGGGCGACGGCGCCGACCGCGTGAACCCGGACCTGTACGACCTGACCTGGCTCAACCCGCCGGACGCGAGCTATTCGTACGCGTTCGACGGCAACGTGCAGTCGCTCGACCACGTGCTCGCCAACGCCGCGCTGATGGACGCGCCCGACCTGGCGACGCTGGCGGTGAGCCATGCGCGCATCGACGCCGACTTCCCCGAGGTCGCGCGCAACGACGCCAACGCGCCCACGCGCCTGTCCGACCACGACCCGACGCTGCTGCTGCTGCGGCTCGCGGCGGCGCAGTCGGCCGACCTGCACGTCGCCGCGGGCGTGGCGCCGGGCAGCGTGCTGCCGGGCGAGACCGCGACCTTCAGCGTCGACGTCGGCAACGACGGGCCGGACGCGGCGGCGTTCGCGGCGGTGGCGTTCGTGTTCGACCAGGCGGTGGCGCCGGTGGTGGGCGCGCCGGCCGGCTGGGCCTGCGCGCCGCCCGACACCGGCGCGACCACGGTCGTCACCTGCACCACCGACAGCCTCGCCGCCGGCGCGATGCAGGCGTTCACGCTGGCGGTCACCGCCACCGCGGCGCAGGCCGGGACCACGCTGTCGCTGGCTACCGCGGTGCAGTCGCAGACGCCGGATCCGGCCGCGGGCAACGACAACGGCTCGGCGCAGCTGCAGGTGCTGGTGCCGCCCTCGGCCGACCTGTCGCTCTCGATCACCGGCCCGGCCACGCTGCCGCGCAGCGCGTTCAGCGCGGAATACGTGCTGGTGCTCGCCAACCAAGGCGGCGTCGCCGCGCAGCCGACGCTGGCGATCGACGGCAACACGCTGACCGCGACCGCGACCTTGGTCGCGCCCGCAGGATGGACCTGCGCGAAGCAGGCCAACGGCGGCCCACGCTCGGTGCGCTTCGTATGCAACGGCGGTGCGCTGGCGGCCGGGGCGAGCGTGCAGTTCGCGCTCAAGGCCAACGCCCGGCCGACGCCGGCCGGTCGCGTGATCACGGTGGAAGGCGCGGCGAGCTCGCCGACGCCGGATGCGAACCCCGGCGACAACGCGGCCGCGTTCGGCACCGTCGTGCTGTAGCGCGTGCCCCCAATGCGGGAAGGAAAAGCGCGGCCCTGGCCGCGCTTTTTCTTTGCGCCCTCCATCGCCGGCAGGATTGCTGGTGGGAGCGGCTTGGGCCGCGGGCTCTTCCAGGACAGCCTCCACCCCTGTGGGAGCGACGGAAGTCGCGACGCTTTGCCGATGAACGCCGTCGCGACTCTCACAAGGAGACCTCGCGGCTGAAGCGGCTCCCACAAGATCCCGCGCGCCCACGGCGATCACCGCGAACCGGCGACCCCGACGCCCATACGCCGGCGTCCGTGCCGCAACGCGCAACGGCCGTTTTCGCCGCAGCGGGTATCATCTGCGGACTTGCCCGCCGGACCGCACGTTGTCCGGCGGCGCGGAGCCGGGCCGGCAGCGCCCGCCCGGCCAGTCCGGTCGCCGCACGGCGCGCCACGGCGCGCCCAGCCCGGACCGCCCTCGCAGACAAGACGACAGGAAGGACCAGCCCGCGATGACCCTCGCCGCGACATTCGAAATCGAATACCTCCAGTACCTCGGCCCCGACGGCAAGCTGTCGGGCAAGCTGCCGCCGGCGGTGAAGGACGCCAAGGCGCTGCTGCCCCTGTTCAAGCAGATGCTGTACGTGCGCACCTTCGACACCAAGGCGATCGCGCTGCAGCGCACCGGCAAGCTCGGCACCTACGCCGCGTGCCTGGGCCACGAGGCCACCCACGTCGGCATCGGCGCGTCGATGAAGCCCGAGGACGTGTTCGCGCCCAGCTACCGCGAGTACGGCGCGCAGTTCATGCGCGGCGTGCAGCCGCGCGAGGTGCTGATGTACTGGGGCGGCGACGAGCGCGGCAACGATTTCCAGGGCCCGAAGAACGACTATCCGTGGTGCGTGCCGATCGCCACCCAGTGCCTGATGGCGGCCGGCGCGGCGCTGTCGTTCAAGCTGCGCAAGCAGGACCGGATCGCGGTGTCGTGCTGCGGCGACGGCGGCTCTTCCAAGACCGACTTCTACGCCGCGCTCAATTCCGCCGGCGCCTACACGCTGCCGCTGGTGCTGTGCGTGATCAACAACGGCTGGGCGATTTCCGTACCTCGCGCATCGCAGACCGGCGCGAAGACGCTCGCGCAGAAGGGCCTGGCCGGCGGCCTGCACTGCCTGCAGGTCGACGGCAACGACCTGGTCGCCGTGCTCGAGGCCATGCGCCGCGCCACCGAGCGCGCGCGCAAGGGCGAAGGTGGCAGCGTGATCGAGTTCATGACCTACCGCCTGCACGACCACACCACCGCCGACGACGCGCGCCGCTACCGCGGCGAGGACGAGGTCAAGGACGCATGGACGCGCGAGCCGATGCTGCGCCTGCGCACCTACCTCACCGCGCAGAAGCTGTGGGACGAGGCGCAGGAGAAGGCCTGGCTCGAGGAGTGCGGCCGCCTGGTCGACATCGAGATCAACGCCTACCTGGAGACCGCGGTGCAGCCGGTGGAAGCGATGTTCGACTACCTGTACGCCGACCCGCCGCCGGACCTGCTCGAGCAGCGCGCCGCCGCGATGGCGCTGGACAAGGCTGCGCTGGAGAAGCGTTCGTGAGCGCCGCGCAGAAGGCCGCGCCGGCCGCCATTACCCTGATCGAGGCGATCACCCAGGCGCTCGCCTACGAAATGCGCCAGGACGAATCCGTGGTCGTGCTTGGCGAGGACGTCGGCGTCAACGGCGGCGTGTTCCGCGCCACCGCCGGGCTGTCGGCGACGTTCGGCACCGAGCGCGTGCTCGACACGCCGCTCGACGAAACCACCATCGCCGGCCTCACCGTCGGCATGGCCTCGCAGGGCATGAAGCCGGTCGCCGAGGCGCAGTTCGACGGCTTCATGTACCCGATGGTCGACTTCATCGTCTGCCACGCCGCGCGCATGCGCTACCGCACCCGCGGCCGCCTCACCTGCCCGATGGTGCTGCGCGTGCCGTGGGGCGGCGGCATCCGCGCGCCCGAGCACCACTCCGAGGCCAACGAGTCGATCTTCACCAACGTGCCCGGGCTGCGCGTGGTGATGCCGTCCTCGCCCGCTCGCGCCTACGGCCTGCTGCTGGCGTCGATCCGCGACCCGGACCCGGTCATTTTCATGGAGCCCAAGCGCATCTACCGCCAGTACAAGGAGGTGGTCGCCGACGACGGCGAGGCGCTGCCGCTGGATGTGTGCTACGTGCTGCGCGACGGCAGCGACATCACGCTGGTGACGTGGGGCGCGCAGGTCAAGGAGACGCTGGAGGCCGCGGACAAGCTCGCCGGCGAAGGCATCAGCGCCGAGGTCATCGACGTCGCCACGCTCAGGCCGCTGGACTTCGCCACGATCGCCGAGTCGGTCGCCAGGACCGGCCGCTGCGTGATCGTGCACGAGGCGGCCAAGACCGCCGGCTTCGGTGCCGAGATCGCCGCGCGCCTGGCCGAGGAGTCGATGTACGACCTGGTCGCGCCGGTCGAGCGCGTGACCGGCTACGACACCCACATCCCGCTGTTCCGGCTGGAAATGAAGTACCTGCCGAGCGTCGACAAGATCGTCGCCGCCGCGAAGCGGGCGATCGCGGCGGGCTAGGCGAAACCATCGTGTCATGCCGAGCGCAGCGAGGGATCTCTCCCGCTGCCTCGCCACAACCAGATCCCTCACTGCGTTCGGGATGACAATTCCGGGCGATCCCCAGGAACCATCATGACCAACAAGAAATTCCTGCTCCCCGACCTGGGTGAAGGCCTGCCCGACGCGACCATCGTCGAGTGGTACGTCAAGGAAGGCGACAGCATCCGCCTCGACGACAACCTGGTGTCGATGGAGACCGCCAAGGCGGTCGTCGACGTCCCCTCGCCGGTCTCCGGCAAGGTGCTCAGGCTCGCCGGCGGCGCCGGCGACGTGATCGTGACCGGCAGCATGCTCGCCGAGTTCGAGATCGACCCCAACGCGCCGCAGCGCGCCGAAGGCCAGGACACCGGCCACCACCACGGCGGCGCCGGCAGCCACGCGCCCAGCGACGGCGACAAGGTCATCGCCTCCGACGAGGGCGGCGAGATCACCGAGACCGGCAAGCCGGCGCCCAAGGCCGAAGCCGCGAGCGAGCGCGCGGACAGCGGCACCGTGGTCGGCGCGATGCAGAGCTCGGACGCGGTGCGCAGCGAGCAGGCGGTCGCGGTCGGCGGCGTCAAGGCGATGCCGGCGGTGCGCGCGCAGGCGCGCAAGCTCGGCGTCGACCTGTCGCGCGTGCGCGGCAGCGGCGCCGACGGCGTGGTGACGATGGACGACGTCAGGCGCGCCGCGGCCGACGGCTCGGCCAAGGCCGGCGCGGCGGCGCCCCGTGGCTCGGCTGCGGCCGCGCAGCCCGCCGCAGCCGCGGCGCCGGCGCGCGACGCCGCGCAGCGCACCCAGCTCTCCGCCTCCGGCAAGCCGATGCGCACGCAGCCGCCTTCGGTCTCCGCCAGCGGCCAGCCGGAACAGCTCAAGGGCGTGCGCCGCAACATGGCGCGGGTGATGGCCGACGCGCACGCCAAGGTCGTGCCGACCACGCTCAGCGACGACGCCGACATCCACGCCTGGGCGCCGGGCAACGACGTCACCGGCCGCCTGGTGCGCGCGATCTGCGCCGCCGCGAAGGCGGTGCCCGCGCTCAACGCCTGGTTCGACGGCGACAAGCTGGTGCGCACGCTGCATCCGCACGTCGACATCGGCATCGCGGTGGACACCGACGACGGCCTGTTCGTGCCGGCGCTGCGCAACGCCGACGTGCTCGACGCGCGCGGCGTGCGCGAGGCGGTCAACCGCCTGCGCGCGCAGGTCGAGGACCGCAGCATCCCGGCCTCGGAGCTGTCGGGCTACACGATCTCGCTGTCGAACTTCGGCATGTTCGCCGGCCGCTACGCGACCCCGGTGATCGTGCCGCCGACGGTGGCGATCATCGCCGCCGGCCGCGGCCGCCACCAGATCACCCCGGTGATCGGCGGCTTCGAGTCGCACCGCGTGATCCCGCTCTCGCTCACCTTCGACCACCGTGCCTGCACCGGCGGCGAGGCGGCGCGGTTCCTCAAGGCGATGCTGGACGACCTCGCAAGCCCTGCATGAACGCGACCCGGGGCGCGTCCGCGCTGCTTTGCGCCGCCTTCGCGCTGCTCGCGGCCGGATGTGCCACGGTCGATTTCCGCGAGCCGGACATCGATGCGCTGCACGCCTCGCCGCCGGACTTCCCGATGGTGGACTCGCTGGTCAAGGCCGGATTCCGAGCGTGCGAGACGATGCTGTCCGATGCGGTGCTCCACGCCACGGCGGGCCAGCCCGGCACCGGCTACACGCGGCATGCCGAAGCGGAGACCGACCGCCGCCCAGTAATGCTGACGGTGGCCACCGACCAGGGCCGCGATAGCCAGCACATCGAAGTAGTGGCCGGGCTGGACGGAAGCGGGAAATGCTTCGCCCACTGGACGCTTTCACGCGTGTGGCGGACGACGTGCAAGCAGGTGCGGCTTCATTCGGACTGGATCGACGGGAAGCAGGAAAGCACTTCGTTCGGACGCACCCGCCTATACGGCGTCGAGGGACAAGGCATCGCCGTGTTCCTGACCGATATTGGCCATCGGCGCTGCTTCATGAGCGCCGGCGAGATCGCCTATGCTTCCGGCGTCGGCCTGGAATACGGTCCGGAGGACACGCCATGACCCACCGCAGCCGCCTCGCCGGATTCATCATCGACTGCGAAACCGGCGACCTCGATGCCGCCGCGACGTTCTGGAGCGGCGTGCTCGGGATGCCGGTCGCCGAGCGCTACGCCGAAGGTGAGGCCGAGTACGCCGAGTTGGCGAACGCGCCCGGCGGGCTGCAGGTCGAGGTGCAGAAGGTCCGCCATCCCTCGCGCGTGCACCTGGACATCGAGACCGACGACCTCGACGCCGAAGCCGCGCGGCTGGAAGCGCTGGGCGCGAAGCGGATCGGCTTCGTCAAGCGCTGGTGGGTGATGGAAGCGCCCACGGGCCAGCGCTTCTGCATCGTCCGCATGAAGCACCCCGAGCGCGGCGCGGCGCCGAACGAGTGGCCGTAGCCGCGAACGATCGTTCCGCCCGGCGCCGCCTGCAATTCTTCGCCGTCGATTGCTTCCTGCAGGCGCGCATCAGGGCGCGACCCGGCTTTCCGGGGAAAGCGGTCGCGCCCTGGTGCGCTTCTACGGGGCGCGCGGCTTCGCCCGGTCCAGCCAGACCTCCAGCCCCTGCGCGTTGAGCTCGATGTCCAGCGCGAGCAACTCGCGCACGCGTGCCGGCGCGTCGGCCACGCCGTGGCGGACGGCACGCTCGACGTAGAGCGACGCCAGCGCCTCGACCAGCCGCGCGTGGCGCGCCGGATCGGCGTCAAGCCCGCGCGCCAGCGCGACCATCGCGTCGACCTGCCCGAGCAGGTCGTTGCCCAGCCGCCGCACCTCGTCGACCCGTCCGTAGTGGGTCAGGTAGACCGCCGCCGGGTCGCCGGCCATCAGCCGCCGCACCGAGGCGCGCATCTCGTCGGGGTCGAACTGCACCGGCGAGGTCGTCGGCACCGCGAACGCGCCGCGCGCGGTGTCGAATTCGCGGTACGACAACCCGAAGATGTCGCCGCTGAACCAGCTCCGGTTGGCCGCGTCCCATACCGCGAGGTGGTGGCGCGCGTGCCCGGGCGTGTCCGCGCACAGCAGCGGCCGGCCCGCGAGCTCGACGACGTGGCCGTCCGGCGCGGCCACCACGCGCGCCTGCGGTACCGGCAGCAGCGTGCCGTACTCGCGCGCGAACGCTTCCTCGCCGTAGACCGCCGCCGCGCCCGCCGCCAGCCGCGCGGGATCGATCATGTGCGGCGCGCCGCGCGGATGCACGACCAGCCGCGCGTTGGGCAGCTCGCGCATCAGCGCACCGGCGCCGCCGGCGTGGTCGAGGTGGACGTGGGTGAGGACCACCCAGTCCACCGCCTCGCGCGACAGGCCCTGCGCCTGCAACGCGGCCAGCAATCGCGGCACGCTCGCGTTGCTGCCGCAATCGATGAAGGCCGCGCGCCCGTCGCCCACCACCAGGTAGGCCGCGCAGAACCTCGGTCGGTCGCCATGGCCGGTGTCGATGGTGGTGATGCCGTGGGCGTCGGTCATTGCGCTGCGGGTTCCTGTTCGCCGTGTGCGCCGGCCGTTGTAGTCGGCGCGGCCGACGTGGCCTGCCGGGCCTTGGCCGCATGCTTCGGACGCGGACGCGGACGCGGACGCGAACGTGGAAACGACGACGCGCGGGCGCGCCCACGCCGCCAGGCCGGCGCCGGCGTCGCGGCTACCCGCGCCACTCGCGCTCGTCGGCCACCACGCGGTTGCGGCCGCCGGCCTTGGCCCGGTACAGCGCCTGGTCGGCGCGTTCGAACACCTGTTCCGGTTCGTCCGCCGCCGGGTCGCCCGACGCCAGCCCGATCGATACCGTGAGCGCGAACGGTAGCGCCAGCTCCATCGCGGCGCCGCGGATCCGCTCGGCGACCTCGAACGCGCCGGCCAGCGGCGTGTCCGGCAGCACCAGCAGGAATTCCTCGCCGCCGTAGCGCACCGCCACGTCGCCCTCGCGGATGCCGCCGGCGACCACCTGCGCCACCGCGCGCAGGGCGCGGTCGCCGAGCAGGTGGCCGTGGCGGTCGTTGACCTGCTTGAAGTGGTCGATGTCGACCAGCGCCAGCGTGTAGGCGCCGGCGCCGAGGCGCTGCATCGCGCGCGGGTTGGCGCGCAGCTTGCCCAGCGCGGCGCGGTTGAGCAGCCCCGTCAGCGGGTCGTGGGTGGCCTCGCGCTGGAGGTCGTCGTGGCGGCGCTGCAGCTCGGCGCGCTCGTGCTCCAGGCGCTGCGCCGCCTGCGCGCGCTGCTGCAGCAACTCGCGCTGCTCGCGGTCGACGCGGCGCAGCTCGAGCAACTGCAGGACCTGCCGCTCGAGCACCGCCAGGCCCGCGCGCTGGGTCGCGGTGAGCCCGCGCGGCCGGTGGTCGAGCACGCACAGCGCGCCGAGCACGAAGCCTTCCGGCGTGCGCAGCGGCGCGCCGGCGAGGAACCGCAGCGGCGCGCCGCCTTCATCCACCGGGCACGGCGCGGGCGGCGTCGCGGTGCGCAGGTCGCGCACCACGTGCACGGCGTCCGCCGCGCGCGCGACCAGCTCGCAGGGCGAGTCCTCGCGCGGCACGTCCGCGGGCGGGAGCCCGATCGCGGCCTTGCACCACTGCCGCTCGCGGTCGATGAAGCCGATCAGCGCCGCCGGCGCGCCGCAGACGATGCGCGCGAGCAGGACGATGTCGTCGTAGGCCTGCTCGGGCGGGCTGTCGAGGATGTCGACGGCCGCGAGCGCGCGCTGGCGGTCGGCCTCGCGCCGGCGCCTGTCGCCGCTATCCGTGCGCGGGCCCATCGTCCGTCACCGCCGCGCCGCCGGCCACGCCGGGGATGGCGCGGCATTCCTCATCCAGGCGCCCCGCGACCGCCCCACAACAGCCGCCGGACCAGCACAGCGACCAGCAGCGCGGCCAGGAACACGCCGTAGCCGACCGACGTCGCCAGGATCTGTCCCCACATGCGCCCCTGCGCCGGATCGGCATAGGCCAGCGCCCAGTGCAGCGACCACACGAACGCCGCCGTGGCCAGCGCGAGGCTGGCGAGGTCGAACAGCCGGCGCAGCGCGTGCCGCGGCTGGCGCGGGAAGATCCAGAACAGCGCGCCGAGGATCGCGAACCACGGCAGGAACAGGATCAGCCCGAGGTTGAACTCGACCTGCGGGTTCATGCCGCGTCCTCCGCGAAGCCGGCCAGCGCGGCGGCGACGTCCTCGATCGCCACGCCTTCGGCCAGATGGCCGACCAATGCTTCGCCCAGGTGCAGCGCGCCGGCGCCGGCGTGGCGCAGGTCCTCGGCGGCGGCCTGCTTCAGGCGCGCGACCAGCTGGCCCGCCTCGCGCGCGGAATCGTGGCCCTCGCCCTGCAGCAGCAGCCGGCCGTCGCCGTCGACGAGCTTGAAGTAGAAGCGGCCGTCGGCCTCGCGGTACTGCTTGAACAGCGGCGCCGCCGCCTTCGCCGCCGCGGCCTTGCGCTGGCCGCCGCCCTGCGACAGGTCGCGCAGGCCCACCGCCGCGCGCAGTTCGCGCAGCAGCGGCGTGGCGTACTGCGCGCGCAGGCGCTGCGCGCCGTCGCGCAGCAGGCGCTCGATCCGCGCCGGGTCGGCCATCAGCGCCTGGTAGCGCTCGCGCGCCGGGGCGATTTCCGAATCGATGCGCTCGAACAGCCGCTGCTTGGCCTCGCCCCAGGCGATGCCCTGCTCGAACTCGCGCCGCATCGCCGCCGCTTCGTCGTCGCCGGCGAACGCCTGGTAGAGCTGGAACACGCTGGAGCCGTCGGCGTCCTTGGGCTCGCCCGGTGAGCGCGAGTCGGTGACGATCGAGGCGACGAGCTTGCGCAGCGTCTCGCGCGGCGCGAACAGCGGGATCGTGTTGTCGTAGCTCTTGGACATCTTGCGCCCGTCCAGGCCGGGCAGCGTCGCCACGCTTTCCTCGATGACTGCCTCGGGCAGCGAGAAGTGCGGGCCGTAGACATGGTTGAAACGCTGGCCGAAGTCGCGCGTCATCTCCACGTGCTGGACCTGGTCGCGGCCCACCGGCACCTGGTCGGCGTTGAACAGCAGGATGTCGGCCGCCATCAGCACTGGGTACATGAACAACCCGGCGGTGACGCCGGCATCGTCGTCCTGCGCTTCGGCGCGGTTGCGGTCGACCGCGGCCTTGTAGGCGTGCGCGCGGTTGAGGATGCCCTTGCCGGCGACGCAGGTCAGCAGCCAGGCCAGTTCGGTCGTTTCCGGCACGTCGGACTGGCGGTAGAACCAGACCTGGCCGGGATCGAGCCCGCAGGCCAGCCACGCCGCCGCGATCTCCAGCGTCGAGCGCTGCACGCGCGCGGGGTCCTGCACCTTGATCAGCGCGTGCAGGTCGGCGAGGAAGAAGAAGCTCTCCACGTCCGGTGCGCGCGAGGCGGCCACCGCCGGGCGGATCGCGCCCACGTAGTTGCCCAGGTGCGGGGTGCCGGAGGTGGTGATGCCGGTGAGGACGCGGGTCTTGCGCGGGGTCATGGCGGGGCCAGGGAGAACGTTGCGGCCATTTTACCCGTTGGCCCCGTCGCGCCCCGGACAAGCCGCCGGCGCAACCCCGGTGGCGTCGCCGGCGCGTTCGCGACAGTCCCCGCCCACCGAGGAACCGCCATGTCGCCCCATGCCCTGATCGTTCGCTGCGCGGTGCTGCTCGCCGCCCTCGCCTGCGCGCCGCTGGCCGCCCGCCCGCTGGTGGACCTGGCCGTCGTCGACCGCGACGACGGCAGCCTGCTGCCGCAGTACCGCCACGCCGGCGAGTCCTGGGTGGCCGGCGTGCCGGGCCATCGCTACGCCGTGCGCCTGGCCAACGCCAGCGGCGCGCGCGTGCTGGTGGTGCTGTCGATCGACGGCGTCAACGCCGTCACCGGCGAGGACGCCGATCCGTCCCAGGCCGGCTACGTGCTGGGTCCGTGGGAAAGCGCCGAGATCGCCGGCTGGCGCAAGTCGCTCGACGACGTGGCCGGTTTCCGTTTCACCGCGCTACCCGACAGCTACGCGGCGCGCACCGGACGGCCTGACAACGTCGGGGTGATCGGCATCGCCGTGTTCCGCGAACGGCAGGCGCCGATGGTGGACCTGCCACGGCCGCCCTACCCGCCGCCCTATCGCGCCGTCGGCGACGAGGCGAAGACCGCCGACGCGCGCGATGCCGCGCCCGCCGCGCGCCAGGCCGCCGGCGAGGCGCTGGCCGGCGCGATGTCCGCGGAAGAAGAAGCCGGCCGGCAACGGATCGGCACCGGCCACGGCGAGCGCGAATGGTCGCCGGTCGGACGCACCGGCTTCGTCCGCGCCGGTGGCCCGGTGCAGCTCGCCCAGCTGCGCTACGACACGCCGGCGCGGCTGGTCGCGCTCGGGATCCTGCCCAGGGCCGGGTGGCACGGCAGAGGGATTGCGCGGGCGCCACGCGCGTTCCCGGGCGGATTCGTCCCCGATCCGCCGTGAGCCGCGGCCACCGACACGAAGAAGGGCCGGCGAACGCCGGCCCTTGCTTTCCTTCGACCCGTCGTCAGTGCAGCGACCTGCCGAACTCCTCGACCTCCTGCTCGGCGCGCTCGCGATCCCAGCCGTAGCGTTCCTGCAGCTTGCCGGCCAGGTACTTGCTGTCGCCGGCGGCGACGTCGAACACGTCGTCGGTGAGATCGCCCCAGCGCGACTGCGCCTGGCCCTTCAGCTGCGTCCACTTGCCCGCGATGATGTCTTTGTTCATTGCATCCTCCTGCGTGGGTGACGCAGGCAGCATCGCAAACCGCGCCTTCAGTCGACGTGCGCAATGCGTTACGCGCGGATCAATTGCTTGAACCGTTCATGCGCGCGGCGCCCGAACGCGAACGCGAACGGGCCGGCGCAGGGCCGGCCCGTTCGTCGTCCCGCGCGATGCGGGGATGGCGCCTGCGTCAGTTCGGATCGGTGGCGCCGGTGTCGTCGGCGCTCTGCTCGACTTTCTCGCCCACCTTCTGCACGTCCTTGCCCGCGCCCTTCACGGTGTTGCAGGCGACGAGGAAGTTGGCCGAGAACAGCGCCAGCAATGCAAGGGAAATGATGCGCTTCATGGATCTCTCCTGTCTGGTTAGGTCTGGCCGCGGGGCGAGCCGGGGCCCGCGGCACGAATGAAACCCGTCCAAGCGTGAATGCAGCGTGCAATCGCGCCCGCGGCGGGAACGCGGCGCCGCGTCCGGTCAGTCGCGCATCATGTTCGCAGCCGCCGCTGCGACGCGGCGCGAGGCCGGACGGTCTACGCGCAACATGCCTTTTCTGGGTCCCCGCCTGCGCGGGACGACCCCGATGTGCCAGTCGCGCAGCACGCTTTCCTTGGGTCCCCGCCTGCGCGGGGACGACCCTGATGCGCTAGTCGCGCATCAGGGTCGACTTGCCGAACAGGCTTTCGACCAGGTCGACCGCGAGCTCGGCGGTGGCGTTGCCGGCGTCCAGGATCGGGTTGACCTCGACCACGTCCAGCGAGCCCAGCCGGCCGCTGTCGGCGATCATCTCCATCACCAGCTGCGCCTCGCGATAGTTCACGCCGCCCGGCACCTTGGTGCCGGTGCCGGGCGCGATCGAGGGATCGAGCATGTCGACGTCGAAGCTCACGTGCAGGTGGGTGTCGGCGTCGACGCCGTGCAGCGCCTCCTCCATCACCCGCTTCATGCCGACCTCGTCGATGTAGCGCATGTCGTAGATGTCGAGCGCGTGCTGCTTGACCAGGCGCTTCTCCTCCTGGTCGACCGAGCGGATGCCGATCTGGCGGATCTGCGCGGGCTCGATCTCGGGCGCATGGCCGCCCAGGCGGGTGAGCGCGTCCGGCCCGATCCCGCACAGGCAGGCCACCGGCATGCCGTGCACGTTGCCCGAGGGCGTGATGTCGTGGGTGTTGAAGTCGGTGTGCGCGTCGAGCCACAGGATCCGCAGCTTCCGGCCATTCGCGCGGCAGTGCGCGGCGACCGCGGCGATCGAGCCCATCGCCAGGCAGTGGTCGCCGCCGAGCAGGATCGGCATGCGCCCGGCGGCCAGCTCGCGCGCCGAGGCCTGCATGACTGCGCGGTTCCAAGCCACGACCTCGTCCAGGTGGCGGTAGCCGCCGACCGGCGGCGACCAGGGATTCGCGGGGCCGTCGACGTTGCCGCGGTCGACCACGTCGATGCCGCGCGCGGCGAGCGCGGAGACCAGTCCGGCCACGCGCAGCGCCTCCGGCCCCATGCGGGCGCCGAGGCTGCCGGCGCCGACGTCGGTGGGCGCGCCGATGATGGAAACGGGCGGATAGCTGCGGCTCATGGACGACTCCTGGCGGGCACCGGCCGCTGCGGGCCGGCGCGAGGACGGGATGGCGGCATCCGGCGCGGATGCCGGCATCCGGACGCATGCGGCGGGCCGGACCGGAGCCCGCCTGCCGTTGGGCTTACTGTAGAGGCGCCGGCCCCTCCCGGCCAGCACGGTGCCGCCGACGATGGAAGCGACCATGCGCGAGATCGACCACCTGCGCGGGCGGATCGAGGCCCTCGAACGCCAGCTCAACCTCGCCCTGCAGCACCTGGCGGTGATGCACGCGCGCGAGGAAGTCAACGACTGCATGCTGTCCTCGCTCATCCTCACCCACCCGGCGCGCGCCGCGCTGCGCAAGGAGTGGAAGACCGAGGCCGCCAGCGTGCTGCCCAAGCTGCTGGCGCGCGGGTCGACGGCGTGGGACTTCGAGCTTGCGGCGACCGCGAAGTCGCGCGCGGAGTACCTCGACGAGCTGATGGACGAGGACTTGGACGGCTGACGCGGCGCGCGTGCACGAATGCCCGGCGCGCGCGATGACGAGCAGCGAGCCGCGTCCGTTCCCGGCGCTCGCGAACGAACGGGGTTTCGCGAGGATGAACCGCCATCGCTGCTACGCCGACGGCGATCGCCACGCGGTCCGTCCGCGCACCACGTGCGACGCATACCGGGAACGAAGGAAACCGCTCGCATCGAAGCAGCGGACGCGAACCTGCCGCCAAAAGTCCTGCATCCCGGCGTTGCGCGGAAGTGGTGCCGGCACCCGGGTTCGAACTGGGGACCTACCGCTTACAAGGCGGTTGCTCTACCAACTGAGCTATGCCGGCATGGCTGTCGAACAGCGGCGCGGTGCGCGCCGCGCGCGGCCGCATTCTAGCGCGGCGCCGCGGGCGACGTGCCGGGCACGCGGGCGCAGTCGAGCGGCTCGACTCCGGCGCCGCCCAGCGCCGTGCGCTCGGCGGCGGTGAGCGGCGTGGTGGTGGCCACGTCGATCCAGGCCTGCGACGGCGGCGCCTCGCCCAGCGGCTCGGCGCGCACCTCGGCGAAACCGCCGGCGCGCAGCGCGGCCTCGCGCCGGCGCGCGGACTCCTCGCTGCGGTAGCGGCCGAGCGCGATGCTGTTGGCCTCCCCGCCCGCGGCGACGATGAAGTAGTCCTCGAAGCCGGCGGCGGCGATGCGCCCCGCCATCGCCTGCGCGGCGGCGCGATCGGCCAGCGGCGGCAGCCACACGCGCCAGTCGCGGCGCGCCGCCGGCGCGACGACCTCGCGGACATGCAGGCGCGCGACGCGCGGCTGCAGCCGCAGGCGCGCGGCTTCGACCGCCGCCGCGTCGGCGAACGGGCCGATCGCATGGCACTGCTCCGGCGCGGCCGCGACGGTCGCATCCGCGCCATTCGCCGCAGGAGTCGCTTCCGGTGCCGCCGGCGACGGCGCAGCCGGCGGCGGAGTGGAGGCCGGTGCATGCGCCGCTTCGCGCAGCAGCTGCAGGCGCTCGACGCCCGCGGGCTGCGCCTCGACGACGGGCTGCGGCGCGGGGACGCGGCGCGCCGCCCACCAGGCGGCGACGCCGAGGTTCAACACCACCAGCAGGATGATCAGTGCGCGTGCGAGCATGCGGCGATTCTAGGGCCTCGCGGCGTGGCGGCAACGCGCGGTGTCGCGCTGTTTCGCTGGAAGCCGTCGCGACTTGCGTCGCTCCCGCGAAAAGCGTGATGGCTCAAGCCAGGCGCGCCCAGCGCGCAAGCCCTTCGAGCACCAGCGACGGCGTGTCGATCGCCTGCGGCAGTTGGGCGCGCAGGCCCGCAGCGCCGCCGCCGTGCAGCAGCAGCCGGGGCGCCGCGCCCGCCTCGGCTTCGACATGGCGCAGGCTGCGCTCGACCAGCGCCAGCGCGGCGCCATCGCAGCCGGACGCGAGCGCGTCGCCGGTGTCTGCCGCGAACTCGGCGTAGTCGCCGCCGCGCTCGGGCAGCTGCGCGGCGCGCGCGTGCAGGGCGGCGCGCATCAGCGCCGGCGAGGGCGCGATGCGGCCGCCGCGATGGCGGCCGTCGCCGTCCAGCCAATCGATCGTCAGCGCGGTGCCGACGCCGACCACCAGCGCCGGCTCGATGCTACGGGCCCGCGCGCCGACCATCGCGAGGAAACGGTCGACGCCCAGGCGCGACGGCTCGGTGTAGGCGATGACGACGCCGCCGAATTCGCGCTGCGTGCATGCCAGCGAGATGCGCCCGCAGCGCCGCCCCAGCGCGTCGAGCAGCGCCACCCGCAGCGCCGGCGCCGCGACGCTGGCCACACAGGCCGCTTCGAACCGCGCCGGCAGCGCGGCGTCCAGGCGCTCGAGCGCGGGCGCGCCGTCGTGCGCGAGCGCGATCACCTCGCCGACCTCGCCCCCCTCGCCCAGCGACGCGCACTTGAGCCGGGTATTGCCGAGGTCGAACAGCCAGCGGCTCATCGCGCGCGCACGCTGGCTTCGCCGGCATGGAAGGCCTGCTCGCGGCCATCGTCCAGGCGCACCCGCAGCGCGCCGTCGTGCGCCACGCCGAGCGCGGTGCCGGCGCGGTCGCCGTGGCCGCCGTGCAGCACGATCGCGCGACCGGCGAGCGCGTCGAAGCCGGCGTAGCGCGGCAGGAAGCCCGCAAGTCCGTCGCGATCGAACTGCCGCAGCGCCGGCAGCAGCGCCGACAGCAGCGCCGCGGCGATCGCATTGCGCGGCGGCACCGCGTCCGCCAGCGCGGCGACGTCGATCCATGGTTGCTCGATGCCGCGCGCCTGCGCCGCCGGCATGCGCACGTTGAGCCCGAGCCCGACCACGGCCCGCACCGGCCCGGCGTGCTCGCCGCTGCCTTCGACCAGCAGCCCGCCGAGCTTGCGCAGGCGCGCGCCCTCGGCCACCACCAGGTCGTTGGGCCATTTCAACCGCACCTGCCGCAGGCCCAGCCCGTGCAGCGCCTCGGCCGCGGCGACGCCGACCACCAGCCCCAGGCCGCCGAGCCTGGCCAGGCCGCCGTCGAACCCGCGCGCCAGCGACAGGTACAGGTTGGCCGCCAGCGGCGAGGCCCAGGCACGCCCGCGGCGGCCGCGGCCGCCGGTCTGGCGCTCGGCCAGCAGCACGGCGACGCCGTCGCGGCCCGGCGCGCGGCGCAGCAATTCGGAATTGGTGGAATCGATCGACCAGGCCACCTCCAGGCCGGCCAGCTGCGCGCGCGCCCCGGGCGCCATCGCCAGCGCGATCGCATCGGCGTCGAGCAGGTCCAGCGGCTGCGCCAGCGCGTAGCCGCGGCCGGCGCGCGCCTCGATCGCGACGCCGGCGCCGCGCAGCGCCTCGATGCGCTTCCACACCGCGGCGCGGGTCTCGCCGTTCTCGCGCGCCAGCGCGTCGCCGGAAACGGGGCCGGCGATCAGGCGCTGCAGCAGCGCACGTTCGGCGTTCACCGGCGGACCCGGGGCCGGGCGAAACGGGCCGGATCATCGGGCCGACGGGCGGCTGGGACAATGCATGGGGCGGCGGGCATCGGCATCGCGCGATTATCGGCGAGGCCTCCGGCCGCTGTCCCGCGGGAAGGCGCCAACACCGGCACAGCAACTTGCTGCAAAGCAGCATGCAACCGTCTGCAGGTCGGCTGCATCCAAGGTATAGTCCGTTCCTGATCGCGGCCCCTGGCCAAGGATCCCCCATGTCCATCCGAACCCTGCTGTGCCTGCTGCTGCTCTGCGCCAGCTTCCAGCTGATGGCGCGCGAGGTCCGCATGGCCTCCGCCGACGGCGATGGCGGCGGCACCTGCCAGGACGATGCGATGGCACGCGACGGCGACGCGGTCGCCGCGGCGGCGCCCGCCGCAAAGCCGGCCAGGCACGTGGTCAAGCCGGTCAAGGCCAAGCCCCCGGTCGCCGGTCGTGGCGGCGGCGGCGACAACCTCGGCGACATCCGTCCGCCGCGCTGGCACAGCTTCCTGCCGGGCATGTTCCGCTGAGAAAGCGGCAGCGCGCGTGCGCGGGCTGATCCGGCGCCTGTTCGCGGGCGATCCCCTCCGACTCCCCGATCCGTCCCTGTGGCAAGGCGTGCGCGACCGCGCGCGCTGGATCGCCGCGCTCGACGAAGCGCGCGACGCGCGCCTGCAGGCATTGGCCGCGCGCTTCCTGCGCGACAAGGCGATCACGCCCGTCGGCGGCCTGGAACTGGATGCCGCCGCGCGCACCATCCTGGCCGCGCTGTGCTGCCTGCCGCTGCTGGAGTTCGGCGCGCAGGGCCTGCACGGCTGGTCGCAGCTGATCGTCTACCCCGACGCCTTCCGCGTGAACCGCAGCCACGTCGACGCCGCGGGCGTGCTGCACGAGTGGGAGGACGAGCTGATCGGCGAGGCCTGGGACAGCGGCCCGCTGATCCTGTCCTGGGCCGACGTGCAGGCGGACCTCGATGAGCCGGACGCCGGCTTCTGCGTGGCCGTGCACGAGATGGCGCACAAGCTCGACGCGCTCGACGGCGTGCTCGACGGCACGCCGCCGCTGCCGCGTCCCTGGCAGCGCGAGTGGGCGCGCGATTTCCAGGCCGCCTTCGATGCCTTCGCCGCGAAGGTCGACGCCGGCCGCCGCACCGCGATCGACGCCTACGCCGCCGAGGCGCCGGAGGAATTCTTCGCGGTCTGCAGCGAGTACCACTTCAGCGACCCGCGCACGCTGCGCGCGGCGTTGCCGGAAGTGGCCGCGCATCTCGGCCGGCTCTACGGTCCGTCGCCGCTCGCGTAGGTCGGGGTTGCATCCCCGACGCCCGGATGCCGCGATCAGGAGCGTCGGGGGCGTAGCCCCGACCTACGACGCCGATGCCTCACAGCCCCGGCGGCAGCGTGACCTCGAAGCGCGCGCCGCCCAGTTCCCGCGACGCGCTGACGTGCAGTTCGCCGCGGTAGCTGCGCACGATGTCCTGCACGATCGCCAGGCCGATGCCGTGGCCCTGCACGCGCTCGTCGCCGCGCACGCCGCGCTGCAGCACATGGGCGATGCGGTCTTCCGGGATGCCGGGGCCGTCGTCGTCGACGGCCAGCGTCAGCCCCGGGCGCCGGTTGGGCGCGGTGGCGCCCGGGCTCGCCGTGAGCAGCACCCGCGACTTCGCCCACTTGAAGGCGTTCTCCAGCAGGTTGCCGAGCAGCTCCTGCAGGTCGCCGGTCTCGCCGTAGAACTGCACGCCGGGCGCGACCTCGAACTCGCAGATCACGCCCTTGGCGGCGTAGATCTTCTCCAGCCCGCGCACGATCTGCTCGGCGTGCGGCTCGATCGCCACCGGCGCGGCGAACAGCTTGTGCCCGGCCGAGGCCGCGCGCCCGAGCTGGTAGCCGACCAGGTCGTTCATGCGCCGCAGCTGGGTGGCGACCTCGTCGCGCAGCTCCGCCTCGCTGGCGTCGCCGTCCAGGCGCGTGCGCAGCACCGCCAGCGGGGTCTTCAGGCTGTGCGCAAGGTCGGACATGGTGTTGCGCTGGCGGTCGAGGTTCTCGCGCTCGCTCTCGATCAGCGCGTTGATGCTGCCGGTGAGCGGCTCGAGCTCGCGCGGGTGGTGCTCGCTCATGCGATTGGCCTGGCCGCGCTGCACGCGTTTGAGCTCGCTGACCACGTTGCGCAGCGGCCACAGGCTCCAGCGCAGCACCCAGGTCTGCAGCAGCAGCAGCACGACACCGGCGATGCCGAGGTAGCCCCACAGCTTCTGCCGGAACACGTTGACCTGCCGCGACAGCGTGCCTTCGTCCTCCATCACGTAGACGGTGTAGGGGTACTCGATCTCGCTGCCGCTGCCGTTGTCCTGCACCACCGCGGTGCCGATGCCGTAGCGGAACACCTCGCCGGGCAGGCCGTTGGTCTTGGTGATCGGCAGCGGGCCGCGGAATTCCTCCTGGCTGGGCGCCAGCATCTCCGCCGGCGGCAGCTGCGGCCCGCGGGTGGACATCGACTGCCACGGCTGCTGGCCCTCGGGCAGCACGATGACCGCGTACAGGCCGCTGCCGGGCTGGTCGAAGCGCGGGTCCGGCGGCACCTCGGGGACGTAGATGTCGCCGTTGCGGAAGAAGTCGATGTCGCCGACGTACTTGTAGGCGTAGGCCTTCAGGCGGTCGCGCTGGACCTGCCCGGCGACGTCGACGAAGGCGCGGTCGAGCGCGTAGCCGGCCAGCGCCAGGAACGCGACCAGGCCCAGGCTCGCGGCCAGCAGCTGGCGCGCCTGCAGCGAGCGCGGGCGCCACGGCAGCAGCGGTTCGCGTTGCCCGCTGGGGGGCTTGTCGGCTCGTGCGGGCAACGGCGCCTCGTCTGGCGGGTTCCGGGGGCGTGCCGCGCCGCCCCGCGGCGGCGCCGGCGGGGCCATCATCGCATGCGCGCGATCAGCCCTCGCCGCTGCGCGGGATGGCGAAGCGGTAGCCGCGGCCGCGCACGGTCTCGATCGGCTTGAGCGTGCCGTCGGGGTCGAGCTTCTTGCGCAGGCGGCCGATGAAGACCTCGAGCACGTTGGAGTCGCGGTCGAAGTCCTGCTGGTAGATGTGCTCGGTCAGGTCGGCCTTCGAGACCAGCTCGCCGGCATGCATCATCAGGTACTCGAGCACCTTGTACTCGTAGCTGGTCAGGTCGACGTTGGCGCCGTTGACGGTAACCGTCTGGGCGGCGAGGTCGAGCACCACCGCGCCGCATTCGAGCGTGGGCTTGCTCCAGCCGGCGGCGCGCCGCACCAGCGCGTTGATGCGCGCGAGCAGCTCCTCGACGTGGAAGGGCTTGACCAGGTAGTCGTCGGCGCCCTGCTTGAGGCCGTCGACCTTGTCCTGCCAGCTCGAGCGCGCGGTGAGGATCAGCACCGGGAACTGCTTGCCTTCCTCGCGCAGCGCCTTGACCAGCTCCATGCCGGACATCTTCGGCAGGCCGAGGTCGATGATGCCGACGTCGAACGGCACTTCGCGGCCCATGTACAGGCCTTCCTCGCCGTCCTGCGCGGCGTCCACCGCGAAGCCTTCGCGCTTCAGGCGCGCGGCCAGGGTCTCGCGCAGCGGGGCTTCGTCTTCGACGAGCAGGATTCGCATCGGCTACTCCAGTGCTTGGTGGTTCGGGGGCAACCGTGCCCGGTCGATGTGTGCTTTGCGTGCTTTGCGGAAGCTTGGAAGCTCAGTTGTCGTCGTCGCGTGTAGGGGCGCCGCGGCGCTGCTGGGGGTCGTCCATGTAGACGCGGACGCGCCCGCGGTCGTCCATCACCTTGATGCGGTTGATGTCGCGGCCGTCGGACTGGATGCGCTCGGCGCTGATCACCCGGCCGCCGCTGGAACGCTCCACCCGCCGCACCGACTCGCCCATGCCGCCGTCGTCGCGGCGCGGCCGCTGCTGCCGGGGCTCGACCATCATCGGCCGCTGCATGGCGTCGTCGCGCGCGCGGTCGTTGCGCGCGCGCATGCCGCTGTCCTGCTGGCCGCCACGGCCGCGGTCGTGCCCGCGCCCCCGCCCGTCCTGCGCCCATGCGCCGTTGGCCACCAGCGCCAGCAGGGCGGCGACGAGCAGCGTCGACAGGGAAAATCGCAGGGACATGACCGGCGGGGCTCCTGGGGTCCGGGTGGGTTGGGCAGGGACGATGATTCTTGGAAGGAGGCGGTGAACAGGCCTTAACTTTTCGTTGATCCAAGGATAGGCATTCAGTCCCCGTGGCGCCTTCAGAAGATTTCCGCCACGCAGCAGCGCAGCGACCCGCCGGCGGCCTCGATGGCGTCCAGCGGCACGGCCCGCAGTTCGAACCCCGCCGCTTCCAGCGCGGCGCGATCGGCGGCCGAAAGCGCGTCCGCGCCGGTCCGGCTCATCCACACGGTGGTGGCCGAGGCGGCGATCGCGTTGCCGGCGAACGCCGCGTGCCCGGCCGCGTCCAGCAGCGCCACGTGCGGCGCGTACAGCGCGGCGATGGCCTCGACCACGGCCGGGTCGGCGAAGCCGCCCGGGCAGGCGATCGCCGCGCGGCCGGCGAGCACGGCCAGCACCACGTTGGCGTGGTACTCGCCCGGCGCGAGGTCGAACAGCAGGGTCGCGCGCAGGCCGAAGGCGGCGTGCATCAGCCGCGCGCCGGCCTCGTCGCAGCGCTCGGACAGGCCGCAGAAGCCCAGGCCGCGGGCACGGTCGACCACCAGCGCGCCGGTCAGCTCGCAGGCGTGGGGCTGGATCGACAGGTCGGTCTCGGCGTAGCCGAGCACGTCGCGGAAGAAGCCGCGGATGTCGGCGCGGCCGGCCTCGCGCCGGCGCACCGGATGCCGCATCCGCCCGACGACCAGGCGTCCGGGCACGGTGGCGAACACGTTGTTCGGGAACAGGCCGTCCGGCGCGGCCGGGTCCCCGGGGAAGCACAGCGTCGGCAGCACCGTCGACAGCGCCGCCTGCAGGCCGCGGTGCTGGGCGGCGGCGCGCGCCGGGTCGAACCCGCCGGCCTCGGCCATGTAGCGGTTGTCGCTGGCCGACTCCTCGGCGCGGGCGAAGCCGTCGGGCGCGACCAGGAACGCGGCCTTCGCCGTCGCCGGCCCGAAATCCGGCGCGCAGCCGCGGGCGAAGGCGAGGAAGACGGCGGTGTCGCGCGTGATCAAGCGGCGACCTGCCCGGCATCGGCGGTGGCGGCGAGCGCGGCTTCCACCAGCGACCAGTCGGCGCCCGGCCGGTGCGCGCCCTCGCTCAGCACCTGCCGGAACGCGCGCCCGCCACGCTCGCCGTGGAACAGGCCGAGCAGGTGGCGGGTGACGTGCTTGAGGAACACCCCACGCGCGAGCTGCGCTTCGACATACGGCCGCAGCGCGCGCAGCAGATCGCCGCGCGTGCGCAGCGGGCCGCCGAACCAGGCCGCGTCGAGCCGGTGCAGCAGGTAGGGATCGTGGTAGGCGGCGCGCCCGAGCATGGCGCCGTCGGCGTGCCCGAGGTGCGCGGTGGCCTCGTCGAACGTGGCGATGCCGCCGTTGACGATCACCGCCAGCTCCGGGCGCTCGCACTTGAGCCGGTACGCCCAGTCGTAGCGCAGCGGCGGCACCTCGCGGTTCTCCTTCGGCGACAGCCCCTTGAGCCAGGCGTTGCGCGCGTGCACGACGAACACGCGGCAGCCGGCGCTGGCGACGGCGTCGATGAAGTCGCGGAAGACCTCGTAGCGATGGTCGTCGTCGACGCCGAGCCGGCATTTCACCGTCACCGGCACCGGCCGTTCGAGCGTCGCCACCGCCGCGACCATCGCCGCGACGCTGTCGGCGACCAGCGCCGGCTCGCGCATCAGGCAGGCGCCGAAGCGCCCGGCCTGCACGCGGTCGGACGGGCAGCCGCAGTTGAGGTTGACCTCGTCGAAGCCGGCCTCCGCGCCGATCCGCGCCGCCTGCGCCAGCAACCCCGGCTCGCTGCCGCCCAGCTGCAGCGCCACCGGATGCTCGACCGGATCCATCGCCAGCAACCGGTCGCGGTCGCCGTGGATCACCGCGTTGGCGTGCACCATCTCGGTATACAGCCGTGCATGCGGCGCCAGCAGCCGGTGGAACACGCGGCAATGGGTGTCGGTCCAGTCCATCATAGGGGCTGTGGATAAAATTTTATCCTTGTATTTCAAAGGTTTATCCAGCATAATCAGACACCTATGAGACGCAAGGCACACCCTCGTGTGCACTCGAATTCGACCGATTTCGCCCTTCTACGCCCCCTCAGTGCACACATAGCGCACACGAAATGGCCACCTTCACCAGGCTCAAGTCGGGCCATTGGCGGGTGCAGGTCCGACGCAAACAATCGTACGCGAGCGAGACCTTCCTGCGGCACGAGGACGCGCGGAAGTGGGCCACCGCGACCGAACGCCGGATCGATCTTGGCCAATCGCCCCTGAAGCGCCGCCAAGCCGACCCCACGACCTTCGGCCATCTGGTGGATCTGCATGTGACCGACATGCGCGAGGTTGGCAAAGCGCCCCGCCGCTCCAAGCGGTTCACCCTCAACGCGCTCAAAGCCAAGCTCGGCCTGCTCAAGCACAGGGAGCTGACTCGCGAACGCCTGATCCAGTTCGGCAAGGACCGGGCGAAGGAAGGCGCCGGCCCGGTGACGCTGAGCGCGGACTTCGGCTATCTCAAGCTGGTCCTAACCCATGCCGCCGCCGTGCACGGCATCGACGTGAAGGTCGAACCCGTGGATCTGGCGCGCGTCGCGCTCAAGCGCTTGGGTTTGATCGCCAAATCGCGCCAGCGCGACCGGCGCCCGACCAAGATCGAGATCGAGCGCCTGCTTGACCATTTCGACCATAACGAGAGGCTGCGGATCCCGATGGGCCGGATCGTGCGCTTCGCCATCGCCAGCGCGATGCGCCAGGAAGAGATCTGCCGGTTCCACTGCAGTGAGGTCGACATCGAGCAGCGCATCGTCCTCCTCCACGATCGCAAGGACCCGCGCGAGAAGGACGGCAACGACCAGTGGGTGCCCCTGCTCGACCTGACCGGGTTCGATGCGCTGGAACTGATCAAGGCGCAGCGCAAGCACTGGCCGCGCGGCGACCTGGTCTTCCCGTACAACTCGCGCTCGGTCGGCACCGCCTTCCGCCGCGCGTGCAGGGCGTTGAAGATCAGGAACCTGCACTTCCACGACCTGCGGCACGAGGCAACCAGCCGGCTGTTCGAGGCCGGACTGCGCATCGAGGAGGTTGCACTGGTCACCGGCCACCGCGATTGGAAGATGCTCAAGCGCTACACCCACCTGCGGCCGGAGCACTTGCCCCAGTTGCGGCAGGCGGCCCCGCAGGTCACCGAAACGATCCGCGCGGCCGCACGCTTGCTGTTGGACGAACTGCAGACCTGGACGCGCCAGACGGGAGACGCCGCCGACGGTGCGCAGCTGCCGACCCCGACGCCGGATACCCTGCGGGAGCTAGGTCGCCTCCTGCTCGAAAGCAGGAGCTTTAGCTGACGGTCGCGCGGCAAGGGCGGCCGCGAAGAGCACGCTAAACGATCGCCGACCGCGCAAATCCTCGGTGGCCGGCCATGGATCCAACGCCGCAGCCTCCCTTGCCTCCGCAGGCGGCCGGCCGGCCGCGGTAATTACGTTGGAATGGCACACATCTCAAAGGGGAATGAGAATGTCGTGGATCCGCCTGCGCTTGGCGATCGCCGCTATCGCCGTGCCCCTGTTGGCTGCTTGCAGCGCCAACCACTACTCCGTTTTCCGACATCGCCCCATCAGCGGCGACGACGCAAGTATCACCGTCATCGATGCGAAGCAGCGCGCCATCCTGTCCGCCGCAAAGGCCGGCACGCCCGGATCATCCGGAAATGTCCAGCGCTTTTGCGCCGAACCGAGTCCGGATGTCTTCGCGGTAGTCGCCCAAGCCTTGTCGGCGGGAGGCAGTTTCGGAAAGTCAGCCGATCCGAAGACGATTGAAGCGGCGTTGACTGCTGCTTTCAGTTCGTCGGAACAGGGATCGACGATTCCCCGAACGCAAACCGTTAACATGCTGCGAGAGCTCATGTTCAGGACTTGCGAGCGATACCTCAACGGCGGAATCGGCAGTCTCGAACTTCCTCTGCAGGCAATCCGCGATCAGAGGCTGATGGTGTCGATCCTCGCGATCGAGCAGCTGACCGGCGCGGTCACTCCCAAACCAGTCGTAATCGGCGTTTCCGGCGAAGCGGCGGCGGGCGCTTCCGGCGCCGAAGCTGCGGTCCGCGTGGATAACGCATACAAGGATCTCCAAGCCAAGACCGCGGCCGAGCAAAAGCGCCAGAACGAATTCAACGAAATCAATACCGAGAGCAAGGACTGCGACCAGATTGCGGATGCCGTTGCCAAGAGCAAGGAAGATAGCCTGTCCGACGCGTTGAAGGCCAAGCAGGCAAAATGCGAATCCGCAACGAGCGCATTAGCCAAGGCGAAGTCCGAGCGCGCCGAGTCGGCCGCCTACTACGCCACGATCAGCGAGGTGGCCTCCAGCGACGGCATTCCCGCGTCAGCGCGCACAACCCTGATGCAGCCCGGTTCCGAAGGCGGAATCGATCAGGCGGACAATAAAGCGATATCCGATGTTGCAGAGGCGGTTCGCGAAATCGTCAAGCTTAACTTCGACCAGGATGAATTCAGATTTCTCTGCCTCAAGGTTCTGAGTCCTGAACTTGGGACCGATCAAAGGCAATTGAGTTCGATCACTAATGCGTGCATCGAGTACTTGAATTCAGATCTCGGTCTCAGAACCCAAGAGAATCTTAGGCTGACGATGGAGAAGATGGCATCCCAGGCTCACTACGACGCGACCGTCGGCACGCTGTTCGCATCGTTCTGGAAGAAGGTGTCCAGCAATGGAGTCACCGCCGACGCAAACCTGGTCGCCCCCTTGAGATCGAAGGCGATGCCATGGCCGGCATGCTTTCTTGAGAATGGAACCAGGGCCGACTACAAGAGCTGCTTTGAAAGTCGCACTTCCCAGGAACAGCGCGATCTCGCGCAGTGAGGCATCGCTATGGCAAGAATGTATCGCGTGCTAGTCGCAAAGACGGAAGGTGGACTTTACGTCGCAGCGGGAGACGCGTGGACCATACTAGCAAGCACGATTCGCGAATTCGTGCAGCTGGAAACCAACGACGATCATAGCTTGGGCAACATTGGCGCGGTTCGTGTGCCCGGGGCGGGACACGTCGCCCTTGCATACCAAGACATCGACTGACCTGTCATGCACAAACCGCGCCGTACGTCCACCACTGGAATACGTATCGCACGCGTCATCCCGCGGCAATCCCGTAAGCATTCGCGGCCATGCCATGGCTCAGTGGATTCTTGACGGGAGCGAATGATGACTTCCGCTGAGCTAATCTACCGGCCCGATCCGGACTAGTATTGCTTCAGCGACCGTGGCCACCGGGGAGAGGATATGTCAGCGCTCGGCGAAGCACGCGAGGATCTCGAGCGGCAGGCACGGGAGCTGGCGATCCGTGTCGAAAGCAACATGATGTCGCTGTATCGCGGCGGCAACATCCGGGACGAGGAGTCGCTGTCCGGCGCGCTGTGCAGCCAGCTGCGCAGCGACCGGTCCGGCATCATCGACGTTAGCATCGTCCACAAGCAGATCGAGGAGCCGAAGATCGGCGCGGATCTGCTGATTGCATTCCGCTGCACGGACACGGAGTGGCCGATCCGAAGCCGCCTTCTGGTGCAAGCCAAGCGCGCCGAGCCGGACGTCAGGATGGCGACGCGGGACTGGGATTTCATGCAAGACCAGGTCCGTAAGATGCTCGACATCGCCGTCGAGTCCTTCATCATGGCCTATAGCAGGGAGTGCGGCATCGTCGTGTTTCCGGCCATCGCGGTTGCCGCCTGCAGGAGCCGGGACCTGTTCGATCTGCGCCAGTATGCGTTCCCCGACTTCGTGGATAGCATCTTCTGTGGGCGTATCGGCCAGGAGCCGGCTGGGGGTTCTATCGCCACATACGGCGATGACGCCTGGGGCGCCCGGTACGAACTGCAGATCGTAGCCTCGATGTTCCGGCCGGAACCGGAGGTTGCGCCTCGCATGCAGGTCGGCTAACCCGCGGCAACAGCCACAGTTCGGGGAGACGCTGGATGAAACCCTTGGATGTCGAGTTGGAACGGGTGCGCGCGGAGGGCGACGACGAGCAGCCGCCCGCCAAGCCCGGCGGCCTCGCCCTGTGCCTGTCCGGCGGTGGATACCGGGCGGCGCTGTTCCACCTCGGCGCCTTGCTGCGCCTGCATCAGACCGGGCTGCTCCACGAGGCGGAACTGATCAGCGCCGTCTCGGGCGGCAGCATCCTGTCGGGCTGGCTCGCCACCCGCTATCTCGCCACCCGCCAATCCGCGGCGGAATCCTTCGACCAGTGGTGCGGCCGCATCAATTTCACCGCGGTCGTGGTCGAGTCCTTCCGGACGTTCGTGAGCCGGGATATCAGGACCTGGCCGGTGCTGCGCACGCTTCCCTACAACTGGCTGTGGCCGAGCCACCGGGTGCGACTGCTGGAGCGGGCATATGCCAAGCAGTTCGGAAGCGTCGCGATCCCCGATCTGCCGGATCGCCCCGCATTCGTCTTCTGCGCTACGGACCTGACCTTCGGCGTGAACTGGATCTTCTCCAAGAGGCGGGTCGGTGACTACATGGCCGGCTACCTGAGACAACCGGGCCGCATCCCGCTGTCGGAGGCCGTTGCCGCCTCGTCTTCATTCCCACCGGTGTTCGGGCCCGTCCGGTTCGACCGCCCTGGCGGCTTCAGCCGAGGCAAGTACAGCGGGCGCGACGCGGATCGGCTGCGCTCACACATCGACCTGAGCGACGGCGGCGTGTATGACAACCTGGCGATGGAGCCGTCGCTGCGCAATTATTCGACTGTGCTGATCTCCGATGCCGGCGCGCCGTTCGGCTTCCAGACGCGCCGGTGGTACTTCCGGCGCCTGCTCCGGTATACCGAGGTCATCGGCAACCAGGCGCGCTCGCTGCGCAAGCGCATCTACTACACCTTTCGCAGCCACGGTGGCTTCGACGGCACGCTGTGGGGCCTGACCGGACCGTTCGTACCGAAGCCAAGCGGCTATGCGCCCGACCTGGTCGAGGACACCATCGGTCGGATCAGGACCGACCTGGACCGGTTTCTCGAGGCGGAGTTCGACATCCTGGTCAATCACGGCTACTTCACGTGCAACGATGCCCTGGTCGCCAAGGGTCTTGTGCCAGCCAGCGCCCCCGCGGCGGTCTGGCCCTTCCCCAAGTTGGCCGGACCTGCAGCGGTGCGTCGCGCGCTGCGCGGGAGCGACGCCAGGATCTTTCATGGCCGCTGGTTTTCCCGGCGCTAGCGGAAGCCCTGGCCACGGGACAACGCAGGGTATCCCTTGCCGTGCCTGGAAGCGCCCCGCCTTGCGACAGGGCGCTCAAGGCGGCGATCAGTCGCCGCTCGGCCGCGACCAGATCAGCTGGTAGCTGCCGTCGTCGCCATCGACCAGGCGGGCGTGGATGGCCGCCGGGAACGAAGGGTCATCGAGCGACACCGACAGGTACGTCCGGTCGGACTGGCTGGTCTTGGCCCATGCCGCGCCCAGCTCATAGCTGCCGGCCAGCACCCGGTAGTCGGGGCCCCGGCTGCTGGTCTTGTCGTTTGGGACGAACTTGACCTTGACGTTGACGTTGAGCGTGCGGACGGTGCCTGCGTAGCCGTTCTTGGACTTGGTGAAGGTGCCGATGGTGGACATGGTGTTTCTCCTTCCGGTTGGTCAGGTCGCGCCCATCGCGGCCTTGACGGCGATCGGACAGGCGACGGCCGGGTGCCCCCACCTTCGGCCGCAACGCAGTGGAGGACCGGCAAGCGACAAGAATTTGTCGGCGAGGAGGCGGCACGCCGGGGACATTGTTGGCGCGTTCGGTTGCGGGCATGAGCCCGAGGCGCAGCCGCGCCGCCGACCACGATCCGCCGGCAAGTAGAGGCCGCATGGGTCGAACTGACAGAAGGACACCGGGGCCACCTCGCTTCGCCCGATACGGCTGCACCAGGACGTCGGCTCAAGGCAACTCGCTACTGTCCCGAACCTCAACTCCAGATTCAAGCGGGGCCTGCCGGCAGCTATGAGCTGGGCTCGGCATAGGTCGGCCGCATCGACCTGGCGTAGCGAACTTGACTCGTTCTCAACAGCGGCAGTCTGCCCGCAAGGACGGCGATGGCCACGTGGGTAGTCGCACGCAGGCGTAGATCGTCGGAAAAGAAAGAGAGGGGCTTACGCCCCTCTCAGACACGCGACTCAGACCCAGCCGCGCGCAGCCATCGACAGCGGCACATGCCCGCCGATGACGAAATGGTCCAGCAGCCGCACGTCGACCAGCGACAGGGCCTGCTTGAGCTGCACCGTCAGCGCCCGGTCGGCCGCCGAAGGCTCGGGCTCGCCCGAGGGATGGTTGTGCGCGACCAGAACCGCCGCCGCGTTGAGCAGCAACGCCTGCTTGACCAGCTCGCGCGGGTGCACCTCGGCGCCGTCGATCGTGCCGAAGAACAGCTCGGCATAGTCGATCAGCCGATGCCGGCAGTCGAGGAAGATGACAGCGAAGACCTCGCGCTCGAGGCCCGCCAGCTTGTCGCGGAAGAAGTGGCCCGCAACCGACGGATCCGTGAACGCCGTGCCACGGCGCATCCGCTGGTCGACCACCGACCGCGCGGCCTCGAGGATCTGGTCCGCGGTCGCCGGCTGGTAGCGACGACGCCGGTCGCGAACAAACAGCGGAGAATCGAAGGAAGAAGACGACATGAGCGTGCTCCGGTACCGGGCGGGATTGCCCGGCTCCGGCCCCGCACGCCGCAGCGCAGCGGTCAAGGGTCGCAGACGGCTGCAGGCCGCAAGCGTGCGCGCACGCGCCGCCCTTGACGGCGAGAACGGTGTGACACCCTGGCCGGCCCGCAGTCCCCGCCTCCTACCGACCCCGCAAGCGGAGCGCGCAGGTCCAGGACCGGAGACATCAGGGATCAAAGCCGACTGGCCATGACCCGCAGGGGCATGGGACGCAGTCCGCGAGCCCGACGGCAGCGTGCCGGGAAGTACTCAAAGACCGCTGGCTCGCAAGCCACTCCCCTGCACTGCGGCAAGCCAAGGAAGCACGCACCTGTCCGGCTGACGACGACAACTGCCGCAATGGCCACGGCCAAGACCGCGCCGGGAAGCACCTACCTCGCTACAACGCGGCCAAGCGCTGGGCTTGCGCCTATTCGGGATTCGGCGCTGACCGCCTCCCCAACCCCGCCATCGTGGGTATCCTTCGACCGGGATTGGCTGCGCGGGGAGCACCATGGAAAACGTCGATGCAATCTGGGGGCCCGTTGCGGGCGTCCTGGTCGCACTTGCGGGCTACGCCCTCTCCTTCTTCAAGGATCTGCACCGGACGAAGGGGCAGAGCCGCACCGAGTTCCTGGGATTCTGGGCGGGCGCCAAGCAGATGGACGACATGACGCTGGAGGTTTCAGTCAGGCACCTATTCGGGACGTATCTGCCAGCAAGCGTGATCCGGCGGACCTGTCGAGCCGACCACTGCGCGAACGGCCTCCTCGAGGTGGCGCAGCTATGGCCGCTCTGGCGCTACGATCGCCTCACCGGCCGGGTCGAATGGAAAGAAGCCGGCTACGCCTTCCCGCGCAAACTCGCTTGGTGTAAACGACTGTACGTCGCCCTGTACTTCTTTTTCTTTGTCGTCGCCTTCTCATTCCTAGTGCTCGCCCTCAATGCCGGCCCCAGAAGTCTGCTGGCGTGGACAAGTGGCCTGAATGCACTGGCATTTCCGATTCTTGCTCTCGGCTCCCTGGCCAAGTCGGAGGTCTTCAAGATGGCGCACAACGCGGGCGCTCAATGGCTGGATCAACTGAACGGCGAGACCTGCGCTTCCCGCCCTTCTCCATCATCAACGCCATCGGAGGCTGACGCAGCCGACAAGAGTGCCGAAACTGTCGACTGAGCGCGTCGATTGGGGACCTAGAGAGATGGCACAAGCGGCGACCACGCAGCGACGAGCATCTAGGCCAGATTATCCAGCGCCTGGACAGAATCGCAGATATTCGCGTCCAGGGTCTTGGACAACGCCATCCTCGCGCCTGAAGCGAAAGATGGCAGCATGGGAGAACGCTCGTCTCCGGCATCCGCATTGGATCGTGCGAGCGACTAGATAGGAAAGCGCCATGAACGGAATTAGCTCACCCTTGAAACTATGGGAGACGTTGCAGAAGGAGGCTGGGCTGGAAATCTGGCGCGGGCGCAGGAAACTTGTTCCCGGGCGGGACGCAGATGTCGAAACCGCCGTGAAAATAGAGTTTGGCTTTGGTGGACGCTCGGAAACACTGGCCGCTTGCCTCACCGAAGATGCGGCTTCTCACGCGCCGAGAATCACGACGGAGCGCCTTCTTGTCGCGCTCTTGAGTTCCCAGCGCGGCTTCGGCGACATGATGAAGGACATGCTGGAACTGCTGACGGACGCCAACGCTAATCGCGATGGCGCTCAGCTGGACGTGCAATTCCGTTTCGACGAAGTCGATGATCCGATCCGGCTCACGCTGGAGCAGTTCAGAGCGACCGTGGAGCAGACAACGCGAATGCTCGTTTCCAAGTATGAACTTCCGCCAAAAGACATCAGGTGGCAACTGAAGCACGAGCTAGATAATCATGCTGGACACCTATCGCAGAGCTTGGCGGATTCCGATTGCTTTCCGGACATTCCATCTCCCCCGCCCGCCACGAGTCATGAGACGCTCGACGCCGCAATTGCGTCGATTCATGCGCTCGTCGTGGAATTCGTCACCCTTTGCGCTTCTCTCAGTTCCACCCGAAGGAACGCATTTGTTGCGGCGCAAAGCGCCGACGACTACCTCCGGGATATCGCCGTCGATGCGACCGATTATTGGGACGTGAGCGTTAACGGCGCGGCTCAACGAATTGCTGATGGCGTGTCAGAAGGCAGACTCGATCCGGATGCCATCCTCCTGCAGCTGAAGCCGCTACTGGGCCTGATCGAACATCGTTCCCAGTGGGTGGACCAAGTCTATCAGGAATTGCTCGACCTACTCAGGCTGCCTGTCTGGAGCAAGCGGCATGAACTCTTTTCCGTGTGGAACGGCAGCATCCTGCTGCGAGTAGCGAAGGCCAGCGCTGACTTATTTCACTTCCATGCCCGCGATGGCGCGCTCTCCTTTGCATTCAATGGAAACCGACTGGCTACTTACGAGTCCGGTGGCGAACAATTCGATATCTGGGCCGAGTTGCGCTCGGATCTTGTTGTCACAAGCAGGAAGCGCAAGAAGGGCATCCAGCCGGATTTCAGGGTCGTTCGTTCAAGCCTTGGCGATGTCAACGACGCCACCAGATTGGTACTGGAGTGCAAGCACTACCTGACCCCAAGTAATTCGAACTTCTCTAACGCCGCGTCCGACTATGCGCGGAACTGTCAGAATGCCTTCGTCGTGGTATCCAACCACGGCCCTCTCAATCAAGCTTCATTGATGGCGTCGATCGACCAGCCCCTTCACTCCAGGACGATGTTCTTGGGCGGCGTTTCCGTCACCGACGAGCGCAACACGAATCGGCTTGGAAAAGTAATCTGGCAGGCGCTGTTTCCTTCCCGCGCCACCATGACGGAGCCGCCTACCACGATCGCCATCGCAACGGTCATTCTCCGGTGGGATGACTCGCTTCAGGACATGGACTTGGCAATCGAGTTCGAGCGGGACGGAACGACCCACCGCGTTGATTTTGCGAATAAAGGCGAACTCGGATCATTTCCCTACGCTCGCCTCGACCATGACCAGCAATCTGGCCCGGGCGAGGAGCGTATCGACATTAGCGCGTGGCAAGCTGACCGGTATCTGCTCTCTGCGAGGAACTACACGGGCGCCGGTCACGGGCTGCCCCATAACCTGTCTTGCACCATCCAGCTTGGCAGCGATCCTGAGCAAATCGTGGCGTGCCCCGGGATCGGGCCACACGACACATGGCGCATCGCGCTGATCGAGATCAAGTACGGCAAGGCAGCTTTCCGTTCCGCATCTTGAAAAAACGCCATCCGAGACTGGCTAGGACTTCTTGGCCAAGTACTTCGATCCCTGGTTCCTCTCCCATAGCTCATGGCGGGTTGGAAGTGGATTCAGCGCTGCAAGGCGAATCGCGTGCGACAGCACTTTCACGATGGGCCTGTTCTCGGGCGCTCTCCTGGACTGTCCGGACAGGATGATGTCCACCAGGGTGTCCGCAAGATCGAGTTTGGGAAGGCCGAACTGGGTAGCCGACCTGTAGATCTTGGAAAGCGCGGCACCTGGATTCCTTGCCCCCCTGCAGGCCGAGATCTCGGCAATCGTGAAGCGATACCTGCCATCCGACACGGTGGTTAGAGCCCGGGCGATCTCGCTGTTCGAGAAATTGTCCAGTTCGAATGCCGCCTTCCAGACGTGAATGTACTCCGGCCGCGTCACCCGAAACCTGTGATCATATGTAGAGTTTGCAACTCTTGACGCTCGCTTCAGCTTGCTCGCGCTGTTCTCGTTGTCGAGCAACACCATGGCGAAGGTTTGGTGATGATGAAGGTAGTCAACCAGCCGGAGAATCGCCCTGAATCGATCCTCGCTTGTGCCGGTGGCATTGTCGACCCCTTTCAGGGTGACGACTTCGATCGACAGGCGTCCAGCCGGCATGCCGAAGTACTCCTCGAACAGCCGATGCGCGACGCGTTCTTCGCTTTGACCTTCAACGAGCAACACGAGTTTTGGCTGGGGATTGACTCCGTACTGGTTCGCGACGTACTCAAGATGCTTCCTTGTGTCCTTCCTTACCTCGATCTCGGGCATGTCGATCAGGATGGTGACATCAACTTCATCGGGCGGCGGCAAGGCCTCGCCATAAAGTTCCAGGTGGAGTTCTCTCAGCATTAGCGCGCCTTCGCGCAAGGTCTCGGCCTGCAAGGCCGTCCCTTTCAGTCTTCGCCGCTTGTCGACGGAAACGAACTGGACCAGGGGATACCAGTTGACAATAGGATCAACGGAACGCTGCACTCTCGCCAGGGATTGGTAGGCATGCTTGAGCTTCTCGGGCGTCAGATCGAAGATCTTCTCGACTTTCTTGGGATCCCAGCCGCGAACCTCCTCATCCCATGACCACGAGTGGCCTTCAACCGAAAGCCATCGATCGCAATAGAATCCACCGCCAACGCGAACCGTTCTCTGGTCGCCAACCGCATTCGGATAGTAGCGGTTGGAAATGTACTGGCATAGGAGTGCAATTGCCGGGCGGTAGGTATGCGTTCTCGAGATTTCTTGAAGTTCTTTGAAGCGTTTCACCCAGAGCTGGAACTGCTTCCCGTCGACCGCATTCGAGCCCGCTCCCTCGAGGTATGAATCCATCCTCACATGCAGCGTCATCGCGTTGATAACGAGCCGAAGCCAATCGATTTGGAAGATCGAATAATAGCCCTGCTGTGAGGCCGCCTTGTCGGGCGGGATTTCATGCTTGAAAGGAATACCGGTCGTATCCCACGCCCACCCCTTGTCAAACCAGTTGCCGCCTTCCCGAAGAGGAATGCAGAACAATTGTTGCCTTCCGGCAGGCGCGCGAACACGGAAGATCGGCGCAAAGAGCCCGAGCCGCTCGAGGCGCAAAAGTCGCTCTCGATCGATGGCCAGATCCCGGTCTACACAGAAGCGAACAAATTCCGTCACGCCCAATAGTGGACAAGCGAGAATCGCGGCCGATTCCACTATCAGCCTCCCCGCCTCTTTTGGCGCCGACAGTAAGTTGCTCATGCATCGAGTCTAGCCACTTGGTGATCTGCCTAGCCCGGAGAGGCGTTCGGAAACGAGCAGCCGGACTCCATCGCCTCGTCGTGAAGCGGGCAGTCTTGGTTGAGAAATTCAGCGGGCATGATCAGATGTCCAAGCGCGGCATTCCTTCCCACGAATCCGTCATGAAATTCAGGAGACTCCTCCCTTCCGTGACCGGAAGGCCAATGATCGACGACAGCATTGCTCCGTAGGCATCGCGCTCTCCGGAAAAGCTCCGGCTGACCACCCCGCGAACAACGGCGCCGTCGCCTCCGAAGATTGGCGCTCCGCTCATCTTGCCCGGTACCTTGGCCTTGTAATTGAAGCACGGGCCTGGCGTGGGCACCTCCTTGATGAGGTGGTTTTGAGGATAAGACCGCTTGGTTTCACCAACCGAAACATACAGTTCCCGTCTGAGTGAAGGCGTGGTCAGTCTTCCGTCCGGAGCGATGTCGATCGGGAAATCCTCCATCTCCGCGTATCCGATCGTGTATGTAGTCTCTCCGTCGGCGAACGGCCGCAGGGAAAGATTCAAAGGTTGGTGCACCATGCCATTAGGGAGTTCCGCGACCTTGCACACCGCAATGTCGGTGAACATCTCGAGCCGCTCCCGCTCATACAAGAGAGGGCTTTGCTTCCAGTCTCCCCAATAGCGGGCACGCTCGAAGGGGAGGAACTTCGCTTCCTCCCGGCCCGATGCAGGATTCACAGGAACAATGACGCCCATATTGAGGCCGGCCTCGAAAGCCCTCCCCTGCGGCAACAGCGTCAACTTCGCGTAGCCGCTATCGTGGGGATCCATCAAGACATGACTGGCCGTGATCACATAGCCGCTGCAGCTGACGACAAATGCGGTACCGATGCATTTTGCCGTCCTGGCTCCCTCCATAAAGGCTACGACCGGCAGGATGCTCTGCTGCAGCAGCAGATCCGTATGGCCAAAACTTTGAAGCAAGCCCAAGAAAGTCTCGCTCATGGGGCTTGAAGTCATTAGCTCGAATTCTGGAGCTATTGCGAAATAATCCACTTCGCTGCCGGGCTTTGGTTTCAACGCGAGGCCCTTTAGCCCGGATATCTCCCACCGGCCATCCCTGCTCTTGATCCATAGCGTCTTCAGGATAGAGACGTCAGCGACCATCCTAAAAATCCATCCTTCTTGCCGGTCCTGGTTTCAGCCGAATGTACACGAGGTGCATCGGCCCGCACCGGCCGGATGGGCTGGATCCTACAATTTTCCGGAAGCCCAAGGGCACAAGTGCAGATAAGGGTTCTGCGCGTCATGGCGGCGGCCGATCCAGTCGAGCGAGAATCTCGGTCGCCTGGAATACGCGCCCCCACTGGCGCTCGTTGACCAGACTGACAATACCTTCGGCAAGCAGGTTGTTGAGGGCGGCATTGGCAGCCGGCTGCGAAACTCCGAGGCCTTCGACGGCTTGCTGCACGGATAGCACCGGGTGCCCTAGGAGAAATCGTGGCAAGCGCCGCGTCGCGGAGTGCGAGCGGTACCGCCCGAGCTGGTACTCCCACCGCTCGGCCAAAGCGACCAGATCCTTGGCGATGGCAATCGATTCGTTGCACGACTCCACCACGCTGCCAATCAGCAACTCGATCCAGGGCCCCCAGTCGCCACGCAGCTGCACGCTGGCCAGGGCAGAGTAATAGGCTGCCTTGGCGCGCAGCAGTGCGCCGGACAGGTATAGAGGCGGGTAACCTTCCGCCGCCAGCAGCAGCGGCATGAGCAGCCGCCCGGTACGTCCGTTGCCGTCGTGATAGGGATGGATCGTCTCGAACTGGGCGTGGGCGATGGCCAGTTGCGCCACCAGCGACAACTCCCCTTGCTCGTCATCCCGGGGCGTGTATTGCAGGATGCTGGCCGCCATTTCGTCCATGCAGCGCTGGATCAACGCAGGCGGTGCCGGCACGAAGGTCGCATCCTCGATCCGATCGCTGGCGCCGATCCAGACCTGATCCGTTCGATAGGCGCCGACCGGGAACCCGCCTGCTTCGTCCTGCATCAGTCGTGCATGCAAGTCGTGGATTAGCCGAAGATCCAGCGCCTGGCGCCCTTCCTGACGAATGCGGGCCAGGCCGTGCTGCAGGGCCTCCACGTAGCGCTCCGTCACTTTCACGTCTGCGGGCATGCCATCCATGCCCCGCGTGGCCTCGTACGTGAGCAGCTGGGGCAGGTTCGTTTGCGTGCCCTCGATCTGCGAGCTCCGGACCGCCTCGCGTCTTGCCAGGGTACGGGTCACCATGTCCGCATTCGGTAGATGCGTCATCTCCCCATGCAGTTGACCCAAGGCGGTATGCGCCTGAGCGAAACGAGCGTGGTAACGCCCGCCGTCGGGAACCGTACGTGGCGTCGGCGGTGCGACCAATGCGTAGACATTGGGATGGCCCTGGGCAGGCACCAGGAATGGATGCCGGTCGACGGCGACTTGATCCCGACGCATAAATACCCCCGGTCGATCTCGAAGCTTATAGAACGCAGAAACATTTAGAAGGAAAGCTGTATAAACTTATCATTCTTTCGGCTAAAAGTCCGGATTTACTGAAACCTTATAAAACTATGCCGGCTTTATAAGCTTCGCCCTGCAATCTCACAATGAAACGAGACGATGGAAGCCTTGTCAGAGATCGCAGTCCGGCGTATGAGTAGTATTACTACTAACTCACTTCTGAGGATGATGGTCGTGACGCAGGACTTCGCCCCGGTACCGCCCCGACCGAAAAGCTGGGATGACGTCTTCGCCATCACCAATGAATTGAGGGAAGTCCCAATCGAAGAAATCGTGCGGGGTCGCGTCGATTGGGAATACGACTTCGATGCGAAGGACATGCGCCCCTGCGGACGCAAGGGCTGCGAGCAGAAACATGCGCACGGCTGGCTTGTCGCGTTGCCCGGCCGCAGGTTCGTGCACATCGGCAACGACTGCGCACAAAAGTACGCCCTTGCCGACGCGAGCCTGTGGTCCGCGAACGTCAACAACTACCGGGAGCGCGTGCGAGCGGAAGCCCGGACTGCAGCATTGATCGAAGCGAGGGACAAGGCACAACGCAAGCAATATTGGCTCGACAACACGCCGGGAATCGACGCCGCGATCGCGCTACATGAATCCTTTATCCGCCAGGCTAGCGGCCCACTCCTCGACGAGATCGAGAAGCGCGCCGAACGCGGACTGTCGGTAATCGAACGAGACAGGCGTCTGAGCGAAGACGAACTGCAGATGCGGCGCACAATGCTGTCGGGTGCACGCGCCGAAGGGGAGCCGGGTCCCTACGTCGCAGCCGTCGAGAAGATCGCCGTGGGTGACATTGAAGGGCTGGACTGCTTCCGGCCACAGGGAAGCCCGCGCGAACTGCAATCGCAGCTGCAGCGGCTGGTCAATGCCTTGCTGGCGTGGTCGCCTGCCGAAGGTGATCTGGCCGCACAACGTTCCCTGGTTCGCGCCACAGGCGAGCTGGCTCCTCTGAGCAATCGCCTGAATTCCTCACTGGTTGCGGTCGACCGATTCTTCAGTGGGCCGAACCTGAAGACGCTGATGTTGCTTGACGTGGTCCGATCGCAAGGTATTACTTCGATCAAACTCGACGGCAACTTCGCGGTCGTCATCAAGCGCCTTCCCCACTGGCGGCGGGCGGCCTGATTGGCGAAGCGCGGCGACGATGGAGTTGCTAGACCCAGATCCTAGGCGCACATGGCTTTCATCGTCCACGTCCTGCGTTATGGACGCCAGGTCCGCCTGGATTGAAGACGATCGGAGATCGACGCCACATGGTCGCGACTTGCCAGAGGCAAGGCCTCAGCCTGCGAGCCCAACGGCGGCTCACTGGGGCCGTCGTAATTCTATGAAGTTGTATCGCTCTGATCGGAAGCCGGCACTCTCGAGCGGGCGGCAATAAACGGCATCCAGAATTGCGGAGAAAAGGGCGTTCTGAAATGCCGGCACGCCATCATCACTACCACGAACATGCCATACCGAACAGCGGAAAATGTGTCGAGGCCGACAATCGCTTTCGAATCTAGCTTCTTCTTTTCTCCTGCAATCAGCTCGCCCACATCCTTAGGAAAGACAATAGGCGCTTCCGTAGTTCCGCTTTCGTACTGCGCGGCCTCACGATACACGAGAGACTCGGTCGCTTCGTCTGCATACCAAAGCTGCAGGCAGATGCCATCGAAGGCACTCCCCTGGATGCTCTGCAACTTGCGATAAAGCTCATCATGCTCGAACACTACGCTCCAGTACATGAGTGTTGGCACCAGCGTACTCAGATCCTTCAGTTTCTTAACTTCCTCTTCCGTCAACTCTCCAACCTCCAGAGCGACCAGGTCATCGAAGGAATCCGTGGCAATCGGGAAACATTTCGACCTACTGAAGCTGTAGGACAAGCGATTGGCAAGCTCATCTAGCCACTCTTTCGCGGCCTCATGATTGCCTGTACCCAAAAGCAGCGTGAACGCCATCGACAGCTCGATCGCGTTCTCGTCATAACGTGGCGATCCTGACGAGGGGTTGTTCTTGACGAGCGAGACCAGAACCTTTGCGATCGCATTGGCGTTTCCGGTGGCGACTTCACCGTCCTCGCCAATGGCATCTTGAAGCTGCACCAGTCCGATCTCGGCCAGCACGCCGATCTGCTCGAACACCTTGCCCGTTACCAGCGCATTCTCGCTTGAATAGACGGAAATCCCGTCACGCGCCAGAAAGTACCGCCCCACCTTGTCATAGTAGGCCCTGCAGATGCGACCGTGAATCTGGTAGATGTCCCAGAATGCAACCATCGCTGGTCGATACTTGAATAGGTCGCGCACCCGGATAAACCCCCAGGCCCATAGGCAGCATCGCTCCCCTACTTTAAAGGCGTTGAGCAGGTTTCCTTCCTCGTTCGCCCAGCGGAAGATGATCTCCAGCACCAGCGCCGCGGTCCTCAGCTTGCGAATAAACTTCTTTCGATGTGCCGTGGTGGGGCGCACGCTACCGTCGTGGCTTCCTAGCAGAAGCGCATCCAGCACTTTGTATACATGCCGCAGGTCGTAATCCCTAGACCCGACCAGCGCGATGCCTCGGCGAAGATCCGCGCGCTCCGATGGATCAATCGCGTATTCGTCAAGAAGATGTTTGTCAATAAGATCCGCAAGGTCATCGCCTGACCAGAACGCGTAGTTCACGCGGTCGGTCTGGTTGTCGGCCACATAACCGTTGTAATCCTGTGTCACTTCCTGCTTCAGTTCACCGGTGGAACAAACCACGATCCTGACAGGCAAACTTCGATGCTCCGGACGAACGAAGCTGTGTAGGTAGGAGTCCTTCACCTGATTCAATGTCGCCCGCACGGCATTGACCCCGCCATCCCAGTCCCGGCGCCCCAAATCGCCGACCTTCAGCACGAACAGGAAGAGCGCTTTCACTCCGTCCTTGTCCCTGCCGACAGCCGCAACGTCCACGCCGTTCTGCCGCACCCCGATCTGGGGACGGCTGATAGGAACGATCTTCATGCGCGCCAGCAAGTCGGGCAGCAGGCGATCCAGCTCTCCGGACTCTTTCAGTTGACTGAGAAACTCCTTAACGATCAGCTTCATTTCCCGCCGCCATCCTTGTCGAGGTTGAAATGCAGCCGCTGCAGGTCGCTGCCTACCTTGTCTATCGACTCGCTGCGCGGCAGGGACATGAAATGGGACATAGACGACATATGCATCTTTTCACCTACTTCCCCGTCCCGCATGGAGAACGAAGAGCGCCCTGCCTTCAGGGGAATCGTGGTGGCGATCTGGCGAATGACGGAGTTCTTGCTGGCCTCCTCGAACGCCTTGTTCGTCAAACGGCGATGCTCTTTTGCGAAGCGATGTCTATCCTCGGAAAGCGGCCGCAGCTCCTCGATCGCAGGCAATACTTCCAGAGCGCTGTAGTACTTCTTCATTGCTTCGAGGATCTGCTGTGCCAATTGTCCAACGGGCGCTTCCCCCTCTTTGGCCACAACGGCTTCCAGGTATTCCCTAGTTGCCGTGGGATAGTCATAGCCAACGAAGTTCACCATCGCATCGCGCACCAGAGAATAGGCGCGAGCCTCCGCGGAATCCGTGCGGGTCAACGACCAGACAAGGGAAATCCTCTGCTCTTCGCGAAGAACGTTTGCCAGCACGCGACGAACCAGGTGCAGCAGGCTTGATCGGGACATGCCATCGAGGACTGACGCAGGGAATGCCAGACCACCTCTTTCTCGCAAGCCGAGATCGTCGAGAACGCTTCTCGCCATCTTCACGATACCGATGTCGTCGTGCTTGAGCCATCTTGCGAGCAGCGCCCCAAGCTCCTCATTGTCCTGCGCCAAAGCCTCGAACAGTTCGGGAAACCGCTCGGGAAACGACGGCGTATCGTTCGCGTTCGCGGCTGCCCACGTGTCCAGCCACCGCTGGCTTGCGGGCTTGTCCGATGACTTGTACCGGGTAGCCAGGATGTGATCGAGACCGTGATAGGCGCCGTCGCCCTGTCCGGACTTGGTGGCCAGCAGGTCGATCTTCTGCTGGTACCACGGCTGCGATTTCAGATGCTCGCCCCGATATGCCAGATGATCCCCGATCTGCTGAACTACATAAGATCGATTCAATGCGACGATTTCATCGATCAATCCGTGCTGCGCCGGAGCGGTACCGACCAGATTGAGGCCGGCACCTACTGCGGCCGCCAGCCGGCGTTCTTCGCTCGACTGCAGCCCCGTGCGAATCACCTCCACTGCCTTCTCGATGTCATGGATTTCGGTCTCGCTCCAATCCAGCAGCCCCAAGGCCTCGACTGCCGGGATCGAAACGAGTTCATCGTTGTCGGCAGCCAGCGCATAGATGCGCGTCAGCCAGGAACCCCTGTCGACTGCAGCCCCCCGGATTAGCGCCGTCCGCAGCAACGGCGCCGACGCCTCGCTGCGAATGGCCAGGCAACCGCCCGCAATCTCGTCGAGATACGAGGGATGGTTCTTCATCCATTCCCCCGTCGCGTAGTGCAGGAGCGCTTGTGGGCCCACCAGTCCAGTCAGGATCAGCAGGTTAGGCACGTCGATCCGATCGAAGAATGGCAAGCTTTCCGATAGCACTCTAGCAACGGCGAATGCCTTTCCTTCCTCTTGAACCGCCTCGATCGCAGCTTGCAGGACGTCTAGTTCGCCCGAGTTGTGGAGCTGTGCCAACGCGAGTCCACTCAGGTTGTCCTTGCGCGCCGGCCCGGAGCCAAGCCAGCACCGCTGCAATGCCTCGAACATCGCAGACGGCGCCTTGGCAGCGGGCGCGATCACGGCGCGTTGGATATACCGGATCGCCCTCGCCTTGACCTCTTCCAGGTCGCGGAAGGAGATCCTACCGTTCGACAGATCGCAGACGTCGATGACATCGTCCGACGTCAACCCAAGTTCCTCGATGTTCGCCGAGTCCGGCTTTGTCAGCCACAGCCAAGCCAACTCGTCCAGCTTGGATTTAGATTCGCTCATATCCGTCAGGCCACCGCGCACCTTGGGTTAGAGGCTCGCGACATAGAGAATAACTAGTTGCATTTATGATGTGTGCCGGCTACCAATGTCGGCGAGCCAAGCGCTCTATCCCATGCATCACCGCTGATGCAGACAAATCCCAACATTCGGCCAAAGCATCAATTGCCGGCTCGACACTAGGTAGGCCGGAGACTAGCGGATGAGAACGTGTAAAAGGTGAATCGCTCTCTGTAAGCGTACGCTCTGGCCCAGCCATACGCGCGTGCGCTTTCCCTTTGCTTGTTTTCAACATATCGGCATTGACGGAAATCATCGCTCCCCTCGACAAAGCACGCTCTAATTCCGCCCCGCTACCGGTGAACCAATGAAAGATGATGGCGTTTCCCTCATGAACATTCGTTTCTTCTAGCAGGTCCAGCAACGGGGCTACGGCACGCACGCTGTGCAGAGAAAGCACACGCCCTTTTACCTCGGCACAAACAGAGAAGATCCGACGCAGGGCTTTGACTTGATCGAGAAAGCCATTCTTGTACATCGGCGAACCATCGAGCCCGATCTCCCCTACAAATCGACTGTCGCCAATTGCACGCTCCAGGAGGGGAAGTTCAGCCATGCGCTCATGCAGTACCTGTGGATGCAGGCCGACGCCGATTCTGACGTATCGGCAATGCCGGGCGAACTCCTGCTCCACGCGCCAGGCCTTCGGTGTTGTTGTTACGGCCAGCGTGAACTGGGCTCTGCTTTCAAGGCGATTGACGGCATCCTGCCAGTCGCGCAACAGGTCGACGTGGCAGTGCGCGTCGACGTGACTGTACATGGTCGTCATCTTGGCACGCGCAACCCGACCACCCGCGCAACCTCAACTAGTCCCCTGCGTACGCAACCGACGAGATCGGCAATCTCGTCCTCTACGTCCCGGAGCGGCGCCACGGTTGCCAACGACAGGCGCAACCGCTCATCTGGTTCACGCAGCATGTTCAGCCCATACTGGATCGATCGCACCACGTGCCCGGCCTCACCAGGTTCGTTGCTCAGATGCGCCAGATCCTCTTTCACGTATCTCGTCGGGTCATTCCAGGAAGGAAATGCACGCCTTACGGCGGCTCGCCGTATCAGGCAGGGCCAGCAGACGCCGCAATGGCTGGTCCCATACTGGGCTCTGTAGCGTCGTACCCACTTGGGCTTCGAGCAGGACACCGTGGATCCGAGCCCCCGCCGAAGAAGACCTTGGTCTGCGCACTGAGCGAGCATCTCGCCTTTGGTCATTCCCTGGAAAGGATTCGACAAGCCAGTCGGGAGCCCAAGCGAGTCCAACAACTCGTTGAACCGCGCGATGACATAGGGATGCGTTGTCCGGGTAGTGAGCGCACCCATGCGCCACGGGTCAAGCGGCATGTTGAGAGAAATGAATCCGTTCTCCGGAACAAGGATCTTCCGACTCCCATAGGCAGTGGCAACCAGAACGCTCGCGGCGAAGAACAGGAACGAACGTGCCCGCATGGTCAGTTCACCACGTCCGGAGAACGTTTCTCCGAGGTCGCTTGCCTTGCAGGACATTTTCCAGCGGAACAGCGTCAGGGGATCGCTACGACCCCGTTCCAGCAGTGCCTTTAACCCATCAACCGTGGAGGAGTTGCCGGCGTCCGTCTGACCGACGAACACGGGCTGGAATTGCTCCCGGGAAAGTGCATCAATGGCCCCGACATGGCTGTCCAAGCCGCCGGAGAACAGCGCGATAGGCGGCGCGCCTCGACGAGGCTGCACGTCGGCGCACATGTCGTCGATGTAGTCACGTAGCGCCTGGTCGGCCCGATAGAACCTGACACGCCAGATGTCCCCGCTCAGGACGCCCAGAGTTCTCTCCAGCAGAGCGGCATGCCCTTCCCATACACCGGGGTCCCTCACCGGTACGACGATCTCGATCTCACGCGTCCAATCGTCCTCCGAGAATTTCGTGCGCGACAGGCGCGTATCCGCGATCCAGACGGCAACTGCCACTAACGCAAGCTCCAGCGCAATGGGATCCGGCGATCGGCGTTGAGTCTTGAGTTGTCGCAGCAACTGATGAATCCCGAACCGAAGCTTCTTCTGCTGAGCAGAAAGCTGAACGGGATAGGAGAACCTACTACGAAACCTGCGCGGAAGACCGCCGTTCCACGTCAGCACGATCCGTTGTCTGCTCATTCGCGCTCTCCCCATTCACCGACGGCCGCGATTGCGTCGCGTAGTGTCTCGGCAACAATCGCGTCGATCTGCCGGGAGTCATAGTTCGCAGGGAGACCGCGCCCCGCACGAGCCGCCAACCTTTGCGAGACGAACACCGATACCAGCGAACGGAGCGTTTGCATATGCGCGAATGCGGTTGCTGCAGACACGCCGTTCTGCTCCAGAAGGCTGCCGCCATCCTGGGACAGTCTCTCGACGACACATTCGCCAATGAAGTGCTCGAAGAAGGACGCGAGCTGTTCTGGATTCGCGTCGAGCAGATCGGTCAGACCATCGTCCATCTCCTGCTTCAAGGTCTGGCAGAACGCTGCCTTGACGATGGCTTCGTCGATTGAACCGCCATCGGAACAGACGAACTCCGCCAGTCGCTCCCATACCTGGGTTGCCGACAGGCCCGTGAGGGACCGGAGCTGGAGCACCCGAGCCAACTGCGTGGCGCCTCCGGCGGCCAGCGCCGAGAATGCCTGGACCAATCTGCCGCCGGCCCGCCGTGCCACACCCATCCGCTGCGCGCCCCGGCGCGCACCACCCATCGATTTGCTGACGAAATAACGTGCCGCTGCACGCATCGCTCGACCATCGGATCCACCCGAACGGGCCGAGGTACGAATCGCACTGCGAAGTGGCGTCAGCCTGCTGGGGCTGAGCGGCGGCGCTGGCGTCCTATCAGGCTCCCCATCGTTGGTATCGCCGCCGCCAGTCTGCTGTCCGTCGTCTCCGCCCGGTGAGGCTGCCTCGCCGGGAAGCGGTGTGTCCACCCAGGACGGAATCAGCGGATTGGCCCCTTTCGGTCCGCCGTAGCTTGCCGATGTCCCCATTGCCTTTCCCCTAGCTGTTGCGTTGTTTCAACAGCACCTGGATCAACGAACTGAGTTGCCTGCTGGCGCCGTGTTCGACCGCTTGCTGCAACCACCACCTGAAGTTCGTTCCCGATTCGGCCAACTGGCTGAGGTCGGATATCCAGGTCCCAATCGCCGAGATGGGCATGGAGACAAAGGCTCTGTCGACGATGCCGACGACGGCAGAGTCCAGCTTGATTAGCTCCTTGATGCCCTTGGCGCAAGTGGATTTTCGGTTGGCATCGGTCGCTGTGGCCAGCCGTGTCGCCAACTCCGAAGCCAACAGCCCGCGCAGTTCTGCTGTCAGCTTCTGCACTTTCGTTTTCTCACCTAGCAACGATTTTCCTTGCCCGACCAAACCGAGTAGCTCGGCTACTTCTGCTGGCAGGTTGGATGCGGACACGAGCCTGGCATCGCGAATCACGAACAGGTACGGCCGCAAGTCGAGGCTAGCGATCTTCGGGTCCAAGGCCGCCCATTTCGCAATCTTGGGGTCATTGACGAAGTCGCTCCGAACCGCTTCGTCCTGCTCTGCCGGCTTGTCGGCTTTGTCGCCTTTCTTCTTCGCCCCACTGTCCTCCGCCGGTGGCGTTTCCAACTGCCGAACGAGGTTGCTGCTGCCATCACCATCACGGCTCTCGCTGGCGAGCGCGTCGAACAGGTCTCGGTGGAAGTACTCGGCCAGCATGAGTTTCATCAGAGGAGCAACCTGGACTTCCTCTGCAAGGCCGCGTGCTTCGGCAGCCCGTCGGCGAACGAAAACTGCATTGATGAAACGCTTGATCTGACGCGGGTTGCCTTCCGTTCCTGTGGCCAGGACCGGGGCAATGCCCTGCATCAACGCATGCAGTTCCCTAGCGGCCGCATCCTTCGACAGCGCATCCTGGATGGGTGCCATATCCAGCTGCTGGTCGATCCATGGCTTCTTGGACAACTCCCTCGCCTGCTCCAGCACCTTGAGAAAACCCGGATCGTCGCTACCAAAAACACCCTCAAGCAATAGCAACTGGACATAGATACCGACTTCAAGCGGACCAAGAACAGGCAGCACGAACGGGATCTGGATCAACTTGTCGAGGTAATTTCTCGCGTACTCGTCCCCCCTCATGCCCGGATGTTCCGGGAAGTGCTCACGTACCGCGTACTCGATCATGGACCTGTCGCACGCCAGCACGAAGACCGTACGCTCTCCGGAGATCAGCAGGCGGATGGCCTCCAATGTGCCGATCGCGGTCTTGGGAAGGCAACGATCCAGATCGTCCACCAGCACGACCAGCTGCGTGATGCCCGCCTTCTCCAACATCTCAAGGAAATCCCGGCGAAAGCCGCGCAGATCCAATGGGTCATCCTTGCCATCGGCGCCTTTGATAACGCCTGCTGCACTGTCGAAGTTCTCCCCCGCTTTGCCGGGGTCGAGCAGCGTGGGAAGCATCAACGCCAGCCCAGCGGGGCCTGCGGCCAGTGCCCCGGCACCGCCGACCACGGCGGCGCGTGCCAGCTTCATGTAGTCGATACGTTTGCGCAGGCGACGAAAGAGATCTTTCGCCTTCTCGAAGAATTTTTTGTTTTGCTGAAGATGCCGGACGATCCCTTCCAAGATCGCGATCTTGGCGTCCTCGAAGCCCTCGTATTCCCAGCCATTGAACCAGAGGGTGGCCACGCCATCGGTCTTGGCCAGGCCACGCTCGACCAGCGAAAGGACCGTCGACTTTCCGGCTCCCCAGTCGCCATGGATACCCAGCACCAGCCCGTGTTTCGGATGGGCCTGCATTACTTCGATGATGGTTCTTGCAAGCGGCTCTGCGTGCAGCAGATCGACCGCTGCTACGTCATCCGGAAATACCAATACCCCTGCCATCCCTCCCCCCGGGATTCCCCATCTAGCAGCCCTCCGCGGAAGTCACCGAGGGTTCTTCTTGCTGATATTGCTCTGGATGAGATCGTTGAGCGACTTTTTCCCTGTTTTCTCCAACAAAGTACCCAGGTGTATATCGCCTCTCACGCCAGAATCCCGGTTGTACTTCTCCACGAGCGTAGCGACATCGACCTGACTTAGGAATGCGAATTCGTCTTGCGCTCAGCAATGACTGGCGGCAATGCCGAACGCTGGATCGACAGAGGTGCAGCGTGTGCAAAAGGCTGCACACAAACTGCACACACGCCACTACAACTAACTGAAAATCAAGGACTTTCCGCCCGTTCCATCATCGGGGCCACCGACAGGCGCGCGAAATCGCCCCGGGGCGCCGTGGCCTCGCGTGCGCCGGCTTCGCGCGTGGCGGCGATGTGCGGGTGTTCGGCCATGTCGGCCTGCGGTCTCCGGATCGTTCCCGTGGCGCACCGCGACCTTCCACGCGGCGCGCACGACGACGCGCATTATGCGGCCTGCGGCGGAACGGAACGCCGGACCGTGACCGGCGTCACCGGCCCCGGGCCATGAACCGCAAGGTCCGAAGGGCTAACCTGTCGCGATGAACCTGGGCTACCACGAACCGGGCGACGTTCCCGTCGACCCGGTCACCTCGCTCTACCGCTTCGGCACCGGTGGCCCGAGCCTGGTCACCGGGCTGGCGGCGGCCAAGGCGACCCGGCGCCGCGTCGCGCTGCTGCACGTCGACATCGACATGTTCCACCTCGTCAACTTGAACATGGGCGAGGCGGTGGGCGACCAGGTGCTCGCCGCCGTCGCGCAGCGGCTGCGCAACGCGATGCCGGCCAACGGCTGGCTGTGGCGGCTGTCGAGCGACGAGTTCCTCGCCGGCATCGGCTACCTCGACGGCGAGCCCGACGGCGCGGCGCTCGCCGACATGCTGCGCGACGCGCTCGACACGCCGCTGTGGATCCCGCCGTACACGTTGCCGATCACGCTGTCGATCGGCATCGCGGTCTTCCCCGACCACGCGACCGACGCGCCTTCGCTGCTGGCCAGCGCCGAGCTCGCGCTGCGCAACGCCAAGCGCGAGGGGCACAACAACGTGGGGCTGTTCGCGCGCGATGCCGGCAAGTCGCCGTCCGACCACGGCTTCGCGGCCCGCTTCGTCGAGGCGCTCGACAGGCGCGAGCTGCAGTTGCACTACCAGGCGCTGGTCGACGCGCAGGACGGCGGCCTCAGCGGCTTCGGCGCCCTGCTGCGCTGGAACACCGCCAACGGCCAGCTGCGGCCGAACCGGTTCCTGGGCACCGTCGAGCGCGCCGGCCTGTCGGCGCGGCTGGGGATCTGGGTGGTCGAGGCCGCCGCGCAGCAGCTGGCGCGGTGGCGCGACGAAGGCCTGGACTACCTGAGCCTGTCGCTGCACCTGTCCAGCTCCCTGCTCTCGCAGCCCGGCTGCCTGGACCTGGTAGGCGAGCAGCTGCACCGCTACCGGCTCGGCGGCGAGGCGCTGGAGTTCGAGGTGTCCGAAAGCGCGCTCGCCATCGACGCGCATCGCGTCCACGACACGCTCACCGGCCTGCGCGCGCTGGGCGCGACGCTGACGGTGCAGGACTTCGGCCTGGGCGGGCTGAGCTTCGCGGCGCTGGCGCAGTATCCGCTCGACCGGCTCAAGATCGGCCGCGGCTTCATCCGCAACGTGGCCAGCGATCCGCGCAGCGCGGCGATCGTGCGCGGCATCGTCGCGATGGGCCATCGCCTGGGCATGAAGGTGACCGCGAAGGGCGTGGAAAGCGAGGCCGAGCTCGGCTTCCTGCGCCGCAACCACTGCGACTTCTTCCTCGGCCACCTGTTCAGCCCGCCGTTGCCGGCCGAGGAGCTCGGCGACCTGATCCGGCGCCGCTTCCTGCTGCCGCAGGCCTTCGCCGCCACCCGCCCCGAGCGCACCCTGCTGCTGCTCGACGACGAGGAGAACATGCTGCGCTCGCTGGTGCGGCTGTTCCGCCGCGACGGCTACCACGTGCTCACGGCCAACAGCGTGCGCGAGGCCTTCGACCTGCTCGCGAGCAACCCGGTGCAGGTCATCGTTTCCGACCAGCGCATGCCGGACATGAGCGGCACCGAGTTCCTGGCCAAGGTGCGCGACCTCTATCCCGACACGGTGCGCATGGTGTTGTCCGGGTACACGGACCTGGCCACGATCACCGAGGCGATCAACCGCGGCGCGATCTACCGCTTCCTCACCAAGCCGTGGAACGACGACGAGCTGCGCGGGCACATCCAGGCCGCGTTCCGCGCCCACGAGCGCCGCGTGGCGGGCGAAGCGGCGTACTGACGGGCGGCGCGAGACTTCAGCGAGGCCTCATTGTCATCCCGAGCGCAGCGAGGGATCTGATGTCGGGCCTCGCCCAGCAGGCAGATCCCTCGCTGTGCTCGGGATGACAGTCCAGGTCGCGCGCATGCGGGCCTTGGCCTTCAGGCCGCCGGCGGCGCGCCCGTCCCATCCTTCGGCTGCGCGACCGGCAGCACCACCCGGAACGTGCTGCCCACGCCGGGCTGGCTGCTGGCTTCGATGCGCCCGTGGTGCTTGGCCACGATGCCGTAGGCGATCGCCAGCCCCAGCCCGGTGCCGCGGCCGATCGGCTTGGTGGTGTAGAACGGGTCGAAGATGCGCTGCAGCGCCTCCGGCGCGATGCCGCAGCCGGTGTCGGAGATGCTGACCCAGGCCTCGCCGTTCTCCGCGCCGGTGGCGAGCTCGATCACGCCGCGGTTCTCGATCGCCTGGCTGGCGTTGATCAGCAGGTTCATGAAGACCTGGTTGATCTCCGAAAGGTGGCATTCCACCAGCGGCAGCTCGCCGTAGTGCTTCTCCAGCCGGACCTTGTACTTGAGGTCGTTCCAGACGATGTTGAGGGTCGACTCCAGCCCCTTGTGCAGGCTGGACGGCTGCATCGCCTCGTCGCGCCCCACGCGCGAGAACTCCTTCAGGTCCTGCACGATCTTGGTGACGCGCTCGATGCCCTCGCGCGACTCCTCCATCAGCTTGGGCAGGTCGCCGAGGATGAAGTCGATGTCCAGGCGCTCGCGCTTGGCGCGCACCGCCCCGCGCTGGGCGGCGGGATCGTCGGACTGCAGCGCGGACTCGTGGCACTCGACCAGCGCGAACAGCGCGCCGATGTATTCCTGCAGCGTGCCGAGGTTGGAGTGCACGTAGCCGATCGGGTTGTTGATCTCGTGGGCGACGCCGGCGGCGAGCAGGCCGATCGAGGCCATCCGCTCGGACTGCAGCAGCTGCTCCTGCGCGCCGGCCAGGCGCCGGTGCGCGGCCTGCAGCTCGTCGTGGCGCTGTTGCAGCTCGACCTGGCGCGCGTTGCGCTGCGAGACGTCGTCGAAGGTGGCCATGCCCAGCACGGCGCCTTGCGGGTGCCCGCACTGCAGGACGATGTCGAGCACGACGCCGCCCGGCGCGGCCACCTCGGTGGCCCAGCGGCCGGTCTCGCGGGCGTGCGGCCACGCGTCGGCGGGCAGCAGCGACAGCAGGCGCTCGGGTGGTTCGCCGGGCAGCACGCGCGCGGCCAGCGCGCGCGCCGCGGGGTTGGCATGCGCCATCGCGCCGTCGCCGTCGAGCAGCATCACGGCGTTGTCGGTGTTGCGGAAAGCCCAGTGCAGTTCGCCGTCGCGCGGCGCAGTGGTGTCGTCCGGCTCGCTCATCCCACTCCCAGACAGCGCGCCTGCGGGCGGGCGCCTGGCTGTCCGCGGGAATCGTACACCCCGGTCGACTCGACGCGGCCGAGGTGGCGCAGCGCCCAGTTCACTTCACGGCGACGGCGCGAGAGCAGCACGCCGTTAGCCTGGTTGAAATCGCGCAGCCGCGACAGGCGCGCGGCCGCGGAGGCATCCGGCGACGCGGCTTCGGCGGCGCGCAACGCGGCGAGCTTGTCGGCGGTGGAGGCGAGCAGCGCGTCCACGTCGTGATCCAGCAGCGCGCGGCGCTCGGCTTCGAGCGCGCGCTCGAGGGCGTCGAGCGGGTGGCCGGCCGCGATGGCCATGTCAGTCGCCGCCCAGCGCGCGATCGAGGTCGAGCATGCGCGTGGCGATCGCCTGCGCGTCGACCTGGTAGCTGCCGTCGGCGATCGCCGCGCGCAGCGCCTCGACCCGGCCGGCGTCGATGCCGGCGGGCGCGGCGCCGAGCTGGCGTTCGAGCGCCTGCAGGCCCTCGGCCTCGCCGGTCAGGCGCAGGCTGTCGGCCGCGGTCGTGGCGGCGACGGGCGCGCCGCGCTCGCCGCCGGCGCGCGAGGCCGCCGCCGTCGCGAGCGGCTCCGCGGCGCGGGCCGCGGGCGACGGTCCGTCGATCTTGTGGGTCATGGCACGCTCCTCGGAGTGGCTGGTTCGGGCATGGTAACGGCCCTGCCGCGACGAACTTTAGCGGCGCCCGGCGCCGGCTCCTTCAAGGCAGCAGCTCCACCACGCCCTCGGCCACCAGCCGGCCGCGCAGCAGGCGGTGCGAGGATGGATTCTCCACCGCCACCACGCCGCCGGCACGGGCGGCGCCGAGCGCGCGCCCCGGCATGCGCACCTCCACGCCGCCGGTGCGCGACACCAGCACCACCGGGTCGCCGCGGCGCAGCGGCGCGCCCAGCGCGAGGTCGGCCTCGGTGGGCACCACGCCCGGGGCCAGCGCGCGGTTGGGCACGCGCCCGACCAGGGCGGCCGGGTCGGCGAAGGCCGGGGCGTCGGTCGCGCCGACGTCGCGGCGCTGCACCACCAGCTGGTCGGCGGTGATCGGCACGCCAGAGGCGGCCGGCGAGCGCAGCACCACCACGTCGGCCACGCGGCGCACGCGCACGGGGACGTACAGGCGCCAGCCCGGATCGTCCGCGCAGCGCACCTGCGCCGTGGACGGGCCGGAGGCGACCGCCTGCAGCGGCCGGCTGCAGCGGGCCAGGCGCAGCGCGGGATCGAGCACCGCCTCCGCCGCCTGCGCGTCGCCCGCGCCGAGCGCCGCGATGGCGGCGGCGCCGATCTCGTCCAGCGGCTGCGCCGGCGGCGCTTGCGCGCGCGCCGGCGCGCACGCGGCGCCTGCCACAAGCGCGGCGAGCAGGCCGGCACGGACGACGGACGGCGCGATGGACGGCATGGCGGATCTCCTCGCGGACGGAAGCAACCGGCGCATGCAAGGCGCATGCCCCGCGGCGCGGCGCGCGCGGGCCGCCTTCGCTCGCATGCGGCGATCCCTGCGCGGCCTCAAGTCCGCAGCCCGGCGGCCGACAACGCCGCCATGAGCCAGGACCTGCTGGACCGCATCGACCAACGCACCCGCCTGGCCGGCCACAACCGGCTGGCCCTGCTGCTGTTCCGGCTCGGCTCGCGTCAGCTTTTTGGCGTCAACGTGTTCAAGGTGAAGGAAGTCCTGCCGAGGCCGCCGCTGTTCACCCTGCCGCAACTGCCGCCGGCCTTCGCCGGCGCCGCCGACGTGCGCGGGCGCAGCGTGCCGGTGCTCGACCTGGCTCGCGCCGTCGGCCACGCCGGCGGCGACGGCGCGGCGCCCGGCTACCTGGTGGTCACCGAGTTCAACCGCTCGGTGCAGGGCTTCCTGGTCGCCGGCGTGGACCGGATCGTCAACATCGCCGTCGAGCACATCCAGCCGCCGCCCGAAACCGGCGGCGAGGGCCATTACCTCACCGGCGTCACCCGTCACCAGGGCGAGCTGATCCAGCTGATCGACGTCGAAAGCGTGCTTGCCGAGTCGGCGCCGCGTGGCAGCGACCTCGGCGCCCTGTCGGCCCTGCCCGCCGTGGCCGGGCCGCGCGAGGTGCTGGTGGTCGACGACTCGCGCGTGGCGCGCAACCAGATCCGCTCGGTGCTGCAGCAACTGGGCCTGGAGGCGACCCTGCTGTCGGACGGGCGCCAGGCGCTGGAGCACCTGCAGGCGCTCGCCCAGGGCGGACAGCCGCCGTGCGATCGCTACGCGATGGTGATCTCCGACATCGAGATGCCGGCGATGGACGGCTACACGCTGACGACGGAAATCCGTCGCGATCCCGCCCTGCGCGGGCTGTTCGTGCTGCTCCACACCTCGCTGTCGGGGGTGTTCAACCAGGCCATGGTCGAGCGCGTGGGCGCCGACGACTTCGTGCCCAAGTACTCCGAGCGCGAGCTCGCGCAGCGGGTCGCGGCCAGGATCGGCGCGGTCGCGTAGGGCGGGCCCCGGCCCGCCATCCGGGATACCGCGAACGCCAGCCGCGGGCCCTCCCGCGCCGCTGCCCAGAGCGTTTCACAGGCCCCCGCCACCCCTCCCCGGCCGCTCCCCCGCGCAGCGGGAAAGACCGACCCGTGGCACAGCTCTTGCCTGATCCCCGCGAGACCTTCCGCGGGAGCGGGCCATGAGCGAGATCGGCGGCAATTCCTTCCTGGGCATCCACGGCGCCGCGCTGGTGCTGCGCGAACAGCGCCTGCAGCTGCTCGGCGCCAACATCGCCAACGCCGACACGCCCAACTACAAGGCGCAGGACCTCGATTTCAGCAGCGCGCTGGGCGCGGCCCTGCGGCCCGGCGCGGGCGCCGGCGGTGACGCGCTCGACGCGGCGGTCGCTTCCGCGCGCTACACGCGCGCCGCCAGCCAGCCCAGCCTGGACGGCAACACCGTCGACGGCGACCGCGAGAACGCCGCGTTCGCGCAGGCCTCGCTCGAGTACCGCGCCTCGCTGTCGTTCGTCGAATCCAAGGTCCGCTCGATGCTGACCGCGATCACCGGCCAGTGAGCCGCGCACCGTCCCGACGCGCGCCGTCGCAAGCGCCCAACGCCCACGGGGGAACGCCATGAGCAACCTGCCCATCTTCGACGTCGCCGGCTCGGCGATGAACGCGCAGTCGGTGCGGCTGTCCACCATCGCCTCCAACCTGGCCAACGCCGATTCGGTGTCCGGCGATCCCGCGGCGGTGTTCCGCGCGAAACAGCCGGTGTTCTCGGCGCAGCCGGTCGAGGGTAACCCGGCGCTGGCGGGCGTGCAGGTCGACGAAGTCACCGAGAGCACCGCCGCGCCGCTCAAGCGCTACGAGCCCGGGCATCCGCTCGCGGACGCGCAGGGCTACGTGTACGCCCCCGACATCGACCCGGTCGCGCAGATGGTCGACCTGATCTCCGCCTCGCGCAGCTACCAGGCCAACGTCGAGGTCTTCAACAGCGCCAAGGAACTCGCGCTGGCCACCCTGAACATGGGCCGCTGACGCGGCCGCACGCGAGGCATCCGATGAGCGCCATCCCGGCCAACGGCAACACCACCGATCCGTACGGCTCCCTCGGCCTCGGCGTGCAGCAGGCCGCGCGCAGCGCCACGCTGGGCCAGGCCGACTTCCTGCAGCTGATGACCGAGCAGCTGAAGAACCAGGATCCGCTCAAGCCGCTCGACAGCCAGCAGTTCCTCGGCCAGCTGGCGCAGTTCTCCACCGTGCAGGGCATCGAGAAGATGCAGGACGCGATGGGCGCGATGGCCAGCGTGATGGAATCCGACCAGACCCTGCGCGCGGCCGCGCTGGTCGGCCACGACGCCCTGGTGCAGGTCTCCGACGTCGACCTGGCGGCCGGCGCGGGCCTGAAGGGCGAGATCACCGCGACCGCCGCCGGCCCCATGACCGTCGACATCCTCGACGCCGACGGCACGCGCGTGCGGCGCATGACCGTGCAGGCCGGCGCCGCGGGCGCGGCCGCGTTCGAATGGGATGGCCGCGACGACGCCGGCAACGCCGTCGGCGCGGGCCGCTACACGATCCGCGCCGTGGCCGGCGCCACCGACCCGACCGCGGCCGACGACGCCGCGCTGCTGCCGGTGTGCGTGAAGGCGCACGTCGACAGCGTCTCGATCGAGTCCACCGGGCTCGCCCTCAATCTCTCGGGTCTCGGCAGCTTCCCGCTGTCGGCGATCCGCCGCATCGGCTGACCGCCGGGCCGGCCCCGCAACCAGCATCCCCAGGAGCACGACATGAGCTTCCGCATCTCGCTCAGCGGCATGAACGCGGCCTCGGCCGACCTCAACATCACCTCCAACAACATCGCCAACGCCAACACGTCCGGCTTCAAGCAGTCGCGCGGCGAGTTCGGCGACGTGTTCGCGGTCTCGGCCTACGGCCTGTCGGCCAACGCGGTCGGCGCCGGCGCGCGGCTGCAGCGCGTGGCGCAGCAGTTCGGCCAGGGCAACGTCGACTTCACCGGCAAGTCGCTCGACATGGCGCTGTCCGGCCAGGGCTTCTTCACCCTGTCCTCGAACGGCGCCACGTCCTACTCGCGCGCCGGCAACTTCGGCGCCGACCGCGAGGGCTACGTGGTCAACCCGGCCGGGCAGCGGCTGCAGGTGTTCCTGCCCAACGCCAACGGCCAGGGCTTCGACACCGGCCGCATGGGCGACCTGCGGCTGGCCACCGGCGACTCGCCGCCGCGGGCCACCGGCGAGGTCGAGGTCGGCCTGAACCTGCCCGGCAACGCGGCCGCGCCGGCCGTGGCGCCGTTCGACGCCAACGATCCGGCCACCTACAACCACACCACCTCGGTGACGGTGTACGACTCGCTCGGCGCCGCGCACTCGCAGTCGATGTACTTCGTCAAGACCGCGAACGCGAACGAGTGGCAGGTCCACGTCCAGATCGACGGCAACGACGTCGGCACCGCGCAGACGCTGCAGTACTCCAGCAACGGCGCGCTGACCGCGCCGGCCACCGGCAGCGTGGCGCTCCCGGCCTACGCGCCGCCGGGCGGCGCGGCGCCGATGCCGATCACGCTCGACCTGGGCGCGTCGACCCAGTACGGCAACGCCTTCAGCGTGTCCGCGCTGGTGCAGGACGGCCACGCGACCGGCCGCCTGAGCACCATCGAGGTCTCGCCCGAGGGCGTGGTCAACGCGCGCTACAGCAACGGCGAATCGATTCCGCTGGGCCAGGTCGCGTTGACCAACTTCGCCAACCCGCAGGGCCTGCAGCCGCTGGGGGACAACGGCTGGGCCGAGACCCACGAGTCTGGCGAGCCGCGCCGCGGCGCCGCCGGCAGCTCCGAGTTCGGCCTGGTGCAGGGCGGCGCGCTGGAAGCCTCCAACGTCGACCTGACCGAGCAGCTGGTGAACATGATCACCGCGCAGCGCAACTTCCAGGCCAACGCGCAGATGATCCAGACCCAGGACCAGATCACCCAGACGGTGATCAACATCCGCTGACCATGGACAAGTCCCTCTACATCGCCATGACCGGCGCCAGCGCCACGCTGAAGGCACAGGCCTCGGTGGCTCACAACCTGGCCAATGTCGACACGGTGGGCTTCCAGGCCACGCTCGACGGCACCGTCGCGGTGCCCGTGGCCGGCGACGGCCTGGCCTCGCGCGTGGCCGCGGTGCGCCGCGACCTGGGCGTGAGCGATGCCGGCGGCGCGATCACCACCACCGGCAATCCGCTCGACGTCGCGCTGCACGCCGACCGCTGGCTGGCGGTGCAGGACGCCGCCGGTGGCGTCGCCTACACCCGCGCCGGCGACCTCAGGATCACCCAGAACGGCCTGCTCACCACCGCCGGCGGCCGCCCGGTGCTCGACCAGTCCGGGGCGCCGGTGGCGATCCCGCCCAGCGACGCGCTGGAGATCGGCGCCGACGGCACCGTCTCGATCGTGCCGCAGGGCCAACCGGCCTCGACCATGGCGACGGTCGGCCGCCTGCAGGTGGTCGCCGCCGCCAGCCGCGACCTCGTCCGCGGCGAGGACGGCCTGATGCACGCCGCCGCGGGCACGGCGCCGCCGCAGGCGGCCGCCGGCGCCGTGCTCACCTCGGGCGCACGCGAGGGCAGCAACGTCGACGGCACCGCGATGCTGGTGTCGATGATCGAGCTCGCGCGCCAGTTCGAGATGCAGGTACGGGTCTTGCACAGCGGTGACGAGAGCGCCCGCGCGGCCAACACGTTGCTGTCGTCGCGCTGACGCGCCCCCACCCTTGCCCTCCCCCGCGAAGCGGGAGAGGGAATCCGGAGGCACGCAACTGCGTTGCGTGCGTTCCCAGACCAGGAGAACCGCCATGACCCAGGCCCTGTGGATCGCCAAGACCGGCCTCGATGCGCAGCAGACGCGCATGGCGGTCATTTCCAACAATCTCGCCAACACCAACACCACCGGCTTCAAGCGCGACCGCGCCAGCTTCGAGGACCTGCTCTACCAGACCGTGCGCCAGCCCGGCGGCGCGTCCAGCGAGCAGACCCAGCTGCCCAGCGGCCTGTCCACCGGCACCGGCGTGCGGGTCTCGTCCACGTCGAAGGAATTCGCCCAGGGCAACATCGACCAGACCGGCGGCGCGCTCGACGTGGCGATCAACGGCCGCGGCTTCTTCGAGGTGCTGATGCCCGACGGCAGCAGCGCCTACACCCGCGATGGCAGCTTCCAGATCAACGCGCAAGGCGAGCTGGTCACCAACGCCGGCTACCCGGTGCAGCCGGGCCTGCAGATCCCCGAGGGGGCGCAGAGCGTGACCATCGGCAGCGACGGCACCGTCAGCGTGCAGGTCGCGGGACAGGCCGAGGCGGTGCAGGTCGGCCAGCTGACCTTGTCGGACTTCGTCAATCCCGCCGGCCTGCAGGCCAAGGGCGAGAACCTGTTCGTCGAGACCGGCGCAAGCGGCCCGGCGCAGAGCGGCGCGCCCGGCCAGTCCGGCGCGGGCCTGCTGGTGCAGGGCGCGCTGGAGGGTTCCAACGTCAACACCGTGCAGGAGCTGGTGTCGATGATCGAGACCCAGCGCGCCTACGAGACCAACGCCAAGGCGATCTCGACGATCGACCAGATGCTCGGCTACCTCAACAACAACCTGTGATGTCGGCCATGAACGCTCCTGTCGAAGCGCCCATCCGGACGCCGTCATTCCCGCGAAAGCGGCAACCCAGCGGCTTTCCAATGCACGCTACCAAGTCACTGGGTTCCCGCTTTCGCGGGAATGACGCCATGGGCTTCGGCGGCTACGCGGTCAAGGCCGTTTCCGCGCTGTCCCTGCTCGTCCTCGCCTCCTGCGCCACCGTCATGGGCGATGTGCGCCCGTTCGCGCCGGTCGGGCCGCAGGCGGCCGCGCCCGGCTACGCCGCCGCGCCCGCGGCCATGCGGGTCGTCCCTGCGCCGCGCGCCGGCGACGGCGGCGCTTCGATCTATGCCGGCGCCGGCGGCGGCAACGAGCGTGGCCTGCGCCTGTTCCAGGACAGCAAGGCGCGCGAGGTCGGCGACCTGCTCACGATCGTGCTGGTCGAGAACACCCGCGCCAAGACCAACGCCAAGACCGCGGTGACCAAGGATTCGGGCCTGGGCCTGGCCGCGCCGACGCTGTTCGGCCAGTCGGTCACCTACAACGGCAGGCCGATCCTGCAGGCCGAGGTCGACGGCACGCGCGAGTTCAACGGCGCCGGCGACAGCGCGCAGAGCAACCAGCTCAACGGCAGCATCACCGTGCGCGTGGTGGAGCAGCTGGGCAACGGCAACCTCAGGGTGGCCGGGCAGAAGCAGGTGCGGCTGAACCAGGGCGACGAGCTGGTCCAGGTTCAAGGCATCGTCCGCGTCGCCGATATCTCTCCCGACAACCGCATCACCTCCGACCGGGTCGGCGAGGCGCAGATCGTCTATGGCGGTCGCGGCACGCTCGCGCGTTCGAATGCGATGGGCTGGCTGGGCCGCTTCTTCAACTCCGCCGCCTTCCCCTACTAGAGGACCGCGACATGCGCGTTTCCATCGCGATCCGCTTCGCCGCCTGCGCCGCCGTGCTGCTGGCGCTCCCGTTCGCGCCGGCGCGCGCCGAGCGCATCAAGGACCTCGCCCAGGTCGCCGGCGTGCGCGGCAACCCGCTGGTCGGCTACGGCCTGGTCGTGGGCCTGGACGGCAGCGGCGACCGCACCAGCCAGACGCCCTTCACCGTGCAGAGCCTGAAGACGATGCTCGCCCAGCTCGGCGTGTCGATCCCGCCGGGCGTCAACCCGCAGCTCAAGAACGTCGCCGCGGTCGCCATCCAGGCCGAGCTGCCCGCGTTCGCCAAGCCCGGCCAGACCATCGACGTCACCGTGTCCTCGATCGGCAATGCCGGCTCGCTGCGCGGTGGCGCGCTGCTGATGGCGCCGCTGCGCGGCGCCGATGGGCAGGTCTACGCGATCGCGCAGGGCTCGCTGGTGGTCAGCGGCTTCGGCGCCGCCGGCCGCGACGGATCCAAGATCTCGGTCAACGCGCCCAACGGCGGCACCATCCCCAACGGCGCGATCGTCGAGCGCTCCGTCGCCGGCGCGGCGCAGGCGGCCACTGGTCAAGCCGGCAACGTCACGCTCAACCTGCGCGAGTCCGACTTCACCACCGCCGCGCGCATCGTCGCCGCCATCGACGGCGCGTTCGGCCCCGGTCGCGCGCACGCGCTCGACGGCGTGACGATCGAGGTCGCGCCGCCGGCCGGCGACCGCATCGCCTTCCTCTCGCGCCTGGAATCGCTGGACGTCGATCCCGGCGCAGCCGCGGCCAAGGTCATCGTCAACGCGCGCACCGGCACCGTGGTGATGGGCGGCGAGGTCACCGTGATGCC
>Ga0268289_100039_pt1 | contig 109809 bp, 107 predicted proteins | sample MetspNORM_FD_191340 | JGI IMG/M metagenome (GOLD analysis project Ga0268289, IMG submission 191340) | Soil microbial communities from San-Diego area, Southern California, United States - Methylocaldum sp. NOR-M | ecosystem: Environmental > Terrestrial > Soil > Desert | place: USA: California... | reverse complement strand
TCATCGTCGAATTGCTCTGGTTCCTGCGCGGCGACACCAACGTCCGCTGGCTGCAGGAGCGCAAGGTCAGCATCTGGGACGAATGGGCGAACGAGACGGGTGATCTCGGGCCCGTCTACGGCAAGCAGTGGCGCGACTGGGCGACCGCGGACGGCCGCCACCTCGATCAGATCGCCGAGCTGATCCAGCAGATCCGTACCAATCCCGCCTCGCGCCGCCAGATCGTCACCGCGTGGAACCCCGGCGATCTCCACGCGATGGCGCTCGCGCCGTGTCATTGCCTGTTCCAGACGCACGTCGCGAACGGCAGATTGTCGCTACAGCTCTACCAGCGCTCGGCCGACATCTTCCTGGGCGTGCCCTTCAACATCGCCAGCTATGCGCTGCTCACCCACATGCTCGCCCAGCAATGCGATCTTGAGCCGGGCGACTTCATCTGGACCGGCGGCGATTGCCACCTCTATCTGAACCATCTCGATCAGGCCCGCGAGCAGCTCGCCCGCACGCCCGGTCCGCTCCCGCGGCTCGACATCCTGCGCCGCCCGGACGCGATCGACGGCTATGATTACGAGGATTTCCGCGTCGTCGATTACGAAGCCCAGCCGCACATCAAGGCGCCGGTGGCCATATGATCACGCTGGTGCTCGCGCGCGCCGACAATGGCGTGATCGGCCGCGACGGCGGGCTGCCCTGGCATCTGCCCGCCGATCTCAAACGCTTCAAGATGCTGACGATGGGTCGTCCGATGATCATGGGCCGCAAGACCTTCGAGAGCTTCCCGAGCCCGCTTCCCGGTCGCCGCCATATCGTGCTGACCCGCGACGAGGGCTGGCACGCCGACGGGGCGGAGGTGGCGCACACGCCGGGGCAGGCGCTGCACCTGTCGGGCGGCGACGCGTCGGTGATCGGCGGCGCGGAGGTGTTCGCGCTGTTCCGCGATCGCGCCGAGAAGGTCGAGCTGACCGAAATTCATGCCGCGCCCGAGGGCGACACCATCGTTCCCCCTTTCGAGGGTTGGCGCGAGATGATGCGCGAGGACCACGACGCCCAGGACGGCCGCCCCGCCTACAGCTTCATCACGCTGATACGCAGCGCGCCCGCGCCCGAGGGTAGCGTGGCCGCACCGGTGTCCTTATAGCGCGGCGCATGGAGCGGCTGGACGGCGGCTCGACGGTGCCCGCATCCTTGCGCGGCGGGATCGTCGCGCTCGGCAATTTCGACGGATTTCATGCAGGCCATCAGGCGGTGGTGGGCCGTGCGATCGAGCGTGCCCGCGCCGAGGGCCGCCCTGCGCTGGTCGCTACCTTCGATCCGCACCCGATGCGCTTCTTCCGCCCGCAGAGCCCCTGGTTCCGCCTCACCTCGCTCGACCAGCGCGAGGAATTGGTGCGCGCGGCAGGCGCCGACGCGATGCTGGTCTTCACCTTCGATGCCGCGCTGGCAGGGCTCAGCGCCGAGGATTTCGTGATCCGGCGACTGCTCGGCGAGATCGGCGTCGGCGGCGTCGTCACCGGCGAAGATTTCACCTTCGGCAAGGGCCGTTCGGGCAGCGTTGCGCAGCTCGCCGATCTGGGTGGCCGCCATGGTTTCTCGGTCGATACCGTCGCGCCGGTGACGATGGACGGCGACATCGTTTCCTCCAGCCGCATCCGCGCCTTCCTTCAGGCCGGCGATCCGCGCGGCGCGGCGCGGCTGCTGACGCGGCCGTTCACGGTGCGCGGCACGGTGGAGCATGGCGACAAGCGCGGGCGCGAACTCGGCTATCCCACCGCGAACCTGTCGCTCGGCAATTACCTGCGCCCCCGCTACGGCATCTACGCGGTGCGCGGGCGCCTTCTCGATGGTCGCGTGCTGGGCGGCGCCGCCAATCTGGGCGTGCGCCCGAGCTTCGACCCGCCCAAGGAATTGCTCGAACCGTTCTTCTTCGACTTTTCGGGAGATCTCTACGGTCAGGCGATCGACGTCGAGCTGATCGACTTCCTCCGCCCCGAGGCGAAGTTCGATGATCTCGATGCGCTGACCCGCCAAATGGCGGAGGATTGCGAACGGGCGCGCGGAGCCCTCACCCAACCTCCGTCACCCTGAACTCGTTTCAGGGTCCATCCAACCGCGAGCAATGTCGCCCGAGGCTCATTGGACGCTGAAACAAGTTCAGCATGACGAACAAGGAAACCGACGCTAAACGCCGCAACTCCATGAACGACACGACCGACACCACCCAACGCGACTGGCGCGACACCGTCTTCCTGCCGAAGACCGATTTTCCCATGAAGGCCGGCCTCGCCGCCAAGGAGCCGGGGATTCTGGAGCGCTGGCAGCGGATCGGCGTCTACGATCGCCTGCGCGAGCAGCGCGCGAAACGCGAACGCTACATCCTCCACGACGGCCCGCCCTACGCCAATGGCGACATCCACATGGGCCATGCGATGAACAAGGTGTTGAAGGACATCATCGTCCGCAGCCGCTCGCTGATGGGCAGGGACGCGCCCTATGTCCCCGGCTGGGATTGCCACGGCCTGCCGATCGAGTGGAAGGTCGAGGAAGCCTATCGCGCCAAGAAGCTCGACAAGGATCAGGTGCCCGTCGCCCAATTCCGCGCCGAATGCCGCGCCTATGCCGAGAAATGGGTCGCGGTGCAGCGCGCCCAGTTCGAGCGGCTCGGCGTGATGGGCGATTGGGACGATCCCTATCTGACGATGAAGTTCGAGGCGGAAGCGTCGATTGTCGGCGAGCTGCTCAAATTCGCCGAGGGCGGCCAGCTCTATCGCGGCGCCAAGCCGGTGATGTGGAGCCCGGTCGAAAAGACCGCGCTGGCCGAGGCCGAGGTCGAATATGACGACGTCGTCTCGACCCAGATCGACGTCGCGTTCGAGATCGTCGAGGCGCCGAACGCGCCGGAACTGGTCGGCGCGCACGCGGTGATCTGGACGACGACGCCGTGGACGATCCCGGTGAACCAAGCGCTGAGCTATGGGGAAGAAATCGAGTACGTTCTCATCGGTGAGCACAAAGGTCCAAGATATCTTGTTGCCAAGGCCTTGGTTGAGTCAGGGACGCTTCACGGACGCTTTCTCACAACAGAAATGGACGAGATATATTGGCAGGGTAAGGGCTCCGATCTCGCTGGCGCCACCGCTCGTCACCCGATGCACCATCTCGGCGGGTTCTTCGCCAAGCCGCGGCCGTTTCTGCCCGGCGATTTCGTCACCACCGATGCGGGCACCGGGCTCGTCCACATGGCGCCCGATCATGGCGAGGACGATTTCCTGCTGTGCAAGGAGTACGGCATCGATCCGGTGTTCGCGGTCGATGCGGCGGGCTTCTACCGCGAGGATTGGGCGTGGCTCGGCGGGCAGGGCAGCGTCATCAACAAGAAGTTCGTCGCTGCCGACGGCCCGATCTGTTCGGACCTGCGCGCGGCCGGGGCGCTGCTCGCCGCGTCGGACGATTTCGCGCACAGCTATCCGCATTCGTGGCGCTCCAAGGCCAAGGTGATCTTCCGCTGCACCCCGCAATGGTTCATCCCGATGGATGGCACTGTTCGCCCCTCCCCTTCAGGGGAGGGGTCGGGGGTGGGGCCTGGCCGTCTCACCGATGCCGGCGCGCATGAGGCTTTGCCCCACCCCAACCCCTCCCCTGAAGGGGAGGGGCTTGGAAGTAACGGCCCCACTCTGCGCGAACTCGCCCTCGACTCCATCGAGCGTACCCGCTGGGTGCCCTCACGCTCCAAGAACCGCATCCGGGCGATGGTCGAGGGGCGGCCGGATTGGGTGATCTCGCGCCAGCGGGCGTGGGGGGTACCGATCGCGCTCTACGTCAACCGCGCGACGGGCGAGTATCTCAACGATTTGGCGGTCAACGCCCGCATCGTCGCGGCCTTTCGCGAGGGCGGCGCCGACGCCTGGTTCACCGCCGATCATCAGACGCTGCTCGGCCCTGACTACGACCTCGCTGACTATGAGCCGCAGGCCGACATCCTCGACGTGTGGTTCGATTCGGGCAGCACCCACGCCTTCGTCATCGAGGCGCGCTATGGCGAGGGCGCGCGCGCAGACCTCTATCTCGAAGGCTCGGACCAGCATCGCGGCTGGTTCCAGTCGTCACTCCTCGAAAGCTGCGGCACGCGCGGGCGCGCGCCCTATGACGCGGTGCTGACCCACGGCTTCGCGCTCGACGGGCAGGGGCGCAAGATGTCCAAGAGCCTCGGCAATGTCGTCGATCCGTTAAAGGTGATCGGCGAATCGGGCGCCGACATCCTGCGCATGTGGGTTTCCTCGACCGACTATTTCGAGGACGTGCGGATCGGCAAGGAAGTGCTCGGCACCGCGTCCGACGCCTATCGCAAGCTCAGGAACACCTTCCGCTACCTCTTGGGCGCGCTCGACGGCTTCACCGATGCCGAGAAGATCGACGTGCGTGCGATGCCCGAGCTCGAGCGCTACGTGCTCGATCTGCTCGGCCGGCTCGATGCCGATCTGCGCGAAGCGGCGGAGAAGTACGAGTTCAACCGCTACCTGCGCCTGCTCACCGATTTCGCGCAGGACGATCTCTCGGCGTTCTATTTCGATATCCGCAAGGATTCGCTCTATTGCGACGCGCCCGGCGACACGAAGCGCCGCGCCGCGCGGACGGTGTTCGACGCGCTGTTCCACGCCCTCGTGCGCTACGCCGCGCCGATTCTGTGCTTCACCGCCGAGGAAGTGTGGCAGGCGCGTTTCCCGAGCGAGGACGGGTCGGTCCATTTCCTCGAATGGCCGGACTTGCCGGCGCTCCCCGGCGACGATGCGATCGGCACCAATTGGGAAGACGTGCGGCGCTTGCGTGAACAGGTGACCGAAGCGATCGAGCCGCTGCGGCGCGAGAAGGTGATCCGCTCCAGCCTCGAGGCCGAGGTGACGGTGCCCGATCTGCCGCTCGATCCCGAGATGCTCGCCGAGGTGTTCATCGTCGCGAAAGTTGCGAAGGGCGATCATGTCGCGGTGACGCGCACCGACTATCACAAATGCGGCCGCTGCTGGCGGCTGCTGTCCGAGGTCGCCGAGGATGGCGCCTTGTGTCGCCGTTGCGCGGAGGTGGTGTCATGAAGAGCGTGCGCTGGTGGGGGCCGATCGTCGCCGCGATCGTGTTCGTGGCCGACCAGGCGGTGAAATATCTCGTCACCGCGGTCCTGGGCGTGAACCGGCCGGGCGACGTCATGGAACTGCTGCCGATCTTCCGGCTGCAATATGTCGAAAATGTCGGGGTGTCGCTGGGGCTGCTGCCCGCCGGGAGCGACGCGTCGCGCTGGGCGTTGGTGGTGCTGACGGTCGCGATCGCGATCGGGGTCGCGATCTGGATGCTGCGCGAGCGTCACCGCGCGGACCTGATCGCGCTCGGCATGGTGCTGGGCGGCGCGCTGGGCAACATCCTAGATCGCGCGCGGCTGGGCTACGTCACCGATTTCGCCGATCTGCACTTCGGAAGCTGGAGCCCGTTTTTGGTCTTCAATGTCGCCGATGCGGGGATTACGATAGGGGTGCTGATCCTGCTGGTGCGCGCGCTGCTCATCCGCGACAAGCCGAAGAAGACGCCAGCTTCTGTGGAGAATGTGAATGCGTAAGATCGTGCCGATTGCCGCGGGGCTCGCGATAGCCGGATTGCTCGCGGGCTGCGGCGGCAGTCGCCGTCTTGGCGGCGGGCCCAACGAATTCGCGGTGGCGCGTCAGGCGCCGCTCGTCATCCCGCCCAGCTTCTCGCTGGTGCCGCCGCAGCCCGGCGCGCCGCGGCCGCAGGACAACAACCCCAGCCAGCAGGCGCTCGACGCGATGTTCGGCGGCCCCGCGCCGCGCAGCGCGTCCGAGACCGCGACGCTCGCCGAGGCGGGGCGCGATTCCGCCGATCCGGGCATCCGCTCGGCAGTGGGCGACGCCGACGCCAATGTGGTCGACAAGGGTTCGACGACGCGCGACATCGTCGCCGCGCCCGAAGGCGACGGCCAGCAGGCACGCGCGACCACACCCTGATCGCGGGCGCGCATGTTCGAGAATTGAAGAGGGGAGCGGGCCTGCCGCTCCCCTTTTTCGTCAGAAGGCGACGCCGATCGACCCGACCACGGCCGACCCGCGGCCCCAGCGCTGCGCGAAGCCGCCGGCGTTGGAAATGTCGGTATCGATATAGGTGACGCCGACCGTCAGCGGCCCGCCGGTCGCGGTCGCGCCCAACGACCAGTCCCAATAGCTGTCGTCGCCCGCGACCGGATTGTAGAGCCCGAGCGCGCCCTTGGTGTGGCCGACCTGCCCCGTGAGCGTAACCGGCGTCGAGGGAATCCCGACCGACGCCTGGCCGTAGAGATGGAGATTGTCGTCGTTGCCGTCGGTGAAATCGAGGCCCTTCTGACCGCCCCAGGCATAATTGCCGCCGACCTTCGCCGAGACCGGTCCGATCGTGTAGCTCACCGAGGCGTAGGGCTCGAAGAAATCGGTGTTCAGGCCGTCACGGCCGCCCGGATAGTAATAATAGAGCAGCCCGACGTCGAAGCCGAGACCGCTCGACATCGTCTTGGCATAACCGCCGTAGAGATCGACCTCGGCGTTGCCGTAACCGGGCACCGATATGTCGTCGTCGATCGTCGACGCCCATGTGCCCACATAGAAACCCGAGGTCGTGTTGACGTTGAGCGTCGCCTGGAGCGCGCCCTTTTCGTTCGACTGGGTCAGGCCGCGGAAGCGGTATTCCGAGGCGAGCGTGACGCCGCCCGAGACGCTGACGGGTGCGGGGGGCGCGGTATCCTGCGCGGCGGCCGGCATGGCGCCGAGCAGCGCAAGCGCGCCGAGGCTGAAGGTGGTGAAGCGCATCGTTCTCTTTTCCTTGCTGGAGAAAGCCGATGTCCCCGCCTGCTCCTGTCGTCGGCGTCGTCTGATCGCGCGCCTTGGGCGACAGGAAGCATGAACGTGCCTCATTTCGCTGCATCGCACAACCGGCAATGAGCGGCGCGGGCCATGCGCGCGCATCTGTTGCGCGCGGGCAACAGCGTCAGTGCCGAATTCCGAATCAAACTCTCAGCCTTGGTCGCGGTGGAGGTAGACGTCCTGTTGCGCGAGCGGAATCTCGATGCCCTCGTCCTTGAAGAGCACCCACAGCCGGTTGAGCACGTCCGAGCGCACGCTGCCGACGCCGCCTTCGGGATCGGAGATCCACACCAGGATCTCGTGCTCGACGGCGCTCTCGCCGAACGCGGTGAGGCGCACGTTGGGCTTGGGGCTGTCCAGCGTGCGCGGGCTTTCCACCGCGGCGCGCATCATCAGTTCCTGCGCACGCTTGAGGTCGGACTTGTACGAGACGCGGGCAGGGATGCGCACGCGAACGTTGCGATCCGAATAGGACCAGTTCTCGACCTCCTGCGTCATCAGATTCTCGTTCGGGATCAGATGCTCCTTGCCGTCGCGCGTCAGCACCGAGACCGCGCGCACCCCGATCTTGTTGACCCAGCCGAAGCTGTCGCCGACGACGATCACGTCGCCCGGCTTGATTGACCGGTCCATCAGCAGGATGATCCCCGCGATCAGGTTGCCGATCGTCTTCTGCAGCCCGAAACCCACCGCGAGCCCGAACGCGCCCGAGAACACCGCGAAGGTGGTGAGATCGATCCCCAGCAGGTCGATCCCGAAGAAGAAGGCGACGACGATCACGGTGATCGCGGCGAGCTTCTGCGCGAGCAATTTCTGCGTCGGATCGAGCGACCGCGCCTGGCCGATCGAATGGCTCAGCACGCGATTAGCGAGGCGGAACCCCGCGAACAGCGCGACGAACGTGACGAGGATCGTCACCAGCGCCATCAGCGAGAAGCGATGCTTGCCGAGGTTGAAGCCCACCAGGTCGAGCGTGCCGGTGATGCGGTCGAGCCCGCCCACCGCGTTGCTGAGCAAGGCGACGAAGAGCACGGTCGCGACCAGCCACGCCATCCAGCGCGGCAGGTTGAGCCCGCGCAGGATCTGTCGCGCGAGGAGCGCCGCGGTGCTTCCGAGCGCCAGCCCGAGCACGATGCTCGCGGGGGTGTGCCAGACATGCGGCGAGCGGAAGACGATCGCGAGCAACACGAACGCGACGAGATAGCGAAGGATCACGCCCATGCGCGGGCCGAGCCCTTCGGCATGGCCGCCGACATGCTGCGTCCAGAAGGTCGCGAGGCGCGGGCCGATCGTGCGCCCGGCGGCATAGCCGAGCGCAAGGCTGGCGAGCGCGAGGCCGAACGCGATCGCGGCCTCGATCAACACCGTGCCGGTGGGCAGGACGATGCCGTTCGCGGTGAGCCAGCGATCGAGCCCGTTCATCCCCGGGCAGCCCTGAACGCGCCCAGCGCCTGCTCGATATCGGCGATCAGATCGGCGGTATCTTCGAGCCCGATCTGGAGGCGCACGATCGCGCCGCCCCAATCGGGCTGGCCCAGCGCGCGGTGCGGATCGGCAGGCACGGCGAGGCTTTCATATCCGCCCCAGCTATAGCCGATACCGAACAGATCGAGCGCGTCGATGAAGGCGGCGCGGCCGGCCTCGTCGGCGCCTTCGAGCACGAAGGCGAACAGACCCGACGAGCCCTTGAAATCGCGCGCGAAAAGCTCGTGGCCGGGGCACGAGGGCAGCGCGGGATGGAGCACGGCGCCCACCTCGTCGCGCGCGGCGAGCCAGCGCGCGATCTCGAGCGCGCTTCGCTCGTGGTGCTTGAGGCGCACGCCCATCGTACGCAACCCGCGCGAGCCCAGCCAGCAATCGTCGGGCGAGGCGACCTGGCCGAGCTCGAAGCTGGTCTGGCGCAGCCTGGCGAAATGGCCGGGGCCGGCGGTGACCGACCCCATCATCACGTCCGAATGGCCGACGACATATTTGGTGCAGGCGAGGATCGACAGATCGACGCCGGCCGCGATCGCGGGGAAGAACAGCGGCGTCGCCCAGGTATTGTCGATCAGCGTCGTCACCCCGCGGGCCCTGGCGGCGGCGACGATCGCGGGCACGTCCTGCACCTCGAAGGTGAGGCTGCCGGGCGATTCCATGAAGATGGCGCGCGTTTTCTCGCCGATCAGCTCGGCGATGCCGGCGCCGATCAGCGGATCGTAGAAGCGCGTCGCGATGCCGAAGCGCTTCAGCAGCCCGGCGGCCATCGCGCGCGTCGGTTCATAGGCGCTGTCGACCAGCAGCAATTCGTCGCCGGGGGACAATATTGAGAGCAGCGCGGCCGCGATCGCCGCGACGCCCGAGCAATAGAGGAAAGTGCCTTCCGCGCCGGGTTCGAGCTCGGTCAGCGCGTCGGCGAGCGCCCATTGCGTCGGCGTGCCGCGGCGGCCGTAATAGAGGCGGTGGTGCGTGTCGCCTGCGGTCGCGCGCATGTCGGCGATCGAGTCGTAGAGGATCGTCGAGGCCCGCCACACCGGCGGATTGACGATGCCCTGCGTCCATTCCGGCCGTCGCCCCGCCGAGACGAGCCGCGTGCCCGCCCCGATATCGTCGCGCTTGCTACTCACGCGTCTCCCTTCGCCTTGGGGGTGTCGGGGTCGCCGCCCCATTCGGTCCACGATCCGTCGTAGAGCGCGGCCTTGCGCCCGAGCAGATGCGCGCCGAACACGAGCACCGCGGCGGTGATGCCCGAGCCGCAGGTCGCAGCCATCGGGCGATCGACGTCGATTCCGGCCGCACGGAACTCTGCCTGAAGCTCAGGGCCGCGCTTCCAGGTGCCGTCGTCGTGGAACAGTCGGGCATAAGGCAGGTTGCGCGAGCCCGGGATATGGCCGGGCTCGACGCCTGCGCGATGTTCGGGCTCGTCGCCGCGGAAGCGAGGGGCAGAGCGCGCATCCATCACCTGCTCGGCGGGATGATCGAGATTGGCGCGCATGTCGGCCATCGTGCGCAGTTCTTCGGGGTGCTCGTGCGGCGCGAAGCGCGCCTCGCCCATCGGCGACGCGCCTGCTTCGAGCGGCAGCGCCTCGGCGCGCCATTTGGCGAGCCCGCCATCGAGGATCGCCACCGGCGTCTTGCCGAACAGCCGCATCAGCCACCAGGCACGCGCGGCGCTGCGCAGCGGCGAATCGTCATAGAGCACCACGCGCGTATCGTCGCCGATCGCTATCGCGCGCATCCGCTCGGCGAAAAACGCGGCAGGCGGCACGGTCGAGGGCAGGGGACTCGCGGAATCGGCGAGCGTGGCGAGATCGAGGAACATCGCGCCGGGAATGTGCGCGGCCTCGAATTCGGCGCGCGCGTCGCGACCGTGCTCGGTGAGGAAATAGCTTGCGTCCACCACGCGCAGGTCGGGTGCGCCGAGTTCGGCCTCGAGCCAATCGGTGGAGACGAGCGGGTCCATGCGTCTCTCCTATCGCGGCGCGGCGCGGGCGTCGAGCCGAGGGCGTTTCCACCGGGCCGTCGCGCGCCTATATGCGCGGGCATGGAAACCACCCATCTCGGCAAGCCCAGCGCGATGCCCGCCTCGCCCGAGGCGGCGCGGCTCGATTACGTCCCTAACCCGCGACCCGGCAAACGCTATCTGGTGCGCTTCACCGCGCCCGAATTCACGTCGCTGTGCCCGGTGACGGGGCAGCCCGATTTCGCGCATCTGGTGATCGACTATGTGCCCGACGCGACGATCGTCGAATCGAAGTCGCTCAAGTTGTTCCTCGCCAGCTTCCGCAACCATGCCGCCTTCCACGAGGATTGCACCGTGGGGATCGCCGAACGGCTGGCCGAAGAGATGAAGCCGCACTGGCTTCGGATCGGCGGCTATTGGTATCCCCGCGGCGGTATGCCGATCGACGTCTTCTGGCAGACCGGCGCGCCGCCCGCGGACGTGTGGATTCCCGCGCAGGACGTGCCCGGCTATCGCGGCCGCGGCTGAAAGGTCGTTTGAGAAATCGCGGAAGAGCGATTTCAAAGGCGGCGCCGGCCCGCTCCGCCGCGCGGCTGATCCAGATCAGCACGAATCTCTTGCTGCAATGCACAATTCATGCAACCCTAGGGGCGTGGAACCGTTTGACGTGGGGTGGATCGGGGGCTGAGCGGCGATGTTGCGGAAGCGAAAGGACAGACGATGGCGGCGGGTGCCAATGACGGGCGGCAGATCGAGCATGTCGCGCTGATCGGTAACTTCCTGCCGCGCAAATGCGGCCTCGCTACCTTCACCACCGATACCTACAACGCGCTGCGCGAGCGCTTTCCCGACATCCGCATCGACGTTTATGCGATGGACGATCTCGGCACCTACGATTTCCCACCCGAGGTCACGCGCACCATCGCGCAGGACGATCGGCTTGCCTATTCGGAGGCCGCGCGCGCGATCGAGGACAGCGGCGCGCAGGCGCTCTGGGTCCAGCATGAGTACGGCATCTATGGCGGCACTGCCGGCGACTATCTGCTGGCGCTGCTCGATCGCGTCTCGCTGCCGCTGATCGTCACGCTGCACACCGTGCTCGAGCATCCCAGCGATGACGAGCGGCGCGTGCTGGAGGCGCTCCTGCGGCGCGCCTCGCGGGTGATCGTGATGGCCGAGCGCGGGCGCGAGATCCTGGGGCGCGTGTACGATGCCGATCCCAAGACGATTGCGACGATCCCGCACGGCGTGCCCAACCGCCCTTATGCCGAGCCGGCCGACTTCAAGGCACGTTTCGGCTGGGAAGGACGCCGGGTCGTGCTGACCTTCGGCCTGCTCGCGCCCAGCAAGGGGATCGAGACGGTGATCGAGGCGCTGCCCGCCGCCACCGCCGAGGCCCCCGACCTGCTCTATGTCGTGCTGGGAGCGACGCATCCCAACCTCGTCGCGCACGAAGGCGAGGCGTATCGCGATCGCCTGAAGGCACTTGCCCACGATCTGGGCGTGGCCGGCAACATCGCCTTCATCGATGCATTCATCGAGCAGGCTGCGCTGATCGATTATCTGCAGGCGGCCGATCTCTATGTCACGCCCTACACCAACCCCGCGCAGGTCACGTCGGGCACGCTTTCCTATGCGGTCGGCGTCGGCAAGGCGGTGATCGCGACACCCTATGTCCATGCGACCGAGATCCTCGCCGACGGGCATGGCGTGCTCGTCGATTTCGGCGACAGCGCGGGCTTCGCGCGGGAGATCGTCCGCCTGCTCGCGAACGACGGCGATCGCAGGCAGCTTTCGGAGCGCGCTTATGCGCGCGGACGGACGATGATCTGGCCGCGCGTCGCCGAGGCCGCGCTCGCGCAGATCGAGGCGGCGATCGCCGCGAGGCCGCGCCGCCTCACTCCGGCCCCGCGCGCGCTGGTGCCGCTCGCGCCGAGCATCGAGGCGATGGAGCGGATGAGCGACTCGACGGGGATTCTCCAGCATTCGATCTATTCGGTGCCCGATCGGGACCACGGTTATTGCATCGACGACAATGCGCGCGCGCTGATCCTGATGACGCAGATCGAGGATCTCGCGGATGACGTGCGCGACAATTGGCTGACGGCGTTTGCCGCGTTCGTGCAACATGCGTGGAACCCGGACGAGGGCCGCTTCCGCAACTTCATGGGGTTCGATCGCCGCTGGCGCGAGGAGAAGGGGTCGGAGGATTCGAACGGCCGCGCGCTCTGGGCGCTCGGCGTCACCGCGCGCGACGCTCAAATGGCCAAGCATCGCGACTGGGCGCGGGCGCTCTACGATCAGACCGCCGAACTGGCCTTCGACCTCGGCAGCCCGCGCGCGCAGGCGTTCGCGATGCTGGGCGCGGCGGCGATGCTGGGCGTGCGGCCGGACCATGCGCTCGCGCGGCGCACGCTGGCGCGGTTCGGCGACGAATTTCTCGCGCTGCTTTCCGAAGCGCGGCGGCCCGAATGGCAGTGGTTCGAGATCGTGCTCGCCTACGACAATGCCCGGCTGCCCGAAGCGCTGCTGCGCGCCGGCGTGGCGCTCGACCGCGACGACCTGATCGCGTGCGGGCTCGATACGCTCGACTGGATCATCGCGCGGCAGACCTCGCCCGACGGCTGTTTCCGCGCGATCGGCACCGAGAGCTTTGGCCGCGAATATGCCGATCCGATGCCGTTCGACCAGCAGCCGCTCGAAGCGCAAGCGACGATCGACGCCTGCGCGGCGGCGTTCGCCGCGACCAGCGATCCGCGCTGGGTGGACGAGGCGATGCGCGCCTATCGCTGGTTCCTCGGCGCCAACGATCTCGATGCGCCGCTGGCCTCGCCGCACGACGGCGGCTGCTTCGACGGATTGATGCCCGGCGGGGTGAACCGCAACCAGGGGGCCGAATCGGTCCTGGCGCTGCAACTCGCCTCATGCGCGATTTCGGCTCTTTCAAAAGCGGCCGATCCCGTGGCAAAGCCGGACCGCGCCGTCGCGTAGCAGCTCTTCGCGTCGCCGCATGTACCGAAGCCAGTCGCGGGGGCGTTCCTTTGCTCGATCTGTTCAACCACGCGCTGCGCCTGCACGCCGATCCGTCGCGCGTGGTGGTGCGGCCCTTCCATATCGGCTGGGGCGCGAACGGGCAGGCGTCGAAACGGGTCGAGCGCATGGTCGATGCGGTGCTGGCGATGCGGCCCGACGAAGCGCGCGTGCAGCTGGAGGCGGTGCTCAAGGATTTCGAGGCGCGGCACTGGCAGACGCGGCGCGTGTTCATGACGCGCTATGACGAGATCGAGGCGCTGCTCGAGCTCGACGGGGCGGCGATCGGCGACGAGAAACGGCAGCTGATCGGCGCCTATTTCTGCCACGAATACAGCTATGCCGCCGCGGCGATCATGAACCCCAGCGCGGTGCCGCATTTCGACCAGTCGGGCATGCCGGCGGGGAGCATGCGCATCCTGATGTCGATGCGCGCGGTGGGGGAGGGGCACATCTCGTCGATCGCCTTCCGCGAAGGCATCATCACCGACGACCGGAAGCTCAAGCTTGCGCCCGAGCCACCGTTCGCGACCGCGACCGATGTCGACGGCAATGACGACGAGATCCCGCAAGGACCGGTCACCGTCTATCGGCACCGCGACTCGACGCTGTCGGGCACGGTCATCTTCCCGATCACGCATGCGCAATCGAAGGGGCTCGAGGACCTCCGCCTCGTGCGCTTCGAGCATGACGACGGCAGCTTCGAATGGCTGGGGACGTACACCGCCTACAACGGATCGGTGATCCAGTCCGAGCTGATGCGCACGCGCGATTTCCGCGCGTTCGACCTCGTGCCGATGACGGGCGCGGCGGCGCGGAACAAGGGGATGGGGCTGTTCCCGCGCAAGGTGAACGGCAAATACATGATGATCGGCCGGCAGGACGGCGAGAATCTGTTCCTGATCACGTCCGATCGGCTGACGCATTGGGACGAGGGGGAGCTGCTCCTAAAGCCCGAATATCCGTGGGAGCTGGTGCAGATCGGCAATTGCGGGCCGCCGATCGAGCTCGACGAAGGCTGGCTGCTGCTCACCCACGGCGTCGGCGCGATGCGCAAATATTCGATCGGCGCGGTGCTGCTCGACAAGCACGATCCCGCGAAGGTGATCGGCCGGACGAAGGAGCCGATCCTCGCGGCGGCGGACGAGGATCGCGAGGGCTACGTCCCCAACGTCGTCTACAGCTGCGGCGCGGTGCGGCAGGGGGACAATCTGTTCATCCCCTATGGCGTCGCCGACAGCTCGATCGCGTTCGCCTTCTGCCCGATCAAGGGGTTGCTGAGCTCGATGTGACCTCGCGCCGGGTGCGGCGGTAGAGGAAAGCGGCGAGCCCGAAATAGATCAGCACCCCGGCGACGAGCGCGATCGGCGCGAACCCGTCGCCCACCAGCGCGAGCGGCGCGTCGCTGCCCGAGCCTGCGACGATGCCGGCGAACACCACGCCCCAGAGCGATTCGCCCACGATCAGCCCGGTCGCGGTGAGCACGCCCATGCGCCGCGCGAAATCGGGGTTGGCGGTGCGATCGGCCCAGCGTTCGTAGAACAGGCCGACGACGGTGCCGATCACGGTGGGCAGGATCAGGCTCATCGGCAGGTAGATGCCCATGCCCACCGCGAGCGGGGGCAGGCGGAGCTTCTTGAGGACGCCGAGCACCTCGTCGAGGATGATGAAGCCGACCCCCGCGAGTGCGCCATAGCCGATCATCGCGGCGTTGAGGCTGCCGCCGAGCACGCCCTTGGCCAGCGCCGAGATCAGCGCGGCTTGGGGCGCGGGCAGCGCGTTGGGCCCGGCGCCTTCCACGCCCGCGAAGCCGAACGCGGTGTTGAGCAGATCGAGCACCGGCGGGATGACGAGCGAGCCGAACACCACGCCGATGACGAGCGCGACCTGCTGCTTCCACGGCGTCGCGCCGACGAGCTGGCCGGTCTTGAGGTCTTGAAGGTTGTCGTTCGAGATCGTCGCGACGCCGAACACCACGCCGGTGACGATCAGCGCATAAGCGACGAGCGCCTGGGTCGTCGTCACATCGTTGTCGCGGCCGAACAGCGCGACGAGCAGGATCGCGGCGCCGACGACGGAGAGGATGCCGATGCCCGATACGGGGCTGTTCGAGGCGCCGATCAGGCCGGCCATATAGCCGCACACCGCGGCGATCAGCAGGCCGATGACGAGCACGAAGACCAGCGCGCCGAGGATCAGGATCGCGGCCGATCCTGCGAGCGCGCCGCCCGCGATGACGCTCCACAACAGCCAGCCGATCGGGAGCAGCATGACGAGCGCGCCGCCGAACACGATTCCGATTGGCAGGTCGCGTTCCTCGATCGCGAGCGCCTTGCCCGCCTCGCGGGCGCGGCTTGCGGCCATCGCCGAGCGGATGCCGCCGATGACGGGGCCGGCGATCTTGATCAGCGTCCACACCGCCGCGACGCCGATCACGCCCGCGCCGAAAAAGCGCACGTCGGACGAAAATATCGTGCCCGCCCAGGTCTCCGCGCCGCCGGGGATCGGATGCGCGGCGGTCAGGATCGGCAGCAGCACCCACCAGCCGACGACGAGGCCGAGGAACATCGCCGCGCCGACCGAGATGCCGACCAGATGACCGACGCCCATCAGCGCGAGCGACAGGCTGCCGGCGATGCCGGTCGCGCCCGGCCCGGCGCGGAACCATATCGACGCTTCGCCAACCAGCAGGCGCGTCTGCGTGAAGATCGCGAAGAGCGTGGAGGCGATGCCGTTCCAGATGAGGATCGAGAGGCCCTTGGTGCTTTCCTCGGCGCCCTCGCGCGATTCGGAGCCGACGCGCAGCACCTCGGCCGCCGCGCGGCCCTCGGGATAGGGGAGCGGCGTATCGACGACGAGCGCGCGCCTGAGCGGCACCGAGAAGAGCACGCCGAGGATGCCGCCGGTGCCCGTGATCGCGGCGGTCGTCCAATAAGGGAAGCCATGCCACCAGCCGATCATGACGAGGCCGGGCAGCACGAAGATGATCGCCGCCAGCGTGCCCGCGGCCGAGGCGACCGTCTGCACGATGTTGTTTTCGAGGATGGTCGAATCCTTGAACCCGCGCAGGATCGCCATCGAGATCACGGCGGCGGGGATCGAGGTCGCGAAGGTCAGCCCGACCTTGAGTCCCAGATACACGTTCGCGGCGGTGAAGAGGAGCGTGATGATCCCGCCCAAAATGATCCCGCGCAGCGTGAGCTCGGCGAGCGGACGCGCGGGCGCGTGCGGGGAACGGGCGGTGCTGTCGGTCATCCCGGCATCCTTAAGTGGAGAAAGTGGAGAGTGTCGCGCGGCTTTCCCGTCACCCAATCAGCGACCGCGAACGGGCGACGAAAGGAAGGCGCGCGCAGATGCATCGCGCGACTGTGGCACAACGGACGGGGTGTAGGACAGCGGGAAGTTCGAGAGATCGACCGTCGAGGCGAAACCCTCAGCGCGTCGCCACGGCGATCAGCGCGGTGGAGGGGATAGGGAGGATCGGTCGATCGCCGGCGATGCGCCGCACCTCGGCAATCACCGCCGCTTTCTCCGCGTCGTTCAGGCCGGTCCAATCGGGCGACATGCCGAACAGCGTGTCGGGCTCGGCGAGCGCCGCGACGTCGAGCTCGTAATCGTAGGTCACCCGCTCGATCTGCGGATCGCGATATCCGGCGGCGATCAGCGCGCGCGCGAAATCCCCGGGATCGCTCAGCGCCCGCACGGCATCGGGCATGGTCATGCCCTCGCGCTCCGGGAACAGCGTCCGGCGGACCCGGCCGAGCAGCAGGAAGGTTGCCGCGCCACGGTCTTGCCACGTCGCGACGACGCCGGCGCCTCCTGGGCGCGTCACCCGCGCCATCTCGGCGAGGCCCTTGCGCCACTCGGGGAACATGATCACGCCGAAGATCGAGAAGACCGCATCGAAACTCGCATCCGGTAGCGCGAGCGCCTGCCCGTCCATCACGCGTGCCTCGACATTGGGCAGGCCCGCCGCGGCGATGCGGGCAACCATGCCGGGCGAGAAATCGGTCGCGAGCACCTGCGCGCCCGTTCGCGCCGCTGCCAGCGCGAGCGCGCCGGTGCCAGCCGCCACATCGAGCACCCGGCTTTCCGCCGTCAACGCGACGCGCGCGAGCGCCGCCTCGGCATAGTGCCTGGTGAACGGATGCGCGGTCCTTTCGTAATGCTCGGCGGCGGTGTTCCAGTGTTCGGGATCTTCATGCGGCGACATCATCGGTTCTCCACGAATCATGTAACATGATAAGTATCGTGATAGAGTATGGTTGCCAATCCCGATCTGGATGCGAAGAATGATGCATGCGCAACGACAGCCGCCTTTCGCGAATGCTCCATGTGCTGCTCCACATGGTGCGCCACGACGGCCCGATGACGTCCGACGCGATCGCCCGGATGCTCGGAACCAACCCGGTGGTGGTCCGCCGCACGATGGCCGGGCTGCGCGACGCTGGCTACGTACGATCGGAAAAGGGGCATGGCGGTGGCTGGGCGCTTGCGGCCGATCTGGATAAGGTATCGCTTCTCGACGTCCATCGCGCAGTGGGCGGCCCCCGCATCTTCGCGATCGGCAACGAGCACGCCAATCCCGATTGCGCGGTCGAAAAGGCCGTCAACGAAGCGGTGGCAGAGGCGCTGAACGAGGCCGAGGCGCTGCTGCTCGACCGTCTGGACGCAATCAGCCTCGCCGAACTGGCGCGGGGCTTCGACAAGCATTGTGTGGCCGCTTCCTAGCGCACGACTGCATCGGAAAAATTTTTTTCGGACCGATGTCGATTTGGGGCAAGCTCGTTCGTCGTGTCGGTGAGAGGCCAAGAGGGGCCGGCTCGAACAAGGAGACAGACGATGCGTGTGATGGTGTTCGTGAAAGCGACCGAGGAGAGCGAAGCCGGCCTGGCGCCGACCCCCGAGGCGATGGAAGCCTTCGCGGCGATGGACCGGTTCACCGAGGAACTGGTGAAGGCCGGGGTCTTCGTGGCTGCCGCCGGGCTCAAGCCGAGCCGCGAGGGCAAGCGCGTGCGGTTCGACGGCGATAGCCGCACCGTGATCGACGGGCCGTTCGCCGAGGCGCGCGAGCTGGTCGCAGGCTTTTGCATCTGGGAAGTCAAGGACATGGACGAGGCGCTGGCCTGGGCCAAGCGCTGCCCCAATCCCACGGGCGGCCAGAGCGAGATCGATATCCGGCCGTTCTTCGAGGTCGCGGACCTCGCCGATTTCGTGACGCCCGAGGAGCTGGCGGCGCCGCGCGACGGGGAGCGTGGGAAGCTCGGCGTGGCGTAGGCCGAGGGCACAATTTCACTTTGGAGTTCTACGATGACCGTCACCATCACCGCGTTCGAGCGATCGCCCGACGGCGGCCAGGGCCTTGCGCGCGATACCCGCGTTCGCTGGGCGCTCGAGGAAGTGGGGCTGCCCTACGACGTTCGCCTGCTTTCCTTCGCCGCGATGAAGCAGCCGGCGCATCTGGCGCGCCATCCGTTCGGCCAGATTCCCACCTATGAGGAAGACGATCTCGTCGTGTTCGAAACCGGCGCGATCGTCTTCCACATCGCCGAGAATCATGCGGGTCTGCTGCCGGAAGACAGCAAGGCGCGGACGCGCGCGATCACCTGGATGTTCGCCGCGCTCAACACCGTCGAGCCGCCGATTTTCGATCTCGTCACCGTCAGGATATTCGAACGCGACAAGCCCTGGAGCGAGCAGCGCATGCCGCTGGTCGTGGATCGCATCCGCACCCGGCTGGATCAGCTTTCGGCCCGGCTGGGAGATGCCGACTGGCTCGACGGCGCCTTCAGCGCGGGCGACCTGATGATGGTGGAGGTGCTCAAGAGGCTGAGGCCGTCGGGCCTTCTGGACGAGTATCCGCGCCTTGCCGCTTATGTCGCCCGCGGCGAAGCGCGGCCCGCGTACCAGCGGGCGTTCGCTGCGCAATTGGCGGTCAACGCACCCTAGATCCTGAACCTAGACCACCAGCTCGCAGTTGCTTGCGTCCCGAGAGGCGCTGGCCGACAAGGCGGTGTGACCGCAGGCGAACCGCACCGGACGATCGAAGCGACGTTCCGTATCGAGCGGGCGAGGCTCGTCGCGGGCCTCGCGCGGCTGGTGCGCGACATCGACCGTGCGGAGGAACTGGCGCAGGACGCGCTGGTCGCAGCGCTGGCCGAATGGCCGGGGAGCGGGGTTCCCGCCAATCCGGGCGCGTGGCTGATGGCCGTCGCCAAGCGCCGCGCCATCGATGCGATCCGCCGCGACACGATGCGGACGCGCAAGCATGAAGAGATGGCGCGCGAGCTGGACGAGAAGGTCGGGGGCGAGGCGCAGGCGATCGCGGCGCTCGACGACGATCTCGGCGACGAGCTGCTGGGGCTGATCTTCACGGCCTGCCATCCGATGCTGTCGGCGGACGCCCGTGCGGCGCTCACGCTGAAGGTGGTCGGCGGCCTGACGACCGACGAGATCGCCCGCGCGTTCCTCTCGAACGAGGCGACGATCGCGCAGCGCATCGTCCGCGCCAAGAAAGCGATCGCGAAGGCCGGATTGGGCTTCGCGGTGCCGCGGGGCGCCGAGCGGGCGGCGCGGCTGCCCTCGGTGCTCGAAGTGCTCTACCTCGTCTTCAACGAAGGCTATGCCGCCACGGCGGGCGACGATCTCGTGCGGCCGGGGCTGGCGCAGGAGGCATTGCGGCTGGGCCGTATCCTGGCGGGACTGATGCCCGCCGACGCCGAGGTGCTGGGGCTGCTCGCGCTGATGGAGATCCAGGCGTCGCGGCTGTCCGCCCGCATCGGCCCGGACGGCGCCTTGGTGCCGCTGACCGAACAGAATCGCGCGCGCTGGGATCAATTACTGATCGGCCGGGGCCTCGATGCGCTGGTGCGGGCGGACGCGCTGGGCGGGGGCGGCCCTTATGTGCTGCAAGCCGCGCTTGCGGCCTGCCATGCGCGGGCGCGCAGCGCGGAGGAGACCGACTGGCCGCGCATCGCCGCGCTCTACGACCGGCTGCGCGTCGCGATGCCCTCGCCGGTGGTCGAGCTCAATCGCGCGATCGCGCACGGCATGGCATTCGGGCCGGACGCAGGCCTGCGGCTGGTGGATGCGATCGCGGACGCCGAAACGCTACGTGGCTATGCGCCCCTGCCCGCGGCGCGAGGCGACTTCCTGTTCCGCGCCGGACGGGCGGCCGAGGCGCGTGCGCAATTCGAGGCGGCGGCCGCGCTCACCCGCAATGCGCGCGAGCGGGCCTTCCTCCTCGCGCGGGCGGACGCCTGCGATCCACTCGGCAAGTCCTGATCACACCAGGGCCACGCGCGCACGTTCGCGCGCGGAGCGGTAGATCGCCTCGATGATCCGCAAATCGCGCAACCCTTCTTCGCCGCTGACGATCGGCGCGCGGTCCTCGACGATGCACTGGACGAGGTGATCGAGCTGGCCCGCCCATTGGGTCTTGCCGGGGCCGGGGGGCGGGGTGACCTCGGTCTCGCGGCCGCGGCCCACCCACAGGCGATGGCCGTCGTAGCCGGTCGCGGGCTCCATCTCGATCCGGCCCTTGTCGCCCATCAGCAGGATGTGGTTCTGGTTCGCGCTGTACATCGACATGCACGATCCGATCACGCCCGAGGGGAATTCGAGCTCGAAGGCGATCATGTCCTCGACCTCGTGGAAGCGCGGGTCGCTGCGGTCGGTCTGCCCGTGGGCGTAGACCGCGACCGGCTCCTCGCCCGTCATGTAGCGCGCGGCGTTGAGCGCGTAGATGCCGATGTCCATCAGCGAGCCGCCGCCGGAAAGCGCCTTCTTGAGCCGCCACTGGCTCGGATCGCCCGCGTTGAAGCCGTGTTCGGAGCGGAAATAGCGCGGCGTGCCGATGTCGCCGGCGCGCGCGCGGCGGATCGCCTCCAGATTGTGCGCCTCGAAACGACAGCGATAGCCGATCATCAGCTTGCGGTTCGCCGCCGTGCACGCCGCGATCATCGCCTCGCACTCGGCCGACGAGATCGCCATCGGCTTTTCGCACATCACGTGCTTGCCGGCCTTGGCGCCGCGGATCGTGAACTCGGCGTGCATCGAATTGGGCAGGCAGATGTAGACGATGTCGATGTCCGGATTGTCGGCTATCGAATCAAAATTCTCGTAATCGTAGATGTTGCGCGTGGGGACGCCGTGCTCGGACGCGACCCGCTCGGCCTTGGCGCGGTCGCCGCTGACGAGGCCGGTGAGGCGGCTATGCGCGCAATTCTCGAACTGCGGGATGATGCGGCCGAGGCCGTAGCCGCCGAGGCCCACGACCGCATAGCCGAGCGTGCGGCCCTGTTGCTGTTGGGCGCAGGCGGTGGCCCCGGGCAGCGTCAGCGCGGCGATCCCGCCGGCGGCTGCGATCATGTCACGTCGCGTGAAGTCGATCATGTCGTCTCTCCTGCCCCGCCCGCAGTGAGGGCGCCTAGCCTAACCCGCCAGCGCGAGAGCGCCACTGGAAATTGTCCGGCCGTCCATGTAACCGGTTACTTCATGAAGAGGATGCTGCTTGCGGCTGTGGCCGCCTTGTCGTTCGTGTCGCTGCCGCTCGCCCAGGCGTCGGCCGTCGCCCAATCCGCGTCGGCGGACGCAGGCATGCGCGCGACGGTCGATCGGCTGATCGCGCGGATGACGCTGGAGGAGAAAGCGGGGCAGCTTTCGATCCTCGGCGGCGATTACGGCGATGTGGACGATCTCGCGCGGCGCGGGCTGCTGGGCGGCACCAACGGGGTGATGCCGGGGCACGACGTCGCGGCCTATACGCGGCACATCCAGGACATGGCGATGCAGTCGCGGCTCAAGATCCCGGTGTGGTTCATGGGCGACGTCGCGCACGGCTATCGCATCGTCATGCCGGTGCCGCTGGCGCTGGCGGCGACGTGGGACACCGATCTGGTCGAGCGCGTGCATCGCGCGGCCGCGATCGAGGCGACCTCGGACGGGGTGGACTGGACCTTCAGCCCGATGCTCGACATCGCGCGCGATCCGCGCTGGGGGCGCGTGGTCGAGGGGGCAGGGGAAGACCCGGTGCTGGGCAGCGCGATGGCGGTGGCGCAGATGAGGGGCTTCCAGGGCAGCGACCTCGCCGCCAAGGACACGATGCTCGCCACCGCCAAGCATTTCGCGGGCTACGGCGGGGTGCTGGCGGGGCGCGACTATAATTCGGTCTATATCCCGCCGCGGCAGTTCCGCGACGTCTATCTGCCGCCGTTCAAGGCAGTGGCGGATGCCGGCATCGGCTCGGTGATGGCGGCGTTCAACACGCTGGACGGCGTGCCCGCCACGTCGAGCCGGGAATTGCTCACCGATACGCTGCGCAAGGGGTGGGATTGGGACGGGCTGATCGTCTCGGATTACGACGCGGTGAAGGAATTGACCGTCCACGGCGTCGCGGCTGATGCGGGCGCGGCGGCGGCGATGGCGCTCCATGCCGGGATCGACATCGATCTCCACAGCGGGACGTATCTGGAGCAGCTCCCCAAGCTGGTGCGCAGCGGCAAGGTGCCGGTGGCCGAGGTGGATGCCGCGGTGCGCCACGTGCTCGAGGCCAAATACAAGCTGGGGTTGTTCGACGATCCGTATCGTTATGGGGATCGCTCGGGGCTCGCGCCCGACGTGCTCGACGCGCATCGCGCGCTGGCGCGACAGGCGGCGCGGCAGGCGATGGTGCTGCTCGAGAACAAGGGCGTGCTGCCCTTGAAGAAGGCGGGCAAGATCGCGGTGATCGGGCCGATGGCCGACCTCCAGCGCGATCTGCAAGGGCCGATGCCCGCGCTCGGCGAGCCCAAGGAAGTGGTGACGATGCTCGCGGGCATTCGCGGCGTCGCGGGCGACAAGGCCGCGGTCAGCTACGCGCCGGGCGTGAGCGTGAAAGGCGCGGAAAGCGACGAGGCGGGAATCGCGCAGGCGGTCGCGGCGGCGAAGGCGGCCGACGTCGCGGTGCTGGTGCTCGGCGATTCGATCGACATGATCGGCGAGGGCAACAGCCGCGCCTCGATCGACCTGCCGGGGCGCCAGCTCGATCTCGCCAAGGCGGTGGCGGCGACGGGCAAGCCGGTGGTCGCGGTGGTGGCGAGCGGGCGGCCGCTCGCGGTGCCGTGGCTGGCGGAGCACGCCGATGCGCTGGTGTTTTCGTGGCTGACGGGCGACCAGGCGGGCAACGCCTTGGGCGACCTGCTGTTCGGCGACGCGAACTTTTCGGGGCATCTGCCGATCACCGTGCCGCGATCGCTGGGGCAGGTGCCGATCAGCTACGATGCGCTGCCGACGGGGCGGCCCAAGGCGGGGGTCTATACCAGCCGCTATGTCGACGAGGAGAACACGCCGCTGTTCCCGTTCGGCTATGGGCTGAGCTACACCCGGTTCAGCTATGGCGCGCCGCGGCTCGACCATACGACGCTGACGCCGGGCGGGGCGCTCAAGGTGACGGTGACGGTGCGTAACGAGGGCGCGCGCGCAGGCGCGGCGGTGCCGCAGCTTTACGTGCATGACGACCTCGCCAGCGTCAGCCAGCCGATGCGGCAATTGAAGGGATTCGCGCGCGTCGTGTTGAAACCGGGCGAGGCGCGCGACGTGACCTTCACGCTGACGCCCGACGATCTCGCCTTCGTCCGCCGCGACATGACGTGGGGCACCGAGCCGGGCGGCTACACGCTCTGGGTCGGCGGCGATTCGGCGGTCGCGACGCAATCGGCGCGGTTCACGCTCGCCGGGAAATAGCCACTTCGTCGAGCATCGCGGTGAAGGCGTCGGCGGCGCGGCTGCGATAGCGTTCCTTGTGGCGCAGCGCGAGGAAGGGGCGCGGCGGCAGTTCGATCGGGAGTGCGACGAGGCGTCCGGCGTCGATCATCGCCTCGACGACGAGCGACGACAGTCCAGTGACGCCCGCGCCCGCCGCGACTGCCGAGCGCACCGCCTCGTTCGAGGGCAGCTCGAGGGTGATCTCGAGCATGGCCGGATCGAGGCCGTGCTGGCGTAACGCCGTTTCGAGCACCGCGCGCGTTCCCGACCCCGCTTCGCGCATCACCCAGCGGGCATCGGCAAGCGCCCGCGTGTCGGCGGGCGGCGCCTGGACGATCCGCATCCGATCTTCGCCGACCTGCCATGCGGCGAGCGCGGGATCGTCGACCGCGCCTTCGACCACGCCGAGATCGGCAGCGCCTTCGGCGACCGCGGTGGCGACATCGTGCGTGTTGGCGATCGTGACCTGGAGATCGATCCCCGGATGTGCGGCGCGAAAACGGGCGAGTCGTACGGGAAGCCAATAGCCGCCGACGGTCTGGCTCGCCGCGATCCGCAAATTGCCGCGCGCGAGCCCCGACAGGTCCGCCAGCACCGCCGTCGCCGCCTCGGCGCGTGCGAGCACGGCGCGCGCTTCGGGCAGGAAGGCGCGCCCCGCCTCGGTAAGCGCGATGCCGCGCCCGACACGGTGGAACAGCCTCGTGCCATGTCGTTCCTCGAGCGTGGCGATCGCGGCGGACACCGCCGACTGGGTGAGGTGGAGCGTCTGCGCCGCGCGCGTGACATGCTCGCGCTCGGCGACGGCGACGAAGATGCGGAGCTGGTCGAGCGTCATCCGCGAATGATCGGTAATATTAATTGAAATGACAAGAATGTTCTATTCGATCGATTGGTCGGGCGGGTGCATCATGTCGACATGAGCAATTTCCTTCGTGCCGTGCGGCCGACCTCGCGATTGTCCGATGCCGTTGCGGGCGTCGGACCCGGCCTCGGCATCGCAATCGTGATCGCGTTGGCGGCCTACACGCTCGAAGACATCGAGCGCGCGCTTTTCGGCAAGGCGTGGATCGAGGCGCTGGTGCTCGCGATCGTGCTCGGCGCGGGCGTGCGCTCGGCGGGGCTGGTGGCCGGGCACGCGCATCGCGGGATCGAGATCGCCGCCAAGCCGGTGCTCGAAGTCGCGATCGTGCTGCTCGGCGCGTCGCTCGACGTGCGTGAGATCCTCGCATCGGGGCCGATCCTCATCGCGGCGATCGCGGCAATTGTGGCGCTGGCGATCGGTGCGGGCGTGGCGATCGGACGCGCGCTGGGGTTGCCCGCGAAGATGGCGCTGCTGGTCGCGTGCGGCAATGCGATCTGCGGCAATTCGGCGATCGCGGCGGTGGCGCCGGTGATCGATGCCGAGCCCGACGACGTGGCTGCCGCGATCGGCTTCACCGCGGTGCTGGGTGTCGTCGTGGTGCTGGCGATGCCGATGCTGACCGGTGCGTTCGGGCTCGCCGGCGCAGCGGCGGGCGCATTTGCCGGGCTGACCGCCTATGCGGTGCCGCAGGTGCTTGCCGCCGCGGCGCCGCTGGGGCCGGCGGCGGTGCAGATGGGGGCGCTCGTCAAGCTGACGCGCGTGCTGATGCTGGGCCCGGTCTGCGCACTGCTCGCGCTGGCGGGGCGGCGGCTCGGATGGGAAGGGGCAGGGCGGGCGCGGCCGTCGCTCCATCATCTCGTGCCGTGGTTCATCCTGGGTTTCCTCGCGCTCGCCATGTCGCGATCGCTGGGCTGGTTGCCGGATCGCCTGATCGCCGACGCCGCCGCGCTGACGACCCCGCTGACGGTGGTGGCGATGGCCGGGTTGGGGCTGGGGGTCGACGTTCGCCATATCCGCGCTGCCGGCCCGCGCGTCACCGCCGCGGTAGTGCTGTCGCTGCTCGGGCTGGGTGCGCTGAGCATGGCGGCGCTGGCGATCGCCGGACTGGCCTGATGCGCGCCCGCATGCGGCGCGCTCGACCGTCACGCTTCGATACGATAAATCAGCTCGACGGCAACAGACGGAGGAGCAGGATGAAGAGCCGCAGGGACGTCTTGGCCGCGGCCGGCACCGCGACGGCGGGCGGTTTGCTCCATCCGGTGCTGCGCGCGGCGCTGGTGCCCTTGCTCGCGGCGGCGGGCGACGCGGTGGCCGCGGGCGTGGCGGGGGACGGGTTCGCGATCCGATCGGTGCCGTTCAGCGAGGTGACGCTCGATGACACCTTCTGGGCGCCGCGGATGGTGACGCAGCAGCGGACGCTGGTGCCCTTCGCGCTCGGCAAGGTCGAGCCCGCGATCGAGAATCTGCGCCGTACTGCCGCTTTCCAGCGCGGCGAGAAGGTCGAACTGCTGCCGCTCGCGCGCTACGTGTCGTCGGACCTCTACAAAGTGATGGAAGGCGCGGCGTATCTGCTCAAGGTGCGGCGCGATCCGGCGCTCGAGGCGCATATGGATGCCATCATCGAGACGATCGCCGCCGCGCAATCGCCCGACGGCTATCTCTTCGAGGATCATATCGTCGGCCTGCCGAAGGGATTGGAGGACGACGTCGATTGGGTCGGCGACAAGCCCTACAGCCTGGTCGTCCAAAGCCATGAGCTCTATTGCATGGGGCACATGTACGAGGCCGCGATCGCCTATTTCCAGGCGACCGGAAAGCGCCGGTGGCTGGGGGTTGCGGAGAAGAGCGCGCGCCACATCAACCGCGTCTTCTTCGTCGGCGATCCCGCGTACAACGGCGGCAAGCCGGTCAACCAGGCGCCGGGGCACGAGGAGATCGAGCTGGCGCTCGCCAAGCTCTATCTCGTCACCGGCGACCGCCTCTATCTCGACATGGCCAAGCGCTTCCTCGACATTCGCGGGGTGACTTATGTGCCGCACGGCGAGGCCGAGATGGCGCCGACCTATGCCCAGCAGCAGGCACCCGTCGCCGAGCAGCGCCACGCCGTGGGGCACGCGGTGCGCGCAGGCTATCTCTATTCGGGCATGGCCGAGGTGGGCGCGCTGACCGGGCACCACGATTATGACACGGCGCTCGACGCGATCTGGCACGACATCGTCGATACCAAGATGCACATCACCGGCGGGCTGGGCGCGGTGCGCGGCATCGAAGGGTTCGGCCCCGCCTACGACCTGCCCAATGCGCAAGCCTATGACGAAACCTGCGCGGCGGTCGCCAACGTGCTGTTCAACATGCGAATGTTCCGGATGACGGGCGACGCGCGATTCGCGGACGTGGCGGAGGTCGCGCTGTTCAACAACGCGCTCGCGGGCGTCAACCTGGAGGGCAACCGCTTCTTCTACGTCAACCCGCTCGAAAGCGACGGCAAGACCGGGTTCAACAGCGGCAAGCCCGAACGCGTCGAATGGTTCAACACCGCGTGCTGCCCCTCCAACCTCGCGCGGCTGATCCCGCAGGTCTCGGGGCTGATGTACGGGCATGAGAAGGACACGCTGTTCGTCACCCTCTACGGCAGCGGCAGCACCGAAGTGCCGCTCGACGGCGGCACGGTCGCGGTCGAGCAGCGCGCGAACTATCCGTTCGACGGGACGATCGCGGTGACGCTGACGCCGGCGCGGGCGCAACGCTTCGCGCTCAAGCTGCGCGTGCCGACCTGGGCGCGGGGCGCCGGGTTCGTGCCGGGGGCGCTCTATCGGTTCGTCGATGAGCCCGGCGCGGACTGGTCGATCGCGATCAACGGCAAACCGGTCACGGCAACGCTGGACAAGGGGTTCGCGGTGATCGAGCGCGACTGGCGGCCCGGCGATACCGTGACGCTGACGCTGCCGATGCCGGTGCGCTTCACCACCGCCCGGCCGGAGGTCGAGGCCGATCGCGGGCGCGTCGCGGTGACGCGCGGGCCGCTCGTCCTGTGCACCGAGGGCGCGGACAATGGCGATGCCCTGGCGTGGAGGTTCGATGCCCTTCCCGAGCGGTCATCGGTATCGACCGGGCGCTTCGATACGGGAAAGCTGGCCGGTATCCTGCGCGTCGAGATGCCCGCGACGCGGGGCGGCGCCGCGGGGCGGCTGACGATGCTCCCTTATTACGCCTGGAACAACCGCGGGCCGGGCACGATGGCGGTGTGGCTGCCGCGGCGGGTGTAGCGCAGGATCGTCATTGCGGATTGCTGCGGGCCCGCGGCAATCCGGGGCGGCGTAAAGCCCAAACGAGAAGCCGCCGCCGAACGGGTGTCCGGCGGCGGCCTCGGTCGCGCGATGCGCGCCTCAGTTCTGCTTGATCTTGACCGGGATGAACCCGCTGCGGCCACCGCCGCGCTGGACGAAGAGCAGCACCTGATCGCGGCCGTCGCGCTTGGCCGCGGCGACGGCGCCCGAGAGATCCTGCGGCGTCGTGACCTGCGCGCCGTTGGCCGAGACGATGACGTCGCCCCGGCGCAGCTTTTGCCCGGCATCGCTCGACGGATCGACCGCGGTGACGACGAGCCCGCGGGTCGAGGCGTCGACCCCCACCTGCCGCGCGATCGTCGGGGTGAGCGGGGTGGTCGCAAGACCGATCGCGTCGGCGGTCGACTGGTCGGTCGGCCCTTCGTCCTCGTCGGGCATTCCCGGGTTGGCATCCTTGTCGAACCCGGCGAGTTCCTCCTCGGACGGCCGCGTCGCCATGGTCGCGGTGACCGTCATGTGCTTGCCGTTGCGGATCAGCTCGAACGGCACGCGCGTGCCCGGCGCGAGGTTCGCGACGAGGTAGCTCAGCGACTGATCGGGCGTGACTTCCTGCCCGTTGACGCGGACGACCACGTCGCCCTGCTTGATCCCGGCCTTGGCGGCGGGGCCGTCGGGCTCGACGCGGGCGACGATCTCGCCGCGATTCTTGGGCAGGCCGAGCGCCGCGGCGATGTCGTCGGTGATCGGCTGGATGCCGACGCCGAGATAGCCGCGTTCGATCTTGCCGCCCTTCATCAGCGTGTTGACGATCGGCTTGGCCTCCTCGGCGGGGATCGCGAAGCCGATGCCGACATTGCCGCCCGAGGGTGACAGGATCTGCGAATTGATGCCGATCACGTTGCCCTGCATGTCGAACATCGGGCCGCCCGAATTGCCGCGGTTGATCGAGGCGTCGGTCTGGATGAAGTGATCGTAGCCGCCGAGCTCGGTGGTGCGATGCACCGCCGAGATGATGCCCGCCGTCACCGACGAGCCGATGCCGAACGGGTTGCCGATCGCGACCACCCAGTCGCCGACGCGCGCGCTGCTCGAATCGCCGAACTTGACGTAGGGCAGGTCGGTCGCCTCGATCTTGAGCACCGCGAGGTCCGACTTGGCGTCGCGCCCGACGACGCGGGCCTTGTATTCCTTGCGGTCGGTGAGCGTGACGGTGATCGTGTCGACGGTCGCGCCTTGCGCGCCCGGCGCGATTACGTGGTTGTTGGTGACGACATAACCGTCGGGCGAGATCAGGAAGCCCGAGCCCAGCGACTCGCCTTCGCGGGTGACGGGGCCGCCGCCACCGCCGAACTGCCCGAAAAAGTCTTCGAAGGGCGTGCCCGCGAACGGGTTCTGCTGCTGAATCTTGATGTGCTGCGTGGTCGAGATGTTGACCACCGCCGGCTGGAGCTTCGCCACCATGTCGGCGAAGCTCATCGGCGCGCCGACCTTGGGCGCCACCGCGTTGATCGCGCCGGGCTCGTTCTGGGCCTGTTGCGCGGAAAGCGGCTGCTGGAGCGTCATCGTGGCGGCCGCGCCGCCGAGCAACAGGGCACCGGTTATCGCATAGGCGTAGCGCACGTAAGGTATTCCTCTCTTCTGACGGTTCAGACGATGCGCGGCTTTTCGCCGATTATTGCTGAACCTCGATTGAATATGAACGGATCGTCAGCGTCCCTTCCCCGAGAACTGGCGGAGATACTCGCTGTCGGGCGACAAGATCACGTCGGTCTGGTCCTTGGGCGTGCTCGGATCGCCGTCATCGACGAAGGTCCGCTCATACGACTGCATCGCACGGTAGAAATCGTAGAATTGCGCATCCTGGCTGAACGCCTCGGCATAGACGTGGGAGGCCTGCGCGTCGGCTTCGGCGCGGATGATCTGCGCCTGCTTCTGGCCCTGAGCGCGGATCGTCGCGGCTTCCTGCTGGCGCGCGGTCGCCATGCGTTGCAGCGCGCTGGTAAGCGGCGTGCCGTCGGGCAGGTCGGCGTGGCGGATGCGCACGTCGACGATCTCGACGCCGTACTGGTCGGCGACGCGCTGGAGCCCGGCCTGGATATTGTCCATCACCTCGCCGCGCTCGGGGCTGAGCAACGCTGCGAAGGGCCGCTTGCCGAGCTCGCTCCTGAGCGCCGAGCCGAGGATCGGCTGGAGCTGCTCGGCGACGCGCTCCTCGGTCCTCGACGAGCTGCCGGTCGCGACCACCGCCTTCAGCGGATCGACGATGCGGAAGCGCGCATAGGCATCGACCTCGAGCCGGAGCTGGTCGGTCGAGAGCACCTGCTGGTTGTCGAGATCGACGTCGAGCACGCGCTTGTCGACCCAGACGAGCTTGTCGAAGAAGGGGATGCGCGCGATCAGGCCCGCGCCGGTGCTCCCGAACTGCTGGCCCGGTTTCCACGCGTTGACGAGCGCGACCGGCTTCTCGAGTCGCAGGATCACCGCCTGGCGCGTCTCGGGCACGATCGCGAAGGTGCTCGCGAGCACGATCAGCACCAGCAGCGCGATGATCCCGGCGGCGACGGGGTTACGGAGCATCCGGGTCATTGGCCTGCTCCCTGCGCCGGCGAGGGTTGCGGCGACGGCCGCGGGCTGGTGGCGTTGGCGAGCGGCAGATAGGGCACCACGCCGCGCGAATCCTCGACCACGGTCTTGTGCGCGTTGCTCAGCACGTGCTCCATCGTCTCGTAATACATGCGCCGCCGCGTCACCTCGGGTGCGAGCTTGTACTGCTCGTAGACCTTGTCGAACGCTGCGGCCTCGCCCTGCGCGCGCGCGACAATCTGTTCGGCATAGGTGTGCGCCTGGTTGATATCGGATTGCGCGCCCTGCTGCGCGGCGGAGACCGCCTTGAACTCGTCGATCACCTGCGCCGGCGGATCGACGCGGCGCAGCGCCACACCCTGCACCTGGAGGCCCGAGCCGTAGCTGTCGAGCACCTGCTGCATCAGATCCTGCACGCGCTGCGCGATCCGCGCCTGGCCGGGGCCGATCGCGTCGTTGAGCGTCGAAGTGGCGATCACCGCGCGCATCGCGCTTTCCGCGGTCGCGCGCAGCGTCGCGGTGGGATCCTTGATCTCGAACACGTAATTCTGCGGATTCTTGACGTTCCAGCGCACCTGATAGCTGAGGTCGATCAGGTTCTGGTCGCCGGTCAGCATCAGGTTGACGGCGTCGCCGCCCTCGGGGAAATCGTCGGTGCGGATCGCCTGGACGTCGACCTTCTGCACCGAGACCATCGGCGCCGGCAGCGTCATCCGATAGCCGGGATCGAGCGTGCCGGTGTAGCGGCCGAAAAAGGTCACGACGCCGCGCTGTTGCGGGCCGATGACGTGAAAGCTCGTGAACACGATCCACACCGCGACCAACAGGACGATGCCGATAACCGCCAAATTGCGTCCGTTGGCGCCGCCGGGAAAGCCGGCGCCTCCGCCGCCGCCCGATCCGCCGCCACCGCCGCGCGCGCGCTTCAGGAATTCGTCGAGCGCGGTCGGGCGCCCGCGGCCGCGTGGGGCCCCGGGCGGCACCGTCCAGGGATTGCGCGGGCCGCCGGAGCCGCCCTCATTGCCGTCATCACCGCCGCCCGCGCCCCAGGGGCCCTTGCTCTCGCTCGTCAGGATGGGAAGGCGGCGCCACCACCGCGTCAGGATCGTCATCCGGTCTTTATAGGTGGCGAAATCGAGAAAAACAGTGCCAAGGGCGCATGAGGCTCCTATCTCGGCGCCATGTCCGATACCGAGACTCTCACTGCCGCGCTCGCGCCGGTCGCGGCGGGCCGCGCGACAGCGCGGCTGCTCGACGGCAAGGCGAACATCATTCTCGACGTGACGGGCCTGCCGCCGGGGGCGCACGACGCGCTCGAGCAGGATGTGCGCGCGGCCGCCGCCGCCGTTCCCGGCGTGATCGAGGTGCGCGTCGCGCTGACCGTCGAGCGCACGGCGCGCCGCCTGATCGCGGTGGCGAGCGGCAAGGGCGGTGTGGGCAAATCGACCGTTGCCGCCAATCTGGCGATCGCACTCCACAAGGCCGGCCGCGCGGTGGGGCTGGTCGATGCCGACATCTACGGGCCGTCGCAGCCCAAATTGCTCGGGGTCGAGGGCAGCCGCCCGCAGGCGCGCGGCAAGACGCTGCTGCCGGTCGAGACGCCGTATGGCGTGCCGCTGCTGTCGATGGGGCAGCTCGCCGCGCCCGATCAGGCGATCGCGTGGCGCGGGCCGATGGCGGGCGGCGCGCTCGGCCAGCTCGTCGAGGCCGATTGGGGGCAGACGGACACATTGGTGCTCGATCTGCCGCCCGGAACCGGCGACGTGCAGCTCACCATGGTCCAGAAGCACAAGCCCGCGGGCGCGGTGATCGTCTCCACGCCGCAGGATCTGGCGCTGATCGACGCGCGGCGCGCGATCGACCTGTTCGGCAAGGCGGGCGTGCCGATCATCGGGATCGTCGAGAACATGGCGGGCTATGCCTGCCCGCATTGCGGGGAGGTTTCCGATCCGTTCGGGTGCGGCGGCGCGGAGAAGGCGGCGGCCGATCTCGGCGTGCCGTTCCTGGGGCGCGTGCCGCTCGATCTCGCGATCCGCACCGCATCCGACGCGGGCACGCCGCCGGTCGCCGGGAACGGCGAGGAAGCGGCAGCGTTCAACGGGATAGCCGACGCCGTCGAGCGCTGGTTGAAGGAGACACGCTGATGCCGCTGACCCGCGACGAGGATATCCGCGCGTTGTTGGAGAATACGCGCACGATCGCAATGATCGGCGCCTCGGATCGCCCCGATCGGCCCTCCAACCATGTCATGGCGTTCCTCCAGCGGCACGGCTATCGCGTGATCCCGGTCAACCCGCAAATCACCGGCGAGCACGTTCACGGCGAGTTCGTGTGGCGCGAGCTTTCGCAAATCGGCGAGCCGATCGATCTGGTCGACATCTTCCGTCGGCCGCAGGCAGCGGGCGAGGCGGTGGACGAAGCGATCGCGGCGGGCGCCAAGGCGGTGTGGATGCAATTGGGCGTGATCAACGAGGAAGCCGCCGCGCGTGCCGAAGCGGCGGGCCTCAAGGTGGTGATGGACCGTTGCCCTGCGATCGAGATCCCGCGGCTGGGGCTGCCGCCGGTCGGCTGAGGGTTTCTTTTCAGCGTGTTACGTGATGGTCTTGCGGTCGCGTGCGGATCAGGCCGATCGAGATGAAGGTCATCACGCGCTCGCCATGCTGGTTGAGCACGGTCATGCGGCTGCGATAGCTGCCCATTTCGGGGCGGCTCTTCGACGGGCGCTTGTCGAGGATCTCGGTCTCGCAGGTCAGCGTGTCGCCCGGATAGACGGGTTTGAGCCAGCGCAGGTCGTCGATCCCCGGCGATCCGAGCCCGGCCTGCCGGTTGGCCTTCAGATTCTCGACCACCATCGCCATCGTCATCGCGCAGGTATGCCAGCCGCTCGCCGACAGCCGTCCGAAATGCGTCGCGGCGGCTGCTTCGTCGGAAAGATGAAAGGGTTGCGGGTCGAATTTCCCGGCGAACGCCAACACTTCCTCGCGCGTCACCTCGTAGCGGCCGAAGCGCGCTGTGTGGCCGACCTCTATATCCTCGAAATACTGCATCTTACCGGCCCTCCGCCAGAACGCTTTTGAACGGCGCATCGGTGCCGTCCACCTCGGGATCGAGCGGCATCCCGAGCAGATCGCGCAGCAACGGCTCGATGTCGACATTGGGGAAGCCCGGCAGCGTCCGCCCGTGTGCGAAGGCGGGGCCGTTGGCGACGAACAGCGCCGCCATCTCGGGCGCGGCGTTGTCGTAGCCGTGATTGCCGCCGGTGAACGGCGCGGTGGGTGCTGTCGGCTGGATCAGCCATCCGGTCTCGGCGAGGCAGAGGAAGGGCGGCACGCGGCGGTTGGCGCCATAATGGAAGCGCGATGGAATCTCGGCCTTGCGCCAGCATTGCATGTGATCGTGGGGCGCGAGCAGCACCTTGGCGAGCGCCGCGTCATTCCCCTCGGTCGGTTCGAACGAGGCGTAGGGACCACTCTCCACCACGCGATAAAGCTTGGGATCGGCCACCTTGTCGAGCGCGATCACGCGGTCGCTCGAGGTCGCGGCCATGCCGTGATCGGCGACGATGACGAGATTGGCGGGCTGGCGCAGCGCCTTCAGCCCATCGACCAGCATCCCGATCTTGGCATCGACATCGGCGATCGCTGCGGTGGTGCGCGCGTCGGCGGGGCCGTAGATGTGGCCCGCGGTATCGACCGTGTCGAAATAAAGCGTCACGAATTTGGGCCGGATCGCCGCCGGCCGCCGCAACCAATCGAGCACCGCGTTGACGCGCTGCTCCCCCGTCACGACCTGGTTGAACTGCTGCCAGTCCTCGGGCCGGGTGCCGCCGGTGATAGCGTGCGGCCAGTCCGCCGCGCGCGTGCCGCCCCAGGCGACGTTGGCGCCTGGCCAGAACATGGTCGCGGTGCGGATGCCCGCCTTCTCGGCATCGACCCAGATCGGCGAGGCGGCGTTCCACCAGAAGGGATCGTCCGATGCCATCGTGAAGACTTCGTCGGGCCGCGCGGGGTCTTCCATCTTGTTGGCGACGATGCCGTGCCGGTCGGGCACCTCGCCCGTCACCAGCGTCCAGTGGTTGGGGAAAGTCTTGGACGGGAAGGACGGCGCCATCGGCGCGGTGACGCCGTCGGCCGCGAGCGCGCTCAGCCGCGGCGTCGCGCCGCGCGCCAGATAGTCCGCACGGAAGCCGTCGATCGAGACGAGGATCGTCACCGGCGGTTTGGTTGCCGTCTCGGCTTCGGCCGACGCCAGCATCGTCGGCGCCGGCGGCGGCGTGGCCGCGCAGGCGGAGACGCCGATCGCGAGAAGGGCGGCGAGGAGCGGGCGAAGCGGGATCATCGGTTTCCTTCTGTCATCCGCCCTCACCCTTCCCGGTGCTCGGCGTAGCCGAGTGGGAAGGGTGAGGGTGATCGGTTCAAGCAGCGTTACCTTGCCCTACTGCCCCAGCGACAGCCTGGCGAACAAGGTGTAGCCGATCGGCGAATTGCCATAGGCCGCGTCGAGCGCATCCGGCTTGGCATAAGCGGCAAGCGATCCGCCCAGTGCCAGATCGAACGGCCCGACGGGCAGCCGATAGGCATAGCCCGCTTCGGCCTTGGTCACGCGGAAGGCGCGGCCGTGAAGCGGGTCTCCCTCGCCGAACAGCTCGTCGTTGGCGACATTCTCGATCCGGCCGAACATTGTGTGATGCCGGTCGATGTCCCAATTGGCCTCGGCGAGCCACGCGGTCAGCGTGCGGCCGGACAGGCGGTTCTTGGCGGAAAAGGCGAGCATCGTCGCCAGCCCGCCCTTGGCATAATGGATCGAGGCGGTGGTGCGCGCCTCGTCCTCGCCCGGGTGCGTCGCCTCGGGGCTTTCGAGGCGGCCGTGGCTCACCTGGACGGCCCAATCGGGCGAGGGCGTCCAGCTCGCGCGCACGCTCCACGAATCGAGCTTGGGCGTCTCGATCCCCCAGCGTTCCTCGTCGGGCTCGCGGCCGCGAAAGGCCGACGCTTCGAGCTGGACGTGCGGGTTCGCCCAGCCCGCCGTCACCACGCCGTAGGTGATGTGCGTGCTGTCGAACCAATGGTGCGTGATCGGCGCGAGCGGGGCGTAGCGATCCGAGCGGCGGTGCATGAAGGCCGAGGGGCCGAGCGCGGGCTCGGCGACGGGGCCGCCATAGACGAACAGGCTGCCGTCCTCCCCCACCGGCACGTCCACCCGCGCCGCCAGCTCCATGAACAGATCGTGCGGGTGTTGGCGATCGACCAGCGGCACGCCGTCCGCCGTTTCGCCGGTCGCGAGCAGATTGGGATAGCCGCGCGCGCCCATCAGCGGATCGAGGCTCAGCATCGATCGCAGCTGCAGCCGCGCGCCACCGCCCAGCTCGCGTTCGCCCGTCAGCATCGCCATCGATTGCACGAAGGCCATGTCATCGCCGCGCGGGCCGCTCTGGTCGGTATAGGCGCCCCACAGATAGCCGTGCGCCATCAGCATCCAGCCGCCCGAATGCACCATCGGGCCGGGCATCATGCCTTCCTCGGCGGGCAGCCGTGCGGTGCCCGATCCGGGGGTGTAGCCGGGATCGGCCATCTTCATGTCGGGCGTCGAGTCGTCGGCCTGCGCATTGGCGCCCGTCTCGGGCATCGCCATGTCATGGTCGTGACTCATCGTCTGCGCCGTCGCCGCCACGGGCGACAGCGCTGCGGCGGCAACAGCCGCCAGCAAGTGCGTTCTCATCATATTCTCCACATCTCGTCCTGATCGGCGGGGCTCAGCCCCAAGGCGATCAGGCGAGGCGCGGCGGCGGCGGCTCGGGCGTCAGCGGCGGTCCCGCGACGGACGCCCGGAACGGGCGACCCGCGAGCGGCATCGCCGGCAGAAGCGGCGCCGTGATCGTGCCCACGCGCCAGCTCGACGGCGGCACGCAGCCGATGCAGAGATGCGCGGGCATCGCAGCGTCGGGAGCGTCCGGCGCGTGGTGGGTCATCCCCGCCATCGGCGCCGGGGCGTCGTCGTGGCACGGCATCGTCGCGGTCGCGGGCAGCGCAAGGCACGCGAGCAACAAAGCGAGGATCAACCGGCCGGCCGTCATCCCGCGAATGTATGGCCTGGGGCCTCGAACGGCAATCGCGCGTCGCCGCTCAGCCCTGTTTGAAAATACGCCATACGGCGCATGGCGGCACCGGCCCACTCCCCCATCCGACCACCCAGCGCGAGTATCCTATGGGTGGCCGGGTGGGGAACGGGCTGGTGCCGCGTGGAAATTCGCGTTCGCGCGAATTTCCCAAACAAATGCTCAGCCGAAATACGCGACCGAAAGATAGGCGATGAGATTGGTGAGGCCGTGCGCGATCCATCCCGGCACGATCGAGCCGTTGCCCAGCCGCTCGTTGAGCCAGCCGTTGACCCAGCCCATGATGCCGGTGATCGCCACCATCGCCAGCACCAGCGGCGGCGACGCCTGGGGAATAAACAGCAGCAAGAGGTGCATCAGGCCGAACAACACCGCTTGCGCGCCGTTGCCGGCGGCGAAGCCGAAGCGGGCGATCAGCCGCTTGCCGATCAGCCCGCGGAACAGCAATTCCTCCGACAGCGACGTCTGCAGCAGCGCCTTGATCGCCAGCGCCAGCGCGATGGCCGGCGTCAGGCCGCTCGTGGCGATCTCGCCCACCACGCTGTTGTCGCCGCCGGCCATCGCGCGGATGCCGGGAGAGGCGATCAGCACGAGCGCCGGCACGATTCCCCAGAGCACGCCCGCGCCCGCCGCAACCGCGGTGGCCGGCGTCAGCCCGATGTATCGGCGGAAGCCGCTGCGTTTGCCGAACAGGGCATAGACCAGCGCGGCGACGACCAGCACCGCCCCCACCTGCACTGCCGCCGAGATCAATGCGTTGATCATATGCCCCTCTTACCCGATGCTCCCCGGGGCGCGATCCTAATGCAGATCGGTCACACGTTGAACCGGAACAGCATCACGTCGCCGTCCTGCACGACGTATTCCTTGCCTTCCTGACGCAGCTTGCCCGCCTCGCGCGCGCCGGCCTCGCCGCCCAAGGCGACGTAATCGTCATAGGCGATCGTCTCGGCGCGGATGAAGCCGCGTTCGAAATCGGTGTGGATCTCGCCCGCCGCCTGCGGGGCCCTGGCGCCGGTCTCGACCGTCCAGGCGCGCGCTTCCTTGGGGCCGACGGTGAAGAAGGTCTGGAGGTGGAGCAATTTGTAGCCGGCGCGGATCACGCGTGCGAGGCCGGTCTCCTCGAGTCCCAGCTCGGCGAGGAATTCGCCGCGCTCGTCGGCGGGCATGGTCGCGATCTCGGCCTCGATCGCGGCGGAGACGACCACCGCCTCGGCCCCTTCGGTCTTCGCCTTGTCGAACACGCGCGCCGAAAAATCATTGCCGTGCGCCGCGTCCTCCTCGTTGACGTTGCAGACGTAGAGCACGGGCTTGGCGGTCAGGAGCTGTGCCTGTGCGAACAGCCGTTCCTCTTCGGGATCCTTGGGCGTAACGAGCCGCGCCGGCTTGCCGTCACGCAGCAGGTCGAGCGCCTGGCCGAGCACGCTGGCGGCAGCCTTGGCTTCCTTGTCGCCCTGCTGGCCTTTCTTGACGAGGTTGGGCACGCGCTTTTCGAGGCTTTCGAGATCGGCGAGCATCAGTTCGGTCTCGACCGTCTCGGCGTCGGCGATCGGATCGACGCGGTTGTCGACATGCTGGATGTCGTCATTCTCGAAGCAGCGCAGCACATGGACGATCGCGTCCACCTCGCGAATGTTGCCGAGGAACTGGTTGCCCAGGCCTTCGCCCTTGCTCGCGCCGCGCACCAGCCCGGCGATGTCGACGAAGGCGAGCTGCGTCTCGATCACCTTGGCCGAGCCGGCAATGGCCGCGAGCTTGTCGAGCCGCGGATCGGGCACCGCGACGTTCCCGACATTGGGCTCGATCGTGCAGAACGGATAGTTCGCCGCCTGCGCCGCGGCGGTCTCGGTCAGCGCGTTGAAGAGCGTCGATTTGCCGACATTGGGCAGGCCCACGATGCCGCAGCGGAATCCCATTGATACGTCCTTTGAACTGTTGCCCGGGCGGATAGGGCGATTCGCGCCCCGATGCCAGTCCGCGCCTTATCAGCGATAGTTGAAGCTGATGCTGATCCGTTCTTCGTCGGCGAGATTGGGCATCACCTCGTGCCGCAACCAGCTCTCCCACAGGAAGATCGTGCCCGGCGCGGGTTCGGCATAGACGAAGGTGTCCGGCCGCGAAGGGGCGGCCATCAGCATCGGCAGCCGCGGGTCTTCGAGCTTGAGCGCGCCCGAGCCCCCGGGCACCGCGACGTAGATCGTGCCCGAAACCACGCTATGCGGGTGGATATGTCCCGAATGCGTGCCGCCGGGCTCGAGCACATTAACCCACAGGCTGTCGAGCTTGAACCGCTTGCCGCCCAAATCGAACGCGCACTCCTTCGCGAACGCCGCGACGTGGCGGTTCAGATGCCGCACCAGGTCGCCGAACCGCGGATCGCGCTGCGGCAGATCGTTCAACGAGGCGTAGCTCGTATAGCCGCGATAGGCGTGCGCTTCGGACCAGCCTTGCCCCGCGGCGTCTTCCTCCGCGAGATCGAGGCACGCCTCCTCCAGTTCGGCGAGCAACGCGGCATCGTCGAGAGCGCCTTCGTAGAAGCGCGTGGCGAAGAGCGATCGGGTGGGCATGGCGGCGGCTTAGCGCACCAGCATCCACACCGCCATCGCCACCATCATTAGATTCTCGGTCAAGGACACGAAGCCCAGCGGCACGTTGCTGTTGCCGCCGACGCACGCGCATTTGAGCTCGCGCCTGTCGATATAGACCGCCTTGAACACGGATACCGCGCCGATGCTGCCGATGAAGAGCGCGATCGGCACCGAAAGCCACACCAGCCGGTGCGTGATCATCAGCACGCCCGCCGCGGCTTCGGCGAAGGGGTAGATGTAGGCATAGGGCACCCAGCGCCGCGCGAGCAGATCGTAATTGAGGAACATCGAGGAGAAACGCTCGACATCCTGGAGCTTGAGCATCGCCAGCGCACACATGCTGAACGCGATGAACCATTCGCCCGCGCGGATCGTGAACGGCGTACCGAAGGTTGCGACGCTGGTCGCGAGCGCCATCAGCGCGGTCATCGCGAACAAGGCGATCACGGGCGTGTACGAGGTGTCGCCGGGGGCGGGGACGTGCTTGCCGAAGAAGCGGCGCAGATCATCGTTGCCGCCGATGCGCTTGCCCTGGATGAAGGTCTGCGGCGTGGTCTTGACGCCGTGCTCGGCCTTGAAAGCGTCGGTCTCCGCGCGCGTCGTCAGCCAATGATCCTCGACCACATAGCCGTGGCTTTCGAGCAAATGCTTCGATTTGAGCCCATAGGGGCAGACGTGATCGGGCATCACCATGCGATAGAGCGTCGCGGTCTTCTCTGCGGTCATTCGTGCGTCTCCGGGGCCTTGGTCGCCAGCGCGACGCATCCTATCTAGGGTCCGTACCAAGGTACGGTTCAAGAGGTGCTGCGATGACGACGATCGGCGGGCTGGCCAGAGCCGGCGGGGTAGGGGTGGAGACGGTGCGTTATTACCAGCGCCGCGGGCTGATGGAGGCGCCGCCGCGTGCCGGCGGCGTGCGCCGCTACGGTGCCGACGACGTGCGGCGCCTGCGTTTCATCAGGCAGGCGCAGGCGGCTGGCTTCTCGTTAGACGAGATCGCCGAGCTGATCGCGCTCGACGCCGGCCAGGATCGCGCGCGGGCGCGAGCGCTGGCGCGCGACCGGATCGTTGCGCTCGACGCGAAGATCGCCGAGCTGACCGCGGCGCGATCGGCGCTGCAGAAGCTCGCCCGCGATTGCGCCGCCTCAGACGAAGGCCCTTGCCCGATCATTGCGGCGTTCGAAGGAGGCGGGCCCTTTTAGAACGGGGCTTCCGGGCTCGCGTTTACGACGTGGCTCCTGCGAACCCGCACTGCTTCTGTTCCATCGCGATCTGCTTGGTGATGCGGGTGGCGTTCTCCGCATAGGCTTGCGTCACCGAGCCGCGATTGACGGTCTTGCCGCGCAGCGGGCTCACCCCTTCGCAGATGTGGAAGACGTGCGGCGTCGCGGACGTCTTCGCCCCGTTCTCCGGCGCGATCCAGTACACGACGTCGCGGCCCGCCGGGTTGGCGGCATCCTTGGTCGCGTCGGCCACCGTCGCGGTATCCCGGGCGATGTCCTGCGCCTGCGCGGCGACCTCGGGTGAGCAGGCGGTGGTCGGCTGGCCGCCCCTGATCTGGTCCGCGCATTGGTTCATGTCCTGGGTATATTGCTCGACCGAGGGCGGGTTGTAGCTCACCCCGATCAGCGTCGCGCCCACCGCCAGCACCGCGCCGATGCCGCCGGCGATCTTCTTGTTCTTCGGATCCATGTCCTTGTCGAGGAAGATCAGGGCGATCAGCGGCAGGAAGGCGATCAGCGTGATGATCGCGCCGAGCTGGTTCTGGACGAAGAATTTGAACGGTTCGGCCTTGCTCGCCGGATCGTGCTTGTTGGCCGCCTTCCACATCAGGCTGCCGGCGATCGCGAAGACCGCGATCCCGACCAGCAGGCCGATCAGCAGCGCGAGGTTGCCGTGGTCGAACACGTGCCGGTAGAGCAGGACGATCCCGGCGATCTCGCCGCCGATGGCGACGATCCACGCGAGCGCGGCGAAGATGCGGAGGCGCTTGGCGGCGGATTTCTGATCGTGCGTCGCCCGCCAGGCCTTGGTGACGTCGGTTTCCGCGGCTGCCTTGTCGTCGGACATGTTCAGATCCCCTCTCGGCACTTTTACGCAGCGGACATCGAACCCAAGCCCAACCCGCCTTGCGCAGCGTGATCAAACATCAGAGCACGTCCGCATCCGTAAGGGGCGTGAACGACCGCGTCCATCCCCCAGCGAAGCGTCGCTCACCCCTGCTGCCGTAGCGCCACGTCGTTCATGAAGCGCGCGTCGTCGCGCTGCGCCAGCCACCCGGCCTCGGCGGCGATGGCGCCGAGCATGTCGGATAGCGGGTCGATCTCGGCCTTGGCATAATTGCCGAGCACGTAATTATGCACGCGGTCCTTGTGGCCGGGGTGGCCGATGCCGATCCGCACGCGGCGGAAATCGGGGCCGATATGCGCCTCGGTCGAGCGCAGGCCGTTATGCCCGGCGGTGCCGCCGCCCAGCTTCACCTTGACCTTGAAGGGCGCGAGATCGAGCTCGTCGTGGAAGACGGTGACGTCCTGCGGTTCCAGCCGATAGAAGCGCATCGCCTCGCCGATCGCCTGGCCGCTTTCGTTCATGAAGGTCGCGGGCTTGAGCAGTAGGAGCTTCTCACTCCCCAGCCGCGCCTCGATCGCCCAGCCCGCGAAGCGCTTCTTGGGCGCCTCGAACCCGTGCAGCTCGGCGATGGCGTCCAGCGCCATGAAGCCGACATTGTGCCGGTTCATCGCATATTTGGGGCCGGGATTGCCGAGGCCAACCCAGAGCTGCATCATTTTTCTCCCCTCCCCTTCAGGGGAGGGGCCGGGGGTGGGGGCTGTCGATCAAGCGCTGCGCGAGGCTTACAGCCTCCACCCCAGCCCCTCCCCTGAAGGGGAGAGGCTTTTCGGCCCTATTGTCAGGCGTCGTCGTCGCCCGCTTCCTCGGTCGCCTCTTCGGCGGCGGCTTCAGCCTCGTCTTCGGCGGCCGCTTCGGTCTCGTTGTCGCCTTCGCTCGACTTGAGCGCCGAGGGCGCCACGACGGTGGCGATGGTGAAGTCGCGATCGTCGATCGTCGGCGCCGCGCCGTCGGGCAGCTTGACGTGGCTGATGTGGATCGAATCGCCGACCTCGAGCCCGTCGAGCGAGATCACGATCTGATCGGGAATGCTCGCCGCGTCGCAGACCAGCTCGAGCTCGTGGCGCACCACGTTGAGCACGCCGCCGCGCTTGATTCCGGGTGCCTTCTCTTCGTCGGCGAAGTGGACGGGCACGTTGACCGTGACCTTGGCGTGCGCGGAGATACGCAGGAAATCGACATGGACCGGCCGATCGGTGACGACGTCGAGCGTCACGTCCTTGGGCAGCGTGCGCTGCGGCTTGCCGCCGACATCGACCATGATCACCGAGTTCATGAAATGGCCGGTCATCAGGAGCTTCACCAGCGCCTTTTCCTCGACGTGGATCGGCGTGGGATCCTGATTGTTGCCGTAGATCACGGCGGGCACGCGGCCTTCGCGACGAAGCGAACGGGAGGCTCCCTTGCCAACCTGTTCACGCGTCTCGGCAGCGAGCGTCAGCTGGTCGCTCATGCTAATTCTCCGAACACGATGAATAAACGTCCCGCGCCACGCCTCCAGGGATGACCATGGCCGGAAGCGCGGCGCTATAGGCGAAGCCGCTGCCAAGGGCAAGCGGGGGAGTTTTTGTGAGAGTACGGCACCGGCCCGCTCCCCCACCCCACCACCAAAGACATTATGCTGACTGGGAGGTGGGGTGGGGGAGCGGGCCGGTGCCGCTTCGTCAATAATCCACCCGCGTCGCCGTCAGATGATGCTTGGCGAGGTCCGCGCGCACGCTGGCGTCGCCCGCCAGATGCCCCGCGCCGACCGCGAGGAACACCGTGCCCGGCTTCTGCATCCGCGCGGCGATCCAGTCCGCCCAGCGCGCGTTGCGATCGGTGAGCATCACGCGATAGAGCTCGGGCTCCTCGTCGAGCCCCTCGTTCATCAGCGCGGCGATGCCCTGGTCGTCGCCCCTGGACCAGTCGGCGACCATTTCGGCGAACAGCGGCCCCGCCTCCTCGGTCTCGTCGACCGTGCTCTCGAGCAGCGCCATCTGCGCCTCGTCCGACATGGTGTCGAGATAATCGAACTGCTGCTCGATCGTCTCCAGCCCCGTGACCGGCTTGTTCGCGGCCTTGGCGGCGGCGGTCAGCACCTGCTCGGGGCCGTTGTCGGGCTGGTAGCCGAGCCGCGTCAGCGAGGTCATCGTCAGCGACATCGCGGCGAGCCACGGGTCCATCCGGTCGAACGCCGCGGGCGGCAGGCCGTTCTCGGTCATCACCTTGGCATAGGCGGCGCGCTTGTCCGCGGGCAGCCGCTCGGTCAGCGTCGGGCCGCTCGCGGTCATGCCCTTGCTCAGGATCAGGCCCTGCACGCTCGACGGATCCTCGGGCTGGACGATCTCCATCACCACCTCGTCCGAGGCGTCGAACGCGGTCTTCACCGCCTCGTCGAACCAGGACAGCCCGGGCTTGAGCACATGGACCGTGCCGAACAGATAGATCGTGGTGTCGTCGTCCTTGACCACCCACAAAGCTGGATCGGCATCGGTCGCGGTGGTGGCGGCAGCCGGCGTGTCGCCGGTCTGTCCGCACGCGGCGGCCGGCAGCGCCAGCAGGGCGGCGGTAAGGGCGAGGGGGAACAGCTTCATGCAGGGCTCCATCGGATATTGAGGATCGCTTAGGGGCAGGTGCGCTCGCGGTCCAGTCGCGCGCTTGATTCCGCCCCGCCCTTCCGGCAAGGCACGCGCGACCATATCGCACTGCAACAGGGCCCCGAGTGACCGAGCCGCTCAGCTTCCAGCGCATGATCCTGACGCTCCATGATTATTGGAGCGCGTCCGGCTGCCTGATCCTCCAGCCCTATGACATGGAAATGGGCGCGGGCACCTTTCACCCCGCCACCACCTTGCGCGCGCTCGGGCCGGATGCGTGGAATGCCGCCTTCGTCCAGCCGTGCCGCCGCCCGACCGACGGGCGTTATGGTGAAAACCCCAACCGGCTCCAGCATTATTACCAATATCAGGTGGTGCTCAAACCCAGCCCGCCCGACATCCAGGATCTCTATCTCGGCAGCCTCGCCGCGATCGGCATCGATTTCATGACCCACGACATCCGCTTCGTCGAGGACGATTGGGAATCGCCGACGCTCGGCGCCTGGGGGCTCGGCTGGGAAGTCTGGTGCGACGGCATGGAGGTGACGCAGTTCACCTATTTCCAGCAGATGGGCGGCTTCGACTGCAAGCCGGTGGCGGGCGAACTGACCTACGGGCTCGAGCGGCTGGCGATGTACATCCAGAACAAGGACAATGTGTACGATCTCGCCTTCAACGATGCGGGCGTCACCTATGGCGACGTCTTCCTCGAAAACGAGCGCGAGATGAGCACGTGGAATTTCGAGGTGGCGGATACCGACGCGCTGTTCGACCTGTTCCGCAAGGCCGCGGCCGAATGCGAGAATTGCCTCGACGCCAAGCTGCCGATCCCCGCTTATGAGCAAGCGATCAAGGCGAGCCACGTCTTCAACCTCTTGAACGCGCGCGGCGTGATCTCGGTCGCCGAGCGCCAGGCCTATATCGGCCGCGTCCGCGACCTCGCGAAGGGCAGCTGCGCCGCGTGGATGGACAAGAACGGGTGGGCGGCGTGATGGGCGATGCGATGAGCAATTCCCTCTCCCAATGGGAGAGGGAAGGGGCCCGCTCGGCGCAGCCGAGTGGGAAGGGTGAGGGTGGCATCACGCTGCTGTTCACCCTCACCCTCCCGGCGCTTCGCGCCTCCTTCCCTCTCCCACGGGGAGAGGGACAGTGACCGATTTCCTCCTCGAACTGCGCTCGGAGGAAATCCCCGCGCGCATGCAGGCGAAGGCGCGCGCCGACCTCGCGCGGTTGTTCGCCGCCGAACTCGCGCAGGCCGGCCTCGAGGCGAGCGAGATCGTCACCTACGCCACCCCGCGCCGCCTCGCGCTGATCGCGCGCGATCTGCCGCTCGAAACCGCGGCTGTTTCTGAAGAAACCAAAGGCCCGCGCACCTCCGCGCCGCCGCAGGCGCTCGACGGCTTCCTGCGCAAGACCGGCCTGACGCAGGATCAGCTCGAAGACCGTGACGGCGTGTGGTTTGCGGTGGTGAACAAGCCGGGCCGCAAGACGGCGGATGTGCTCGCCGAGGCGATTCCCGCGATCGTCCGCGCCTTTCCCTGGCCCAAATCGATGCGCTGGGGCGACGCCTCGCGCTCGACCGAAAGTCTGCGCTGGGTCCGCCCGCTGCAAGGGATCGTCGCGCTGCTCGGCGAAGACGCGGTGCCGTTCGAGATCGCCGGCATCGCCAGCGGCGCGGTCACGCTCGGCCACCGTTTCCATCATCCGGGCGAGATCACGATCGGCTCGGCGGCCGATTATGTAGAGAAGCTTCGCGCCTGCCACGTCATCGTCGACCAGGACGAACGCGCGAGCATCATCCGCGACGCCGCGGTGACACTGGCCGCCGACGCCGGTCTCGACCTGATCGAGGACGAGGGCCTGGTTGCAGAAAACGCCGGCCTCACCGAATGGCCGGTCCCGCTGCTCGGCCGCTTCGACGAGACGTTCCTCGATGTGCCGCCCGAGGTGATCCAGCTCACCGCGCGCGTGAACCAGAAATATTTCGTCTGCCGGGATGGCGAGGGCGCGCTTGCCAACGCCTTCGTCTGCGTCGCCAACATCGCCGCGGCGGACGGCGGCGCGAAGATCGTCGAGGGCAACCGCAAGGTGCTCGCCGCGCGATTGAGCGACGCCAAGTTCTTCTACGAGACCGACCTCAAGACCCCGCTCGACGACCAACTCCCCAAGCTGGAGAAGATCGTCTTCCACGAAAAGCTCGGCACCGTGGCCGACAAGGTCGAGCGCGTCGCCAAGCTGGCCCGCTGGCTGGTCGAAGAGGGGATCGTGACAGAAAAGCCCCTCCCCTTCAGGGGAGGGGTTGGGGGTGGGGAAGTGCCGCAGGCACAGGTTCCCGTGGATAGTCCCCACCCCAACCCCTCCCCTGAAGGGGAGGGGCTTGAAGAGCTCGCCGCCCTCGCCGAACGCGCCGCGCGGCTGGCCAAGGCCGATCTCGTCACCGGCATGGTCGGCGAGTTCCCCGAATTGCAAGGCCTGATGGGCGGCTATTACGCCGCCGCGCAGGGCGAAGACCCCCGCGTCGCCGCCGCGATCCGCGACCACTACAAGCCGGTGGGGCAGGGCGACGAGGTGCCGACCGATCCGGTAACGGTGGCGGTGAGCTTGGCGGACAAGCTGGATACGCTGTCTGCTTTCTACATCATCGGCGAACAGCCAACCGGCTCCAAGGATCCGTTTGCTCTCCGGCGTGCGGCGATCGGGGCGATCGCGCTCATTATCGAAAATGGCCTGCGCTTCCGGCTCGGAGGGCTGCTCAGCGACTATATGCTTGGCATTTCGACACCTTGCAATGTGCCTCACGGCCCGGCAGTGAATGCGCTCAAAGCCTTTTTTGCTGAGCGTTTGAAGGTTCAGCAACGTGAGGCGGGCGTTCGCCATGATCTGATCGACGCGATTTTTACGCTTCAGAACGGCCATGAGGACGATCTCGTCCGCCTCCTCGCCCGCGTCCACGCGTTGCAAGCCTTCATCACCACCGAGGACGGCGCCAACCTGCTCGCGGGCTACAAACGCGCGGCGAACATCCTCAAGAAGGAAGGGTGGGACGACGAACCTGCGCCCGTCACCCCAGCGAAAGCTGGGGTCTCTGGCGACGGTGGGAGACAGGAGCCGCAAAAGGCCCCAGCTTCCGCTGGGGCGGCGAGCGCTGGTGGTGCGCGGAATTCGCTGTCCTACACGTCCGAAAAGGCCGAAACTGCCCTGATCGCCGCGTTGGATTCGGCCGCGCCCGCTGCGGCCGGCGCTGTCGAACGGGAGGATTTCGAAGCCGCCATGACTGCCCTTGCTGCCTTGCGTGCGCCGATCGACGCATTCTTCGAGCAGGTGACCGTGAACGACGCCGATCCCGACAAGCGCGCCGCCCGCCTCGCGCTGCTGGCGCGGGTGCGCGACGCGGTGCATGGGGTCGCTGATTTCTCCCGAATCGAGGGCTGAGCGCGACCCGCGCGACGCTCTCCACTTTCTCCACTTCACCGGAGTTCGAACGAGACCATCAGACGCGCACGGACCGAGCATAACGGCCGGCGCATAACCTTGGGGAAGGCAAAAAATGGCGCAATATGTGTACCGCTTCGGCGGCGGTGTTTCCGATGGCGGCGCGGGAGACCGCAACCTGCTTGGCGGCAAGGGCGCGAACCTGGCGGAGATGGCGGGGATCGGCCTGCCGGTGCCGCCGGGCTTCACCATCACCACCGAGATGTGTACGCGCTATTACGACGAGGGCGAGACCTTCCCCGAGAGCGTTCGCGCCGAAGTTGCCGCCGGCATCGCGCATATCGAAGGGATCACCGGCAAGCATTTCGGCGACGCGGCCGACCCGCTGCTCGTCTCGGTCCGCTCGGGCGCGCGGGTGTCGATGCCGGGGATGATGGACACCGTCCTCAATCTCGGCCTCAATGACGAAACGGTCGCCGGGCTGGCGGCGAAGGCGGGCGACGAGCGCTTCGCGTGGGACAGCTACCGCCGCTTCATCCAGATGTATTCGGACGTCGTACTCGGGCTCGATCACGGCGCGTTCGAGGAAGCGCTCGAGATCGCCAAGGAGGATCGCGGCTACAATCTCGATACCGAGATGACTGCCGAGGACTGGAAGGGCCTCGTCGCCGAATACAAGGCCGTGGTCGAGCGCGAATGGAGCAAGCCCTTCCCGCAGGACGTCAACGATCAGCTCTGGGGCGCGATCGGCGCCGTGTTCGGCTCGTGGCAGTCGGAGCGCGCCAAGGTCTATCGTCGGCTCAACCACATTCCCGGTGATTGGGGCACCGCGGTCAACGTCCAGGCGATGGTGTTCGGCAACATGGGTGACACCTCGGCTACCGGCGTCGCCTTCACCCGCGATCCCTCGACCGGCGACAACGCGCATTACGGCGAGTTCCTGATCAACGCGCAGGGCGAGGACGTGGTGGCGGGCATCCGCACGCCCCAATATCTCACCCGCGCCGCGCGCGAGGCGGCGGGCGCCAAGGCGGCCTCGATGGAAGAGGCGATGCCCGAGACCTATGCCGAGCTCGCGCACGTCTTCCGCCTGCTCGAAGATCATTATCGCGACATGCAGGACATCGAGTTCACCGTCGAGCGCGGCAAGCTCTGGATGCTCCAGACGCGCAGCGGCAAGCGCACCGCCAAGGCCGCGCTCAAGATCGCGGTCGACATGGCGACCGAAGGGCTGATCAGCGAGCAGGAAGCGGTGGCGCGCGTCGATCCGGCGGCGCTCGACCAGCTCCTCCATCCGACGCTCGATCCCGGTGCCGCGCGTGACGTGCTGACCAAGGGCCTGCCCGCCAGCCCCGGCGCGGCCTCGGGCGCGGCGGTGTTCGACAGCGACACCGCCGAGCGCCGCGCGAACGACGGCGACGCGGTGATCCTGGTGCGCGTCGAGACCAGCCCGGAGGATATCCACGGGATGCACGCGGCGAAGGGCATCCTCACCGCACGCGGCGGCATGACCAGCCACGCCGCGGTGGTGGCGCGCGGCATGGGGCGGCCGTGCGTATCGGGCGCAGGCATGCTCTCGATCGACATGAAGGCGCGCGTCATGCGCATCGGCGCCCGCGAGATCCGCGAGGGCGAGACGATCACGATCGACGGCGCCACCGGCGAGGTGATGGCGGGCGCGGTGCCGACGGTGCAGCCCGAACTCGCGGGTGATTTCGGCACGCTGATGATCTGGGCGGACAAGGTGCGGCGGCTAAAGGTCCGCGCCAATGCCGAAACCCCGCTCGATTGCCGCACCGCGCGCGAATTCGGCGCGGAAGGCGTCGGCCTGTGCCGCACCGAGCATATGTTCTTCGATGCCGCGCGCATCACCGCGGTCCGCCAGATGATCCTGGCGTCGGACGAGAAGGGCAGGCGGGCCGCGCTCGACAAGCTGCTTCCCGAGCAGCGCGCAGACTTCACCGAGATTTTCGAGGTGATGGCGGGGCTTCCCGTCACGATCCGCCTGCTCGATCCGCCGCTGCACGAATTCCTGCCGCACGAGGAGGCCGAGTTCGCCGAGGTGGCCGAGGCCGCCGGGGTCGATGTCGAGACCTTGAAGCGCCGTGCCGCCGAGCTCCACGAGTTCAACCCGATGCTCGGCCATCGTGGCTGCCGTTTGGGCGTCACCTATCCCGAAATCTACGAGATGCAGGCCCGCGCGATCTTCGAGGCCGCGTGCGACGTCGCCACCAAATCAGGCGAGGCGGTGGTGCCCGAGGTGATGATCCCGCTGGTCGCCACCAGGCGCGAGCTGGAACTGATGAAGGCGGTGGTCGATGCGGCGGCGCAGGCGGTGTTCGCCGAAAAGGGCCGCACGCTCGATTACCTCGTCGGCACGATGATCGAGCTGCCCCGCGCCGCGCTGAAGGCCGGCGAGATCGCCGAGGTCGGCGCCTTCTTCTCGTTCGGCACCAACGATTTGACGCAAACCACCCTTGGCGTCAGCCGCGACGATGCCGGGCGCTTCCTGACGACTTACGTGGACAAGGGCATCTACGCGACCGATCCGTTCGTCAGTCTCGACGTCGACGGCGTCGGCCAGCTCATCGAGATCGCGGCCGAGCGGGGCAGGGCGACACGTCCTGACATCAAGCTCGGCATCTGCGGCGAACATGGCGGCGATCCCGCCTCGATCGCGTTCTGCGAGAAGGTGGGCCTCGATTACGTCAGCGCCTCGCCCTACCGCGTGCCGATCGCGCGGCTGGCCGCGGCGCAGGCGGCGTTGAGGAAATAGGCGTTAGCCGTCATGCCAGCGCAGGCTGGCATCCATATCTGTCAGTGAGAAGGCGCTGTCGTAGCGCTCGATCGAGACAGACATGGACCCCAGCCTGCGCTGGGGTGACAGTGCTCTGGTTTTGCTACGCCTCCTCGCGCCCCTCGCGGAGCATCCGCGCGAGCTCGCGCCAGCGCTGTTCGGCGATCGTGCCGTCGGGCACGCCGACCTCGCGTTCGAGCGACGTGTCCGCGTTGGGCGGAATCGCCTCGACATCGGCGAAGGTGCGGATGCCGGCGACCCGCAGCCGATCCTCGAGCGTCGCGTCGATCCCGCGGATGCGCGTCAGGTCGTCGGTCGCGCGCGCGCCGAGCCAGGGGCCGCGTGCCGGGGCGTCGTCGGGCCGCGCCGCCGCCGGCACCGCGACCCGCTCGCGTTCGAGCTTCTCGATGCGCGTCTCTGCCTCCGCCCGATAGGCCGCATGCGCCTCGCGCTCGGCCTCGTAGCGCGCGCGCCACTTCTTGCCGCCGGGATGGCTGGCCAGGCCGAACAGCCAGCCTGCGATCAGCAGCAACGCGAGGACCGCATATTGGGTAGGGGTCGTGAACAGCATCGTCCGATACTCCGGGATGTTACGGGGCATCAACGATGCTGACGGGCCTCGCGTTCCCGGGGTGCGTTTTGAGCGGGCCGGTGCCGCAAACAATCAATGCGTCAGCAGCGCGTCCTTGATCGAGCACGCCGCCGGGCCGAGGATGACGACGAACAACGTCGGCAGGATGAACAGGATCAGCGGCACCGTCATGATCGCGGGCAGCCGTGCGGCCTTTTCCTCGGCGCGCATCATGCGTTCGTTGCGGAACTCGGCCGAGAGCACGCGCAGCGCCGAGGCGAGCGGGGTGCCGTATTTCTCGGTCTGGATCATCGTCGTCACCACGCCCTTGATCGCATCGAGATCGACGCGCTGCGCGAGATTCTCGAATGCCTGCCGACGGTCCGACAGGAAACCGAGTTCGATCGCGGTCAGCGTGAATTCGTCGCCCAATTCGGGATAGCCGCGCCCAAGCTCTTTCGCGACGCGGTGAAAGGCGGCGTCGACCGTCAGCCCAGCCTCGGCGCAGATCACGAGCAGGTCGAGCGCGTCGGGCAACCCCTTGCGGATCGCGTCGGTGCGCTTCTGGATCTTGTTCTTCAGGAAGATGTCGGGTGCCTTGTAGGCGAGGATGAACGCGCCCGCGACCACGCCGTAGCGTTTGACCCCGCTCCAGTCGGCGAGCCCGCCCATGCCGTAGACCCACAAGGCCATGCCGCCGCCGATCACGATCGGCAGCACCAGCCTGCCGAAGATCACCGCGACCGCATATTCCTTCTTGCGGATGCCGGCCTGCATCAGCTTGATCTGCGCGGCCTTGACTTGGCTGTCCTGCAGCACCTTCATCGACGACAGGAAGGTGCGGATGCGGTCCGTGGTCTGGTTGTGGCGCACCAGCTTGGCGCGCCGCTTCGAGGTCGAGGCGGTGATGCCCGCCTTCAATTGCTCGCGGCGGTCGTTGAGCGCTTTGACGCGCTTCGCCATCGGATCGCGCACGGTGGTCGCCGCGTAGATGGCGAGCATCACCGCGAAGGCGGCGACGCCCGACAGAAGCGTCGCGACCCACAGGACATCGACTCCGAGAAGGGTAGGTCCGCCGGTTTCAGCCATGATGTGCGTCGCCCCCCATCAGATCTCGAAGCTGACCATCTTGGCCATGATGAGCGCGCCGATCCCCATCCACACCAGCCCGCCGATGCCGGCGACCATGAGGCGTTCGTCGATGAAGAAGTTGCGCATATATTCGTTGTTCACCATCCACACGAGGATGAAGACGATGAACGGCAGCGAGCCGACGATATAGGCCGAGGCCTTCGATTCGGACGACATCGCCTTGATCTTGAGCTTCATCTGCCCGCGCTGGCGCAGCACGGTGGCGAGATTGGCGAGCGTTTCGGCGAGGTTGCCGCCGGTCTCGCGCTGGATCGCGATCGAGATCACGAAGAACTGGAATTCGGGCGTGTCCAGCCGGTCGGCGGTTTCCTGGAGCGCCACGTCCATCGTGCGGCCGATCTTCATCTTGTCGGCGACGGCGCGGAACTCCTCGCCAACCGGGCCTTCGACCTCGTTGCCGACGACGGCCATCGTCTCCGAAATCGGCAGGCCCGAGCGCAGGCCGCGCACGAGCAGCTCGATCGCGTCGGGAAACTTGACGACGAACTTGTTGATCCGGCGCTTGATGACGAAGCCGACGACAAAATGCGGCAGGCCGAGCCCGAGGAACAGGCCGAGGAACAGACCGAGCAGCAGCGGCATTCCCTTCAGCCACAGTAGCAACCCGACGACCAGCGTAATGCCCGCCGACGCCATGCCGTACTGGCCGACCGTCCAGTTCTTGCCGGTCATCGCCAACCGCTTCTTGAGGAGCGCCGGGCGCGGCAGGAAGCGCATCGCCGCCTCGTCCACACGCGTCGTGCGGTTCGCGGTGATCTTGCGCATCCGCGCTTCGACGACGGCCGCGGCCGATCCCGAATGCCGTTCGCGCACGAGCTGGAGCCGCCGCGCGCTCGCGCGCGCGGGCGACGGGCCGGCAAAGGCGAACGCGACCAGCGCCAGCACCGCGAAGGCCCCTAGGACCATCATCATCAACGGCAGCATCGCCATGGTCGTGTCGTCCTCCGGTCCGCCGATCACGCCGCCCGCAGGCGACGCCTTACTTCTTCTCGCCGCGCTTCGGCATCATCGCTTTCAGGTCGCTGAACTTGCCGATCAGCGAGGTCTTGGGCTTTTCCTGCTTGCTTTCGTCGTCGCCGGCGTCGCTCATGGCCGCCAGGCGATCGGCGAGATCGACGATCGGTGCGATCGTCTTGCTGCCCTTGCCGGCTTCGGCGAGAGGCTTGCCCAGCTTCGCCGATTGCGCGGCGGTTTTCGGGTCGAACGGGACGACGTGATCGACCGCGCGCTCGATCGAGCCTTCGAAATCCTTGCGGCTGATCTCGAGCACGCCCGCCGGCTGGACGCGATTGGCGACGACGATCACCTGCATGTGCGGCGCGTTCGACTTGAGCCAGGAAAGGATGCGGATCGTGTCGCGCGCCGCCGCCAGCGTCAGCTCGGTGACGACCACTGCCACCTGCACGTCGCTGGTGAGGTGCGCGTGCTGGACGAGCATCGCGCGAGGCAGATCGACGACGGTGCATTCGAACGCCGTGCGCATCTCCTCCTGGAGCTGATAGAAGGCCGCGCCGTCGGTCATCACCGGCGAGCTCATCGGCGCTTCGGCGGAGAGCACGGCGAGCTTTTCGCTCGCTTTCACCATCGCGCGCTCGATGAACAGCCCGTCGATGCGGCTCGGATTCTCGATCGCGTCGGTGAGGCCGCGGCCGGGCTCGAGGTCGAGTGCGAGCGCGCCGGTGCCGAAATGCACGTCGAGGTCGAGCAACGCCGTCGAGCGCTTGCCGCGCTCGCTGAGCAGCCATGCGAGCGACGTCGCGATCGTCGACGCGCCGACGCCGCCGCGTGCGCCGATCACCGCGGTCGCGCAATGTGGGCGCTCGGCCGACGCTTCGACCGTCTTGGGGGCGTTGAGCATCACCTGGGCGTGCGCGAACGCCTCGCGCAGCATGTCGGGGTTGAGCGGCTTGAGCAGGTAATCCTGGATGCCGCTCGCGACCAGGTCGCGATAGAGGCGGACGTCGTTGACCTGCCCGGCGGCGATCACGACGGTGCCCGGCTCGCACACTTCGGCTAGCGCGTTGATATCGTTGAGCGGATCGCCCGATTCGGAAAGATCGACGAACAGCACCTGCGGGCTCGCCGAGACCGACAGCGATTGCACCGCGTTGCGCAGGCCGCCCTTGTTGACCTTCTCCGCCGCCCAGCCCAGCTCGGACGCGATCGGGCGGATCGCCTCGGCGGTGGTCTCGTCGCAGACGAAGGCCATGAATGGCTCGCGATTGCCGGCGCGCGCGGGATTCCAGGGTGCGTTCATCACTTGCCTCCCGTGCTTTCGGCCTGCACCGCGGTGCCGCCATTGCCGGTCGGCTTGGCGGCGCGGAACGATTGGATCGCTTTGCTCGCCGTGGCGGGATCGACCGACGGCGCCCCCGGCTGACCGCGCACCAGATCCTGCGGTCGTGCGACCATCGCGGCGAGGTTGCTGTTGGTGGCGCAACCGAAATTCGAGGAGGTGCTGCCTTCGAACTCATGGCTGCCGTTGCGGCTGTAATCGGGGCAGCCCGGCACCGCCGCCGTCATCCGGGTGACGACGACGCGCATGGTTCCCGGCGTCAGCGGCTGCGGCGTCACCGGCGCGGTGTCGGCGAGCAGCAGGCCGTATCGGGCCACGCGCTGCGCCACTTCGTCGCGAGCGGGACTGGCGTAAGGCGAGGGATCGTCGATGCCGACGGTGTCGCCATAGCCGACATTGAGCGAGGCGAGCCAGCCGTCGAGCCGCTGCGCCTCGCCGGGGGCGAGATGCCCGTTCGACGTGGCCAGATCGAAAGCATAATCGGCGCGGGTGACGACCGGCTGATGGACCGATTCGAGGCCGCGATTGACCGTGCCCCCGCAGCCAGCGAGCAGCAGCGCCGGCAGCGCCAGCGCGAAAGTGAGTGAACGCTTCGACATCATCGTCTCCACAGGCGCGGTCAATTGAGGCTGAAGCCGGGTGCGGCTTCGCTTTTGCTCGATGCGGCAGGCAGCGCGATCTTGCGATCGTCGGGCGTGGCCGGGCGCGGGCCGGGCGACACGGGCGCGGTCGCACCGATCGCCGGCGCGGCCCCGGGCGCGGCCATCGTCGGCTTGGGCCGGTCAGCACCGCTCACGCCGCCGCCCACCTCGCCGAGCAGGATGTGCTCGAGATCGGTCGGTTCGCGATAGCCGTCGGTCGGCAGGACGACCTCGTTGGCGTTGACCGGCTTCACCAGATACGGGGTGATGACGATCACGAGTTCGGTCTCGTTGTGCTTCCACCCGTTCGAGCGGAACAGCGCGCCCAGCACCGGCACGTCGCCGAGCCCCGGCGCCTTGTCGATCGTGTTCGCGCGATTGTTGCTCAACAGCCCGGCGATGACGAAACTCTGGCCGGAGCCGAGTTCGACGGTTGTCTCGGTGCGCCGCGTGGTCAGGCCGGGAACGGTCGTGCCGCCCACCTGGACCGCATTAGCATAGTCGAGCTCGGAAACTTCGGGGCGTACGCGCAGCGAGATGCGGCCGTCCGACAGCACCGTCGGCGTATAGGCCAGGCTGACGCCATATTGCTTGTATTCGACCGAGGTCGTGCCCAGCCCCTGGCTCAGCGGGATCGGAATCTCGCCGCCCGCGAGGAAGGTCGCGGTTTCGCCCGACAGCGCGGTGAGGTTCGGGTTGGCGAGTGTCGTCACCTGGCCATTGGTCTCGCCGAGATCGAGCGAGGAGAGCACGTCGAGCCCCAACAGCCTTCCGGCGAGGCCCAGCGTCGTGCCCGATTTCGATTTCGTGATCACGGTGGTGCCGTCATCGCCTTTCGTGACGCCGACGCCCAGCGGTCCACCTGGCGTATATTGCGGGCTGAATTCGCGGCCCTGGCCGATGCCGAACTTGAAACCGCTGCTGCTGTCGCCCGTGGCGAAGTTGACGCCGAAATTCTTGACGAAGGTCTTGGTCACCTCGGCGATGCGCACCTGCAAATTGACCTGGAGCGGCGTCGCGGTGCGCAGTCGGCTCAGCACCTGCGTCTTGTCGCCGACGAATGCCTGGACGAGGCGTTCCGCCTCGGCGGCGTCGTTGGGCGCCGCCACGGTGCCGGTGAGCAGCATCATGCCGTTCATCGGCGTCGCGACAATGTGCGCCTCAGGCATCGCCAGCGTCAGCATCTGCTGCACCGAATCGATGTTGTTGCCGACGCGGACGGTCGACGAATAGACGACCTTGCCCGCCTTGGTGGTGGCGTAGACCGTGGTTTCGCCTGGCGCCTTGCCGAAGACGTAGAGCTGCGTCGGCGAGCGTACCTGGACGTCGGCGACCGCGGGATCGGCGACGAAGAGGTCGCTCATCGGCGCTGGCAGCGTCACCAGCCGGCCGCGGCCGGTGTTGATCTGGACGACCGCATTCGGGCTCGCCGACACGGTTTGCGCGGCAGACGGTGCCGGCGCCGTGCCGAGCGTCGCGGCGGCGAGCGCCACGGCGAGCGGCCAGCCGATCGGCCTGGACGTGATCCGCATCTCAGTTCTTCCCCCCAACGGGAACCTCGGTGACCGCGGTTCCGCGTGCGACCCGGACGACCGGGCCCGTGATGACTGCCTTGCCGACGGGAATGCCCGCGGCATCGCCCATGGATTGCGGCGCGCCTTCCGACTTGCCGGGCACCGAGCTGCGCTGGAAGCGCGACACGTCGGCGCCGGTGGAATAGGTGGATTCGCCCGATACCGGCTCGCTCGCGATCTTGAGCAGCATCGCCTGCTCGGCCTTCGGATCGCCGTCCGGCACGTTCACGTCGCCGGCCGCGATCGCTTCTTCGAGCTGGGTCTTGTTGTCGGCGATCGAGCGCAGCGACAGCGACAACTCGCCGACATTCTGCGCGACGGCGATCTCTTCGGCGATCTTGGGCGTCGCCTCGACGGTCACCGTGGAGAAGGTCTTGACGATCGTCTTGCCGTTCTCGTCGGTGGTGTTGTCGGTGCGCTGGTCGGTCGCGAGCACGCGCAGGTTGCGCATCACCGTCTCCGACACCTTGAGCGGCGGGCCGTCACCGCCGCCGGCGACATCCTGCGTCAGCACCAGATCGACCCGGTCGCCCGGGAAGACGAAGCCGGCGACCGCCGTCTTGGCGGAGACCGGGAAGGTGACGGCGCGCATGCCCGGCCCGAGCGCGGCGGCCAGGAAGCCGCGATCGCCGGGCTTCACCAGCGCGCCTTGAGTCACCGGCTGGCCGGCCGTGATGGCGTTGCGCACCACCGTGCCCTGAAGCGATTTGAGGTCGGTGTTCGCCTTCAAATAATAGGCATTCTCGACCAACTCCTTGGGCCAGGGTTGGAATTTGATCGCGCTCGCGTCCAGGATCGTGCCGACCGGCAGCGCACGCGTGGCGACCAGCACTTCGGGCCCGTCGATCCTGGGCGTCTCGACCGCAGCCGATGCCTTGGGAGCGGCGGCGCCGAAGATCAGGCTCCGCGCCATGAACGCTGTGACCGCCGCGACGATCAGCGCGCCGACCAACAAAATGACTTTCCTACCATCCATGACGCATCAGGCCTTTCGGACGAGAGCCGGTTGAGCCGGCATTAAGCATTGAACTGGTTAAGAAGCGGTTCGCGAAGCGCGAGCAGCCCGGCGATCGCGATCGCGACCCCGTATGGAATTTCGAGCGGCGCTTCCGCGCGGCGCAGGCGATGCTCGATCGCAAGCGCCAGCGTGATCCCGCCGCCCGCGAGCGACATCACCACCAGCACCCACAGGAGCGGCTGGAGCGGGAACCACAAGGCGAGCGCGCCGATCAGCTTGACGTCGCCGCCGCCCATCCAGCCCGCGGCGAAGATCAACGCGAACACGCCGAACACGAATGCCGCGAGGCCGAACTGGATCGCCATGTCGGGCCAGGGCGCGATTCCGGTCGCCACCCACCACAAGGGCGCGGCGATCGCGATCGCGGCGTTCTTCCAATTGGCGATCTCGCGCGTGCGCACGTCCTCGAGCCCCACGGACACGAGCAGCAGCGCCAGCGCGCCGAGCAGCAGCAAAGGTAAAATCCCCCAACCCATCGCACATGGGTGTAGACGGGATGGCTTGCTAAAAAGTAACCACGGGAAAATGCTCGTTCCCGCGGATTTCCGGCGTCGGCTTCCCGACGGCGCGATCGTCAATCGCTGGCAGGCCGCCGACGGCTGGCCGCTGCGCCGGTTCGACTGGCCTGCCGACTCGGCCGCGCCGCGCGGCAGCATCCTGTTCCAGGGCGGACGCGGCGACATTTTCGAGAAGTATCTCGAAGCCTTCGTTCATTGGCACGACGAAGGCTGGTCGATCACGTCGTTCGATTGGCGGGGGCAGGGCGGATCGGGGCGGCTCTCGCCCGATCCGCATGTCGGCCATGTCGCCGACTTCGGCACCTTCATCGCCGATTTCCGCGCCTTCTGGTCGGGTTGGGCGGCTGAAGCGACGGGCCCGCACGTGCTGATGGGGCATTCGATGGGCGGGCATCTCGTGCTGCGCGCGATGGCCGAAGGCGCGGCGCAGCCTGACGCGGCGGTGCTCGTTGCGCCGATGCTGGGGCTCGGCAGCCCGCTAGGCGCGCGCGGCGGCGGGTGGCTCGCGCGGCTGATGACGCGGCTCGGCAACCCCGCGCGGGCGGCATGGAAGACCAACGAGCGGCCGATCTCGCCCTCGCCGCGTCAGGTGCTGCTCACCCACGATGTCGGCCGCTATGACGACGAGATGTGGTGGAAGCGGCAGCAGCCCGATCTCGTCACCGGGCCGCCGAGCTGGCAATGGCTGGCCCAGGCCTTTGCCTCCACCGCCGCGCTCGCCGCCGATCCCCGGCTCGCGCGGCTGGACATTGCGATGCTGATGCTGATCGCCGATGCCGACAAGCTGGTCGAGCCGCGCACCTCGCATGCGGTAGCGGCGCGGTTGCCTGACTGTACGGTCGTCGAGTTCGGCGCCGAATCGGCGCACGAGATATTGCGCGAGGCCGATCCGGTGCGGGATCGCGCGCTCGCGGCGATCGACCGCTTCCTCGACGATCGCACGCCCGCCTGATGCGCTATGACGTCGCCATCGTCGGCGCCGGGATCGCCGGCGCGAGCCTCGCGGCTGAGGTTGCGCCGCACGCCTCGGTGCTGCTGCTCGAGGCCGAGGATGCGCCGGGCTATCACGCCACGGGGCGCTCGGCGGCGTTCTGGTCGGAGACCTATGGCGGGCCGCACATCCAGCCGCTCACCACTGCGTCGGGCGCCTCGCTGCGCGCGGGTGGCTTCCTCGAACCGCTCGGTTCGCTCGCGCTCGGGCGCGAAAAGGATGCCGCGACGCTCGATGCCTTCCTCGCTGCCTTCGAAGGGAGCGGGGTCGCACTCGAAGCGCGCGATCCGCGGACGATCATTCCCGGGCTGCGCGACGAATGGACCCGCTCGGTGTGGGAGCCGAGCTGCACCTATATCGACGTCGCCGGTCTCCATGCGGCCTTTCTCGCCACCGCTCGGCGCCACGGCGCGGTGCTGGCGACCGGCGCCGCGCTCGAATCGGCGACGCAAGATGGCCATTGGCGGATCGAGACGCGCAACGGCGCTCATGAGGCCGACCTGCTGGTCGATGCCGCGGGCGCCTGGGCGGACGAGGTCGCCGCACGCGCCGGCGTCGCGCCGATCGGCATCCGGCCGTATCGGCGTACGATGCTCCAGATCGCGACCGATCCGCCGCCACCACCCGCGCTGTCGCATGTCTGGGGCATCGACGGCAGCTTCTATTTCAAGCCCGAGGCAGGCGGGCGGCTGTGGCTGAGCCCGCACGACGAGATCGCGACCGATCCGTGCGATGCGCAGCCCGAGGAGATCGACGTCGCGATCGCGATCGATCGCTTCGAGCATGTCGTCGACTGGCGTGTCGCCGCGCTCGAGCGAGAATGGGCCGGTCTCAGGAGCTTCGCGCCCGATCGGTTGCCCGTCTACGGCTTCGCGGCCGATGCGCCCGGCTTCTTCTGGTGCGCGGGGCAGGGCGGGTTCGGCATCCAGACCGCGCCTGCCGCCGCGCGGCTCGCCGCGGCGCTGCTGCTCGGCCGCGTGCCTGACGTCCCCGGGGTCGATCCCGGAGTCTATGCACCCGCACGCTTCGTTGCTAACCTGGGTTAATCGACAACCAAGGAAGGATGCCAAATGGCGCACAAGTTCGAGATTTATAAGGACAAGGCCGGCGAGTTCCGCGTGCGCTTCAAGTACAACAGCGAGACCATGTTCTCGACCGAAGGCTATTCGAGCAAGAGCTCGGCGCAGAACGCGATCGATTCGATCAAGGAAAACGGCCCCGGCGCGCCCGTCGAAGACAATAGCTGATCGTCTGTTTTGAAATGCGCCTTGCGGTGCCGCTTAGAAATTCGCTCTTGCGCGAATTTCCAGACAGGCTCTGACCGTCACCGCCGCCCCGCTGCGATCGCGGCGGCGCTCGCAAGGGCGTCGGCGCGTTCGTTGTCGGGGTGGCCGGCATGGCCCTTCACCCACACCCATTCGATCCGGTGGCGTTCCGCCGCGGCGACCAGCGCCTGCCACAGATCGGCGTTCTTGACCGGCTTTTTCGCCGCGGTCTTCCAACCGTTCTTGCGCCAGCCGTGGATCCACCGCGTGAGCCCGTCCATCACGTAGCGGCTGTCGGTCGAGAGCGTGATCCGGCACGGCCGCTTGAGCGCGTTCAGCGCCTCGATCACGGCGGTCAGTTCCATGCGGTTGTTGGTGGTCCCGGCCTCGCCGCCGGACATCTCCTTCTCGCGGGTGCCCGCGCGAATCACCGCACCCCAGCCGCCCGGGCCGGGATTGCCCTTGCACGCGCCGTCGGTGGCGATCTCGACATGAGTCAACTCCTTCATCGCAGCGTATTCAGAAGGCCGGCGAGATTCGGATCATAGATGTTGAGACGACGCCAGAAGGCCATGGGATCCTTGCGCGTCACGAGCGCATCGGCCGGCGTGTTCAGCCAATCCCAGGCGCGCGAAAGCGTGAAGCGGATGCAGGCGCCCACCGCCAGATCGCTCCATGCCATCCGCTCCGTGTCGCTGAGCGGGAAATGGCTCGTATAACCGTCGATCAGCGCGTCACCGACCGCGACATCGTATCGGGTGCCCGTCGGGTCGAACGACCAGGCCACGTGCGTGATGGCCAAGTCGAACAGGCGGATATCGGTGCAGGCGAAGTAGAAATCGATCAGGCCCGCTACCTGGTCGCCGCGCATGAGGACGTTGTCCGGAAACAGATCGGCGTGGATTGCGCAGCGATCGAGTTCGGTCGTCGGCCAGGTGGCCGCGACATCGGAGATCGCGACCGCGAGATCGTCGTGCAGGCCGGGGGCGATCTCATCGAGCGCGCGGCCGCATTGCGCGTGGAGCGCCGCCCATGTCGGTTGCCCCATCGAATTGTCACGACGCAGCGGAAAATCGGCAACCGCCTTGTGCATCTGCGCCATCGCCGCCCCGGCCGCGCGGGCCTGCGCCGGAGTCGGGTGCGTCACCGAAACGCCAGGCAGGAATTTGATCAGGCAAGCCGGGCGCCCCTGCAGTTCCTGAATCTCACGCCCGTCGCGATCGGGGATCGCCGGCGGCACGGGGTTGCCGCGCTCAGCGAGATGATCGAGCAAAGCCATGAAGAAGGGCAGGTCGTCGGCCGAGACGCGCTTTTCGTAGAGCGTCAGGATGAAACGGCCCCTGGTGGTGTCGACGAGATAATTGCTGTTCTCGACGCCCTCGGCGATGCCCTTGGCGGAGACGAGCTCGCCGACATCGTAGCGCGCAAGGAACGCCGCCAGCGCCTCGGCCGAAACCTGGGTGTAGACCGCCACCAATCCTCCGTTCGGTTCGAGCGAAGTCGAGAACCGTTGGCTGGCGCCCGGACGCGTGTCTCGACTTCGCTCGACACGAACGGTGAAAAGGGACTCAGGCCGCCAGCCCGCGCGGCAGCTTGAAGGCGATGCTCTCGCGCGTCGTTTCCACCTCGCGTTCGACGACTTCGAACTTCTCGGCGAGGCGGTCGACGAGTTCGCGGACCAGCAGTTCGGGGGCCGACGCGCCTGCGCTGAGGCCCAGCGCGCGGACGCCTTCGAGCCAGGCGAAATCGAGATCGGCGGCGCGCTCGATCAGTTTCGCGGGGATGCCCTGCCGCTCGGCGACCTCGACGAGGCGCAGCGAATTGGACGAATTGGGCGCGCCGATGATCAGCATCGCGTCGCACGACGCGGCGACCGCCTTCACCGCCGCCTGCCGGTTCGAGGTCGCATAGCAGATGTCGTCCGCGTGCGGCGCCTCGATCGTCGGGAAGCGGCGCTCGAGCGTCGCGACGATCTCCGCGGTGTCGTCCACCGACAGCGTCGTCTGCGTCAGGAAGGCCAGATTGTCGGGATCGGCAGGCGCCAGCGCCTCGGCATCGGCGACCGTCTCGATCAGCGTCATCGATCCTTCGGGTACCTGGCCGAAGGTGCCGATCACCTCGGGATGCCCCTGATGCCCGATGAAGACGATGTGCCGCCCGCTCGCGACCAATCGTTCGGCCTGGCGATGGACCTTGGAGACGAGCGGGCAGGTCGCGTCGAGATAGTCGAGCCCGCGCGCCTGGGCGTTGGCGGGCACCGATTTGGGCACGCCGTGCGCCGAAAACACCACCGGCGCGCCGTCGGGCACCTCGTCCAGCTCCTCGACGAACACCGCGCCCTTGGCCTTGAGCCGATCGACGACGAACTTGTTGTGGACGATCTCGTGGCGGACGTAGACGGGCGGCCCGTGCTTTTCGATCGCCAGCTCGACGATCTTGATCGCACGGTCGACGCCCGCGCAGAAGCCGCGGGGCGCGGCGATCATCAGCTCGAGAACGGGTTTGGTCGCATCGGTCATGGCGCTTCGGCTCTACGCGATTGCTTGCGCGCGCGAAAGCCGCTTCCTATGAAGCGTCGTCACCGGGCGGGCCAACGCGATACGGCCGCCCTTCGCTTGTTGAGAAGGTCCGCGTACCCGTGAAACTGAGCCAGATCGCCCCCGCCGCCCTGATCCTGCTCGCCGCCGGCTGCGCCCGGTCGGGCGACATCACCGCCGGCGGCATCACCGCGGTCAGGACCGCATGCCCTACCGTCGGCATCCCGGCTGGTACCGGCGACGTCACCTTGTTCAACCCCGCCACCTCGCGCGACGAAAGCGCGCTCGACGTGACCGCGGTGATGACCAACGTGCGCTCGACCTGCGCCGACGCGACCGACGACGTCGTCACCACGGTCACCTTCGATGTCTATGCCCAGCGGCGCGACACCAGCGCCGCGCGCGACGTGACGCTCCCCTATTTCATCACCGTCGTGAACGGCGGCACCGCGGTGGTCGCCAAGCGGCTCGGCAATGTCGCGCTCCATTTCGATGCCGGCGCGGCGCGCGCGCAGACGCAGGGCCAGGCGACCGCGATCGTCAACCGCGCGGCGGCGACGCTGCCCGAGGACATCCGCGACGAGATCACCCGCCGCCGCAAGCCTGGGGACGTCGATGCCGCGGTCGATCCGCTATCGCAGCCCAACGTCCGCGAAGCCGTGCTGCGCGCGAGCTTCGAGGCGCTGGTGGGATTCCAGCTCACCGAGGATCAGCTCAAATACAATCTGACGCGCTGAGGGCGCTCGCCGCCCGCGTCAGTCGTACCAGACCTTCGGGAACCAGTCGGTGCCGCGCCCCTCGGGCGTCATGTCGAGCAGGTTCCACAGCGGATCGATCATGTCGACGGCGCGATGGTTCTGTCCCGGCTCCTCGGGAACGTAGACCAGCTCCGAGCTCCAGAAGTGGCGCACGTCGCCGCCGTGCTTCGTGAACACGGTGATCACCGGCTGATCCCAGTTCTCGCCGGGCTCGTAGCCCTGATCGGCGCGCTTCGCCTCGCTGACGCCGGCGGTGTTGGCGAAATAGTCCTCGGTGAAGCTGTTGCCCTCGGCCGAGAGGAACTTGAAGAAACGCCAGCCCCGCTTGCGGCCCCACGCCTCGAGTCGCGCCAGCGGCGAGCGCGAGACGATGTAGAAGGGCAGCACGTGATTGGCGTGCCGCGCGGTGCCGTCGACCGCGTCGAGGATGTGCGTGCAGCCGGCACAGGGCACGTCGCGCTCGGGGCCGTACATGTAGCTGTAGAAGATGATCGACGGGTGATCTTCGAACAGCTCCGAAAGCCTGACCTTCTCCGGCCTGCCGTGCGCGCCGGTGCGCTCGAACACGTAATCCTCGGGCGGGGCGCCGCCCGGCGGCAGCGCGCGGCGCATCTCGGCAACGCGTTCGATCTCGCGGCGCAGGCCGATCTCGGCGTCGAGAAGCTCGGCGCGCGCCGAGCGATATTCCGACGATTCGTTGGGGAAGGCGAGGGGCAGGAAATTGCGGGTCATGATCCTGATCCCTTCGCCGCCTCCTCGGACAGCGCCTGGAGCTGATCGGCACACACGCCCCAGCCTTCGGCGAAGCCCATCTCCTCGTGCCGCTGCTTCGCGTCGTCGGTCCAGTGGCGCGCAGTCGCGGTGTAGCGCGTACCGCTGCCTTCTGGTTCGATCTCCCAGATGCCGATCATGAACGGATCGGCGGGCTCGAAATCGCCCTGGACGGCATCGGTCGAGACGAACCGCCGCCCGTCGTCGAAGGCAAGGTACATGCCGTTGTGCGTGTGCACTTCGCCTTCGGGGCCGTGCATCCTGACCTCGTTGCGGCCGCCGGGGCGGCGTTCGTTGACGTCGAACTCGGCACGCCACGGCTTGGGGCACCACCATTCCTCCTGGCGGTTGACCATCACGTCCCACACCGTCTCGGGCGGGGCGTCGATATAGCGGGTGACGCTCAGTTCCTTGGTGTCTGCCATGTCGGTATCCTCTCCTTGTCAGTCCCGATCGGGGGCGCCGGGCGGGAACCAGGGGCGATAGGGCCGCGCCTCGTCGACGCAGCGGGCGACCGGGGGAAGCGCGAGCAGCTCGGCGCGCAGCGCGGCGAGGCGCGGGCAATCGGCGGGGATGCGTTCCACCCAATCGGCGTAGAAGAGCGACGGCGCGGCCGCGCAGGTGACGAGCGAGACGTGCGGCGGCAGCGCGTGCTCGCCGAGCCAGTTTTCGAGCCAGCGATAGACGCGCAGCAACCCATGCTTGCCCGCGGCGACCTCGGCCGGATCGGGGGCGTCCCGATTCGCGATATACGCATTCACGACGCGCTGCATGTTCGCCATCACGTAATTGTCGAACACCCGGTCGAGCATGCGCGTCGTAACGGCCCCGGCCGGATCGGCGGAGATCAGCGGGGCGGGGCCGGGGTGTCGAACCGCGAGGTATTCGATGATCGCCGTTGCCTCGATCACGACCGTCCCGTCATCGTCGAGCACGGGGAACTTGCCCGCCGGATGCGCCGCTGCGACGAACGCCGCGTGATCGGGATGATCGGGGCCGACCTCGCGGAACGCGAAGTCCGTCCCGTTCGCATAGAGCGGGATCAGCGCCTTCCAGGTGTAGGACGAGAAGGGATGGCCGTAGAGCGCGAGCATGCCGTCACCCGGCTCGCGCGGCTTCGATCGCGGCGATGTCGATCTTCTTCATCGTCATCATCGCGTCCATGGCACGCTTGGCGGCGGCGCGATCGGAGTCGGTCGTCGCCTCGAGCAGCGCGCGCGGGGTGATCTGCCATGAAAAGCCCCAGCGATCCTTGCACCAGCCGCACATGCTTTCCTGGCCCCCATTGCCGACGATCGCGTTCCAATAGCGGTCGGTCTGCTCCTGATCGTCGGTCAGGATCATGAAGCTGACCGCCTCGTTGGGCTTGAAATGGGGGCCGCCGTTGAGGCCGACGAAGGACTGGCCGAGCAAGGTGAATTCCACCGTCAGCTCATCGCCCGCCTTGGCCGAAGGATTGTCGTTCGGCGAGGCGTGGGCCTTTCCGACATGGCTGTCGGGAAAGGTGGCCGCGTAGAATTCGGCCGCCTTGCGCGCCTCTCCATTGTCGAACCACAGGCAGGTCGTCATCGCGTTCCTGGCCATCGTTCCTCTCCTCACTTGCCGGGGGCGACTGCGCCGAAGCGCACGCCGTGGGTGTCACCCGCGACGATGATGCGGTCGCCGCCGGGCACTTCCATCGGGCCGGCATGGACGGTGCCGCCACGCTTGCCGACCTTGTCGGCGGCGACATCGATATCGGGGGTGCGGAAATAGAATTGCCAGCCCGTAGGCTGGTCGGGCTGCGAGGCGGTCATCGTCGCGCCGATCGTCTGGTCGGCTGCCTGGACGAAGACGTAATCGCCCATCTCGCCCATCGGCATCTTGTCGGGATAGGTCCAGCCGAACACCGCCGCGTAAAAGGCATGCGCGCCTTCCTGATCGGTCGTCGTCAGCTCGTTCCAGTTGCACTTGCCCATGCCGTCGCGGCTGAACGCGGTGCTGCTCTCGTCGCTCGCGCCGCGCATGACGTAGAAGGGATTGCCCTGCGGATCGCGGACGAGCGCCATCCGGCCGACGCCCTCGATTGTCCAGGGCGGCATGATCACGCCGCCGCCCTCGGCCGTCACCTTCGCGACCGTCGCATCGACATCGTCGACGCCGATATAGAAGAACCAGCCGGGCCGGGCGCCGCCCTTGGTCATGTCGTCGGTCAGCCGTATCACGCCGCCGACCATGCCGCCGTCGGCGGTGTTGATCATGCGATAGTCCATGCCGGGCATCGCGGGTTCGGCGTCGATCGCCCAGCCGATCACGTCGTCGTAGAACGCCTTTGAAGCGTCGGGATCGGCGGTCATCAACTCGTACCAGATCGGCGTTCCATGGGGATTGGTCATTGCCTTGCTCCGTCTGTGATGTGGTCGTTCGAACCTGTCGGTCACCCTCACCCTTCCGGCGCTTCGCGCCTCCCTCCCTCTCCCATTGGGAGAGGGAAGGGGCCCGCTCGGCGCAGCCGAGTGGGAAGGGTGAGGGTGAGTCGGCCGATACAAACCCATTCTTGTCCTAGGCGTCGGTGTCGAGGACCGGCACGAAGCCGCCGAAGATCATGCGCTTGCCGTCGAAGGGCATCGGCGTGTCGCGCATCACCGGGTCTTCCATGATCCGGGCCATGCCGGCGTCGCGGGTCTGTTTGTCGGGCCATTCGATCCACGAGAAAACGACGGTCTCGTCCGGTTTGGCATCGACCGCGCGCTTGAAGTCGGTGACCTTGCCGTCGGGCACGTCGACGCCCCAATTCTCGACCAGCCGCGTCGCGCCGGCTTTCCTGAAGAGGTTCGCCGCCATCCGGGCATGGGCGAGATAATCGTCTTTCGCCGCGGTGGGCACCGGCGCGACCATGCCGTCGACATAGCCGAAGGCGCCGCCGTCACCGGTATCCATGATCGTGTCGAAGCCCGCGTAGATCATCCGCTCCATGTCGAAGGGGACCGGCGTGCCGTCGGGTTTCATCCGCTCATCCGTCATCATCTTTTGCGCGGCCGAGTCGCAGGCCGCCTTGTCGGGCCAGAACACCCACGAATAGGCGATCTGCTCGTCGGGCCTGGCCTGGACGGCGCGTTTCATGTCGGTCTGCTTGCCGTCCGGGATATCGTCGCCCCAGGTCTCGACGATACGCTCGGCGCCATAATCGCCGAAAACCGGCGCCGCCTTGGCCGCCATGTCTCGAAAGGCCTCCCGGTTGTCCTGGTGGGCGGGGATCACGAAGCCTTGAACGTAGGTCATCTTTCCTCTCCTCGAAGGATCAGGCGAAGGGTGCCCCCCGGCTCAGCACGATCACGGCGATGGTGATCGCAAACCCGGCGAACGCAAGCGCGATGCTGCTGGATGTGCGGAGAATGCGCCTCATTGCGCCGGCTCTCTCTTGGGCTCCGCCCAGCCCGCCGGCGGCGCGCCGGTGAAATCCGCCAGCTGCGCGTCGAGCGCGCGCTGGAATGCGGGCCGCGCCTGCGCGCGGGCGACATAATCGGCGAGATTGGGGTGCCGCTGGACGAGGTCCGTGCCGCGCAGGATGCGGAGCACGGTCACCATCATCAGGTCGCCGACGCTGAAATCGCCGTCGAGCCATTGCTTGTCGCCGAGATAGGCGGCGAGCTCGCCCAGCCGCTGGTCGATCCGCTCGACCACCACCGGCTTGCGCGCCTCGGCCCAGGGCTGATCGGCTTCGAAGATCGACACCGTCGCATGTTCCCAGACGACGAGCTCGACCGAGTTGAGCGCGGCGAACAGCCACTGGATCGCGCGCGCCCGCGCGTCGGGCTCGTCGGGTAGCAGGCCGGGATGGCGCTCGGCGATGTGGAGCACGATCGCGCCCGATTCGAACAGGGCGAGCCCGTCCTCCTCATAGGCCGGCACCTGGCCGAACGGCTGGCGCGCGCGATGCGCGGGCTCCTTCTGCGTGCCGAAGCGAAGCAGGTCGACGTCATAGGGCTGGCCGACCTCTTCCAGCGCCCAGCGCACGCGCAGGTCGCGAACCAGCCCCTTGGCGGCGTCGGGCACCCAGTCGAGCACGGTGACGGCGGGCGTGCTCATGCCGCCGCCTCCGGCTGCATCGCTGCGGTGGCGGCTGCCATGTCCATGTGCATGACCTCGAACGTATGGCCGTCGAGATCGTCGAAAGCGCGACTGTACATGAAGCCCATGTCCTGCTTGTCGCGCGCCTCGCGCCCGCCGGCGGCGATCGCTGCCTCGGTGATCGCATCGACCTCGGCACGGCTGTCGCGCGACAGGCAGATCAGCGTGGCGCTCACGGCGTGCGTGTCGGCGATCGGCTTCGTCGTGAAGGTCGAATAGAAGCCGTGATCGAGCAGCATCACGTGGATCGTGTCCGACCACACCATGCACGACGCCTTGTCGTCGGAGAACTGCGGGTTCTTCTCGAAGCCGATCGCTTCGTAGAAGGCGGTGGCCTTCGCGACGTTGGTGACGGGCAGGTTGACGAAGATCATCTTGGGCATCTTTTCTCTCCTTGGGGGGAAGACGATCAGCGCGCGTCGGCGCCGTAATCGAGGCTCGGATACCAGTCGGTGCCGCGGCCTTCGGGGGTCATGTCGAGGACATTCCAGAGCGGCGTCGGATCGGGGGCGAGGTGGGGGTCGAAGCCGGGGTCGGCGGTTTCGGGACCGCCTTCCGCGGCCCAGAACAGTCGCACCTTGTCGCCGTCGCGCCGCCACATGAGGACGGCCGCGCCTTCGCCGTCATCGGTCAGCGCGCCGATGTCGCGTCCGAAGTCGTCGCCGACGGTCTGGTAGAAATCGAGATGCGTCCAGCCGCGCTCGCGGGCGAAGGCAAGCTGGCGCGAGACCGGCGAGCGTCCCACGATCGCCAGCGCCAGCCGCTGTTCGATATCGGGCGCGGGCAGATCGAGCGAGCCGACGAACGAGGTGCACATCGGGCAGGGCCGCTCGCGCTCGGGGCCGTACATCCAGAAATAGGTGAACAACGTGTGGTGCCGGCCGAAGAGATCGGCGAGGCCGAGCTCGCGCCCCTCGGCGTCGAGGAAGCGATAATCCTTCGCCTCGGGGCCCGGCGGCAGCGCGCGGCGATGCTCGGCGACGCGCTGGATCTGGCGGCGCAGCTCGATCTCCTCGGCGAGCAGATCGGTGCGCGCGCGGCGATAGTCGGCACTCTCGCCCGGCCAGCGCGTCGGATGCGCCTCGGCCATAATGCGCGCCGATTTGAGCTGCTCGGGCGGCGGCAGGGTGGCGGTGTCGGCCATGTCGATCTCCTTGGGCGTTCGCGCTGTCGGCGAATCACTGTTTGACGGTGATGCACGTAGGAGTTATAAAAAGCAACTATGAAGTTAGAAAAAGTGACTCACAGCGGAAAAACCACGGAAAAGCGCTGGTATGACGATGCCTGCGGTACCGCGCTGGCGCTGGAATTCCTCGGCGAGCGCTGGTCGATGCTCATCATGCGCGAGCTGATGTTCGGCGCGCGGCGCTTCGGCGAGATCAAGGCGAACCTGCCCGGGATCAGCGCCAACGTGCTGACCCAACGGCTCGAAGGGCTCGAGCGCGCGGGCATCCTCGTCAAGCGCAAGCTGCCCTCGCACACCTCGGTGCAGGTCTACGAGCTGACCCCCTGGGGCGCGATGACCGAGCCGATCTTCCAGGAAATGGGCCGCTGGGCCGTGCGCTCGCGCCGCCACGATCCGACCTTGTTCCTGTCGCCGGCCTCGGCGATGCTGTCGCTGAGGACGATGATCGACCCCGAAAAGGCGCGCGGTGACCGCATGACGCTCGCCTTCCGCTTCCCCACCGATGCCTTCGTCGGCGAACTGGCCGACGGAGAGCTCGCCATCCGTCGCGGCGAAACCGACGCCGCCGACGTGACCTTCGCCACCGACACGACGACATTCGTCGCCACCGTCTACGGCAAGCGACCCTTCGCCGACAGCGAGGCGGCGGGCCTTCTGAGTCTGGAGGGCGATCGCGAGGCCGCGGCGCGCTTCGTCGATTTGTTCGCGCTGCCCGAGAAGGTCGCCGACTGAAACCGAAAGCGCCGCGCTGTCGTTGCAGTGCAAAACGCGTCTCGACTTGGCGGTGCATCAGGGCTTAGGGAGGCGCGGCAAAGGACGAGACGCATGACCGACATCCCCAACACCCAGCCCGACAGCCGCGAGACCACCGTGCTCGACGCGCCCGACAAGATGGTCAAGGTGCGCGATGCGTTCGGGATCGACAGCGACATGGAATGCCCCGCCTTCAGCGAGGCGGACGAGCGCGTGCCCGATCTCGATCCGGCCTATGTCTTCGATCCCGACACCACGCTCGCGATCTGCGCGGGCTTCGCGCACAACCGCCGGGTGATGGTGCAGGGCTATCACGGCACCGGCAAGTCGACACATATCGAGCAGGTCGCCGCGCGTCTCAACTGGCCGTGCATCCGCATCAACCTCGACGCGCATATCAGCCGCATCGACCTGGTCGGCCGCGACGCGATCGTCCTCAAGGACGGCCAGCAGGTCACCGAATTCCGCGAGGGCCTGCTGCCCTGGGCGCTCCAGACGCCGACCGCGCTGGTGTTCGACGAATATGACGCCGGCCGCCCCGACGTGATGTTCGTCATTCAGCGCGTGCTCGAGACCGAGGGCAAGCTGACGTTGCTCGACCAGAACCGCGTAATCCGCCCCAATCCCTGGTTCCGGCTGTTCGCCACTGCCAACACCGTGGGGCTGGGCGACACCAGCGGGCTCTATCACGGCACCCAGCAGATCAACCAGGGGCAGATGGACCGCTGGAACATCGTCGTCACGCTCAACTATCTGCCGGCCGCGGTCGAGGCGCAGATCGTGCTCGCCAAGTCGGGCGAATACGATCAGCCCGAGGGCAAGGAGACCGTCGAGAAGATGGTCCGCGTCGCCGATCTGACGCGCAAGGGCTTCATCAACGGCGACATCTCGACGGTGATGAGCCCGCGCACGGTGATCACCTGGGCGCAGAACGCGCTGATCTTCGGCGACATCGGCTTCGCCTTCCGCCTGTCGTTCCTCAACAAGTGCGACGAGGCGGAGCGGGCATTGGTCGCTGAATATTACCAGCGCGTGTTCGGCAAGGACTTGCCCGAGAGCGTGATCGGGAAGGCTTGAGATAGGGCGACGAGTGGACTAAGTTAACTTAGTCCGATCGGAGGGATCAACATGGCCGAGGCCGATCCGCAGAAGAAGTTCAACGTCCACGACGCGAAGACTCATCTATCGCGGCTGATCGATCGCGCCCATGCGGGTGAGGAGATCATCATCGCCAAGGCGGGCAAGCCCTATGCCAAGCTCGTCCCGATCGAGTCCGCGGAACCGAAACCGAAGCGCATGCCGGGCGGTTGGCCCGAACTTGCCAACATCCCCGATTCGGTCTGGTTCGATCCGCTTCCGGAAGACGAGCTCGAATTGTGGGAAGGCAAGCGGCTGGAGAAGTACGGCTTGTGAGTCGCTTGCTGCTCGACACCCATGCCGCGCTGTTCTGGTGGGGCGCTTCGCGAAAGCTCGGCTCCGGCGCGCGCGAGGCGATCGCCGATCCCGAGGCGTCCATTTATGTCAGCGCGGCGAGCGCTTGGGAGGTCGCGACGAAATTCAGGATCGGCAAGCTGGATGATATCGGCGATCCAACGGTGGAATATCCCAGGCAGATGGCGCGCAATGGCTTCGAGACGCTGGAGATAACGGCAGCGCATGGATTGCGTGCGGGATCGCTGGCGGGAGCGCATCGCGATCCGTTCGATCGGTTGATCGCCGCGCAGGCCTTGATGGAAGACATGACGGTCGTAACGCGCGATCCCGAAATCGCGGCGTTCGGCTGCAAGGTGCTTTGGTAATGGCCACCGAAACCCCCCTCGATCGCTTCAAGAACGTCCTCGGTGGCGCCGCGCGCGCGCTGTCCGACGAGCACGAACTCGAGCTCGCCTTCACCGCCGACGCGCCGTCGCAGCACGGCAAGCACGTCAAGGTGCCGATGCCCGCCCGCCAGCTGCCGCCCGATCAGGTCGCCGAGGCGCGCGGCTTCGCCGATCAGTTCGCGCTGCGGATGCGGCTCCACAGCCCCGCGCTGCACCTGAAGGGCGCACCGAGCGAGGCGGTGGCGCGCGCGGTCTACGACGCGGTCGAGAATGCGCGGGTCGAGGCGCTGGGCTCGCGCGGCTATCAGGGCATCGCCGATAATCTGGAGACCGCGCTCGCGCTCCGGCTCCGCTCGGACCCGATCACGCGCGCACGCAGCAGGGACGAGGTGCCGCTGTCGACCGCGCTCGGGCTGATGGTGCGCGAGCGTCTCACCGGGCAGGCGCCGCCCGCCGCGGCCGCGCCGGGCATGGCGCTCGTCTACGAATGGCTGGAGGAGAAGGTCGGTGCCGATCTCGACGCGCTTGGCCTCGCGATCGACGATCAGGCGGCGTTCGCCGACCTGTCGAAGAAGCTGCTGCGCGATCTCGAACTGACCGAAGGCGACATGCTGCCCGACGACGATGACGAGGGCGGCAGCGACGACGAGGGCGAAGAGGAAGAAGGCGCCGACGAGGGCGAGGACGGCGAGGAATCGGGCGAGCAGGGCGAGGGCGACGTCGAGGCGCGCGGCGAGCAGCAGGACTCCGACGACCAGGACGGCGAGGGCGAATTCGACGAGGATTCGCTCGATGATGCCGACGGCGAACCCGGTGATGACGGCGACGAGGGCATGCTGCCGGTGCGCCCCAACCGGCCCTTCTCCGATCTCGCGCCCAGCTTCGACTACAAGGTCTGGACGACCCAGTTCGACGAGGTGATCGCCGCGAGCGAATTGTGCGATGCCGAGGAATTGCAGCGGCTGCGCGCTTATCTCGACCAGCAGCTCGTCCACCTGCAATCGGCGGTGTCGAAGCTCGCCAACCGGCTCCAGCGCCGGCTAATGGCGCAGCAATCGCGTTCGTGGGATTTCGACCAGGAGGAAGGGCTGCTCGATGCCGCGCGGCTGGCGCGCGTCGTCGTCAACCCCACGCACTCGCTTTCCTACAAGATCGAGCGCGATACCGAGTTCCGCGACACGGTGGTGACGCTGCTGATCGACAATTCGGGATCGATGCGCGGGCGCCCGATCGGGATCGCGGCGATCTCGGCGGATATCCTCGCGCGCACGCTCGAACGCTGCGGCGTGAAGACCGAAATCCTCGGCTTCACCACGCGCGCGTGGAAGGGCGGGCAGGCGCGCGAGGCGTGGCTGGCGGCGGGCCGCCCGCCGCATCCCGGTCGCCTCAACGATATCCGCCACATCGTCTACAAGCAGGCCGACGAGCCCTGGCGCCGCGCGCGCGCCTCGCTCGGGCTGATGATGCGCGAGGGGCTGCTCAAGGAGAATATCGACGGCGAGGCGCTGCTCTGGGCGCACGGCCGCCTGATCGCGCGGCCCGAGGAGCGCAAGATCATGATGGTGATCTCGGACGGCGCGCCGGTCGACGATTCGACGCTCAGCGTCAATTCGGGAAGCTATCTCGAAAAGCATCTGCGCCAGGTGATCGGCTGGATCGAGGCGCGCTCGCCGGTCGAACTGATTGCCATCGGCATCGGCCACGACGTCACCCGCTATTACCAGCGCGCCGTGACGATCATGGACGCCGAGCAACTCGGCGGCACCATCATCGAGCAGCTCGCCGCGCTGTTCGACACGGAATGAGCGCCTCTCGGCAAAAATCAACCCCTCCCCTTCAGGGGAGGGGTTGGGGTGGGGCAGAGCCGCAAGCACTGAACTCGCGAACGGTCCCCACCCCCAACCCAGCTCCGGGTGAAACTGCCCCCGGCAGTTTCAGGTCGTTCCGGGGGAACGACCGACCCGGAACTCCTGAAGGGGAGGGGCTTTGAAGGTCGCCCCACCCTCCGCCGGCTTCCACGGCCCCGTCAAGCGCTCGGTCACGATCGCGGGGCACCAGACCTCGATCAGCCTCGAACCCGTCTTCTGGCAGGCGCTGGAGCAGGCAGCAGCCGCTCGCGCGTTGCCGCTCAACGCGCTGATCGCCGAAATCGACGCGCTTCGGATCGTCGTGGACGAGCCGCCCAATCTCGCCAGCGCGCTGCGGACATGGCTTTTCGCGATTAGAGTTGAGAATTATTCGCAATAGCGTTGACACTGCGATCAACTCGCAATAGCAGACCCCTCGATCACAGATATCGATAAAGGGGATTCAAGTGACGTCGTCGTCCGCTGCTGCCCGCGCGCGCTCCACCGCCGCGCCGACTTTTCTGGCCTTGAGCTGCGTCGGCGCTTTCGCCTGCGGCCCCGCATACGCCGCCGATCCCGCACCTGCCAACGATGGTCCGCAGGTGCGCAGCGACGATCAGGCGCAGGACATCCTCGTCAACGGCGAGCGGCAGCGCGGCGCCAAGGATGTCGCGCCGCTGGTCAACACCCCGCGCTCGGTGGTGATCCTGCCGAGTGAGGTGATCGAGCAGACCGGCTCGACCACGCTGCAGGAGGCGCTGCGCACCGTTCCCGGCATCACCTTCGGCGCGGCCGAGGGCGGCAATCCGATCGGCGACCGCCCCTTCATCCGCGGCTTCGACAGCCAGGGCTCGGTCTATGTCGATGGCGTGCGCGATTTCGGATCGCAGACGCGCGAGGTGTTCGCGGTCGATTCGGTGCAGGTGGTGCGCGGATCGGATTCGACGCTGGGCGGGCGCGGCTCGGCGGGCGGCACGATCAACATCATCTCCAAGCTGCCCCAGAACGACAATTTCCTGCGCGCCGCCGCGAGCGCCGGCACCGACGATTACAAGCGTGTCACCGTGGACGCGAACGCGCTGCTCGCCGAGCATGTCGGCGTGCGGATCGCGGGGCTGTGGCATGATCAGGACGTGGCCGGGCGCGACGCGATCTACCAGCGCCGCTGGGGCGTCGCGCCCTCGGTGACGATCGGGCTCGGCACGCCGACCCGGCTCACCGCGAGCTATTATTATCTCGAAGGCCACGAACTGCCCGACAGCGGCATTCCCTATCTCTACACGCTCGCCAATGCGCCCGACGGCGTGACGATGAACGAGCCCGCGCTCGGCGACATCACCACGATCTCCGGCGAGACCGGCCACGTGAGCCGCGACACCTTCTACGGCCTCGCCGACCGCGATTTCCGCGACACCAGGACGCACCAGGCGACGCTGCGTGCCGAGCACGACTTCGGCAACGTGACGCTGCGCAACACCGCGCGCTTTTCGCACACCGATCAGGCGTACAGCTTCCTGTTGCCCGACGACAGTCAGGGCAACGTGTTCGGCACCGACGCCGCCGATCCGGCGCGCGCGGGCGGCATGGTCTGGCGGCGCGCCAACACCCGCTACGGCTATACCGAGGGCCTCACCAACCAGACCGACCTGTTCGGCGAGGCGCTGACCGGCGCCATCCGCCACAGCTTCGCCGTGGGCGCCGAACTGTCATGGGAAAAGGCGCGCCGCGGCAGCCTGAACATCGCCAGCGGCTCGAGCTTCAACCCGCGCTGCAACGAGACCGCGATCGAACGCTTCTACTGCACCAGCCTGTTCGACCCGAACCCCTATGATCCCTGGGTCAACTACGCCGGCGACACCTCGGATGAGGTGGTGCCGATCACCAAGGGCGCGACCTACCAGCAGACGCAGAACGAGGCCGAGACGCAGGCGGTCTACGCCTTCGATTCGATCACGCTCGCGGAGCCGCTGATCCTCAACCTCGGCGTGCGCTACGATCATTACCACACGACCGTCACGCCGGCGACGAGCGGGCCGGGCGTCGCGGTGTCGCCGATCGAGCGTTCGGACGATCTGTTCAACTGGCAGGCGGGGCTGGTCTTCAAGCCGACCGGCAACACCAGCCTTTACGCCTCCTACGCTACCTCCTCGACGCCGCCCAACAGCCTGCTCGGCGAAGGGCGCGAGGATAACGGCGTCACGCCGGGGCGCGGGCAGACCTCGCTCGACGTCGACGATCTCGAGCCGCAGAAGACCAGATCGTACGAGGTCGGCGCCAAGGCGACCTTGTTCGGCGGCAAGCTCTCGCTCGGCCTCGCCGGCTTCCAGACCGAGACCGACAACGCCCGCGTCACCGGTCCCGACAACACGATCGAGTTCATCGGCAAGCAGCGCATCCGCGGCATCGAGCTCAGCCTCAACGGCGAGATCCTGCCCGGCTGGACGGTGTTCGGCGGCTACAGCCATCTCGATCCCAAGGTGATCGACGGCGGCTTCACCGCGCTCAACGTCGCCGCGGTGGGCGATCAGGCGGCGACGAAAGTGCTGGTGCCATCGGTCAACACCGGCCGCCAGGTGCCGCAGGTGGCGAAGGACAGCGCGACGCTCTGGACCAACGTCGAGATCGGCCGGCTCAGCCTCGGCGGCGGCGCCTTCTACATGAGCCGGGTCTATGGCGGCCATCAGGACAACCGCAGCGCGGTGCAGGATGCCGACGGCAACGTCTCGATCGTCGCGCCCACCAAGACGCTGATCCGCTCGGTCCCCGGCTATGTCCGCTTCGATGCGCGCGCGGCCTACAGGATCGACAAGGCGATCACGCTCAGCGTCAACGTCCAGAACCTCACCGACAAGACCCATTTCAACCAGGTCTACGCCTCGCATTACGCCGGCATCGCGCCGGGCCGCTCGGCCTTCGCGACACTGGAGGTCGGCTTTTGAGCGAGGCCGCAAATTCCTCCCCGGAACGGGGAGGGGGACCAGCGGCAGGCTGGTGGAGGGGCGGCGGGCGTCAGTCCGCCGTCTTCGACGGCGACCCCTCCACCACTCGCTTCGCGAGCGGTCCCCCTCCCCGGTCCGGGGAGGAATTGGATTCTCTCACCCCCGCCGAAATCGCCGACCGGCTCTCGGGTTCGCCCGAGGGCCGTGCGGCGTTCGTGCGCGCGGCGGCCGAGGCGGGGCTTGCCGAGGCGCAGGCGGTCTATGGCCAGATGCTGCTCGACGGCGTCGGCGTGAGCGTGGATCAGCGCGCGGCGCTGGACTGGTTCATGAAGGCGGCGGCGCAGCACCACGTCATGGCGATCAACATGGTCGGGCGCTGCTACGATCTCGGCTGGGGCACGGCGGTGATGAAGGACCGCGCCGCCGCATGCTTCCGCATCGCCGCGGAGATGGGGCTCGACTGGGGCATGTATAATTACGCGACTCTGCTCGCGCTGGGTGAGGGCGTCGAAGAGGACAAGACGGCGGCGCTTCGCTGGCTCGAAAAGGCCGCCGCGATGGGCAACGCCAAGGCGATCAACTTCGTCGGCAGCTTCCACGAGGATGGCTGGGTGGTCGCGCGCGACATGGACGAGGCCGCGCGATGCTACGCGAAGGCGGCCGAAGGCGGCGACTTCCGTGGCTGCTTCAACCATGCGCGGATGCTGGGCATGGCGGGCAAGGTGGACGAGGCACTCGTCTGGATCGCGCGCGCGGGCGAGACGGCAACCGCCCCCTTTCTCGACAAGGCCGAGGCATGGCTCCGCCGTTCCGACGTCCCCGGTTTCGCCGAGCACGGCCCCACGATGCTGCGCCGAGGGAAAGCGTCATGCTGATCGCGATCCCCGATGTGCTCGATGACGCGCGGCTCGGCGAGGTGCGCGCGCTGATCGACGGCGCCGACTGGGTCGACGGCAACGTCACCTCGGGCGCGCAATCGGCGCTCGCCAAGCGCAACCGGCAACTCCCCGAGGAGTCCGACGCGGCGACGCGCGCGGGCGCGATCATTCTCGATGCGCTCGCGGCCACGCCGCTGTTCGTCGCCGCCGCGCTGCCGCTCAAGGTCTTTCCGCCGCTCTTCAACCGCTACGAAGGCGGCGAGGCGTTCGGCGCGCATGTCGACAATGCGGTGCGGATCAAGCGCGGCAGCGATTTCCGCATCCGCAGCGATCTCTCGGCGACGCTCTTCCTCGAAGACGCGCACGCCTATGACGGCGGGGAGCTCGTGATCGACGACCAGTTCGGCGAGCAGCGCGTCAAGCTGCCCGCCGGGCACCTGGTGCTCTATCCCGCCTCCAGCCTCCACCATGTCGAGCCGGTGACGCGCGGCTGCCGCACCGCGTCCTTCTTCTGGGTCCAGTCGATGATCCGCGACGCCGCCGCGCGCCGCACCCTGTTCGAGCTCGACCAGGGCGTGCAGGCCGCCGCCGCCGCGATGGGGCAGGGCGATCCGGCGGTGATCCGCCTGACCGGCGTCTACCACAACCTTCTCCGCCGCTGGGCGGATTGCTGAGAGGACCGATGACCAAGCAAGCATGGCGCCGCACCTGGTTTCAGGTACACAAGTGGATCGGCCTGATCCTCGCGATCCTGATCATCCCGCTGTGCCTCACCGGCTCGGCGCTGGTCTGGAAAACCGCGACCGACCGCGTCGCCAATCCGCAGCGCTACGCCACCAGCGGCGCGACGATCCTGCCCGCCGAGCGCTACGTCTCCGCGGCCGAGGCCGTGCTGGCGCCGGGCGAGCGGGTCACCAGCCTCGCGCTCCCCGAAGGCGATGGCCCGGTGGTGGTGACCGCGAGCAAGACGAGCAACGGCCCGGCGCGGGGCCGGCCGGTGCGCGCGATGGTCTATCTCGATCCGCCGACCGCGCGCGTGCTCGATCAGGCGGCGTCGAACGAGGGCGTGCTGCGCGTGCTCCACATCCTCCATGGCAGCCTGATGGTGCCCGGTGCCGGCCGCAAAATCGTCGGCTGGCTGGGCGTCGCGATGATGATCTCGGCCTTCACCGGCCTGTGGCTGTGGTGGCCGACCGTGGGCAAGTGGAGCAAGGGGCTGCGCTGGCGCCGTCACCGCAATCTCGACACCAATCTGCATCACATGGCGGGCTTCTGGATCGCGCTGCCGCTGTTCGTGCTGTCGCTGACGGGCGCGTGGATTTCCTTCCCCGGCTTCTTCGGCGCGCTCACCGGGGCGCCGCCCCGCAGCGGCCCGCCGCGCGGCGCGCCCGCCGCGCCGGTCGTGCCGCAGCGCACCCCCGATCAGGCGATGGCGATCGCCGGCGCGCGCGTGCCCGGCACGGTGCGCGAGATCGACTGGCCCTCGGGCCGCGACGCGCGCTGGACGGTGACGATCGGCGGTCAGGAGGTCGCGGTGGACGACGCGCGCGGCGTGGTGGCGAAGGTCTCCACCCCGCGCGCCCATGGCGGCACCGGGATCGCCGGCTGGATGCGCCGCGTCCATGACGGCAACGGCACCGGGCCGATCTGGCAGGCGATCATCTTCCTGGGCGGCCTGCTGCCGGCCGGGCTCGCGATCACCGGCGTCGTCATGTGGTGGCGCGCACGGAGCTGGCGCGGGCAGGTGAAGGCCAAGCGGAAAGCGGTGGCGTAAATGAAATCCGTCATCGCGAGGCGCGCGAGCGCCGCGGCGATCCAGCGGCTCCATAGCTGGATTGCCGCGCCCCTTCGGGGCTCGCAATGACGAACCGGGCTCTTACCGCCCCAGCAACACCCGCGCCTGCCCCGCGATCTGTGCCAGCATCGCGGCGTTGGGCGTGGGCGTGAGGCGCGCGCGGGCGACGAGGCGCCTGAACTGGTCGACGCGCGCGCGGTTCGCCTCCAGCCAGCCGTCGACCAGCTTCTGCGGATCCTTGCCCTGCGTGCGGCCGAGGAATTCGAGCCGCAACTGCTGGAAGTCGCGCGCGAGACCCGCCAGCAGCAGCCGTTCCCACGGGTCGCCCGATGTGATCCGCGCGGCATTGGCCTGCGCCCAATCGAGCCCCAATTCGCTGCCCAGGCTGGTGAAGGCGCGCGTCAGCACGATCTCGTCGATGCCGAGCCGCTCGCCCAGATCGGCCAGCCCGACCGCGCCGTCGAGCTCGTAGAGCCGCACGACCTTGAGCACGAGCTTGCGTGGCGCGCCCTCGGCCTCGAGCTTCTCGACGATCCGGCCCGATTGCGCCTTCACTTCCTCGAGCAGCAGCGATTTGGCCTGCTTGTCGAGCTGCGCGATGCCGCGCTGGATGCGCGTCACCACCGGCTGCGGCTGCGATCCCGGCGGGCAGATGCGCAACAGGTCCGCGATCTGCGAGCGCACCGCGACCGCGGCCTCGTCGAACAGGGCGATCCGCGCACGCTCGGGGATGTCGGCGCTTTCGATCTCGGCCCACAGCGCGGGAAGGTCGAACAGCCGTTCGGCGGCGACGAACATCGCCGCGATGTCGAGCGCCGCGGCGCCTTCCTCCTCGGCGAGCTCGATCGGGTGGAGCACGCCCATCCGGTTGACGATGCGGTTGGCGAGCTTGGTCGCGACGATCTCGGCGCGCAGCCGGTGCTCGTCGATCGCGGTCGCGAACTTCTTGCGCATCGCACTGGGAAAAGCGGCATGGAGATCGGCGCGCATCTCGTCCGATCGGGCGAGGTCGCCCTGCTCGATCGCATCCTGCAACGCGAGCTTGGCGGTGGCGAGCAGCACGGCGAGCTCGGGTCGCGTCAGCCCTTGCCCCTCCTGCGCGCGGCGCAGCAGGTCGTCGTTGGGCGCCAGCCCCTCGACGGCGCGGTCGAGCCGGCCCGCGGCCTCGAAAATCTCGATCGCGCGGACGTAGCTCGGCATCGACAGCGCGCCGTCATTCTCCATCATCGACAGCGCCAGCGTCTGCAGCCGGTTGTCTTCGAGCACCAGCCCCGCCACGTCGTCGGTCATGCTCGTGAGCAGCGTGTTGCGCTTCGCTTCGGCGAGCCGGCCCTCCATCACCTCGCGGTTGAGCGCGATCTTGATGTTGACCTCGTTGTCCGAGCAATCGACGCCCGCCGAATTGTCGATGAAGTCGGCGTTGATCCGCCCGCCGCCGAGCGCGAACGCGATGCGCGCCGCCTGCGTGACGCCCAGATTCGCTCCCTCGCCGATCGCCACCGCGCGCACCTGCTCGGCATTGACGCGCAGCCGGTCGTTGGCGGGATCGCCGACGTCGAGATGCGCCTCGGCCGCCGCCTTCACATAGGTGCCGATGCCGCCGAACCAGATCAGGTCGACCGGCGCCTTGAGAATCGCGGAGATGAGCGCGGTCGGCTCCAGCTCGGTCGCCTCGACGCCAAGCATTTCGCGCACCTGCGGCGACAGCTTGATCGTCTTTTCCTGGCGCGAAAAGACGCCGCCGCCCTTCGAGATCAGCTTCTTGTCGTAATCCTGCCAGCTCGATCGCGGCAGATCGAACAGCCGCTTGCGCTCTTTCCAGCTCGCCGCCGGATCGGGATCGGGATCGAGGAAGATGTCGCGATGGTCGAACGCCGCGCGCAGGCGGATCGCCCTGGAGAGCAGCATGCCGTTGCCGAACACGTCGCCCGACATGTCGCCGCAGCCGACCACGTCGATCGATTGCGTCTGCACGTCGATTCCGCGTTCGGCGAAATGCCGCTGCACCGAGATCCAGCCGCCGCGCGCGGTGATCCCCATGCCCTTGTGGTCGTAGCCGTGGCTGCCGCCGCTGGCGAAGGCATCGCCCAGCCAGAAGTCGCGCTCGGCGGCGATCGCGTTGGCGACGTCGGAGAAGCTCGCGGTGCCCTTGTCGGCGGCGACGACGAAATAGGGATCGTCGCCGTCGTGGATCACCATTTTGGCGGGGTGGACGACCTTGCCCGCGACGATATTGTCGGTGAGCGACAGCAAGGCGCGGATGAAGATGCGATAGCTCTCGGTGCCTTCGGCGAGCCACGCGTCGCGGTTCGCGGGCGCGGGCAGGCGCTTGGGATAGAATCCGCCCTTGGCGCCGGTCGGCACGATCACCGCGTTCTTGACGCGCTGCGCCTTCATCAGCCCCAGGATCTCGGTGCGGAAATCGTCGCGCCGGTCGGACCAGCGCAGCCCGCCGCGCGCGACCGGGCCGGCGCGCAGGTGGATGCCCTCGACGCGGGGGCTGTAGACGAAGATCTCGCGCCACGGCACCGGCGCGGGCAGCCCCGGCACCAGCTTCGAATCGAGCTTGAACGCCAGCGCTTCCTTGCTCGACGGCGCGAAGGCGTTGGTCCTGAGCGTCGCCGCGATCACGCCGCGGATCGCGCGCAGGATGCGGTCGTCGTCGATCGCCGACACTGCGTCGAGCCCGCGGTCGATCGCCTTGCGCGCCGCCTCGATCGCCGCCGCGCGATCGCCCTTGCGCGCCGGATCGTGCGCCGCCTCGAACCGCTCGATCAGCGCGGTCGCGACCTTGGGCGCACGGCGCAGCGCGTCGACCACGGTGGCGAGGCCGTAGCTCAGCCCGGCCTGGCGCAGATAGCGGAACCAGGCGCGGAACAGCGTCACCGCGGCGGGCGTCATCCCCACCTCGACGATCAGCCGGTTGAAGGCGTCGTTCTCGGCATGGCCTTCGAGCACCGCGGCCATCGCGCCTTCGAGCACGTTGGTGTCGCCGGCGCACAGATCGGCATCGGCGACGCTCGCCGAAGAGATGCGGAAATCGTGGACGAAGCCGCGATGCTCGTCGGTGAGCGCGGTCGGCACTTCCTCGATCACGCGGAACCCGAAATTTTCGAGCACCGGTACCGCGTCGGAGAGTTCGACCGGGCCGCCGAGGCGATAGATTTTGAGCCGCGGCGCGCCATCCTGGCTGCGATAGACGCGCACCGATCGCGCCTCGGGCGAGGCGAGGGCGGCGATCCGCAGGATGTCCTCGGCGGCTTCCTCGGCGTCGTTCATGCCGCGATAGGCGGCGGGGAAGGTCGCGGCGTGGCGCAGCGCGAGCCGTGCCGCGCGCGCCGGCTCGACATGGCGCGCGAGCGCCGCCTCGACCGCGGGCACCCAGCCGCGCACCATCTTCTCGAGCCGCCGGTCGAGCGCGGCGGCGTCGGGCAACCGCCCTTCGCCGCGCATGTCGAGCGTGTAGCGGATCAGCGCGACGACGCCGTCCTCCATCGCGATCGACCAGCTCAAAAGCGCCGCATTCGCCGCTTCCGACAGCATCTCGCCGATGGCGATGCGGCGCGCGGTCGACAAATCGTCGCGCGGCAGCCAGACGAACGCGAACAGGTGCCGTCCCAGCGTCGAGGGTGTCACCACCAGCCGCGGCCGCGGCCGATCGGCGAGCGACATCGAGGTCAGCGCCAGCGCTTCGAGCGCCTGCGGGGTGAACGCGGTGACGAGATCGTGCGGCAGCGCGGTCAGCGCGTGGGTCAGCGCCTTGCCGGTATGGCCCTTGGGATCGAAGCCGAACTTCGCCTCCAGCGCGGCAAGCCGCGCGCGCAGCACCGGCACGTCGCGCGGCGGCGTGTTGAGCGCGGCGCTGGTCCACAGCCCCGCATGGATCGAAAGCCCCGCGACCTTGCCGTCCGCGACCACCGGCACCACGACGAGATCGAGCGGCACCGCGCGATGGACCGCCGAGATGAGGTTGGACTTGAGCAGCAGCGGCGCCTCGCCCCCGTTCTCGAACCAGGCGAGCGCGAGCCGGCGCGAGGCCTCGGCGAGCATGGGCACGGGCTGCGGGTTGCGCGCGATGCCGAGCAGGTCGCTCGTCGCGTTGCCGCCCATCCACGTCTCGTGGCCGAGCAGCGTGAAGTTGCGATCGAGGAACCAGTTGAGCAGCGCCGCGCCCTCGGCGCCGTCCTTTTCCTTCCCCAGCCGCACGGCATCGTCGTGCATCGCCTTCTGGAGCGCATCCCAGTCGCCCACCGCCGCGCGCACGTCGGCAAGGTCGCGCTCGATCGCGGCGATCAGGCTGCGGCGCCCCCGCGCGTCCACCCGCGCCAGCTCGATATAGATCATCGATTCGCGCGATCCGCTGGTGCCGACGGCGCGGAGCTTGCCGGCCGCGTCGCGCTCGACGGGCACCACGGGATGGATGATGCGGTCGATCGCGATGTCGTGCGCGTTCACCGTCGCCGCGATCGAATCGACCAGGAACGGCATGTCGTCATTGATGATCGCGAGCCGCATCCGCCGTGCGCTCGCGCTCGCGCCCGGCATCGTCTCCAGCGCGAGCCGGGGCTTGCCGGCCTTGCGCGTCTCGGCGGTCGCCGCGACGAACGCCGCCGCCTCCTTCTGCCGTGCCTTGCCGAAATCGTGGAGCTCGCCGGGGAGGGCGCCGTCGGTCAGGTGCCGCGTCAGTTTTTCCGCCAGCGACGAGAGCGTTGTCTTGGTCATGCGCGTTCGTATGCGCCGCCCGAATCGCTATCTCAAGAGGCGTTCGGGGCCGCTCCAGCGGTTCGCAACAAAGCGGCGCTTGTTGCCGCTAACAGCGACATTTTCAGTGCGCGGCGCGGCGGATCGCGCGTTCGGTCAACCGGTCCGCGCCTTCGACGCTGGCGACGATGTCGAGCATGCCGTGCCCGGCGGCGCGCGCGAGCAGGAGGACGTACTCGCCCGTCACGGCCTGAGTCTCGATCGCGATCGAGGCGATCGGCGCGCGCTCGGCCAGCCGGGCGACGGCGCGGCCGGTGGGGTCGGGGCGCACGGCGGGGCGGCGCGCCGCCCGCTCGGCCTGGACGATGCCCTTGATGCCGCCCTCGGCCCGGTCGAGCAGGTCGGGCAGCGCGCCGGCGGCCACCTCGTGGCGCGCGGCATGCGCGAGCACGGTCGCGAATTCGGTGAGCCGCGTCTTGTCGTAGTCCTTGCCGAAGACGAGCTTGACGATCGGCGTCATCGGCGCGCGCGCCTGCGGCTTGATGCCGGCCTCGGCGAGGAGCGCGGCATAGCCATGCTCGTCCCCGGCGGCGGCGAGCGCGAAATCGTGCGCGCGGCCCAGCGCGCGATAGAGCGCGGCGCGGCTGCGCGTGTCGGCGGCGCGCACCGCGGCGGCGGTCTGTTGTGCGAGCAGCAGCTGGTCGGCGAGCGGCCCCGTGCTCGTCGCGACGGGCGCATCCTCGTCCGCCTGGTCGTCGTCCTCGACCTGCGCGCTCGGTCCGTCGGCCCAGGCGGGCGCGGTCGGCGTCACCCGCGGCGCGGCGCGCATCGAGGCATCGACCTCGGCGGTGAGCTTCTTCTGCGTCTCGGCGTCGACCAGCTCCTTCCAGTTGATGACGCCGTAGATGAAATCGATCGTGTCCTCGTTGGAGGAGAAGGGCATCAGGATGCCGCGATAGAGCGTGGGGTTGCCGCGCGTGCCGACGAACTCGGCCTCGAATCCGATCGGCGCGCGATTGGCGATGATCTGGAGATAATGGTCGGTCAGCCGCGACAGCAACGATCGGCTCGGCACCTCGGCGATGCTGGCGGTCGACGCGTCGAGCCCGCATTCGTCGCGCAGCGCGCGGCCGAGGAACCGGATCGCGGGATTCTCGACGCCGGCGGAGAAATCGAGCAGCACGCTATTGGGCCCGAAATCGGCGATGTTGGCGGGGTCGAGATCGTCGATCGCGGGATAGGCGCGGCCGCCGAGCAGCGACACCCAATGGTTGTACGCGCGCACGTGCATCCGGCGTTCGTCGGTGCCGATCTCGTGGCCGACATCGTTGACCGACACGTTGCCGTCATCGTCGTGATCGGTCTCGATCCGGTCCTCGTCCAACCCGCGAAGCGTGTCCATGCGCCATCCCCAATCGACGAGCTGCTCGTCGCTTACAGAATGCCGTTGTGCCCCTTGCGTGGTAAACGAAGCGTAAAGCCAGTTGCGCGCGCGAAACCCGCTTGCCAGCCCCGTGGCGACCTGATACTCGCGCCGCCTTCCAGCGGCCCCCATGCGGGCCGAGCCGCCTTAGCTCAGCTGGTAGAGCATCGCATTCGTAATGCGGGGGTCACAGGTTCGAGTCCTGTAGGCGGCACCATTGCCAATCACGCGACATTCTCGTTTTTTGCGCATTGAGCGCAATCAATTTCGGTTGGTCATTTCCCGTTTTTGGACAACCGATGGACAGCGGGGCGCGTGTAGACCGCCGCCGTGGCCTGCTCGCGAATTTACTCGCGATTGCGGGAATCGGGGGAAGGGGGCGCATGCGATCGCGCCGCGCTCCCGTGAACTCCTCGTCACCCCGGACTTGATCCGGGGTCCAGCTTTCTTTGGGCTCGAGCAAGCAAGAAGCGTCATGCCGGATCAAGTCCGGCATGACGGGTGGGAGGACGGGCAACGCTGATCGACGTTGAGTTCAAGCAGGCAGGGTGTCGGCGATGTCTGAATGTTCGTGAACTTGTTCCGGGGTCCGCGCCTCCATACGCGCTACCGTCGCTTGTCGAGCGGCGGATGCCGGAACCCCTGCCTGCGCAGGGGCAGGCAAGCCCGGCATGACGGAAGCGCGAGCACGACCGCGACCACGGCCGGCCAATGATCACCCACGCCTTTCCGGGCCATCCACAACCCGCTCGCCGTCCGCCTCGTCCTATTGATCATATATATCTTGGCATCTCCCGCGAGGCTTGGTAGGGAGCCGCGTTCCACGTCGGAACCCAGGGGAGGATCGATGAAGGTATGGCGTTCCGCGCTGCTGATCAGCGCGTCGACTTTCGCGGCATCGCAGGCTGCCGCCCAGGCGCAGACGCCGCCGCAGGACGTGCCGTCCGAGGTCGCGAGCGAGCCCGATCAGGGCGCCATCGTCGTCACCGGCATCCGCTCGTCGCTGGAGAAAGCGGCGGAGGTCAAGCAGAACGCGGTTCAGGTGGTCGATTCGATCGTCGCGGAGGATATCGGCAAGCTGCCCGATCCCACCACCGCCGCCGCGTTGCAGCGCGTCCCCGGCGTGCAGGTTTCCAACGATCGCGACAACGAGCTCTCGAACGTCAAGATTCGCGGCCTGTCGGACATCTCGACGACGGTCGACGGCCGCGAGATCTTCACCACCACCGGCCGCGCCTTCGATCTCAAGGATCTGCCGGCACAGGCGTTGAAGCGCGTCGACGTGTTCAAGTCGCAGACCGCCGACCAGATCGAGGGCGGCGTGGCGGGTGCGATCGATCTTAGGCTCAACAAGCCGTTCGATTTCCACAAGCCGACGCTCGTTCTCAATGTGCGCGAAAACTACGTGACGCGGCTCAACCGCGGCAATCCGCAGCTCGGCGCGCTGGCGACCGACCGGTTCGATACCGGCATCGGCGAGATCGGGGTGCTGGTGAACGCCACCTGGTCGCATGCCGCCAACGAACGCAGCAACAGCAACATGGGCAATCGGCGCAGCTCGGCGGGCAACCCGATCAAGCAGGGGAATTACCTGATCCCCGAAGTCAGCCGGAACATGCCCAATGTCGGCTCGGTGACGCGCTGGCAGGCCAACGCTGCCCTCCAATGGCAGGCGACCCCGTCGCTCCAGGCCTATGTCGACGGCCTCTACACCTATTTCCGCACGACGTCGGGCTTCGCGGGCTTCAACCCCTCGCCATATACCAAAGGCACGAGCATCTCGGACGTGGTCGCGACCGACGATTGCTTCGACGCCCGCGTCACCGCAAACGGGACCAACCCGAACATCATCAACAATGCGGACGGCACCCAGTCGCTTCAGCCCTTCACGGTGCAGACGGTGTGCAACGTCAAGAGTCTGCGCTTCAACGACGTCATCATCAACCAGAACTCGTCCTCGATCCGCCTCACTCAACGCAACAAGCTCCTCGGCGGCGGCCTGCGCTACGATCAGGACGGCACCAAGCTGACCTTCGATCTCGCCTACGAGACCTCGAAGAGCTTCAACGAGGGCATCAACGCCGAAGCCGGCCAGCGCGTGCCCTGGGTCGACATGGAAACCGACGTCGACGGCGGCCCCAGCTTCACCGTCGGCGATCAGTATCCGATGAATACCGATCTTTATCTGCGCAATTCGTTCAACCAGAATTTCACGCTGAATTCGGGATCGCTGATCCAGGCCAGGCTCGACGGCGAGCAGGATTTCGACGGCATCCTGAGCAAGATCAGGACCGGCTTCCGCTTCGCCCGGCGCGAGGCGGTCAGTCAGAACGTGCAGCAGACCAACAAGATCGCAGAACTCGGCTGCACCAATCAGGAGGCGTCGCAGGCCGACGCGTGCCTGGTCTCGTCGCTGGGCCTGTCGCCCGATTTCATCGGCACCATCGGCTATGCGCCGCGCCTCAACGGCGGCACTAATTTCGTCGGGCCCAACCCGGCCTATCTGCGCTCGGAGGAGGGGCGCAACGAGCTGCGCGCGCTCTACGGTCTGCCGCTCAGCCAGCCCGATTACGATCCCACCCACGAATTCGACGCCACCGAGACCAGCTACGCCACCTATGCGATGGGCGATTACGATGTCCCGCTGGGGTCGGACATGTCGCTCGACGGCACCGTGGGCGTCCGCGTGATCAAGACCGACCGCACGATCAGCTCCTTCCGTGCGGAGGAGAACGGCGATCTGACCAAGGTCACGGCCAGGACCAGCGACGTCGATGTGCTGCCGAGCGCGACGGCGCGCTTGAAGTTCCCCGGCGGTTTCCAGCTGCGTGCCGGCTATTCGCGCACGATGCGGCGGCCGGGGTTCGGCTCGCTCAATCCGGTGCGGACGCTGCACTATGTCGGCAACCCGATCCTGATCAACAACGGCAGCCAGGGCAATCCCGATCTGAAGCCGCAGAAATCCGACAGCTTCGATGCCTCGGCGGAATATTATTTCCACAACGGGTTCGTCGCGGTGACGGGCTTCTACCGCACGATCAAGGATCGCGTCGTCAGCTCCGCGTCGCAGCAGCAGATCGACGGCGAGAACTTCATCATTTCGACGCCGCGCAACGTCGGTAGCGTCAAGCTGAAGGGCATCGAGACCAGCGGCCAGTATTTCTTCGATTTCCTGCCCGGCGATCTTTCCGGCCTCGGCGTGCTGGGCGCCTTCACCTATGTGGATTCGGAGATCCGCGGAGACGATCCGCTGTCGGGCTATCCGCTCCAGGGCGTCTCGAAATACAATTACACGGTGGGCGGTATCTACGACAAGGGCGGGCTCAGCGCCCGGCTGGTCTACACCTTCCGCTCGAAATATTATGACGGCGACGTCACGGGCAGCACGAATGTGCGACCCTACGACCAGAGCCGCCCGGTCGACGACGCCTATCTGCCGACGCTGCTGACTTATACCCGGTCCGCCGGCCGGCTCGATTTCAGCGTCGGTTACGACGTCACGCCGCAATTCCATATCGATGTCGGCGGTACCAACATCCTGAAGAACGAGACCAAGACCTATATCGGCCAGTCCTACATCAACGGCGAGGTGTTCGGCGACGAGACGACCTATACGATCGGCGTGCGCGTCCGGTTGTAGGGGGTTCCATGCCTCGGGCTGGCGGGGGGAGATAGACGATGAAGCGGCGCGATTTCCTGAGGCAGGCGTCGGGCGGCGCGCTGGCGGCGATGCTGGCGGGCGAGGCAGGGGTAGCGCAGGCGACGGCCCCGCAGGCCGCGTCGCGTGCCCGGCCGGCCGCGAGCGGCGGCGACCGCCCCAACATCGTCCTCCTGATCACCGATCAGAACCGTCCGGGCCTCACCAAGCGGTCGGGTTATCCGTTCGACACCATGCCGACGCTCGATCGCCTCGCGGCGGGCGGCATGGATTTCCGCCGCGCCTATTGCACGATCCCCGCCTGCGTGCCGAGCCGGACGTCGATGCTCACCGGCCGCTGGCCGCAGGCGCATCGCGTGCGGATGAACCTTCAGGCGCGCGACGCCTTCTTCTCGAAGGACGTGTATCAGGTCGCGCACGACCAAGGCTATCGCACCGCTTTGTGCGGCAAGAACCACACCTACAAGGCCTCGAGCGACGTGGATTTCTGGCGCGATTACGGCCACACCAGGGGCTACAAGGCCCCCGGCGCCCCGGCCGATGACGAGCGCTTCGAGACGTGGCTGGCCGGGCTCGCCTCCAACGTCTCGCTCGAGCCGACACCCTTTCCCGTCGAGACGCAGCTTCCGTATCGCATCGTTTCCGACGCGATCGACTTCATGAAGACGCGCGGCGATCAGCCCTTCTTCGTGCAGGTCTCGATGCCCGAGCCGCACAATCCCGAGCAGGTGCCGCATCCCTATTGGGACATGTTCCCGCCCGACGCGATCCCCGATCGCTGCGCCGGCCCCGAGGCGCTGGCCAAGCTCGGCTATCGCACCAACTGGCTCGCCCGGCTGGAACGCACCGGTTTTCCCGCGGTCCAGCAGGTCTGGCGGCGCTACGTTTCCAATTATCTCGGCATGCTGCGCCTGATCGACGATCAGGTCGCGCGGATGCTCGCGTTCATGGACGGGCAGGGGTTGCTCGACAACACGATCATCGTCCGCGTCTCCGATCACGGCGATTATCTGATGGAATACGGCCTCGGGCGGAAGGGCGTGGGCCTGCCCGAGGCGCTCACCCATATCCCGATGGTCTGGAGCGGGCCGGGCATCAAGCCGCGCCCGGAGGTCGAGCAATCGGCCTTCGTCTCGATGGCGGACGTCATGCCCACGCTGTGCGAGGCGATGGGGGCCGCGATTCCCCAAGGCGTGCAGGGCCGCAGCCTGCTGCCGCTCTTGCGCGGCGAGGCCTTCCCGGCCGACGAATTCCGCAGCATCACCGCGCAGTCCGGCGTCGGCGGTCTCTATTACGACGAGAAGGACGACATCCCCGTTTCGATCAGCCTCCGCGACAAGCATTGGGACGAGCTCAACGGCGTCACCCAGAGCGGCAACGCGCACATGGTGCGGATGGGCGACTGGAAGCTGGTCTACGACATGATGGGCTATGGCCAGCTCTACAATCTCGCCGACGATCCGTGCGAGCTCACCAACCTGTTCGGCCAGCCGCAGCATGCCGCCGAGCAGGCGAAGCTGATGGCCGAGCTCACGATGTGGACGATCCGCAACCAGGACAGCCTGCCGACGGGGCCGCAGAACGATAAATATCGAACCAAATGGGCGCGTCCGCATAATTGGTACGCGCCATATCGGCACGGAACCGCGCCGGTGGCCTTTATTCCCTGACGTTTCCGGTGTGCTGTCGGCCGGCGGCGCCCGAAGTCCGGTTCACGCCGACGTTGGTGCGGACGGCGGGACTCGAACCCGCACGCCCTATCGGGCAGAAGATTTTAAGTCTCCAGCGTCTACCGGTTCCGCCACGTCCGCACGCGCGTCGCGATGCCCTCGATCGCGGGTGTAGTGCAAGAGGCTTTACTGGATGAGGGGCCGCGGGCGATGCTCAGACGTTGAGCCGCGCGCGCATTTCCTTGCCGGGCTTGAAATAGGGAACACGCTTGGCGGCGACCTCCACGGTCTCGCCGGTGCGCGGGTTGCGCCCGATACGTGCATCACGCGGGCGGGTGGAAAAGGCGCCGAAACCGCGCAGTTCGATCCGTCCGTTCTCCGCGAGCCGGGCGGTGATCTCCTCGAAGAAGGTGGAGACGATCGCTTCCACGTCGCGCAGCGCCAGGTCCGGGTTTTCGTCGGCCAGCAACTGAACGAGTTCGGATCGGATCATCGACGCCCTCCTTCTTGATCACCGGTGCGCGAAATCCTTCCCGACGCCGGACCGATCGATCTTGATCGATATCAGCCCTTACACGTGATTCGTTCGGGCTGATAGGATTGTTGCGACACGAGAAAAGCGTTTCACGGCGAGCGGAGCCGCCCTTCCGGCGAAGCCGGAGCGAGCCGACGCCGCCCGCCGTGAATAATACGCTTACTTCTTGGTTTCGCGAGCCTTCAGCGCCTCGCCCAGGATGTCGCCCAGCGACGCACCCGAATCGGACGAGCCGTATTGCTGCACGGCCTGCTTCTCCTCGGCGATCTGCATCGCCTTGATCGAGAAGGTCGGCTTCTTCGAGCGATCGAAGCCCGAGACCATCGCGTCGAGCTTCTGGCCGACCTGGAAGCGCTCGGGGCGCTGCTCGTCGCGGTCGCGGCCGAGATCGGTGCGCTTGATGAAGCCGGTGGCGCCGTCGTCGGCCGCCTGCACTTCGAGGCCCGCGTCACGAACCTCGAGCACGGTGACGGTGACGACCGCGCCCTTGCTGAGCTTGCCGCCGGCCGCCGGCGCGCCGCCGACCACGGGGGCACCACGCTCGAGCTGCTTCATGCCGAGCGAGATGCGCTCCTTCTCGGCGTCGATGTCGAGCACGACCGCCTGCACGGTCTCGCCCTTGCGGTGCAGGTTGAGCGCGTCCTCGCCCGAAATGCCCCAGGCGATGTCCGACATGTGGACCATGCCGTCGACATCGCCGTCGAGCCCGACGAACAGGCCGAACTCGGTCGCGTTCTTGACCTCGCCCTCGACGGTCGAGCCGATCGGGTGCTTCTCGGCGAAGGCCTCCCACGGATTGGCCTGCGCCTGCTTGAGGCCGAGCGAGATGCGGCGCTTCTCTTCGTCCACCTCGAGGATGACGACTTCGACTTCCTGGCTGGTCGAGACGATCTTGCCGGGATGGACGTTCTTCTTGGTCCAGCTCATCTCGGAGACGTGGACGAGGCCCTCGATCCCCGGCTCCAATTCGACGAACGCGCCATATTCGGTGATATTGGTCACGCGGCCGTTGAGCTTCATGCCGACCGGATATTTGGCCGACGCGCCCTCCCACGGATCGCTCTCGAGCTGCTTCATGCCGAGCGAGATGCGCTGCGTGTCGCGGTTGATGCGGATGATCTGCACCTTCACCGTGTCGCCGATGTTGAGCATCTCGGACGGATGGCCGACGCGCTTGTACGAAAGATCGGTGACGTGGAGCAGGCCGTCGATGCCGCCCAGGTCGACGAACGCGCCGTAATCGGTGATGTTCTTGACGACGCCGTCGATCACCTGGCCCTCATGGAGCGACTGGATCAGCCCCGAGCGCTGCTCGGCGCGGGTTTCCTCGAGCACGGCGCGGCGCGACACGACGATGTTGCCGCGCTTGCGGTCCATCTTCAGGATCTGGAACGGCTGCGGCATGTCCATCAGCGGGGTCACGTCGCGCACCGGGCGAATGTCGACCTGGCTGCCGGGCAAGAAGGCGACGGCGCCGTTGAGGTCGACCGTGAAGCCGCCCTTGACGCGGCCGAAGATGACGCCCTCGACGCGGCTGCTCTCGGCGAATTCGCTTTCGAGCTTGTCCCACGCGGCTTCGCGGCGGGCGCGGTCGCGGCTCAGCATCGCTTCGCCGTTCACGTTCTCGACGCGATCGACATAGACTTCGACTTCGTCGCCGACCTTGAGGTCGGCCTTCTGCCCCGGCGCGGCGAATTCGCGCAGCGGCACGCGGCCTTCGCTCTTCAGCCCGACGTCGATGACGGCGAGATCGTTCTCGATTCCCGTGACGGTGCCCTTGACGACATGGCCTTCGAAGCTGTCGAGGCCGCCGAGCGTCTGATCGAGCAGCGCGGCGAAATCGTCGCGGGTGGGGTTTGCCGTAGTGGCCATAAAAATGTGTTTCCTGAACTAACGTTTTTCCGGCCGGCCGGTTGGTTCCGGCGGTCTTGTGGCCGAACTGCCGCGCACGCCCCATGCGGGCACGGCATCCATGAGGCGAGGCTGACGAAGGACCGCCGATAAGCGAAAAGGGCGCGATCGGAACCTCCCGTCGCGCCTTCCTCCGCGAGCACCGCCCGCCGGACGGGCGCGCACATAGCGGTTGTGCGCGCGTGAGGCAAGGTGCCGCCGATTTTGCGCGGCTTGACAAACTTTGCCAAAAACCACACCTTGATCGCCGGAGGTAGGCCATGGCCACGATGAACGTCTCGCTGCCCGACGCCATGAAGCATTGGGTCGAAGAACAGGCCGCAAGCGGCCGCTACAGCAATGCGAGCGACGTCGTCCGCGACCTCATCCGCCGCGAGCAGGTCCGCGCCGACAAGATCGCGCATATGCAGCGGCTGATCGACGAGGGGCTGGAGAGCGGTGTATCGAAGCGATCGGTCGATGAAATTCTGACCGATGCTCGACGTCGGTTTGCGGCGGGAGAGCGGTCACGTGACGTATAGCCTGACGGAGGCTGCTGATCGCGACCTTGCCGATCTTTATCTTTGGGGTGCTGAGCGATTTGGAGAAGCCAAGGCCGATTCCTACAGCGCCGCCCTCAAAACAACTTTCGAACTGCTGTCACGTCATCCTTTCATGGCGCGCGAGCTCCGGCATTTTCGAACACCTGTGCGTGTTCATCCCTGCGGATCTCACGTGATCATCTATCGCGTTGAAAATGATGGGGAAATCCTGATCGTTCGCATCCGCCATGTCCGTGAGAACTGGCTCAGTCAACCGCTCGACTAAAGCGCGTTATCCCGCCGCTTCGCCTCCACCAGATCGATCGCCTTCTGCACCGCGGCCTCGATCGAGAGGAAGCTCGTATCGAGCAGCACCGCGTCGGGCGCCTGAACCAGCGGCGCGGCGGCGCGTTGGGCGTCGCGCTGGTCGCGCGCGCGGATGTCGGCGAGCACGCGGTCGAAGCTCAGATTCGCACCCTGGCGCTGCAATTCGGCGTGGCGGCGGCGCGCGCGGATGGTCGGCGTCGCCTTGACGAACAGCTTCACCTCGGCCTCGGGCGCGATCACGGTGCCGATGTCGCGCCCGTCGAGCACCGCGCCGCCCGGCTGCCGCGCGAAGCGGCGCTGGCGCTGAAGCAAGGCCGCGCGCACCAGCGGATGCGCCGACACGATCGAGGCGATCTGCCCGACCCGATCGGTGCGCAGCTCGGGATCGCCGAGCAGCAGATCGTCGAAATCGCAGCTCGCCACCGCGTCCGCTTCGATTTCGGGATCGAGCTCGTGCTGCAGCACCGTCGCCGCCACCGCGCGATAGAGCAGGCCGGTGTCGAGATGCGGCAGCTTGTAATGATGCGCGAGCGCGCGCGCGATCGTGCCTTTGCCCGATGCGGCCGGCCCGTCGACGGCGATGATCATGATTGTCCCGTGAGCTGATCTAACGTGTCGAAGAATGCCGGATAGCTCGTCGCCACCGGCGCGATGTCGTCGATCGTGACCGGTCTGGCCGCGGCGAGCCCGGCCACCGTCATCGCCATGGCGATGCGATGGTCGAGATGCGAGGCGACCTCCGCGCCGCCCGGCAGCGGATTGCCCCCGCGTCCCTCGATCGCCAGCCCGTCCTCGAATTCCTCGACGCGCGCGCCCGCGGCGGTCAGCGCGGTCGCCATCACCGCGATCCGGTCCGATTCCTTGACGCGCAATTCTTCCGCCCCGCGCGCGACGGTGCGACCCCCGGCCAGCGCGGCGGCGACGAACAGGATCGGATATTCGTCGATCATGCTCGGCGTCAGCTCGGGCGGCACGTCGATCGCGGAAAGAGCCGCGTGGCGCACGCGCAGGTCGGCAACCGGCTCGCCGCCCACGATGCGTGCATCGAGCTCCTCGATGTCCGCCCCCATCGCGCGCAGCACGGCGAACAGCCCGGCGCGCGTCGGATTGAGGCCCACGTTGGCGATCACCACGTCCGATCCCGGCACGATCGACGCCGCCACTGCCCAGAATGCCGCCGACGAAGGATCGCCCGGCACGATGATCTGCTGCGGCCGAAGCTCGGCCTCTCCGGTGATCGAGATGACGCGCGCGCCGTCCACTTCCTCGACGCTCAGTTCGGCGCCGAATCCGGCCAGCATCCGCTCGCTATGGTCGCGCGTCGGCACCGGCTCGATCACGCGCGTGATGCCCGGCGTGTTGAGCCCCGCCAGCAGCACCGCCGACTTCACCTGCGCCGACGCGACCGGCAGCCGATATTCGATCGGCACCGCAGGCGTGATCCCCCGCACCATCAGCGGCAAGCGCCCACCCGGGCTCGCGCTGATATCCGCCCCCATCCGCGCCAGCGGCTCGATCACGCGGCCCATCGGCCGTTTGGAGAGCGAGGCGTCGCCGGTGAAGGTCGCGGTGATCGGATGGCTTGCGACCAGCCCCATCAGCAATCGCGTCGAGGTGCCCGAATTGCCCATGTCGAGCGCGGCCTCGGGCTGGAGCAGCCCGCCCACGCCCACGCCGTCGACCACCCAAATGCCGTCGTCCTCGCGCACGATCGTCGCGCCCATCGCGCGCATCGCGGCGGCGGTCGCCAGCACGTCCTCGCCTTCGAGCAGCCCGGTGATTCGGCTGGTGCCCACCGCCAGCGCGGAGAGCATCAGCGCGCGGTGGCTGATCGATTTGTCGCCGGGAACGGTGAGCCGGCCGGCAAGCGGCCCACGGGCGGCGATCGAGAAGGGGCGGGGGGTGGGATGCGGCATCGCGCGCGGCTTTTGACAGCGCGGCCCCGCTATGGCAAGGCGCCCCCCGATTTGGCGGGCGCCACCCGCAATTCCACCATTATTGAAAGGTATCGAGGCTTCACATGGTCAAGCCGGAATGGGGCACGAAGCGGAGCTGCCCGAAGTGCGGAACGCGCTTCTACGATCTCGGGAAGGACGATCCCGTCACCTGCATCGAATGCGGGACGGCGTGGGAGCCGGAGCCGATTCTCAAGTCCAAGCAGCCGCTGCCGTTCGAGCAGCCCAAGGACGAGGACGCGCGCAAGAAGGAAGACAAGGCGCTGTCCGGCGGCGACGACGATCATGACGACGATCTGGACATCGACGAGGACGACGACGAAGCCTCGCCCGACGACGAGGTCGATCTCGGCGGTGACGACGATCTGGGGGTCAAGACCTCGGACGAAGACGACGAGAACTGATGCTTGCCAAGGGGGTGCCGCCTGACTAAAGGCGACGCTCCTTCCCGGATTCGTGGGGCCGTAGCTCAGCTGGGAGAGCGTCGCAATGGCATTGCGAAGGTCAGGGGTTCGATCCCCCTCGGCTCCACCACTTCTCCAAATCATTGAAATATGCACATTTTTCGTCAAGCGATGCGATCGCGTCGGGGCGAAGCTGCAGATCGTGGTATCGCGCTGGTATCGCAAGCGGACACCGGCGTATTCGCTGGCCGTCCGGCACAACGCCTCAGTTGGGGCGATGAAAATCCTGTCACCATGTTCGTTGCGCCGATCGCCGCCGTCGGATCGTTGTGATCAGCCGGGCTGGTCGCTATATTGATGCGTGATGTTTGATGTTAGGGCCGATCGACATTCAGGAGATGGCGAGTCGAAAATGGTGGTTTTCCGAGACCCGGAGCGCAGCGGACTAAAGGTCCGTGAGCACCGGAAGCTCGGAAAGGCGCCATTTGCAGGCCGCCAGAACTGAATGTCGATCGGCCCTAATCGGGGATTTCGGATTTGCGCACGACACTGGCCATCGATGACGATGTGCTGATCGCTGCGAAGGCGATCGCCCGGCAGCAGCGCAAGAGCGTTGGCGAGGTCGTCTCGGACCTTGCCCGTCGTGCGTTGCGGCGTCCGCGCGCGCGCGCATCGCGCAACGGCGTTCCGCTGCTGCCGGTGACCGACGCGCGCGCCATCGTCACGCTGGAAACGGTCAACGTCCTACGTGACGAGCTGCCGTGACCTTCCTGCTGGACGTCAATGTCCTGATCGCCCTCATCGACCCCGCGCATGTCGGGCACGAGGCCGCTCATCGCTGGTTCGATGCCGAAGGCAAGGCTGCCTGGGCGACCTGCCCGATCACCGAGAACGGCGTGATCCGTATCATCGGCCATCCCAAATATCCGAACACGCCGGGGTCGACGGCGATCGTGGCCACGATCGTTGCCCAGCTTCGCGCGCTTGCGGGTCATGTCTTCTGGCCCGACGACATCAGCCTGGTCGATGCGGGGTATGTCGATGCCGCCCAGGTGCTGACCTCGGCGCAGGTCACCGATACCTATCTGCTGGCCCTGGCGGCCGCGCACGGCGGCAGGCTGGCGACGCTCGACAGGCGCTTGTCGGTCAAGGCCGTGAAGGGCGGCAAGGCGGCGCTTCACATCATCGACTCGTAGCGTCCGGCGATATCGCCCTGTTCAGCCGTGCCGCCAGCGCGCCGCCGCGGCGGTGTCGCCGTCGCGCGCCTCCACCCATTGCGCCTGGCCCTGCCGCGTCTCGCGCTTCCAGAAGGGCGCGTCGGTCTTGAGCCGGTCGATCAGGAAGGCGCAGGCGTCGAGCGCTTCGCGGCGGTGCGGCGCGGCGGTCGCGACCAGCACGATCCGCTCGCCCGGCCGCATCGCGCCGACGCGGTGGACCACGACCGCCCCCGCCAGCTTCCACCGCGCGACCGCCTCGTCGGCCAGCGCCGCCAGCGCGGCTTCGGTCGCGTCGGGATAGTGCTCGAGCTCGAGCAGGGTCACCCCGTCGTCGGCGCGCACGATGCCGGTGAAGGTCGCGACCGCGCCCGCCGCCAGTGCCTCGATCGCCGCCAGCTCCGCCGCCACGTCGATCGGCTCGGGCGAGACGGCGACCCGGATCACCCGCCCGTCACCGGCGGAAAGATCGCCACCTCGCGCGCGCCCGCGATTCGCGCGTCCAGCCCGGCGAATCGCTGATCCACCGCCGCGCGCAGCCGATCCCGATCGGCAAAGGCGGCGGCGTGGCGGTCGTCGCGCGCGGCCAGCCAGTCGAGCAGGTCGGCCACCGTCGCGACGTTCTCGGGCAGCGCGATCCGCTCGTGCCCGGTCCCCACCGCGTCGCGCACCCAGGCGAAATAGAGCAGGTCCACGCCGGCTCAATCCATATGCTTCAGGCCGACGCGTAGATAATCCCAGCCGGTGATCAGCGTCAGCACCGCCGCGCCCCACAGCGCCGCCAGTCCGGCAATCCCGATCCATGCGGCGCCCGGAAACGCGCCCGCCAGGATCAGCGCGCCCAGCGCGACGAGCTGCAGCGTCGTCTTCCACTTGGCGAGCCGTGACACCGGCACCGAGACCTGGAGTTGCGCCAGAAACTCGCGCAGCCCCGATACCGCGATCTCGCGCAGCAGGATGACGAGCGCCGCGATCAGGTGGATACCGCCGATGTCGTGCGTGCCGACCAGCATCAGGATCACCGCGGCGACCATGATCTTGTCCGCGATCGGATCGAGGAAGACGCCGAGCTTGGAGACGGTCCCCTGCGCGCGCGCCAGATAGCCGTCGAAATAATCGGTCACGCCCATCAGGCAGTAGAGCACGAAGGCGATGCCGTAGCCCGCCTCCCATCGCGGCCACCACAGAAAGGCGACCAGCAGCGGCACCGCGAGGATGCGCGACAGGGTCAGCAGGTTCGGCAGCGTCAGCATCGTCTCCGCTCTAACGCCGCGCGACGGGGCGGGGAAGGGGCGTGTCGAGCGCGTCGTGCGTTCGCGCGTGTATGATAATTTGCAGCCGCCGCCGTCTCTCGGCTATGCCCGGGCCCGTTCCGCCACGTGACGAAGGCTGTCGTTTTCCATGATCAGTGCGCTCGGGTTGCTCAAGGAGCGCCGTTTCCTGCCGCTTTTCGTCACGCAGTTCCTCGGCGCCTTCAACGACAATTTCTTCAAGACCGCGATGGTGCTGTTCGCCACCTATCGCATCTTCAACGATGCCGAGGTCGAATCGAATTTCAACGCGCTCGCGACCGGCCTGTCGCTGCTCCCGTTCTTCCTGCTCTCGGCGCTGTCGGGCCAGCTTGCGGACACGGTGGACAAGGCGAAGATCATCCGGCTGGTCAAGACTGCGGAGATCCTGATCATGGCGGGCGGCGCGGCGGGGCTGTTGATCGCGCAGGCCGGGCATACGCGGATCGGCATGGGGTTGATGCTCGCCGCCGTATTGTGCCTCGGCATCCACTCGACCTTCTTCGGCCCGATCAAATACGCGATCCTGCCGCAGCATCTCGATCGCGATCACGTGCTGGGCGGCACCGGGCTGATCGAGGCGGGCACCTATCTCGCGATCCTGCTCGGCACCGTGCTCGCGGGCTGGCTCACGGTGGAGGGCTCGGCGGTAGGTGTGCTGATCGTCGCCGCCATCGGCTGGATCGCCGGGCGACAGGTGCCGCCGGCGCCGCGCGAGGGCCCGCCGCTCGCGCTCAACTACAATCCCTTCACCTCGTCGTGGCGGCTGATCAGCGCGACGATGCACATCCCGCGGCTGTTCCTCGCGATCTGCGCGATCAGCTTCTTCTGGACGATCGGCGCGGTGCTGATCATCATCTTCCCGCCGCTGGTGAAGAACATCCTGACCGCCGACGAGCGCGTCGCGAGCATGGTGATCGCGATCTTCTCGGTCGGCATCGCGATCGGGTCGGTGGTCATCAACACCATGTTGCGCGGCCGCATCTCGGCGAAGTTCGCGCCTGCTTCGGTGATCGCGATGGGTGGCTTCGTCGTCCTCTTCTCGCTGTTGGTGCGCACCTGGACGCCCGCGCCGGAGGGGCAGTTCTACGGCGTCCTCGCCTTCATCGCGGAGCCGCGCGCGATCCCGATCGTGGCGAGCCTCGTCGGCATCGCGATCACCGGCGGCATGTTCGTGGTGCCGCTCTACGCCTTCCTCACCACCACCGTCACCAAGGACCAGACGGCGCGCACCGTGGCGGCGAACAACGTCGTCAATTCGGGCGCGATGGTGATCGGCTCGGTCGCCGTCCTCGCGCTGACGGCGGCGGGGGTCACGCCCGAGAACATGCTCTTTCTCGTCGCCGCCATGTGCCTCGTCTCCGCCTGGCTCGCGCAGAAGCTGCATCTGGCGTGCGATTGAGGAGATGATGGGCGGGCTCGAGCCACGGCGGCTCCGATTGCGGACGTGCCCGCGACATCCCCTCCCTGCAAGGGAGGGGGCAGGGGGTGGGTTGGCGAGCGAAGCGAGCCATTCTACGCTCGCGCCATGCGCCACCGCATCGATCCGGAGCTGACGCGACGCGCGCGCGATTTACGCAACAATCCTACGCCGACTGAGTTGGCGGTATGGCAGCGCATCGCGCACTACCGCCCAGCCTTCACCAGGCAACTCGTCGTGCCGCCCTTCATCATCGATCTGGCATGTCGCAAGGCGAGGCTCGGCGTCGAGTTCGACGGCAGCCAGCATGCCGAACAGGTAATGGCTGACGCTCGCAGGACAGCATTCCTGAATCGAAAAGGATGGCGAATCATCCGGTTGTGGAACTCGGAGGTGCTCGGCAATCTCGACGGTGCCGTCTTGCATATTCTGGCGGAAGCCGCCGAGTGCCTCGGCGGCACCCACCCCCAGCCCCTCCCTGGAAGGGAGGGGAGATCGCGGGTTTCACGTCAACGCTACGATAGCGACCATCAGCCTCAGCCCCGCCAACCGCCATCTTCTCAGAAGATGAAGCTATAGATGCAGATGAAGAAGGCGGTGAAGCTCAGTACGAACAGCTTGAAATCGCGATCCTCGCGCCGCTCGGCCGCTTCCTGCTGCGCCAGCCCCAAGCTCCGGCGAAAGGGGTGGCGGGACGGGGTGAGCGCGGCGGCGGTCGGGGTTTGCATGGCGAACAGTTAACGCCTTCTTTACGATTTGGGCCAGTCGATTCATTGGTTAACGCGCCAGTGTGTTGTCTCGGGACAATCATTGACAGGAGCCATCATGCCCGGAACGCCGTCGATCCTCTTCGTCTGTCTCGGCAATATCTGCCGCTCGCCGCTTGCCGAGGGCGCGTTTCGGGCGGCGGCGGAAAAGGCGGGGCTGGACGTCGCCGCCGATTCGGCAGGCACCGGCGACTGGCATGTGGGGGCCCCGCCCGACACGCGCGCGCAGGCGGTGGCGCGCGCGCACGGCGTGGACATTTCGGGGCTGCGCGCCCGGCAGGTGACGGCGGACGATTTCTGCCGCTTCACCCACATCTTCGCGCTCGATCCCGTCAATCTCGCCGATCTCGCCGCGATCCGCCCGCGCGACGCGACCGCCGGGCTCGGCCTGCTGATGGACATGGTTCCCGGCCGCGAGGGCAGCGCGGTCGACGATCCCTATTATGGCGACGCCGCCGGGTTCGAGGCGACCTGGGCCGACGTGACCGCCGCCGCCGCGCGGCTGGTGGCGCGCCTGGGCGGGTGAGCGCGACCGTCGCCCGGCTCGCGGCGCTGCTCGGCACGCCGGTCGCGGAGGCGGCGCCGCTTTCGGGCGGCGATCTTTCGACGGTGCTGCGCCTCCGCCTCGCCGACGGCGCCATCCGCATCGCCAAGATCGGCGCGCCGGCCGAGATCGAGGCGGACATGCTCCGCGCGATCGCCGCGACAGGCGCACCCGCTCCGCGCGTGGTCGCGGCAGAGGAAGATCTGCTCGTGCTCACCGAATGCGCGCGCGGCGGCAGGCTCGCCGATGCCTGGCCGGCGCTCGCCGATGCGCTGACGCTGCTTCATGCGCCGCGCGACGAAAGCTATGGCTGGGATCGCGACCATGTTTTCGGCCCGGTCGCGATCCTCAACGCGCGCCGCGTGCGCTGGCCCGATTTCTGGGCCGACAATCGGCTGCGCTGCCATTTGCCGCACCTGCCGCCCGCGCTGGCCCGCCGCGTCGAGCGCCTCGCCGACGCGCTCGAAGCATTGCTTCCCGAACGGCCGCCGCCGGCGCTGCTGCACGGCGATCTATGGGGCGGCAACATCCTCGTCGCCGATCGCGCGGTCACGGGCCTTATCGATCCCGCCTGCGCGATCGGCGACCGCGAGGTCGACGTCGCGATGCTCACCCCGTTCGATTCGCCGCCGCCGCGCTTCTTCGACGCGCTCGCGCTCGATCCCGGCTGGCGCGCACGATTGCCCGTCTATCGATTGTGGCCGCTGCTCGTCCACCTGCGCCTGTTCGGCAGCAGCTATGCAGGCAGCATCGCCGCCGATCTCGAATCGATCGGCTTCTGAGGCGGATGCGTGCCTGAGCTGCTCCCGCCGCATGCATGCAAAAAGCCCCGCGGTCCTGAGATCGCGGGGCTTTTCAAACTCGTTTGACGTACGATCAGCCGGCGCTGTCGGCCTCGTCGTCGTCGTCGGTCGCAACGATGATGCCGCCGACAACCGCCGCGGTGGCGAGCAGGCCGACGCCGATCGCGGCGCCCTTGCTGATCGCGTTGCTCTTCTTCTTCAGCGGCGTCGCCGTCCGCAGCGCCGTAACCGGCGCCATCGTGGTCTGAGCCGTCGGAAGCGCGGTGCTCGACCGCGTCGCGTCGGCTGCGAAGGCCGCCGTCGAGGCGAGCATGCAGGCAATCGCGCCAAGGCCGGCGGCGTACTTTCTCCGAGTCATCGTCGTCTCCCGTTGGATAAGTTGCACTGCGGAATACTCGATGAATCGGTAAACGCAAGAGCTTTTTCTAGGTTCCAGGCCATTTTGGGGTGAAGTGAGGCCTCGGTGCCACGCGCCGTGCGCGCGCTGTGACATCGCTCATTGTGCTGTCGCCGCATTGCGGTTCACCCCATCGCGATGGTAGCGCGCACGGATGCGATTGCCAGAAACCCGCGCTTTTCGCTGCCTCGCCGCGCTGGCGCTCGTGGTGCCGTCCATCGCTTCGGTCGCCGCGCCGCCGCCTGACACCAGCCAGGACGCAGCGCTCGCGGGCCTGCGCGCGGCGGATTTGCGTCTCGCGACAATCGCTTATCGGTTGATGACCGCCAACCTGGCCCTGTGCGATCGCCGCGCCGGGGCGACCGGCCTCGTGCTCCACGCGCTCGATTCGTACGATTCGGGCGTCCGCGACGCCGCGCGGCGCACCTTCGGCTTCGAATCGCCGATCGCGGTCGAGGCGGTGGTGCCGCAGAGCCCTGCCGCCGCGGCCGATATCCGCGCCAACGATTCGGTCCCCGCGATCGGCGCGACCGCGCTCGCGGGCGACAAAGCGCTCGATCGCGCCCGTGCCGCGCTCGCGGCGGTGCCGCCGGGTGGCGCGCTGACGCTGACGCTGCTCCACGCCGGCGCGACCCGCACCGCGACGATCACCACCGTCCCCGCCTGCGCCGGCCGTGCCGAGCTGCGCGTCACCGCCGATCTCAACGCCGCCACCGACGGCCTCGTGCTCCAGGTCGATTCGGCGATGCTCAACCTGATCGGCGAGGACGACCAGCTTGCCGCGCTCGTCGCGCACGAGCTTGCGCACATCGTCCTGCGCCACCCCGAGCGGCTGACCGCCGCGCACGTCTCGCGCGGCATGTTCAGCATCTTCGGCCGCAACGCCCGCCTGATCCGCCAGACCGAGATCGAGGCCGACCGGCTGAGCGTCGTCCTGCTCGCCAATGCCGGTTACGATCCGATGGCTGCCGCGCGGCTGTGGCGCGAGCATGGCGAGCGGCTGGGCGACGGCGGCCTGCTCGCCGGCACGACGCATCTCGACCTCGAGGATCGCATCGCGCTGGTCGAGCGCGAGGCGGCATTGATTCCCCACGACCGCGCGGGCCCGATCGTGCCCCAATGGATCGAAAGCCGCACGCAGCCTTTGCGGTAGCGCTAACCCTTGACGAACCCGGCTCGGGTTGCGCACTCTCGCCCGTCAACAGGAGAGAGCCCGATGATCCGCACGCTGCTGGCGTTGATTGCGTTAACATGCGCCGCCGTCGCGACCGCTGCCGATCGGCCGATCCCCCGGATCGAGGGCCGCCAGCTCGTCGTTGACGGCAAGCCCTGGCTGCTCCTGGGCGGCGAACTCGCCAATTCGAGCGCGTCGGGCCGCGCCTATATGGCGCAACGCTGGGATCGGCTCGCGGCGCTCCACCTCAACACCGTGCTCATGCCCGTGAGTTGGGAGCTGATCGAACCGCAAGAAGACCAATTCGATTTCGCCCTCGTCGACGGCCTCCTCGCTGATGCCCGCGCGCGCGATCTGCGCATCGTGATCCTCTGGTTCGGCAGCTGGAAGAACTCGATGTCGAGCTACGCCCCCGCCTGGGTCAAGCGTGACACCGCCCGCTTCCCCCGCGCGCGCCTCGCCGACGGCAGCGCGATCGAGATGCTCTCGCCCTTCGCCCCCGCCAATGCCGAGGCCGACGCCCACGCCTTCGCCGCGCTGATGGCGCATCTCGCCGAGACCGATACCGAGCGCACCGTGATCATGGCCCAGGTCGAGAATGAGATCGGCATGATCCCCGAGCCGCGCGATCAATCCCCGCTCGCCCGCGTCGCCTGGGGCCGGCCGGTGCCGCAGGGGCTCGCCGGTGCGGGCAAGTCCTGGACTGCGGCCTACGGCGCCGACGCCGACGAGGCGTTCATGGCAAACGCCTATGCCCGCTATACCGAGCAGGTCGCCGCCGCCGGCAAGCGCGCCTACGCTCTGCCGATGTACGTCAACGCCGCGCTGCCGCGCCCGGGCCGGCTGCCCGGCAGCGGCTATCCCGCCGCCGGTCCCTTGCCCAAATATGCCGACATCTGGCGCACGGCGGCGCCCTCGATCGATTTCCTCGCGCCCGACATCTACTTCCCCAGCTTCGTCGAGTGGACGCGCGCTTATGCCGCGCTCGGCGATCCGTGGTTCATCCCCGAGGCCAACCGCGCCGGCGCGCCCGAGGCACCCGCCAACGCGCTCTACGCGATCGGGCAGCTCGACGCCTTCGGCTACAGCCCGTTCTCGATCGACAATCTGGACCCGTCCGACGACAACCGCCTGGGCGCGCTCTACGCCGTGCTGCAATCGCTCGCGCCGCAGATCATGGCGGCGCAGGGCAGCGATCGCCTGTCGGGCGTGCGCGCGCCGGTGCTCTTCGACGGCACGGCCGATCTCGCCGATCAGGTGCTGATGATGGGCGACGCCAGAATCACCGCGCACTTCGTCGATCCCTTCACCCCGCGAGAGGAGCAGCATCCCGAAACCCACGGCGCGATCGTGCTCCAGACCGGCGCCGACGACTATCTGATGGTCGGCCGCGGGGTCACCTTCACCTTCGCGCCCGCCAGGGGTAAGGGCATCATGGGCCTCGCCGCGGTCGATGACGGCCATATCGAGAACGGCCGCTTCGTCGCCGACCGCCGCCTCAACGGCGACGAGACGCACCAGGGCCGCCACGTCCGCCTGCCGCTCGACCGCATCTCCATCCAGCGCGTCCGGCTCTACCGCTACGATTGAGGGGGATCTGTAGGAAGAGACTCGTTCGTCATGCCGGCGCAGGCCGGCATCCATGTCTGTCAGTGAAAAGCGTACCGTAGCGCTTGATCGAAACAGACATGGACCCCAGCCTGCGCTGGGGTGACAAGTGGACTGGCGCTGTTTTTGAGATCACGCTTCCCCGAACCGACTCCGTGACGCCCGGGAACACCGCCCGCGCCGATGGGTTTGCCATCGCATCGCCAACGAAACGATCGGCATGACCGCACCGACTCCGCCCACGACGCTTCGCGACCGCCTGCTCGCCGTGATCGCGCTCGTCCTCGTGCTCGCGGGTCTCAAGGCGAGCTATGCGGTATCGATGCCCGCGCTGTTCGCGCTGGTCATCGTGCTCGGTGCCTGGCCGCTCCGGGCGCTGCTCGCGCGCCGGCTGCCGGGCTGGCTCGCCTCGACGCTGACGATGCTCGCGCTCGTGGTCCTGCTCGCGGGGTTCGGCTGGGCGATGATCGTCGCCGGGCGGCAGACGGTCGAGGTGCTCGCCGACGAATGGCCCGCGCTGCAGCAGCGCGCGGCGGCGCTGTCGCACGATCTCGGCCTGCCGATGCCGCGGCTCGACGGCGCGGTGCTGAGCAATCACGTCGCCGGTATCGCGACCTCGGTAGCGAGCAGCGTCTACGGCATCATCACCTATATCGGCTTCATCGGCATCCTCGTCGTTTTCGGCCTGCCCGAAGTGCCGCACCTGCGCGATCGGCTGTCGTCGATCGTCGGCCGCGGCATCCGGCGCGAGCTGATCGAGACCGCCGCCGAAACCTCGCACCAGGTGCGCGCCTATTTTGCGGTAACGCTCTTCACCAGCGTGCTCACCGGGCTCGGGGCGGCGGCGATCGCCTGGGCGACGGGCCTCGATCTCGCATTGGTCTGGGGGCTGCTCAACTTCGTCCTCAACTTCGTCCCGGTGATCGGCAACATCGTCGGCATCATCCCGCCGACGCTCTACGCGATCCTCCAGTTCGACGGCTGGACGATGCCGATCGTCATCTTCGTCGCCTATGTCGCGCTCCAGCTCGTGATCAGCAACGTGCTCTACCCGCTGCTCCAGGGGCGCCAACTCGCGATCTCACCGCTGGCGATCGTGCTCGCCATGGCGTTCTGGAGCTGGATGTGGGGCATCGCCGGCGCGCTGCTCGCGGTGCCGCTCACCGCCGCGATCATCATCGTGTGCGAGCAATCCGACCACAGCCGCTGGTTCGCCGAACTCCTGACCCGCAGCACGCCGCCGTCGGTGGGGCGCCGCTAGGTTTCATCACCCCGTGCTCGCGCGCCCCGTCACCCGATCGACCCCGATCAGCACCGCCGCAACCGCCAGCAACACCACGTCGATCGCGATCAGCGCAAGCGGCGCCGTCAGCGCGGACAACAGATGCACGATCGCCGTCGCTCCGATCATCGCCCCCAGCGCGCGGCGCAGCGTCACCGGCGACAGCGCCTCGGGCCGCACCATGCATCCGACGATCGCCACTGCCAGCCCGATCCAGAACAATGCCGCGAACGGCGCCTTGGGCCCGATCGCGAAGCGCATCCAGCAGGCGACGACGATCAGGATCGGCGCGCCCCACACCACTGCTTTCCAGAAGCCCTCGAGCCGCGGGCTCGGCAGCCCGCGCCGCGCGCGCTTCTGCAACCACAGCGACATGCCCGTCGCGCTGACCACGCACATCGCCAGCCCGAACAGCACGTAAGCCAGTTCTACCGGAATCCCTCCGAAATTGCCGAAATGCAGCTTGTAGGTCGATGCCGCCGCCTGCCGCCCCAGCGGCCCGTCCGAAAGCCCGACCTTGTCCAGATAATGGCCCGCCGCGTCGAACCGATAGGTCTCGCCATAGATCAGCCGCCGCGCATGATCGGCGAGCACCAGCACGCGCTGCCCCGCGGTGCCCGGTTCCTCGATCGTCACATAGGTCGGGCGCACATCGGGAAAGCGCGCCTGCATCGCCTCCAGCGCCGCCGCGACGTTCGCCACCGGCGCAGGCGTGGGATCGGCCTCGGGCTCGCCGCCGAAGATCGCGCCGTATGTCTCGATCAGATCGCCGCCGTGATAGGCCTTGGCGATCATCGTCGCGCCGATCGACGACAGCCCGATCGCCGCGCCGGTGATCGCAATCGTCAGCGTGAAGGGCAGGGTCCACACTCCCAGCCGGTTGTGCCAGTCGGCCTGTGCGAGCTGTCGCCCGCCGCGCACGCGCATCCGGAAAGCGTCGCGGAAGATGCGCGGGTGCGCGATCACGCCGGTGATCGCGAGCGCCGCCAGCATGCTCCCCAGCGCGCCGACGATCAGGATGCCGATCGTGATCGGCAGGTTGAGGTTGATGTGGAGCGCCAGCAGGAATTCGGTCCAGCCGTGCGCCTCGGGCGCGACGATATTGCCCGCCGCATCGACATAATGCGCGCCGTGATCGGTGGTGACGACCGTGCGCGGCAGGTCGTCGGTCGGCAGGTGGACGAAGAGATGCTCGGACGCGGGCTTGCCGGCATCGGCGGCGAGCGCCGATTCGACCGTGTGCTGCACTGCCTGCGGCGAGATCGCCGGCGTCTCGGCGACCAGCGGCTGTTCCCAGCGCTGCCAATGCTCGAACACCACCGCGAGCGTGCCGGAGAGCGCGATCACGTACATCAGCGCGCCCGCGATCAGCCCGATCGCGGCGTGCCCCGCCAGCGCCGAATCGACCAGCCGCGCGATGCCCCGGCGCGGCGCGCTCACAGCGGCCACCACAGCAGCAGCCCGATCGCGGCGCAGATCAGCGCCGGGCTTATCATCCGCACCGGTCCCTCCTTCATGCTCTGCACCGTGGCGAGGATCGCCCAGACCACCGGCTGCACGAACAAGGCGAGCGCCAGGCTGTCGGCCTCGACCCAGCCCGCGCGGCGCGCGATCGCATCGCAGCCGAACGCCAGTATTGCACTCGCGACCAGCCCCACCGGCACGATCAAGAGAAACACCGCGATGCGGCGCGCCAGCCCGCGCCAGCGCCAGCGCGGCGGCGTCACCGTGGGCATCGCGCGGGGGCTGCGCGTCTCGCGCCCCGGCTCGGCGATCCCGGCGCGCGCGAGCACCAGCATCGCCGCCGCCATCGCGGCCGAGGCCCCGACCGCCAACCCCCAGGCGCCAGCGGTCGCCGTCAGGATCACCAGCGCGAGCGCGATCAATGTCCAGCCGGCGACGATCCACGGGCGCGGCCCGCCCCAGCCGCGCCGCAGCGCCGCGACGCCCAGCACGGCGCCGATGCCGGGCAGCGCGATCTCGATCACAGCGACCACCCCAGCGTCACCATCGCGGTGCGCGGCGCGCCGTAATAGGCCTGATCCCAATAGAGGCTGGTGAGGTATTTCTTGTCGGTCAGGTTGCGCAGGTTGCCGGACACGTACCAATGCGGATCGAATTGCCAGCGCGCCTGCAGGTCGATCAGCGCATAGCCGTCCTGCCGCGTCACGATCGGGCTGCCGTCGGTCGCGGCCACAGCCTGCAACCGCTTGATCCGGCTCTGAACCTGCACCGCGCCGCCGATCGTCAATTGGGGCAGGGCGGGGGGCGTGTAGGTCAGGTTCAGCCTGGCGGTGTTGCGCGGCACATAGGT